>JACXXQ010000012.1_pt1 | contig 169504 bp, 152 predicted proteins | sample 8621361 | NCBI WGS metagenome assembly JACXXQ01 (sample SAMN15503820, study PRJNA645414) | gut metagenome | isolation source: feces | host: Bos taurus | place: USA | collected 2016 | reverse complement strand
GGGTCTCGTGGCGGGGACTCGAAGCGCCTGCACCGGTCCCTGGGCTACAGGACACCCGAAGCGGTGGAAACCGAGTATTATCAACATCAAGCGGCACAAGCCGCCTCACTATAAGGGCGGAACAAAAATCAGGCCACTTCACATTGACCTGGTTACGGGATGCTGGGCGGATTAAAACAAATCAGCCGTTGTATTCGATGTGTAGGCTGGGGTCGCTTTCATGTTCGTCAATGATTTGGTTGTAAGCCTTGACCAGACGCGAAAGGGTTTCGTGACGTGCTGCGTTGGTGAAGTGGCCATGCTCGTGCACATTGCTGGAAAGAAACGATTGCAAGTCCCAGACTTCAAGGCGGTTTTCGAAGCCCATGTCGGAGGCTAAGTCCCATGCGGTTTTGACGCGGTCGCGCACGGTGATGATGATTGGATGCAGTCCAGCCTTGATGTTGCGCTGGCATTTATCCATGAGCAGGGATGCTGGGGCAGTGGTGCAGTGTATGGCTGTGTCGCCGACGTTGAAATCGCCTCCGCGCCCGGTCGGGTCGTCAGCAACGGACGCGCCGTTGATTTCCGCTTCTGGGGCAACGATGGTGAGCTTCGCTGCGACAAGATGTTGCAGAACGGTACCGACGTACATAGTGCCCGGATTTTCCTTTTGTCGCTGCGCTGCCTGTTGCAGCAGATGTTCTACAGCCGCATCGACGGAAAGAGAGTTGTCGGATTCCAGTTTGAATGGTTTGCTGGTGAAGAATGCCTGAATTCGTTTGACCCAGTATTGCTCGATCTCGTTGAATTGCTCCGCTGTTGGGCGTAATTCGTTAATGAGCTCGGCGTAGTCGTGCATCAATGCCATGGTGCCACGGCTGGTTCGTCCGCCCTCTGCTGCGAGGAGTCGTGTGATGCCATATTCGGCAAGGATTTTCTGGCAGTTATCTTTGCTGATTCCCTTGACTTGACCTTCCTTGTTCGTGTGATAGTCGCTGGCGTCAATGGGAAGCGTGTCTGCGGAAAAGAAGCGATTGAGCTGGATGGCAGCAGCCAAAGCGCCCTTGGTGTTTACCTGATGGGACTTCCGGAAATCATTGATGGGAGTCAGATCCATTGTTTGCCTCGCTTATGCAGTGTGATTTGAGAGCAGAGTTTGCTCCACGTATAGGTCTTTGCCTAGGGTGCCGTTCAGTGCAGGCATGAAGTAGTGCTTGCCAAGCCATTCCACGACGGGGACGGAGACGGCGTCGCCGAATCCGAACATCACTTGATTGGGGCGTAGACCCGTAATGTTGTAGTGGGCTGCGCCCATAAGAGCAGCGTATTCGCGTGGTGTCATCCAACGGACAGCGGTTTTGCCATTGCCCATGCGAATGATCGCTTGGCGAGAGGAGCCGCCTCGTGCGGTGCGTAGGCAGCCGGAGATGTCGTCTGCGCGGACTTCCCACACGGCTTTGCCGTTGCGGGTGCGGCGATAAGCAGTCCGGTAGGAATCGGTTGCCCCATTGCGCAACGTTTCTACACGAGTTGCCTGAACCGGCGACAGCGAATCAAGGAATTTGGCAGTTCTCTCAGCGTTCCACCAGCGTTCGTCGTCGTTAGCCATGCTCTCGACGTACATATTGAGGCCAGACATCAGGGGGGACGGCGGTTCGGGCAGTGGTGCGCGATGCGTGCGGAGAGAGGTGTCCGCAAAGACCTGCTGCAGCCAGTCAGGGCGCAGGGAAGAATCAAACTGTTCGGCGGCCGGCGGATTCTGCAGGCCCACTAAAAAGAGTCGCGGTCGGGACTGAGGGATAAATCGACGAGTGTCGATGGACAATACGTCTACGGAGTAGCCCAGTTCATTGAAGGCATGCACTGCTGCGGCAAGGTCTTCCCCAGAGTGAGAAGTGGCCAATCCGTTCACATTCTCGAGAACGGCAATCGGCGGCCGGGTGTTCCCAAGTTCTTCGAGCAGTCGCACGTATTGCCAGAAAGCGCCGGATTGCTTGCCGTTCAGGCCCGTACGAGTGCCTGCAAGGGAGAGGTCCGTGCAAGGGGAGGATCCCCAAGCGATGGAGGCATCGTGGGGCAGATCGTCGCCGGAGAGCTCACTCATATCCCCTTCGACAAGGGTGTGGCCCGGCGTATCCGTGAAGTTATTGCGATACATTTCGCACTTGGCGGCGTCGATGTCGTTCGACCATTCGACCTGGAAGCCGGCTTCTTCGAGTCCAAGGCGTGCTAGGCCTATTCCTGCAAAGAATTCGAGGGCTTGCGGGCGTGCTGTGTTGGTAGCCGCGTGCGTGCGATTATCGTCCATGTCCCCACCTTACCTCGTCTTGTATGCGTATTAGTCCATGATAGTTCTAGGTGTAGAACATTTGTTCGACTTGCAGCCGTGTCCTGGAGCCTATTGAAGATCACCTAGATTTGGGAACTGGATATTGTTTGTTTTACTTGCTAGGCCTGCGAAATCGGGGTAGATGAAGGACTCGCGGTATCCAAACGCGCCTTCTAGGTAACTTCGTATCTCTTTCTTAGCTTTCTTGGCAATGACGAATGAATACGTTGGTGCTAGATTGCGTTGATTCGGACGTGCGTTGTGATTTGGCGAGAAGGGCTTTGCATAAATTGAGGAAGCTGCGAGTATATCTGGCCTCTTCCAATATTCTTTGCCCGTAGGCTTGCGAAAATATTGAAGGATTCGACTATTTGTAATTGGAATTCCATCGAGGATAAATACTGCATTTTGAGCAGCGATACGTGATTCGTATTCTGGTGGACGCCATACGATACGGCGTGATCCGGTTCCCCAGTTGGCTGCTGCGCGTTGCTCGTAATCGTGCAGGTTGAACCAGAAAGGGTCGCGACTTAGCAGTTCTTCGGAGTAGTCTGGTTGCTCATTATTGCCTGATGCGTATCCAGCTAAAGCGAATAGGCGCGCGTCATGATCTTCGTGCTCGTGCGTTGGGTCATAGACGGCGAACCAAGCAGCTATATATGGGTTGCAGGATGCGTCGAGTAGGCGTGTGGGGCCGCCAAAGTGCTGAATGCGTGCGAATATCTCTAAAGCAGACATGTTTCCATATCGCCAGTCTTGACGAGCAAGATTAAGAATCTGCTTCTCGGCTTGAATCATCTGGTCTTCGGTCGGATAGGGCTGTTTGGTTTTGGGCTTCTGTTGAGGGGAAACAACTCCATTTTGCGTCATTAGTAGGCGAAATAATTTGCTATGTAGTCCCCAAGAGGCATTATTTTGTCCTCGCCAGTATAACGGTATATTTGATACATGCTTTTGCAGTAGAAGGATTGCATTATTTAAATCTTCTATACTCTCGATGCGTCCACTTTTGGAGTCAAAAAATCTGAAGGACTGGTCATCTCAGGAGAGTAGTAATGAGGTGACTCGTTAGAGCTATGGAAATAACTAGGGGTTATGGATCGATAATACTTTTGCAGGTTTGATTGTGTCTCTTCATATTGTTTTAATACTTGCGAAATCCCGGAATATACGTTCAGATATTTTTCGTCGTAATGAGCAAAATCAAATTTTGCTAGTGCGTCACGAAGGCTGTCCTGAATAGGTTTTATGGAAGACAGGATTGTGCTTGAAGATAAGTTAGAGATTGTTTTGAGGGCTTTCTCTTGCTGCTCTAGGAAAGTTTGAATTGCTGAAGTGCTTGTTTCGAGGGGAGTGGATATAAGTCGCAGGTTGTTGCTGATTTCTGGGGTTTTTTGAATGGTATCTAGCAGCTGATGCGTCATGTTGGGGCTTATTGCCATTAGATTCGGCGTTGCTTGCGTTATTTTCGCTATAGACGGCAACGCGCTTACATGTTCATGGTGTTCTTCATCCTTAAGCATGGCTTGATAGTATATCGAGTTGTTGCCATTGGATTGTGCTGATCGGTTCTTCATTCTTAAGAAGAAAGGCCGCTATTGTTTTTAATAGCGGCCAGATGTTTGAGTCGTCTTCTGCGATGGATACACTGGGCATCTTTCATCTCAGAAAGTTGGCTATCTGTAATTGCGGTGCCGCATCTCCTGTTTGGCTTTGCTGGTCCAGAGACCTCCTTTGTCGATGAGCTCATTCAATTGCGTGGCGTTGAGCTGTTGGTAGTGCAGGTCTGTTGCGTAGGGAGGGAGACTCGCCTTCCATCCGGCAATGTCTGTGACGGAACCGTCGGCTTCGCCTGTTGCGGGATGATGAGTGGCGTTCTCGCTCGCGCCGTCTTGCCGTCTTGCCAGTTCAGATGTCGGTTCGTTTGCCGTAAGGCCTTGCAAATCTTGCGTTTTCTCCGGGATCGCCCACGGATCGGCATCGTCGGACAAGGTGGGAAACGCCGTCTTGTCTGGTTCGTGCAGAACGTTGCAATAGCTTGGTTTTGACGAAGGCGGCAAGATGGCAGTAGCTCTTGTGACAGCGACCGGATCCGGCACAGTTGCTTCTGGAGTCTCAGTTTGTTCACCGCTGAGGGTGTCCGTGGCTTCCGCATTCAAATCTTCAGAGCTCTCCTGATTCGGATGATCCGCATAATCCGGCGACAGCCACCACCACATGTTGCCGTACTTCTTGCTTGCCAGCAGTGGCTTTGGGCGTCGTCTGCCGTCCAGAACTTGCTGCTTGCTGAACTCGCCTTTCGCTTCGTTGATTACTCTGTACGACGGCACACCCCAATACAAGCCATCCGGTGTGAGCTCCTTGTTGTGGTCGAAGTAGTCTTGGATGATGGCCCGGCCACAACCACAACGGTCGCTTCGGTTCCACATCAGCTAAACGGGTCAGCGAATAGGCGCGGGGCGTCAGTTCAGTCTTAAGCTCAGACTCAGGCTGGCTGCTTTCGCTTGGCAAAATCTCAAACTCCAAGCCGCTCATCGCAGCGTCGGAAGCATCGTGAGCCTCGCCAGCTGCTTGGATAAAAGTCAGTGATCGCACGAACGGCGTCAGCGTCTGCGCCACTTGCTCCTTCCAGCGAGCGCCAGTGTCGTCCTTATCCACAATGGCAACCACATCAGCCCCACTAAGGGCTAAGCGAGCCGAATCGAGATCCAGCTTCGTGGCGAAGTTGCCGCCACCTCCCGCTGCGGTTACAGCGGCATAGCCGAGCGCTCGCAATGTGCCGGCATCTTTTTCTCCCTCTATCAGATACACTGGCTTGCCCGATGCCACGGCACGTTTCGCGTCGGCGGCCATCCACAACGGGTGCTTGCCGGCGGTGTTGCCGCTTTGCGAGATTCGCTTGGTGGGAGAGCGACGAACAATCAGACCGTCCGCATATTCATATGCTGTGCCGCGCTCGCTGTCGTAGATCATTGCTTCATAGCCATTGGAACGAGCCAGCGTAGCGGGAGCGTTCAGCGCGTTGAGCACATCGTCGGCTTGGCAAGTGCTGCAGCGGAGCAATGTGGCGCTTTCCAGCGGGGAATACAGCACAGTGAGCGAGTCAGCTGCGCCGCAGTTTGGGCAAGTGCCGTGCAGCAGGCCGGTGTTTGGCTGAACTGCAATAGCTGCGCAGATGGCGGCGAACATAGGGGATCGGCCTAGGGCCAATGGTTCCAAGTATGGTTCGGGCATCTCGTACTGCTGTCTGATTTCCGCAGAGTTTTCCGTGTGTGCAGGTGTAATCGTCGTTGTCTCATTTCTGCTGAGAAGCGGAGCGTTCGTGACATTCGCATGCCGTATGGCCGCCAAATCGGCGGCAGTGAGCCGGCTATCGCAGCTGTAACTGTTGTAGCCGCTGTAATCGGCATGGCCTTGAGGTCCGCTTTGTTGATCGAACAGGTCGATGATTTTCAATCCAAGTGCACCGGCAATGGAAGCGGCATCGCAGTGTTCCGCTCCGAAGCAGTGCAGCATGGTTTTGCCGTTGGACTGGTCGTAGGTGATGTGCAGCGAAGTGCCGCCGTCTCCGTCATGGGCGGGGCAGCTGCGCTGAGCGTGTTGTCTTCCGGAGGTGTCGCGCGGAAGCTCTTGGAGCCTAGGATCTCGAGAATAGCGTCTCGCGGCTTCGAGCACTCGCTCGTATGAGGTTGCCATGCTCACTCCTCACCTGCGAATTCGCGCACGCTGGTGAGAATCACCAGAAACGTGTTGCCTACCTTGCGAGCGCGTATCTTTCCGGTTCTGATCAATCCGTAAACGCTTTTCACGTCCTTGTAGCCCAGCATCTCCGCCACTTGCGCTGGCTTGGCGGTGAGGCGCGGGTAGTCATTCTTCGTTGGAATTGCAGCCATATGTTTCCTTGCTCTCGTGCGGAACAGAGCCTGAGGAGCGAAGTGCTTCCGTCGAATTCGGACGCACCTCGCCCTAGATGGTTCTGTTGTGGTTGTTGGCTGCACCGGTGCATGTTCCCCAGGTTTTTGCCGGCCCCTGGGAAGCTGGAATTCAGAATATGACGTTATTCCAAGGAGCGCAAAGGTTGAAAACGGCTGAAGCTTGAACTAGATGTGTGGTCGTGAAATCGTTGGAATTTCAACGAAAACAAGTGATTCTGCGGTGAAATAAGGCGTTCAGAATAAGACGAATAGGCTTTGTTGGTTGCAATGAGATTGGCTTATGGCATGTTGTCTTTGATGAGCCCGTTTGTCTTGGTTGAGTCCAGTGGCCTTGGAGTTTGTTGGCTTCTGGCAGAAATTGGTTGAATTTGTTAAGTGGATTTCTCCGTATCCGCGCTTGTGATCTCAAGCATTCCTTCATACTCGTCGAGGTTGGTTACGCGGGTGTCCTTCAGCAGTTCCCGCAGGGTCGGGATACCCGTCTGCGGGGTTCGCGTCTCCGCGTTTTTGATGGCCCGCAGCTTGCGGAAGAATGATTCGACGATGCTGATGTATTCCTTGGCCGTCTGTATGCGTGACACCGATTTGCCGCCGGCCCACGCCGCCGCCGTCAATTCGTCCCGGATGCCGCGCGCCTCCTTCTTGGTGGGCAGCCCGATGATGCGCGACCTGTCCGCGGTTTCTTCCGGGTCGGTTAGGGAATCGTATATCTTGGCGAGTGTCTTCCTGCCTTTGCGGCGGATGGGGTCGGGGCTCATGTCTTCTCCTTGGCGGTCATGGCGGTGCCGGTGCCGTTCGCTGGCGAATACCCGGGGGAGGGATGCCGGCGGGGTTTGCCGGTTTCTCCTTCGGACCCATCCGACCGACGGACGTTCCTCGGCTTCCTGTCTATGTATCAAGGAGTCGATTGACGGTTCGAATGGGCTGTTGTGGCACCCGTATGCGTTCGTGTGGCGTTTGTCGGAGGGGGTCCGGGGGGACCTTCGCGCTGGGCGGGGCCGCATGGGGCGCATCGCGCTGCGTGGCGGGCGTCCGGGATTGTTGCGAACCAAAACGGAAAAAACTGCGCGGGGGGCATGAGGGGATCCGGAACGGCCCGCAGGCGGGGCGCGTGGGGCGCGGCCGGGCTTCGATGGCGGACACGCGGCGGGCGGGGGCCCGGAGGCGTTTTCGGAATCGTCGGTTCCGGTATGTGACACGCGCGGCGGGTCGGGGGCCGGAGGTGTCGGAACGGAGGGTACCTGGGGGGGGGAACCGACAGTCGGAAGGAATCAAAGCGAAACCCCGGAAACCGAATGTTTTCAACGGTTTCCGGGGTTCAAATCCGGGCGGAGGATACGAGATTCGAACTCGTGAGGCTGTTACACCAACACGCTTTCCAAGCGTGCGCCATAGACCACTAGGCGAATCCTCCATGCCTTGCAGCGCGCAGTTGAACTGTGTTCCGCAGGCAACTCGAATAAGTTACCACAGGTTTCGGATAAGTGCACGCTTCGGCGTGGCGCGTGTCGCGACGCGGATGTGAAGAATGATCACTGCGAGTGAAAGACTCACTGGAAAGTCCCGCGCAACACCCGCACAAGGACCGCATGCTTGTGCAGGGCCCACACACCCGCGCGCACCTACACAACCCCCGGTAAAGAAATCACCGTATCCGGGTGAATTTTCGATGTTCGCCCGGCGCGCGCCCGCAATCGCGCCTAGGCTGTTGAGTCATGAACGAGGGGACAGCGGCCGACGTAACCGCAGCACATGGCGGCCGGTCGCGCCAATCGAAGAAACACTCAAAGACGTACCGCAGCATATCCGCGATCCTTAGTTGGCTCACGGCCCGCCGCCCGACCACGTTATCCACATCGCTGCGCGCGCGATTCCTCTCTTACCTGCTCACGATCGCTATCGCCTGGCTGCCGTGGCTCATACTCACTTGGCCGGGTTCGATGCGCGACGATACGCTTGCCCAATATCTGCAATCGTCCGGTCTGCACCACTACTACACCCAGCATCCGCTGTTTGATACGCTCACGTTCGGCCTGTTCTGGCATATCGGCAGCGCACTCGGCTCCCCTCTGATCGGGCAGGCCCTGTACACCGTGACCCAAGCGGTTCTACTCGCCGCCGGGTGCGCGCTTCTGCTGTGCTACATCCGCAAAATCGGCTCGCCGCGCTGGCTCATCGGTCTCGGCCTTGTCTATCTTGCCACCAACTATGTGGTGGTCGGCGCAATCACCACGATGGGTAAGGACTCGTTGCACGCCGTGTTCTATCTGCCGTTGGCCGTGCTGTTCGTGGAGGCTTGTCTGACGTGCGGCTCGGTACTGGCTCGCCGCCCGGTGGCATTCGCGTTCGTCATCCTGTTGTTCGCCACCATCGTCTCCAAGCGGACGGCGCTCATAATCGTGCTATGCGCCGGCTGCTGTTTGCTCGCCGTCTGCACGCCCAAAGGCGTGCGGCGTCGTGCGTTCGCGTGTCTTGCGGTTGCCATCGTTGTGGCGCAGGGCGTGTGGACGCCATTAAGCGCGGCCGCCACGCATGCGAATCGATCGCCCGGACGTGAGGTGTGGGGCCTGGTCACCCAGCCCGTGGCCCGGCTCGCGCACGATGATCCCAGTGCGATAGACAAGGTTCAGCGGCGGCGGCTGAACGCGATCATGGATCTCGACTGGGCCGCCGCCGGCATCAACCCGCACCGCACCGATGAGACCTTCCGCACTCTGCGCGAGCACCCTAGGCCAACCGCGGCGCAACAACTCGCGGCCCTGCAGGTCTGGGTGCAGCTCGGCCTCGCGCATCCGGTTGAATATGCCACGGCCTATGCCGGGGTGACTCGCGGATGGTGGGACCCGCGCGTTAATTTCGCGTACCCCACTGATTCCGACTACCTGTTCACGCCTAGCTATCTCAGGCAATGGGCGTCTTTCCTGACTGAAGGTGCTTGGAAGCATACTTCCGACGGCGATGCCGATACCGTGGCGGCCGAACGACTTGCCGCCATCGAACATGACCTTGCGCCGCTGAGGGGTACCTCCGACAAGCCGCAATGGCAGAAAAATATATTGCGGGCGATTCATCGGTGGGTGCGTTCGGATGGTCGCGTCGGTGTTCGCAAAGGCAATCCGCTGACTTCGATGGCCCTGTACGTCACGTGGATTCCGCTGGCTGCTGGTCTTGCGCTGGCGGTGCGGCCTGCGCGACGACGCTACGGCCCCGCACTGGCCGCTTACGGCTTGCTGGCATTCACGGTGCTGTCGCTGTATGCCTCACCCGTGGCACTATTTTGGTATCCGATTCCGGTATTCCTCACGTTGCCGCTTTTTGTGGTGTTGCCGTTCACATTCCGGGAGAGCCATCCTCTCTGAGCATAGTTATCTCAGATGGTGAAATAATTGCGGGGTTGAAAAGCGCTAAAACGCCTTCTATTACCTCGCGCCCGTCAAAAAATCAAGACTGTTGTTCAAGAATTTTTTCTATAGAGTTCATAGTTGTTTTTGGACCATTCGAGTACTTGAAGTGAGAGGAATTCAGCATGGTTCGTCGCGCCTGCGCGCAGTCCGCTGAAACGAACACGATGCGGGAACGTGATACGCGCGTTGCCGTTTCTCGCGTGCGCGCGAAGTCGGGCAGCGCCTGTCGTCTGCAGTCGGCCACGGTCTCGGCTCGTGCATTTGCGGTCATCGTTTTTCTGTTTGCGATGATCGCCGCGACCTTCCTCCCCTCCGCCATCATTCCGCAGTCCGCGTTCGCCGTGACGCCGGCAACCACTGCCACTGCTGCCACCGTCAAGAGCGACGACACCACCAGCGTCGATTACGCGACCTGGGCCGACGTTGCCAAGGCCGTCGAAGCGCAGTTGCAGGAAGGCCTTAAGGAATACAAGGACGGCAACCCAATGGGTGCCAAGTCCGATTTCGGGGCTGCATACACCACCGTCTACGTGACGTCCAACTTCAACAAAGTGGTGAGCGACACCATCGGCGCAGACAAGCAGACCGCGCAGCAGCAGGCCTTCCAGGACCTGCAAAGCCAGGTGTTCACGTCAGGCCAGGCCGATCAGCTTACCCAGAAGGTCAACGACCTGACCGCCGACCTCGACGCCACGGCCCAGCAGCTCGACGCCAACACCAGCCTCGCCAACCCGAAGCAGTACTCCGAAGACCTCCAGAAGCAGATCGCCAAGGAGCGCAAGGAGCTCGACGCCAAGAAGAAGCGCACCGAGGAAACGGCCAAGACCTGGAAGGAAGTCGCGGATGCGATGCTTCCGATCCTGGACAACGCCTACAAGGCCTATGAGGGTGGCGACGCCGCCAAGGGCGCCACGCTCGTGAACGACGCCTACTACCAGCACTACGAGAAGCTCGGCTTCGAGAAGACCGTGCTGAGCGCCATCAGCGGCAACCGCGTCTCCCAGGTGGAATACCAGTTCAAGCTGTGCCGCTCCTCGATGAACACCGGCAAGCCTGCTTCCGAAGTCAAGAAGTACATCGACGACCTGAAGAACATGCTGGCCACCGATGCCGCCAAGCTCGACGGCGGCGCGGCCGATGAGGAGGGTGGCTTCCTCAAGTTCATCACCAGCTCGGTCGGCCAGACGTTCCTGATTCTGATCCGCGAGGGTCTCGAGGCCCTGCTCGTGGTCGCCGCTGTGGTGGCCTACCTCGTCAAGTCCGGCAACAAGCGCTTCACCAAGTGGATCTACGTGGGCGTGCTCGCCGGTCTGGCCGGCGCAGGCATCGTGGCGGTCATCTTCATGCTCGCGTTCGGCGGCTCCGGCCCGCTGCAGGAGATCGTGGAAGGCGTGTGCGCGCTCGTCGCCATGTGCATGCTGCTGTGGACCAGCAACTGGATGCTCAACAAGTCCTCGGTGGAAGCGTGGAACCGCTACATCAGGGAAAAGACCGAAGCCGCGGTGGCCTCTGTCTCCTCGCAGGTCGAATCCGGCGAGAAGGTGGCTTCCCGCACGGTGATTTCGCTCGCCATGCTGAGCTTCCTCGCCGTGTTCCGTGAGGGCGCCGAAACCGTGATCTTCTACCAGTCCATCTACACGATGAGCCAGGATACGCATGGCATGGTGGTCGGCGCACTCGCCGCCGCCGTGGTGCTCGTGATCATCTTCCTGGTGATTCGCTTCACCTCCGTAAAGATTCCGATTGGCCCGTTCTTCCTGGTCACCTCGATCCTCATGTCCGTGCTGGTGGTTGTCTTCGCCGGCGGCGGCGTGCACGCGCTCATCGAGGGCGACCTGCTGCCCGCCAACTACCTGCCGGGCGTTCCCACCAACGACTGGCTCGGATTCTACCCGTACGCCGAATGCATCATCGCCCAGGTACTGGCAGCCATCGCCGTCATCGCGCTGTTCGTGGTTGGCTTTGCCAAACAGCGTAAGGCCAAGGCCCGGCTTGCGGCCGGTGCGAGCAAGTCGGACGCGAAGGCTGACGAGGAGAGCGCGCAGGCGTAGCACAACGCCCGGTGCGACCATCTCGCGCAACACAACTTGCGACATGGCAATGGAAGCGATTCCAGCCCACGCTGCCACAACTAAAAACAGATAAGTCGTGAATAATCCATTCACCACAACAGAAGGAATAAGAGAAATGATGAAGAACAAGAAGCTTGCCGCTCTGCTCGGCGTGCTGCTTGCCGGCTCCATGGCTGTTTCGATGGCTGCTTGCGGTTCCACCAACAACGCTTCCGATACCAAGTCCTCGACCAGCTCCTCCGACACCGCCAAGAAAGACGACTCCAAGAAGGCCGACGCCCCGACTGAGACCTCCGGCTTCGAAGAGGTCCCGGTCGGCCCCTCCGGCACCGCCGAGGAGCAAGACAAGGCCGCTGGCCCGCTGACCGTGGGTGCCGTCTACTTCCAGCCCATCGACATGTACCCTGCTTCCATGGGTCTGAAGGCTGCTGACGCTTCCTTCCACCTGGAAGCCGACATCCACGCCTCCCAGGAAGGCACCGACTACGGCTACGGCAAGGGCGACTTCGTCCCTGACCTTACTGTGAACTACACCATCATCGACAAGTCCACCGGCAAGGAAGTCGAGGGCGGCCAGGCCACCTCCGGTACCTTCATGCAGATGAACGCCTCCGACGGCCCGCACTACGGCGCCAACGTCAAGCTCGACAAGGCCGGCACCTACCAACTCAAGCTCTCCATCGAGTCCCCTGAGAAGAACGGCTGGATGCTCCACGTTGACCCGGAGACCGGTGTCAAGAACCACAAGTTCTGGACCGAGCCCATCGAGGTCACCTTCGACAACTGGGACTACACCCCGCGTCAGTGGTGATTGACTAAGCAGACAGCCCCCTCGTCAGAGGGGGCTTTACGCCGCTTTAGGGAGATAATTCTTAGGACGGTCTAAAAACTCCCCTCAGTCCGCTTTGCGGACAGCTCCCCTCAGGGAGGGGAGCCTAAGATGAACAGAGAAAGGACGCGAATGCTTGAACAATTCGTGGCAGTGATGCCGGGCACCTTGGCCCCCGCATTGCTGGTGATGAGCCTGAGCGTGATGCTCACGGTCGGCGAGGGGCGAGATAAGCCGATAAGCTCGCATTGGCGTCTCATCGGCCTGACCGTCGGCCTGATCGCCGCTATCACATTCGCCGGCCTGCGCGCCTCGGCCGTGATCAACCAGCGCACGTTCGTCAACTATCCGGTGCTGTGGTGCGCGATCATTGCCGACATCCTCACCATCGTCGTGGTGGTGTTCGCACGCCGCATCACCACCAATTGGCAGCAGCACAAGGTGTTCATGCACATTGCGAACGCCGTGGCCGCCATCGACATCGCGCTCACCCTGTTCTACGCGCTGCCGGACGTGATCCTGCAGCTGACCATCTGGGTGGAGCCCGGCGACCCGATCTTCACGTCCGACATGTTGCTGCGCGCGCTCGGCTTCGCGCTGGGCCTGGCCATGTCGATCATCGTGGCCGCGATCTTCCGTACGATGCGTTCGACCGCGGTGCGTGCCTCGTTCACCGCCGCCGTGCTCGCGGTGCTGGCGATTCTGTTCGTCCGGCACCTGACCGGTGTCATGCAGATCCTGCAGGCACGCGGTTTCCCGATGGGCCACACGGGATTCGTGGCCCTCGCCTGGTCGATCAACCACAACGACTGGATGATCATGGCCCAGGCGTTCGTGTTCCTGATTCCGGCCATCGCCTCCGTGGTGGCCGGCTTCCGCATGCCGCTGACCGGCGCGAACGAAGCCATCGGCCGCAAGCACAAGGCGTTCCGCCGTCGCGCCGTGGCCTCCGCCGTCTGGAGCCTCGTGGCCATGATCGGCGTCACGCTGACCCTCACCGTCGGCGTCGCCGCGACCCATCCGACCATCGCCCTTTCGCCGCCGGAAGCCTACTCGCTCAAGGACGGCGTGGCCACCATCCCCTTCAGCCAGGTCGAGGACGGCCACCTGCACCGCTTCGAATACAAGGCCAAGGACGGCACCGTCATGCGCTTCATCATCATCCGAAAGAACGGTGGCGCGTACGGCATCGGCCTGGACGCCTGCGAGAACTGCGGTGACGCCGGCTACTACGAGAAGGACGGCAAGATCATCTGCAAGAAGTGCGAGGTGGCCATCAACCTGGCGACCATCGGCTTCAAGGGTGGCTGCAACCCGATACCATTCCCGTACAAGACCGGCCACGGCAAGATCACCATTCAGACTACGGATCTGGACGCGCTGAGCGCCCACTTCCAGTGAGTCAGGCAGGAGACAAGAATCATGTTCTTTCTGCGTATGATTACTCGCTCGTTCACCCGACAGCTGCGCCGGCGCCTGCTTATCGCGCTGACCGTATGCCTGTCGGCGACCGTGTCCGTATCGATGCTGGGCGTCGTGTTCGACGTGGGCGACAAGCTCAACGCCGAGCTGTCCACCTACGGTTCGAACATCACCGTGCAGCCCAAGGCGGACGCGGTCGTTTCCGACCTGTACAACACCGAGTCGGGCGGCGCGGCGTCCACCAGCGACCCGACCGCTTTTCTGAAGGAGTCGGACGCGGCCAAGATCAAGACGATCTTCTGGTCGTTCAACATCACCAACTTCGCGCCGCAGCTCAACATCCATGCCACGGTGAACGGTGCCAACGTGCCGGTCGTCGGCACGTGGTTCAACAAGGACCTCAAGATCTCCACCGGCGAGACCACCGTCGTGGGCGTGGAAGGCATGCGCTCGTGGTGGCAGCTGGACGGCAAGTGGCCCAAGGACGATTCCGACCAGGGCGTGATCGGCAAGACGCTGGCCTCCGAACTCGGTGTGACCACCGGCGACACCATCACCCTCAACAAGACCACCGCCTCGGGCAAGAAGAACGAGCAGAAAATCAAGCTCACCGGCGTCTACGATTCCGGCGACGAGGACAACGGCTCGCTCTACATCGCCTCCTCCACGGCCCAGGTGCTCGCCGACCTGCCCGATTCGGTCGACAAGATCGAGGTCAAGGCCCTGACCACGCCGGAGAACGACCTGGCCCGTAAGGCCGCCGCGAACCCGGCCGCGCTGAGCCAAGAGGAATGGGAGACCTGGTACTGCACCGCCTACCCGAGCTCGATCGCCTACCAGATCGAAGAGGTGATTCCGGGCGCGGTGGCCAAGCAGGTGCGTCAGGTCGCCGCGTTGCAGGGCAATGTGCTGCAGAAGACGCAGGCCGTGATGATTCTGATGACCGTGCTGAGCCTGATCGCCGCAGCCGTGGCCGTGGCCAACCTGATGGTCGCCTCGATCGGCGAACGGTCTGGCGAGCTGGCGCTGCTCAAGGCGCTCGGTGCCACCGATGCCGCGGTATCCCGCCTGATGCTGGCCGAAACGGCGGCAATCTCGCTGCTGGGCGCGATTGTGGGCGCGCTGCTCGGTTCCGGCGTGGCCCAGCTGATAGGCCGGGTGGTGTTCGGTTCCAGCATTACGATGCGGCCGATGGTGTTCGCGCTGGTGTTCGTGCTGCTGGCCGTCACCGTGCTGCTGGCGTCCGCCTCATCGATTCGTTCGATTCTGAACCTCAAGCCTGCGGAGGTGCTCCATGGCCGCTGAGTTTATCTACGTAGGTGTGGAAGGAGGAAACCGATGACCAACACCGGTATGTTCTTCAGAATGCTGTTCAGCGCCGTGTTCCGCCGGCGTTCGCGCGCGGTGATGGCCGTGGTGGCGTCGCTGGTCGGCGCGGCCACACTGTTCTGCCTGGCGATGATCTGCCTCGCCGTGCCGCAGCAGATGAACGAGGAGATGCGTGCGTACGGCGCGAACCTGATTGTCACACCCACCGAATCGACCAATGCCGACGGCAAGGCCGGCATCGACAAGGCGATGGTGCAGCACACCACTGAAATGGTCAAGGCCAAGGGTTCCGCGAAATACGCCACTTACCGCTACGAGAACGTGCGCGTCAACGCCTCGCCGTACGTGATGGCCGGCGTGAATGCGGCGCAGGTCAAGAACCTCAACCATCACTGGGTGGTCGACGGCTCGTGGCCGACCGACGGCAAGGTGCTGGTCGGACGTGACATCGCCGACGCCATCGGTCTGAGAATCGGCTCCGCCATCACCATCGGCTACCGTGCATCCGATAACGCCAGCACCAACGGCACTTCGTCGAACTCCTCGATCGACCAGCAAACCAAAGACGGCCGCGTTTCCAGCGACATCATGGACACCTCCGGCACCGAATTCCGCGTGGCCGGCATCGTGGACACCGGCGGCAGTGAGGACTCGATCATCTACGCCACCAACGCCGACGTCAACAAGCTCACCGGCATCACGCGCGGCGTGGACGTCATCGAGTATTCGGCCGGCGCCAGCGATCTCGCGGGCCTGGTGTCCAGCATCAACGACATGACCTCCATGCACGTCAAGGCGCAGCAGGTCACCAAGATCACCGCCTCCGACACCCGCATCATCACCATGCTGCAGACGCTGTTCTGGATCGTCTCGCTGGTGGTGCTGGTGCTGACGCTCGTCGGCGTCGGCACCACAATCAGCTCGATCGTCTCGCAGCGACGCAACGAGATCGGCCTGCGCAAGGCCCTCGGTGCCAGCTCGCGCGCCATCGGCACCGAGTTCTACGTCGAATCATCGCTCTACGGCCTGATCGGCGGTCTTATCGGCACCGCAATCGGCTACGGACTCGCCAGTTGGCTGTGCGTGGCGGTGTTCGAACGCTCCATCGGATTCAACTGGTGGCTGGCGCTGATCTCCGTGCTGTTCAGCGCGCTGGTCGCCATCGTCGCCTCCATCCCGCCCGTCCACCGTGCCACCCGCATCGACCCCGCCGTCGTGCTTCGCGAAGAATAAAGAAAGAGAAACGTCATGCTACTTGAACTCGACCACATCTCGAAGATCTACGGCGACCTGCATGCCGTGGACGACCTCAACCTGACCGTGCCGGAAGGCGAATGGCTCGCCATCGTCGGTTCCTCCGGCTCAGGCAAGACCACGCTGATGAACATGATCGGCTGCATGGACACGCCCTCCAAGGGCTCCGTGAAACTGGAAGGCCGCAAGCTGGAGGACCTGAACGCCACGCAGCTGGCCGACGTGCGCAAGAACCTCATCGGACTGGTGTTCCAGAAGTTCTATCTGGTGCCGCACCTGACCGCCGTGGAAAACGTGATGGTGGCCCAGTACTACCATTCGGTGGTCGATGAGAAGCAGGCCATGGAGGCGCTGGAAAAGGTCGGCCTGAAGGAGCGCGCCCACCACCTGCCCGGCCAGCTCTCCGGCGGCGAGCAGCAGCGCGTGTGCGTGGCCCGCGCGCTGATCAACGACCCGAAGCTGATTCTGGCCGATGAGCCCACCGGCAACCTCGACGAGAAGAACGAGAAAATCGTGCTCGACCTGTTCCGCAAGCTGCACGAGCAGGGCACCACGATTATCGTGGTCACCCACGATGCGCTTGTCGCCAGCTGCGCGCAGCGCGAGATCATGCTCAACCATGGCGTGCTCGTCGGTGAGAAGTGGAATGACGAGGATGCGCGCAAGGCCTACGAGGCGGCCGGCGGCAAGCCCGCCTCCACGGGTGCACAGGTCGAGGGCGCGCAGAACGGCGAGACCGCCATTGGTTTCGCTGACCCCACCAAGGCCGCGAAAACCGGCGGCGAGGAGTAGGGCCGTCAGGGGCATCGAGCAGTATGTGAGGAATACATGGCAAGCTGATGGTCTCTCCCCCAGTCAGCTTCGCTGACAGCCCCCTCGTCAGAGGGGGCTTGAGGAGCGTGAATATGACCGAAAAGAATACGTTGAAGAAATCCGCGACATTGGCGGCGGTCGGACTGGTCGTGGCTGGCGCGCTGCTGGCCGGGTGCGGCGAATCCAAGGCCACGCCGATGGACGATGCGTACGCCGGCAACTCGGGCGAGACCGAGAAGTCGCAGGAAGAGCAGTCGCAATCCCAGTCGAACGGCTCCGATAGCTCCGACGGCTCCGATTCCGGCTCATCGCACAACGACCCGTCCACCACCACGTCCGACAAGAAGGACACCGGCAACTACAAGGACGGCAACTACTCGATCAACGGCCAGTACGGCCCGGTCGGCGAGGATTCCATCGACGTCCATCTGACCATCAAGGACGGCAACGTCGAGACCGTCAAAATCATTGGGCACCCGTTCACCACGATTTCCAAGAACCATCAGGACGACTTCGCCAAAGCCATCAACGGCGTAGTGGACGGCAAGCCCCTGAAGGGGCTCAAAGTGGACAAGGTCGCCGGTGCCAGCTGGACCTCCGACGCCTTCAACAAAGCCCTCGAAGTCGCCCGCCAGGAGGCTTCGATTCAGGAGTAAGACCGCTACTTCAGCAATGCTGGCCACAGCAGATCGGCCATGCGCGAGGCCCAGGCGGTGTCGTCGTCCATCGCTTTGCCCTCGATGGCCTCATACGCCACCAAAGACCCGATAATCGTGGACAACAGCAACTTCTCGTCAACGTCCTCGCGAAACACGCCCTGCGCGACTCCCTGCTTGAGGAACGCCCCCACATGCTCCAGCCACGGGGTCACCACCTGGTCGACGATGTGCTGGAAGAACTCGGCCTCGCTGGACAATACAATGCCCACGCGCTTGACGTCGATGTCGTTGTCGCGCACCCAATCGACCAATCGCTGCAATAGTTGCGTGAAATGCTCACGCGTGGGGCTGGGCACTGGGCCGGAATCCGGGATGGCCAGATACATCGCGCTGATCTCGCGCAGCAGCTCGTCGGCATTATGATATCGGCGGTAAATCGTGGTTTTGGCCACGCCGGAGCGCCGGGCCACCTCCTCGATGGTCACGCCGCTGATGCCGCGGTCCACCGCAATCTGCAGCGTGGCTCGCATGAGCTTGCGATCCGTCGCCTCGCGCGTGCGCTCACCGCGCGGTGTCGCCGTCGTATCTGTCATCTCCGTCATCTCTTCTCTTCGAAATATGCTCCCGTACGCTCCCGTTGGCGGGAGCTGGCTGGCAAAGCCAGACTGAGGGTGGTAAGTCCATGCCGTTTGTAGGCAACTCCCGGATAATACCTACTAGCCCAGCACTTTAGTGCTCTCGACTTTGGCCACATACCACTGGTTGAACCGCACCAGTGGCTTCCTGAGCAACAGTCCAAGCAACAGCAGCGGCGGCACGAATGCCAGCAGCATTCCGGCGGCTCGCCAGTAATCCATGTCGTAGATGCCGGCGATGGCCGCACGCATCATCGTCACCGCATGGGTGAGTGGCAAGAACGGACTGACTTTGGCTATGAAGTCGGGCAACATCTGCACCGGGTAGGCAGCGTTCGCACCCGAAATCTGCACGATGAGCATAAGCACGCCGATTGCCTTACCCACATTGCCGAAACTCACCACCATCGTATAGGTGAAGAACGAGAACACCAGCGAGGCCAGCCATCCGGACAACATAAACAGCAGCGGATGCACGGCCTGCACGCGCAGGAACAGCAGATCGCCGCCGAGCGACACCGTGGATTGCAGCAGCGCAATCAGTGCGAACACCCCGTAATGCCCGAGGAAGAGCCGATGTGGCCGTGGATCGCCCAATGCTTTGCGCGTCCGGCGAGACACGGTGGTTTTCAGCGTCACCACCATCAGCAGCGCGCCCACCCACAGCGGCAGCAGCGTGTAGAACGGTGCCATCGACGAACCGAAATTCGCCACCGGGAATACGGCCTTGCGCCTGAGCTGCACCGGCGCGGCCAACGTACTGGCCAGCGTTTCGGGATCATTGCCCAGCACCTCTTTGACCATGCTCATATCGCCACTGTTTAGTGCGTCGCTCAGTGTGCTGTTGAACGAAGCCAGTTCGGCACCGGCGGAACGCAGTTTGCCGGACACCTTGCCCAACGCGGTGCGAGCGTCGCTGAGCATATCGCTGGCGTCGTCGGAAGTCCTTTTCAGGTCGCCGAGCGTGGAGTCCAACTGGGTGGCACCGGAACTCAGTATGCCGGAGGCGTCAGAGACGGTGTACGACAGGGAGTCGATCTGCGGTTTCACCGTGGCCGTGAAATCCGACTTGATATTGGCGATACTGTTCTGCGCTTGATCGGCCAGATCCTTGACCTGCGCATGCTGATCCTGCGCGTCCTGATTACCTTGGCGAATATTGGTCGCCGCTGTATTCAGCGCTTGCCGCAGCCTGTTCTGCCGTGCGATTGAACGGTCAATCGCCGTGATGATGGATGAGTCGTTGCCCAGTATGCCGGCCAACGTGTTGCGAATTTCAGTGTATTTCTCCGTCTGCTTGCCAATGGCCGTGGCTTGACGGTCCAATTCGTCGGCGGCCGTGGTGGCACCATCATTCGCGTCGGAATACAGCTTGTCTATGGAATCGGACACCGCGCCGAAACTGGAGGCGCTCGCGTCCAGTGAGCTGCTCATCGCGTCAGCGGTGGTGCCCAGGGCTCCGACCACGTCGGTGACTCCCTGCTTGGCGCTGGCGAGATCCTTGCCTCCTTGTTTGGCGGCAGAGGAAACCTGCGTGATCAGCGAGTTCGAGGTGTCGAGCAAGGCGCCGGCCGTATCGGTCAATGCGCTGTATGTGCCAAGCAAATCCGCCGTATCGTCAAGCCGTGTGGCGAAATCGGCGATATTGGCGTTGAAGGTATTCAGTTGCTCCTCGGCCTCGGGCTTGGACAGCTGATCGGCCAGCGAAGACGCGATTTCCAGCCCTGCCGAAGTGATGGTCTTGGCGAACGTGGTGTTGATTTCCGCCGCAACCTCATCCGTGCCCTCGTTGAGCAGATTCGGTGCCAGCGCGTTCTTCTTCTCGTTGCGGTAATAGGTCAGTTCGGCATGCTGCACATCGTCGGAGAAGAAGGTCATCATGTCTTTGCTGAACGACTTCGGAATTACGATGGCCGCGTAGTATTTGCCGGATCGTGCGCCCTCGACGGCATCGGCTTTGGACGTGATCGTCCAATCGAGCTGACTGTTGGCGCGCAGCGCGTTCACCACCTGATCGCCGACCGTGACTTTCACCGGGATCAGGTCGGAACGATAACCCTCATCCACATTCGCCACCGCGAATTTCAGGTTCTTCATATTCGAGAACGGGTCCCAGCATGCGGCCACGTTGAACCAGGTGAACAGGCCGGGAATCATCACCAAGCCGATCACGATGATGATGGAGACCACGTTGCTGGTCAGGCGTTTGATGTCGCCGGTAAACAGTTTCCACATGGTGTTCATCGTGCGTGCCTGCCTTCCTTGGTCGGCGGAATAGTGGGGATGATTGCGGTAACGGCGGCGCTCGGGTCCGCTTCTTCGTGGCGTTCGGCGGAGGTGTCGCGACGCTTGGCCTTATGCCCGTACAGCATGGCGCGGATCGACTCGTCGGAGAGGTTGCCGAGCTCGGTTTGGCGGCGGATGGAATCGCGCATGAATTCCACGACCATCAGGAAGCCCATGATGATGAGCACCCATGCCAGCCATGTGCCCATGACCACGATTTTCTCGCTGGTGGTCAGCACAAACACGATAATGAGCGCGGCCGGCACCACGAATCCGGCGATAAGCGCACCCAGCAGCAGCCGGGGATACTGGTAGGCGAATTTGGCGGCCCGACGTTCGATGGCATGACGGTATTCGTCGCGGTCGGCCAGTGCCGCAATGGCCTGAGTGACACGGTATTCGCTGCCGGGCAGGTGCACCGGCTCGCCGATAATCATGTCGCTTTCCTTGATTTCCCGCGCGAACAGGCGGTTGAGATTGGCCAGTTTCGGCCGGGCGCCGAGGCCAAGCGCAAAGGCCAGAACCGCGAAAACCAGCAATTTGCCGATATAGGCGAACCAGTGGCCGTCGTAGAAGCCGCCGATGGTTTCACGCATTGCGTCAATCGAATAGGTGAACGGCAGCAGCGGGTAGATGGCGCGGAAGAACGCGGGCATCATTTCAATCGGGTACAGGCCGGAGGCGCCCGGCACCTGCAGAATGACCAGCGCCACGCACACGCCTTTGCCCACGTGCATGAACGTGGTGGAGAGGGCGAAAATCACCGACATATACACCAGTGAGGTGATGACGCAGGTGAGCAGAAACACCGGGGCGCTCGCGCATTGAATGCCGATGACAAGATCGCCGATGGCCGTGACCAGGCCTTGGACGGCTGCCAGCGTGGCCAGCAGCAGGAAACGGCCGAGATAGCCTTGGGTTGGCGTGAGATCGTCGATGCCCTCGTCGTCGGTTTCGAGTTTGGGAATGACCACGAGCACGAACGCGCCCACCCACAAAGACAGGGTGGTGAACAGCGGTGCCATGCCGGAACCATAGGAGGCGACCGGGTAGACGGCCCGTTCGCTGATAACAGTGGGGGAGAGCATGAAGTCGGCGATTGTGGCGGCATCCAGTTTGCCGTCGGTGCCGATCAGGGAACTGAGTGAACTGGAGATGCTCAGGGCTTTGATGTCGGTGGCCAGCGTTTCGAGCTTGGTTTGCACGCCGGCCAGCGCCTTATCGGTGTCGTGCAGGGCGGTCACCGTGGTGGAGGCGGCTTTGTCGAGTTGGTCGAGGGTGTGCTTCGACTGATCGATGAGTGAGCCTTGCGACGTGATGCCGGTCGACAGAGTGTTGGCGGTCGAGCTGAGGGTGTTGAGGCCGGTGTTGAGCTGAGGAATGGCGCCGGAGGTGATGGTGCCGCGAGCGGTATTGGCCTCGCGCACCGTGGTTTGGGTGGCGGTATTGAGATGCTGCGCCAATCCGGCGGTGTCTGTGGAGGCATCGCCGATAGTGGTGTTCAGGCTATCGAGGTTGCCCAGTGCGCCGGCAAGCTCGCTATTGCGGCTTTCCAGTGTGGCAATGGCGGATTGCAGCGGTTCTCGATCGGCGTTCGGCAGCCCTTTGAGTTGGTCGATGATGTCGGCGTTCGCTTGGTTGATGTCTTCCGCCGTATTGATCAGTCCGCCTACCTGCTGATTGGCGGCGCTGATGGTTCCGGTTACCGTGCCCACGCTTTGGTTGGCCTGTGCTGCGGCCTGGCTCAGCAGGCTTGAGCCTTGGTCAAGCGCTTCGGACGTGGAGGTGACGAAGCCGTTCAGACTGGCTTGGGTAGTGCCGATCAGGGTGGAGACGCCGGCCAGACCTTCCGCGGTGTCGATGCCAAGTGCGCGCGCGTCGTCCAGCGCCTGACGTGCGGTGCGTGTCTGCTCCGGGGTATCGGTGAGTTTGGTGGTGAGCTTGGCGATGGTGCTGCGTGTGTGCTGCACGTCGCCGGAGGCCTCGGCAAGGGCCGTGAGGGCCTTGGCTTTGGTGGTGTCTTCGGTGCTGATGGCTTTGCCGCCAACCGTATTGATGACTTCGGTAAGTACTTCGGACACGGTGGAGACGAATGTGGAATTGACCGTGCGGTCCACAGTGGACGCGCCTACGTCGGTGACTTTGGGGGCGATGGCGCTGGCTTTTTCGTTGACGTAATACTCCAGAGTGGGCCGACTCTTGCCGCCGGTCACCACGCCGGCGAGATCGTCGGAAAAGTCTTTGGGGATGATGATGGCTGCGTATGCCTTGCCGGATTCCACCTGGTCCATGGCCTCGGCTTCGGTGACGAAGGTCCAGCCGAGCTGGTCGTTGCTTTTCAGCTGCTTGACGATTTGATCGCCGAGGTTTTGCTTGCCGATGAGCGCGTTGTCGGTGCCGTCGTCATTGTTGGCGATGGCGACGGTGATGCCTTTGGTATTGCCGTACGGGTCCCAGAAGCCGACGATGTTGTACCACGAATACAGTGGCGGGATAAACACCATGCCGAACAGGATCACCCATGCGGCCGGCACCTTGAACAGGCGCAGGAAGTCGCGTTTGAGGACCTTGAAGATATTGCCCACTGATACCTCCGGAGCTTGGTGTTGCTTGATTGCTACGTTTTCCGTAGCGATACGTTAATCGTAGCGCTACGGTTGTAGTAGCGTAATGCGGCTGCCGGAGATTATTGGGGTGATTGATGATGGTTTTGGCGGAATAACGCCGCTGCCCAGCGGCTTATCGTGTGTCGCTGGGCAGTGTGCCTAATTTTTTGTGGCTGGGGTGCTGTGTGGACGGGTGTGCTGTGTGTGTTGGTGTGAGGCTGCCCTCCATGGGGCGGTAAAACCTTCATTGGGTGGTAAGTGGCCCATGGGGCGGTAAAATTCCCATGGGGCGGTGGCTTAAAATGGCTTTATTCCGCGGAATGCGGTTTTGGGCTAACCGCCCCATGGGGTAATTACCGCCTCATGAGAGAGCTACCGCCCCATGGGTAAACCGTTGTATCAGCTTTCGATGGTGCCGGATTGGCCATCAATGGCCGACTGCTCGTTCTGGCTGGATGACTGGTTGGAGTTGGAGTTACCGGAAGTATCAGAACCTGTGCCGGAGCTGCTGCCGGTGCGGACTGGCCATCAGTGCCTTGGCTGGAGCGAAAGGCGTTCTGGAACTTATTGACAAGATTTCTGGATGGTTTTTGGATGTTTCCTGAAAGCGATAGCGGGCTCGGTGTCCGGCAATGTAGACAGACATGTACCGGCTGTCCATCAAGTTCGGCAAAACTGCAATCGGGTGATAGTGTAAGGGGACGCTATGTGGGGAGGAAACCATGGTTGAATTCAAGGACGATGGCACGGCCACTACCCCTGGCAAGCCGCGGGAGAACCGTGACGCCGAGTCCGCAGTCGTGGCTGATCTGGTGGCCGTCGAACTGGACGACGCCGGCTTGAACCTGAACGCCAAGCGATTACCGATTCTGGCGCGCATCTATGGCGCGGTCGTGCTGCTGGACGGACTCGCCACATTGCCGATTATGGTGATTTCCATCCTCTATGCCGTGCGCGAGATTCTGGATGGTCATGTGCACGTCGATGCGATGAGCCTGACTTTCATCCTGTCCGCGATTCATGCGGTGGTGCTGGTAGTCAGTGCCGCATGCCTGATTGTGTTCGGCGTGATGCTGCTGCGCAATCATCGCCGGTATGCCGCGCGCTGGACCTACGTGCTGATGCCGTTGACGTTGGCCGACGGCATGCTGTCGCTGGCCCTGACCGGCCTTGGCTTCAACCTGCTGCTGCCGCTGATTCAGATGATTATTCTCGTCGTGATTTCGGTGACCGCCGATCCCTCCATGAGCGAGGAACGCCGTTTGCAGCGCGCGCTCAAACGCATGGACGATCGCGATGATTATGAATCGGCGGTGGCGGCCGGCATGCTGGGCCGCGACCAATCCGGCAAGGGCTATATTGCACTGGGCTTCTTCAATATCTTCTGGCTGTTTACCATCGCTTCGGTGGGTGGCCTGATTATGGAGACGATCTACCATATGGCGCTGTATAACGGTGAACTTCAGGACCGCGCGGGTTTGCTGTGGGGCCCGTTCTCGCCGATTTACGGCTGTGGTGCGGTATTGGTAACCGTGTGCCTGAATCGCCTGTGGAAGGCGAATCCGTTCTTGATCTTCTGCGCTTCGTCGGTGATCGGCGGCGCGTTCGAATACTGCACCAGCTGGTTCATGGAAGTGGCGTTCGGTATTACCGCGTGGGATTACACCGGCCGTTGGCTGTCCATCGACGGACGTACTTCGGGCCAATTCATGTTCTTCTGGGGACTGATTGGTGTGGTGTGGGTCAAGTGGCTGTTGCCGCGACTGCTGGCTCTGATTAATCGCATTCCATGGAAAGTACGGTATTCGCTGACTGCGGTATGCACGGTGCTGATGGTGATCGACATTGCCTTCACGCTGATGGCCTTGGATTGCTGGTATGGGCGCATGGCCGGCCAGCCGCAGGATTCACCGGTCGCGATGTGGTTCAGCGAACGCTACAGCGACGCTTACATGGCCAATCGCTTCCAGACCATGCATATCGACCCTTCCAAGGCCGGGCGTATGTGAATGGCTGGCAAGTAATTACGCTTCGCGGGCAGAAGGTGCGTAGAACCTAAGACAGCCTTCGCGTGTGGGTGGTAAGTGGGATACACTTTCAAGCGTTGAAGGAATGATTCCCTCCGCTGATGCGCTGTTTTGTGACGCGCGTGATGACGATGGGACAATCAAACGGAAGGCAAGGCACATGGCCGAAGCTACAGCAAACATTGGTGTGATTGGACTGGCCACGATGGGCTCCAATCTGGCGCGTAATCTGGCGCACCATGGCAACACGGTGGCGTTGTTCAACCGTCACTACTCGCGTACCGAGAAGCTCATGAACGAGCATGGCGCCGAAGGCAACTTCGTGCCGGCCGAAACGCTCGAGGAATTCGCCGCGTCCCTGAAGCGTCCGCGTACCGCCATCATCATGGTCAAGGCCGGTGCTCCGACCGACGCAACTATCGCGCAGCTGGAAGAGGTGTTCGAACCGGGCGACATCATCGTCGACGGTGGCAACTCCTTCTTCAAGGACACCATCAAGCGTGAGAAGGAAGTACGCGCCAAGGGCTTCCACTTCGTGGGTTGCGGCGTGTCCGGTGGTGAGGAAGGCGCGCTCAACGGCCCGTCTCTGATGCCTGGTGGCACTGCGGAATCCTGGAAGACCTTGGGCCCGATTCTTCAGTCCATCGCCGCCAAGGTGAACGGCGAACCGTGCGTGACCCACATCGGCACCGATGGTGCCGGTCACTTTGTCAAGATGGTGCACAACGGCATCGAGTATGCCGATATGCAGGTGATTGGTGAGGCGTATGACATTCTGCACCGTGGACTCGGCATGGATACCGAGGAGATTGGCGACGTGTTCGCTGAATGGAACAAGGGCGACCTTGACTCCTACCTGATCGAGATCACCGCTGAGATTCTGCACCACAAGGATGCCGAGACTGGCAAGCCGTTCGTGGACGTGGTCGTGGATCATGCCGGCATGAAGGGTACTGGTACTTGGACCGTGCAGGCTGGTCTGGAATTTGGTTCTCCTGTGGCTGCTATCGGTGAAGCCGTGTTCACTCGTGCACTGTCTTCGCACGGTGAGCTGCGTGAAGACGCTCAGAAAGAAGGTCTGGCTGGCCCGAACAAGACCATCGATCTGGCCGGAGAAGACAAGGCCGCGTTCGTCGAGGACGTGCGCAAGGCCCTGTTCGCTTCCAAGGTCGTGGCCTATGCTCAGGGCCTGAACGAGATTCAGGACGGTGCTAAGGAATACGGCTGGGATATCAACCTGTCCGAAGTGGCCCGCATTTGGCGTGGCGGCTGCATTATTCGCGCCCAGTTCCTGCTCGACCGCATCACCGAGGCCTTCAAGGGCGATAATTTGCCGGCTTCCCTGTTGTTCGATCCGTACTTCGAGAAGATCATCGGCGAATCGCAGGATGCATGGCGTCGTGTAATCGTGCGTGCCGTGGAGGCCGGTATCCCGACCCCGGTGTTCTCCAGCTCCCTGGCGTACTACGATGGTCTGCGCTCCAAGCGTCTGCCCACCGCCCTGACCCAGTCCCAGCGTGACTTCTTCGGTGCCCACACCTACGGCCGCGTCGACAAGCCCGGCGTGTTCCACACGTTGTGGGCCGAAGAGGGCAAGCCCGAGATCGAGGCGTAGCCTCGCGATCTCGGGCTTAGGGGAGCCCGGTGGGCTCCCCGGCCCTCTTCGGAGCGAGGCGGCTATGCCGCCGAGCCAACACTGAGCCTCGCCGCAGGCGAGTCCCTAATTGCAGGGGCCGGAGGCGAAGAAGGCAAGCCTGAAATCGAGGCGTAGCCATAGACGAATTAAGCCCCCTCATCAGAGGGGGCTTAATTCACTCACAACTCGGTGACGGTTTCTTCGGTGGAGAACCAGGTGAACTCGTCCACTCCGTTGGCGTAGGAGGACGGGTAATCCGGGTTGTTGGACCGCTCGAAGACATGGGCCAGCGATTCGGCTTTGCCGGCACCGGCGGCGAAGAACCATGTACGGCGCGAGCGGGCAATCAGCGGCGCGGTCAACGAGACGCGCAACGGCGGCATCTTGGGGGAGTGGTTCACACCCACGGTGAGCCTATCGGTAACCTTGACCTCATCATGACCCGGGAACAGCGACGCATAGTGACCGTCCGGTCCCATACCGAGAATCATCAGATCGATGACCGGTTCCGGCCCCAATTCATTCACCAACTCGCGCTCATAGTCGCTCGCGGCATCGTCCAGCAGCGCATCATTCGCGGCATCGGCGGCGGCGCGAACGGAAGCGTCATCACTATCGGCCTGATCCATCACATCGGCGATGTCATCGGCTGAACGGGTATCGGCCGCCATCTCATGAATATTCGATTCAGGCAGCTTGCCATCCGCCACCAGCTGGTCAAGCAGCAGGCGACGGGCCTCCAGAGCATTGCGATCGGTGTCGTAAGCCGGCACAAAACGTTCGTCGCTCCACCAGAAATGCACGCGCGACCAATCAACCGCATCAGCCAGTGGATCGTTCAGCGCCAAACCCAACGGCTGTGCGGCCGAACCGCCAGACAGCGCCACATCCACACGTGTGCGATGCGTGCCATCAGGCAATCGTTCGGCGAGCAAATCGAGTAGCGCCAAGACAAAACGTTGCGCGCCAGCCTGAATCATCAGATCTTTATTCGGATACACAATGAGTTTTCGAGTTGCCATGTATGGTCCTTATATGGGGTATGTGTCGTACTTTGCAATGTGGATTGTGTTGTCAGTTGACAACGCATAATACGGGTGGCATGCCGGGAATCCAGCCATTTGCAGCAATGAAATGTGTTGTCAGTTGACAACACAATGTACATTGTGCGACATCGCATATGTCACTTTATTACTCCGCGGTCATGAGCTTCGGCATCGCATGAGGTAGGAAACGATGAGCAACGGCGTTGGCATGGCTCGACCACAATTGCCGAACTCATGCCAACGCCGCTGTGGCAACGGTTCTACCGACTTCAGTGACGAATCAGATCCCAGCCTTCGTTGATGACCTCGGCGTAGATCTCATCGGGATCGATGCGGCGCAGTTCCTCGGTCAGACAGTCCTCGATGGTGCGCATCGGCACGGACACTTCCTGCGGAGTCTGGCCGGGCAGCGAGATCAGCGCTTGGTCCTCATACGGGCGTTCCAGTGAGATCACACCGTCCTTACGGGTCAGGTACACGCCGGTCACGGCCTGCGCGTCGGGCACGAACTCAGTTTCGACTGGTACGCCGAGTTTCAGACGCAGCCATGCGCACAGCATTTCCAGAGGCAGGAAGTCGGCCTTGCCGGTCACCTTCACGGCGGTGATGGGCAGGTGCGGCGGCTGATCGAGCATCGAGGCGAGCATTGCGCGCCAGACGGTCAGTCGTGTCCAGGACAAGTCGATGTCTTCCGGTGTCCAATTGCGGCGCAAACGCTCGATCGTGGCCTCCGGATTATTGGAGTGCAGCGCGTCGGTGATGCGACTGCGGGCCATCGCACCCATCAGATCCTTGGCCGGGTTCGACGGCGGTGTGGTCGGCCACCACGCCACTACAGGCGCATCCGGCACAAGCAGCGGGATAACCAGCGTATCCGGGTGGTTGATAAGGCCACCGCGCGGACGCAAGATGATAATCTCACCGGCACCGGCGTCCGCGCCGAATCGCACTTGGGCGTTCAGGTTGGAATCGTTCGGATCGTTCGGGCCGTCGGTCAAATCGACGGCCGGATTATCGCGATTCGCGCTCACCTCGGCGGCCACTTCGGTCTCGTTCGGTTCGCCTTCGCCGGACTGATCGGCAGGATTGGTATCCGGTACTACGGCAATCACGCGGCACGGGTGCTCACGGCTGGCCGAGTTCGCGATTTCCAGCGCATGCTCTAGGTCCGCGTCCTCGGTGGCGATGAGTAGCGTCAGCACGCGGCCGGTCGCCGATTCGCCGCGCTCCTCGTGCAGCTGTTCGATTTTGTGCGCAATCTCGCGGGTGCGGGTGTTCGGCATATCGATGATCATGGCATCCTCCAGTGGCGGCCGTCGCGCGCCAGCATTTCGTCGGCCTGTGCCGGACCCCACGTACCGGCGCGGTAGGCCTGCGGCTGGCCAAGCGTGGACCAGAATTGTTCAATCGGATCGAGGATCTCCCAGCTGAGGTTCACCTCTTCGGTGGTCGGGAACAACGGCGGATCACCGAGCAGCACGTCCAGAATCAGTCGCTCATAGGCTTCCGGCGAGTTCTCGGTGAAGGAGCGGCCGTAGCTGAAGTCCATGTTCACGTCACGGACCTCCATGGTGGAGCCGCCCGGCACCTTGGCTCCGAAGCGCATGGTAACGCCCTCGTCGGGCTGCACGCGAATCACGATGGCGTTCTTGCCGAGTTCTCGCACGGCGGTCTGCTCGAACGGCAGATGCGGGGCGCGCTTGAACGCCACGGCGATTTCGGTTACACGCTTGCCGAGGCGCTTGCCGCAACGCAGGTAGAACGGCACGCCAGCCCAGCGGCGGGTGTCGATATCGAGGCGGATGGCGGCGTACGTTTCAGTGGTGCTCTTGGGGTCGATGCCTTTTTCTTCCAAGTAGCCGACCACTTCGTGCGAGCCCTGCCAGCCCTTGGCGTACTGACCGCGCGCGGTGTTGGCGGCGAGGTCCTTGGGCAGGCGCACGGCGGAAAGCACCTTGGTCTTTTCGGCGGTCAGGTCCTTGGCGGTGAAGCTCACCGGCTCCTCCATGGCGGTCAGAGCCATGAGCTGAAGCAGGTGGTTCTGGATGACGTCGCGTGCGGCGCCGATGCCGTCGTAATAGCCGGCGCGGCCGCCGATGCCGATGTCCTCGGCCATCGTGATCTGCACGTGGTCCACATAGTTGGCGTTCCAGATCGGCTCGTACATGGCGTTGGCGAAACGCAGGGCCAGCAGGTTCTGCACGGTTTCCTTGCCGAGGTAGTGGTCGATGCGGAACACGGAGCTCGGGTCGAACACTTCGGATACCACGCTGTCGAGTTCCTTGGCGCTGGCCAGATCATGGCCGAACGGCTTCTCGATGATCACGCGGCGCCATGCGCCCTCGGACGAGCGCGACAGGCCGGAGGCGGCCAACTGCTTGGCAACCTGCGGGAAGGCGCGCGGCGGCACCGACATGTAGAAGGCATGGTTACCCTGCGTGCCGCGGTCGCGGTCAAGCTCCTGCACGGTGGCGCTCAGACGCTCGAAGGCCTCCGGATCGTCGAACGTACCCTGCACGAAGCGGATGCCGGCGGCCAGATTGTGCCAAGTCGACTCCTTGAACGGCGTACGGCAATGCGCCCGGACGGCGGCCTTGACGAATTCGATGAACCGCTCCTGTGTCCAGTCTCGGCGGGCGAAGCCGGTCAGGCCGAAGCTCGGCGGCAGTAGGCCACGGTTCGCCAGGTCGTAGACGGCCGGCAGCAGTTTCTTTTGTGCCAGATCGCCCGTGACACCGAAAATGACGAGGCTGCACGGGCCGGCGATACGGGGCAGTCTGAGGTCGCGCGAGTCGCGCAGGGGATTGCTCCAATTGGGGGATTCACTCATAATGTACAAGGGTAGTCGCCGGCGGCTATCTATCGCTAGAGGCGATATGCGATTTGGGCTGAGATTTGGGCCACATTGCGTGTGCTGTGCCGTGCGTTGGGCCAATCGCGTACGCAAACGTGTACGCAACGCCGTAGTTGAAATATCCCAAAACGGTGTGTATTTTAGAAGAGTTGCCCCTTTAGCTCAACGGTTAGAGCAGCGTCCTTTTAAGTCGTGGGTTGTGGGTTCGAATCCCACAGGGGGCACAACAAATCCTTGGAATCGCAATGGTTCCAAGGATTTTTTGTTTCGACCAGCCTGGCTCCTAGAGTGGTGCCCCATGTCATGCACCACGATTCTTGTCGGCAAAAATGCCAGTTACGACGGTTCCACCATCATCGCCCGCGATGACGATTCGGGCTCGGGCCGTTACGATCCCAAGCGCTTCGTCGCCGTCGCCCCCGACGACCAGCCGCGCCACTACCGCAGCGTGCTGAGCCATGTCGAAATCGAACTACCGGACAATCCTTGCCGGTACACCATCGCACCGAACGTGCTGAATAATCGTGGCATTCTGGCCGAAGCCGGTGCCAACGAACACAACGTGGCGATGAGCGCCACCGAAACCATCGCTGTCAACGAGCGCGTGCTCGGTGCGGACCCGATGGTCGAGTTGCGGCCGGCTGTCGGCGGGCCGGACAGCACCGATTATCAGGCCGAGCAGCCCGGCGGTATCGGTGAGGAAGACATCATCACCCTTGTGCTGCCGTACGTCACCACCGCGCGCGAGGGCGTCGCGCGGTTGGGCGAACTGCTCGAAACCTACGGCACCTACGAATCGAACGGCGTGATTATTTCGGATGCGGACGAGATCTGGTACGTCGAGACCATCGGCGGCCATCATTGGATCGCCCGCCGAGTGCCCGACGACTGCTATGCCACGATCCCCAACCAGCTCGGCATCGACGACTTCGACCTCGCCGATGCGTTCGGCGAGCAGCGCGAATACCTATGCAGCGCCGACCTGCGCGAGTTCATGGCCACGCATCACCTTGACCGCACAATGGGAACGTCGGTCTCTTCCAACGGCCGTCACGTGCATAGCGCCGGATTCGGAACAACCGTTGCCCTTCCCACCCGCTTCAACCCGCGCAAGGCCTTCGGCACCGCGACGCCGAAGGACCATATCTACAACACGCCGCGTGCCTGGTACATGCAACGCCGCCTCAACCCCAGCGAGGACTGGGATTCGCCGGCCGCCCGCTACACGCCCGAATCCGACGACATCCCGTGGTGCCGCGTGCCGGAAGACAAGGTGAGCCTCGAAGACGTTGATTTCCTGCTGTCCTCGCACTTCGAAGGCACGCCGTACGACCCGTACGGCACGACCGGCACGGCGGAATCGCGCCACCGTTACCGTCCGATCGGCGTGAACCGCACCGGCCATATGGTGGCGATTCAGGTCCGCCCGTATGTGCCGGCGGCCAATCGCACGGTGATGTGGGTATCGTTCGGCTCCGGTCCGTTCACCGCCGCCGCGCCGTTCTACGCGAACGTCAACGACACGCCTGCCTACCTGCGCGACACCACGCCCGAAGTCTCCACCGGCAACCTGTATTGGACGAACCGCCTGATCGCCGTCGTGGCCGACGCGCATTGGTATGAGACGAACCGGTTCATCGAGGGCTATGCGGAAGGCGTGCGCGCGTTCGGGCACCGGCTCATCGAGCGCACGGATGAGCAGTTGCTTGCTCGAAGCGATGCCGAATCGACGGGTACGAATGCATGGCCGCTCGATGGCGGCCACGGCGATGAGAAGGATGTGCAGGGCGTGGCGGATGTGCTCGAAGCGGCCAACGACGAGATGGCCGACTACCTGCGCGAGCATACAACCAAGCTGCTGAACGACGTGCTATACACCTCCAGCAACCTGATGCACAACAGCTTCGCAATGTCCGACCGTTGGGCCGAGTAGCAAAACCTCGGCTGGGGAGGTAATAGGGATGCCCTGCTGATAACGCGTCAGCAGGGCAAAGCCACAATCCGAATCAGTTGAAGCCGACGATGCGTTCGGCGATGAGATAGCCGTTGCGCACGATCCAGCGGCCGGTTTTACCAGGCAGATTGAGCGCGCGGGACATCAGCTTCGAGCGCACATCCTTGCCGATGGCCGGAGAATAGGCGTCAATCGCATCCCACAGCTCGGTTTTCTTAACGTAGTTGGCCGGATCGCGCGAGAGAATCAGGAACGCCGAGGTAACGCATGATTCGATCGTCAGGAAGTGAATCATGTACCGGTACAGCCCCTCCGGCACCGTACCACGTTCGGGCGTGGCCTCGGTCATCAGCCGATTGACGAGCCGCAGCTGATCCACACGCTTAATCATCACGTCGGTCTGCACGCTCTGACCCTCGCGCCCGATGAAGTAGTGGTAGAACGGCACGTCGAGATACTGGATGCGCTTCACCCACGGGAACGGCTGGTACGAGTAATAGAAATCGACGTAGAACGTATGCTCCGGCAGCTTCAGCCCGGAATCGCGCACCACCTGCGTGCGGAAAGTGAGCGCATGCATGATGATGTACTGCGCCAGACCGAACTTGCCCAGGTCATCCCAGCCGAGCACGCGGCCGGCCTCCATCACATGACGGAAGTTCACCACGATCTTGTGGCGCTTGGTCACTTTGTCATACACATAGTTGGTCACCAGCATGTCGATCGGCTCGCTGGCCTCACGTTGCGCGCGCAACGTGGCCAGAACCGTGTCGATGGCCTGCGGGTCGACCCAATCATCCGCATCCACCACCTTGACATACATGCCGGTCGCCGCCGTGATACCGGTGTTCACCGCGCCGCCGTGGCCTTTGTTCTCCTGGTGAATCGCGCGCACGACACCTGGATTGGTGCGTTCCAGTTTGCGCGCGTACTCCAGCGTGCCGTCTTTCGAACCGTCGTCCACAATCAGTACCTCGAGGTCGCTGGTGTCGCTTGCCGAAAGCAGCGAGTTCACGCAACGGTCGAGATAGGACTCCATATTGTATGCGGGGATCACAAAGGTGAGCGTCTTTGCCGTGCTGGCCATGAAAGTCTTACGTCCTCACATATTTAGTCGTTATGTTCAGTTTCCTGTTCAAACCGTAGCACTTCGTCTCCCGACTCGGCAGAGTGTTGCGCAACCTGTGCCCCTGAACTCGTGTTCTGCAACCCTGAATCTTCCCCGGGGGCGCGATCGGAATCCGATTGGGCGGAACTTGTCTGGTCTGAATCCGGACCGCCGGAATCGGACTCGCGCTTGGCTCGGCGCTCGGCCTCCTTCCGCGCCTTGGCCCCCTCAAAGAACAACTGGGGCTTGGAGTCAAGCCGGCTCAGGCCATGCCATGCCAGGTCCACGATGTACGCGGCCAGCTGCTCCTTGCTCACCTTGGGCCGATCGGCCCAGTACTGGCCGGTGAACACGGTCATGCCCACCAGCATCTGTGCGTAGTATGGCACGCCCTTAACGGAGAGCTTCTGCCGTTTGAATGTTTCGGAAAGAATATCTTCAACGCGCACGGCGATATCGCCCAACAGCGAGCTGAACGAGCCGGACGGTTCGGTGCTGGGCGAATCGCGCACCAGCACCTGGAAGCCCTCGGCGTTCTCTTCGATATAGGTGAGGAGCGCAAGCGCCGTGCGTTCCACGATCTGGCGCGGGTGCACGGTCGGATCATCCAACGCGCTGGTGAGCGTGCCGGTCAATGCGCGCATCTCGCGGTCCACCACCACGGCGTACAGGCCCTCCTTGCCTCCGAAATGCTCGTAGACGATGGGTTTCGACACTTTTGCGGTGGCGGCGATCTCCTCCACGCTCACTGCTTCAAAACCCTTCGACGCGAACAGCGAACGACCGATTTCGATGAGCTGCTCGCGCCGCTGATACGACGTCATTCTGGATGTATTGGCCATGCTGTCCAGTTTTTCACGCCCCGTGGATAGCTCCCTGACCGTCCGACCCCGCGTATCGTCCGATTCTGGTGAATCGGACATGTGTGTCATATTGACAATGCTTCATTGCAGCTTTAATATATTTAATAAATAATAAATTTTATTAAAGGGGGTGATGTGGACCGTCTACCAGAATGGTTGGCCAACCTTGCGGAGGAGGATTTGGCCTTCATCAAGAACTTCGTGCTATCGTCAGGATCTCTGAAGCAAATGTCCCAGCTGTATCAAGTCTCCTACCCGACCATGAGGCTCCGGCTTGACAGGCTTATCGAAAAAATACGGTTGAACGACAACGAGACGGAGGATCCATTCATCCTCTTGGTGAAGAGTCTCGCCATTGACGATAGATACGACGTCGACACGGCTCGAATACTCATAGACGAGTACAGAAAGAGAAAGGATGAATCATGAGCTGGGCATGGATTGCATTATTGATTGAGATCCTAGGCGTAATCGCCGTATTCGTTCTGGTCTTCCTCATCGCGAGGAGTCTGATTCGCTACGCAAATTCCCTAAAGAAAGGAGGCAGTCCTTCAAAGCAGGCGGCAGAAGACAAAAAAATCACTCTTCATGATTTATAAAAACTTTACCAGATATATCACCTATACGCATAGCTACAATGAGGTAAAAATGCATAGTTATAAGTATTCACTTCTAGGTGTCGTCGCAGCAGTTGCAATGTCGCTTACCGCTATAGCGCCAGCCAGTGCTGAGCCTATTGAGTCGTCAAACCTTTCTTCCAATTCCATCACTTTGTCTGCGGAAGACAAAATGGAAATTTCCGATATTTTAACAAGTTATGGAGTTGATGAAGAGAAGGCACAATATCTTGTTTCGCGTTATGAGCACGGATATGCATGGGATTCTTTTACTCCGGGAAAGCAGCCAATAGCTGCTACTCAGAGAAAGACGCTTTATTCGGTTGAAACTGTTAAAACATATGAAGATGGTTCAATTGCAGTCTCAACGGTTCCCAATTTTGAGGCTCTTGCCGATGCTCCGCAAACGCGAGGCATTACTGGATGCCAGTATCGTCAATCTGGTTCAACTCGATATTGGAAGAATTGCGATGGGACGGTTAATCTTGCGGTTATTTCCATGGGATTCAATTTCAACTATCAGAATGTTAACCACTCAAATCCGAAAATAACACATTACGGGCCATATCATCATCACATCATTGGGGGTGCGCTCAGTAATTTCCGATTCAACCGGATATCGGATTCCCAAGTTCGGCTAAGTGCGGATCTTGATGTGGCTTTTAGGGGATTTCCCGCTGGATGGACTGCTTGGATGCAGGTCAACGTAACAGGAGACAATGCCTGGACTAGCAATAACTAGTTAGGTGTCACGCTGCTGGGATGTCATTTTGATTCGAGAACCGTGTTTCCAATTGTTGCATTGAGAGATGATTGGAGACACGGTTTTACGTGAGAGGTGCGGAAAAACATGATGATGCGTTTCTTTGAAAACGTCAAATGGCTGCGGAGTTTATATCGAAGTCAAGATCGCATTATCGATGCCTTGCATGGCAGAGCACCTTATTCTTCTGGCGAATCGGACATTCGTGGTGCGTCCGCGGGGCGGAGCCGGTGTGTCCGTTGCGCTTCTTAGGCTGGAGCCATGGATACGAATGTGATTATTGCGATTGTCGCCGTCGCCGTCATCGCGGCAATTCTGGTGATTGGCGGATGGTGGTTCGGCAAGAGCCGCAAGGCTGCCGTGGCCAAGTCCACCGAAGCCGCGAAAGCAAAGGCCGATGCCCGTCTTGCTGCGGAAGCGGAGTCGGCCGCATCTGATTCTTCCACGGTGAAGCAGTCCGTTGATCCCAATGTTGGTGCAGCTGAAAAAGCTCCGGCTGAAAGTCAGCAGAAGTCCTCGGCTCAAGCTTCCTCTTCCGAAACGGCGGCTCCTGCACCGGCCACCGAAGCCAAGCCCGAACCGGTTCATGACACCCCCGAATCCGCCGGCACGCGCATGCAGCGTCTTAAGGCGCGCCTGTCGAAATCCGGAAATCCGTTCGGCAAGGCCCTGTTCAACATTCTTGCGAAGGATCAGCTCTCCGAAACCGATTGGGAAGACGTCGAAGACACCCTTCTGCTTGCCGATGTTGGTGCGGAAGCCAGCGAACAGCTCGTCGAGGAACTACGCAACGACGCCCGAATCGCAGGCCAGTCCGATCCGGCCGAAGTGCGTGCCGCGCTGAAAGACAAACTGTTGAAGCTCGTCGGCACTGACGTCGACCGCCGGCTCAACGCCGACAAGGACGGCGCGAACAAGCCGAGCGTCGTCATCATGGTCGGTGTGAACGGCACCGGCAAAACCACCACCGCGGGCAAGCTTTCCCGCCTGCTTGTTTCCGAAAACAAGCAGGTCATGATGGGTGCGGCCGACACCTTCCGCGCTGCCGCCGCCGACCAGCTCGAAACCTGGGGCGCACGCGTCAACGTGCCCGTCGTCCGCTCCGACAAGGACGGTGCCGACCCGGCATCCGTCGCCTTCGAGGCATCCGCCAAGGCCAAGGAAGCGAACGCGGACGTGCTCATCATCGACACCGCCGGCCGACTGCAGAACAAGTCGAACCTGATGGACGAGCTCGGCAAGATTCGCCGCGTCACCGAAAAGAACCTGCCGGTGGACGAGGTGCTGCTCGTGCTCGACGCCACCACCGGCCAAAACGGCATGGCCCAGGCCAAGGTGTTCGCCGAAGCCATCGGCATTACCGGTGTGGTGCTCTCCAAACTTGACGGTTCCGCCAAGGGCGGCATCGTGATCAGCGTGCAGAAGGAGCTCGGCGTGCCGGTCAAGCTCGTCGGTCTTGGCGAAGGCCCGGACGATTTGGCACCTTTCGATCCCGAAGGTTTCGTGGACGGCATTCTCGCGTAGACGGTCGAGCTCTCCTCAGTGAGGGGAGCCCTGCGTCCGTCCACGTTGTGGGCGCGGGAAACGCCCGCAACGCACCAAACCCAGCCCCGAATCATATTCGAAACATGATTCGGGGCTTTCCCGTATACGTTGGAATCATGCCGGAATCAGCCCACCCGACATCAACCTAACTGTCAGGTGCGCTTAACAATCGCGTAACTTGGCGTAACGAAACCAAAACGCGGCCGGCTTTAACTGACAAACTGTTAGCCCCCATAAGGGGGACGGCATTGTAGAGACAAATAAGACGCCGGCCGCACAAAGCCCCCGGTGCCCTGAACGAAAGAGAGGGAGGTAGACATGGGAGCGATTGATTCCGGTAACACCGCATGGATCCTGACATCCGCGTCCTTGGTTTTCCTCATGACGCCTGGTGTGGCGTTCTTCTACGGCGGTATGGTTCGTGCCAAGGCCGTTCTGAACATGCTGATGCTTGAGGCGGCCGCGCTGTCGGTCACCATGATTATTTGGACTTTGTGGGGTTGGTCCATCGCATACGCCGGTTCCGACATCGGCGGTATTTTCGGCGACCCGGCCAGCGGCTTCCTGCTCAAGGATTCCATGGTCGCGCAGGACGGCGTGTTCACCGCCACCGGTCTGAACGGCAACAACTACCCGGTTTCCGTGGACGTTGCCTTCCAGGTCGCTTTCGCGATGATTACCGTCGGCCTGATCTGCGGCGCCATCGCCGAGCGTGTGAAGTACAGCACCTGGATGATCTTCGTGGCGCTGTGGGTTACCTTCGACTACGCTCCTATGGCCCACATGGTCTGGAACGGTGGTCTGCTGTCTGCTGACGGCGCCATCTCCAAGGCCATCGGCGCGGCCGCCCACGATTTCGCAGGTGGTACCGTGGTGCACATCAACGCCGCAGTCGCCGCCCTGATTATCGTGCTCATCATCGGCAAGCGTAAGGGCTTCGGCACGCAGCCGTTCCGCCCGCACAACGTGCCGTTCGTGATGCTCGGCGCCTTCCTGCTGTGGTTCGGCTGGTTCGGCTTCAACGCTGGTTCCGCCTTCGCCGCCAACGGCACCGCTGGCTACGCTTGGGTCTCCACTTCCGCCGCCACTGCCGCTGCCATGCTCTCCTGGGGCTTCACCGAGAAGATTCGCTCCGGCCACTACACCGCTATGGGTGCCGCCTCGGGTATGGTCGCCGGCCTGGTTGCCATCACCCCGGCCGCCGATGTGGTTTCCCCGCTGTGGGCCATCGTGATGGGTGCCATCGCTGGTGTTCTGACCTGCCTGGCCTGCGGTCTCAAGTTCAAGTTCGGCTACGATGACTCCCTCGACGTCGTCGGCGTGCATGGCGTTGGTGGTTTCACCGGTACTGTCCTCGTCGGCTTCTTCGGCGAAGGCACCGGCCTGCTGGCTGGCGGCGACTGGAAGCAGCTCGTCGTTCAGCTGGTCATCGCTCTCGTCGCCATCCTCTACTCCGCGGTGATCACCGCGATCATCGCCTTCGCTCTGGAGAAGACCATCGGTTGGCGCGTCACCGAAGCTCAGGAAGTCGGCGGCATCGATCTTGCCGACCAGGGCGAACGTGCTTACGATTTTGCTGGTACTGCCAGCTCTGTTCTCAAGGAGGTGAGGTGAGATGAAGCTCATCACCGCTATCATCCAGCCCCATAAGCTCGACGACGTCAAGGAGGCCCTCGCGGCCGCCGGAGTGCACGGTCTGACCGTGTCCGAGGCCAACGGCTACGGCCGTCAGCGCGGCCACACCGAGGTCTACCGTGGTGCTGAGTACACCGTGGACCTGATTCCGAAGATTCGCGTTGAAGTGCTGTCCGATGACGCGGATGCCGAGACGCTGGTCGGTGTGATCATCAAGTCCGCCGGCACCGGCACCATCGGTGACGGCAAGGTGTGGGTCGCTCCGCTGGACTCCGTGGCCCGCGTGCGTACCGGTGAGACCGGTTCCGCCGCGATCTGATAACACAGACGTCCATGCCTAGAAGGGGATGGACTGCATGGGAAAGGTCCCCGCACGCCGCGAATTGACGCCGTGCGGGGACCTTTTTGGCAATGAAAGATGAAGCAATGACTTCAGCAGTAGATGGCTTGAAACAACGATTCATGGATATGAGCCAGCCGGATGACGATGGTGTCTACCGGAATGGTGCGACCAAGCGTAAAGCCCGCACGGAACTGGCCATGCAATGCCTCACGGAGCTGTGGAATGCGGCCTGCAAGGATGTCTCTTTCCCCGTGCCCGACTCCGGCATCGGCTTCGCCGCGGTAGGCTCGCTGGCACGTGGTCAACTGGGCCCCAGCTCCGACCTCGACTTGGTCATCATCTACGAGCCTCGCACGTTGAACGACCAGCAGCTCAACGAGTTGGCCAACAAACTCTGGTACCCGCTATGGGACAGCGGTCTGGACCTCGACCACTCCATCCGCACGCGCGCCCAATGCGAGGAAGTCACCGACCATGACCTTCCCGCCGCCATGGGCTGGCTGGACGTGAAGCCCATCGCCGGCGACACTGCTCTGATTACCACCACCGCCACATCCATCCTCGAACGCTGGCGCAAGGCCGCCCGCAAGCGCCTGCCCGAACTGCTCGACTCTGCCAAAGCCCGACTCGACGAATTCGGCCGCCTCCAATACGTCAATCAGCCCGACATCAAGGAGACCCGTGGGGGTTTGCGCGATTCGGTGCTCGTCTCCGCGCTCGCCGTCTCATGGCTGGCCGACCGCCCGCACGGCATCTACGACGAAGCCGTGGAACGTCTGCTCGACGTACGCGACTGCATCCATCTGGTGGCCGGCAAGGATACCAACCTGATGCTGACGCCCTATCAGGCCAAAGTGGCTGCCATGCTTGGCCTTGCCGATCCGACTTGGCCCGAAAACGAGCGTGCCGCCTACTCGATCGACGATTTGCAGACGCTGCTTGCCCGTATCGGCCGGCGCATCTCCTTCTCGCTTGATTCCACCGCATCCCGCGCTGGACATTCGCTGACCCACGAAAAGCCGCGATTCGCGTTCTTCCAGATGTTCTCTCAGCGCTCTGGCGGCAAGCGTGAAGCCCCGCAATTCGACGTGGTGGCTCCCGGCGTGGCCAAGCACGAAGGCGAATTGGTGTTGGCACCCGGTGCCGAGCCTGCCAAGGATGCCAAGCTGGCGTTGCGTATGGCCGTGGCGGCCGGCGAATTCGGTTTGCATATCAACCCGTCTACCTTGGTTAATCTGAAGCACTGCCCGATTCACGACAACCAGTGGGATGACGAATCGCGCGAGCTGTTTATTCGTCTGCTTGCATGCGGGCCGAATCTTATGGAAGTGTGGGAGAGCATCGACTTCGTGGACATTCCGGGTCGATGGATGCCGGAATGGCTCGGCGTCCGCAACCGTCCGTCCGCCTCGGCCGCCCACCGGTACACCATCGATCGGCATATGGTGGAGGTCACGTCGCGTCTGGGTCGTGAGACACCGTCCGGGGGACGGTATGATGACGATCATTTCAAGGCGTTGCTGTTGGCCGGTATTACCCATGACATCGGCAAGCGCGCGTTCGTGGCCGATCACGCCGCCGAGGGTGCCCGCCATGTGCCGGTGATTCTCAAGCGTATGGGCTACGCGCCGGACATCGTCGACTGGGCCACCGTGCTGGTGCGTGAGCATTTGACCCTATCCGAATTTGCCACGGGTAAGGACCCCTATGATCCGGCCGTGGCGGAGGAGTTGGCCGACCGCTTGCACCACGACAAGATGCTGTTGGATATGCTGTTCGACCTGACCCGGGCCGACGGCTCCTCGCTCGGTGCCACCGCCGGTGAGACCATCACCAAGCAATACGGCTGGTCCAAGTGGCGCGAACAAATCGTGCGCGGCATGTATTCCGCCGCTCGCGCCGCGATGTAAACGGAATCGCCCAGCACTTCGCGCGGCCGATACCTACTTCATCCATGCGTCCGAGCACACGCGCAGCCCGTTGGACAGGCCGCGCCCGCCCATGAGCACCACGTTGAACGCGGCCCAGAGCACGGCGGTACGCATCAGGTCGCTCGTCAGCGCCGGCGTCACCATATTGGCCAGTATGAGTATGAGCGTCACATACACCACGGCGGTCAGCGTGCAGGTGCCTGCCAGATAGCGGTAGTCGCGCGCGCCGATAAGAATGCCGTCGATTGCCATCATCCAGCCTTGCAGTGGGAAGAAGATGCCCATCGTCACCATGCCAACGGCAATCAACGTCTGAATATTTGGCGTAGGGGAGAAGAAGTGCCCGGCGAACAGGCCGACTACCGCAAAAGCCGTGCCGATTACCGCGCCGGTGACCAGCCCCGCACGCCCGGTCGCCCGCGTCAACCGCCGCGCCTGCTGCACGCTGCCAGCGCCCAGCGTTGTGGCCACCAGCGTCTGGCCGGCGATGCCCACGGAATCCAGCATGTTCATCGCAAAATTCCAAGAGGAGTTCACGGCCTGAAACCCGGCCAACACGGCAGTACCCATGCGCGCGGCACAGGCGACCGTAGCCACCATGGCCGCACGAATCGCCAATGTACGAATGAACAATGGCAGTCCGTCGCCCCCGGCTGCCGCAATACCGGCCAAACGAGGCCGCAGACTCGCACCGTCCGCCCGGGACCACAGAATGGCGGGGATTACCAGGAACAGCCCCATGAACCACTGAGCTATCAGCGTCGCCACTCCGGAGCCGGCAATGCCCCAATTCAGCACAATAACGAACAACACATCAAGCGCCGTGTTCACCACCGCGCCGCCCACCGCAGCGATCAGCGTGATACGAACCTTCTGCAATCCTCGGAAAATGCCGTTCGCCGCATATACCATCAGCATGCCTGGCGCACCCAGCACGATTGCGCGCGTATAGGTCACGGCTTGTTCCAATACTTCGCCCTGACCGCCCAGTGCCCGGCATAATGGCTCGGCAGCCGCGAACAATCCCAATCCCAGTACGGTGCCGATGCTCAAGGCCAGCCACAGGCCGTCAATGCCTGCCTGCAGTCCCTCGCGACGACGACCCGCTCCCAGCAGATGCGCCACCTGCGCAGTGGTCGAGTAGGCCAGGAATATGCATAGTCCGACTGCCGTGAGGATGATGGTGGAGCCGATTGACAGGCCGGCCAACGCCGCATCCCCGATATGGCCGACGATGGCTGTGTCGATAAGGATGAAGGTCGGTTCGGCGATGAGCTGGCCGAAGGTCGGCAGGGCCAGCGCCATGATCCGACGGTTGGTGGAGCGGGCGTCGGTCGGGCCGTTGCTGGTGTTTGTGTTTGCGCCGGCATGCGGGGTTCCGAAGCCATCGCGGCGTGTGGTATCGCCGGAACTGGTGGCTTTGGCGTCGGAAGAGTCTATGTGCACGCTCACACGCATATCACGCCTGACTACATTGCGCAAGCACCTGTTGTGGACGCGGAATGTTATCCCCAGACTATCCACCAAGTTATCCCCAGTATGTGGATAACTTAGTGGATTATCCCCAGAATTATCCCCAAAATGTGGATAACTTATTTTTCTATCCACATTTTGCTTTCTGCGTGTCGCGGCGCTGACTCATAGGTGAATGAGAAATGAACCGATGCGGGCAACCGTTTCGTTTCCATACGATATCGTTCACCTGCCACGCCACCTCCTATACTTGAAGGCTATGGCAGAAGGAAGTGAACACTCGTATCAGAATGGGTTCGGCAGTGGCTCGGATCGTGGCGATCGTGGCGACCGCGCGGGCCGGGGCGGCGCGCAGACGTCGGCGGCGGTCGGCGACCCGATTTTCGACCGAGTGCCCCCGCACGATGACGACGCGGAAATGGCCGTGCTCGGCGGCATGCTGATGAGTAAGGATGCCATCGGCGAAGTTTCGCAGACCATTGACGTCACCGATTTCTACCAGCCCAAGCATCAGACGATCTATAACGCGATCATCGATCTGTTTTCCGCCAGTCAGCCGGTGGACGTGGTGCTCGTGGCCAACCAGCTGTTGGCGGATGGCAACCTCGACAAGGTCGGCGGCGCGGACTATCTGCACAGCCTCGTCGCATCCGTACCGACCGCCGCCAATGCCATGTACTACGCGGAGATCGTCCATCAGCGGGCCATTTTGCGCAATGTGATCGCCGCCGGCACCAAAATCGCCCAGCTCGGTTATTCCGCCGAGGGATCGCAGGCTGAGGATGTGGTTAACCTCGCCCAGTCCGAGATCTACGAGATGTCGATGGGCAAGGTGCGTCAGGACTATGCCGCCATCGGCCCGGTGGTCCACGACGCGCTCGACCAGCTGGACAAACTGCAGCAGGGTCTCGTCAACAAGGGCGTGCCGACCGGATTCCGCGACATCGACGACGTGACCCAGGGCCTGCAGCCCGGACAGATGGTCGTCGTCGCAGGACGTCCGGCCATGGGTAAGTCCACGCTCGGCATCGACTTCGCCCGCGCCGCCGCGTTGCACCACAACATGACTTCCGTGGTCTTCAGCTTGGAGATGAGCAAGGTGGAGCTCGCTCAGCGTATTATCTCCGCCGAAACCAATATTCCGATGGCCGCCCTGCGCCGCGCCGACGACATCACCCCCGAACGCTGGAACACCCTGAACCAGTTCTGGACCAAGATGCAGAACGCGCCACTGTTCATTGACGACAGCCCGAACATGAGCCTCATGGAGATCCGTGCGAAATGCCGTCGTCTGAAGCAGACCAACGATCTGAAACTCGTGGTCATCGACTACCTGCAGCTGATGACCTCGGGCAAGGCCGTGGAATCCCGTCAGCAAGAGGTGTCCGAATTCTCCCGTGCCCTGAAGCTCTTGGCCAAGGAACTCGAAGTGCCGGTCGTGGCCCTTTCCCAGCTGAACCGTGGCCCGGAAATGCGTAACGACAAGAAGCCGCAGCTCTCCGACCTGCGTGAATCCGGCTCAATCGAACAGGACGCCGACGTGGTGTTCCTGGTCCACCGCCCTGACTTCTACGACAAGGAAGACCGCCCCGGCGAGGCCGACATCATCATGGCCAAGCACCGTAACGGCCCGACCGAAACCTTCCACCTCGCCTTCCTCGGTGCCACGTCCAAATTCAAGGGCATGCCGCAGGACTACAACAGCAATCAGGGGGTGTGAGGATGGCAAACAACGTTTCACGCGATGTTCCGCAAGACCAATCGTCCGTGGCACAGGCCCGCAAACCGTGGTATGCGTTCGCCACCGTGGCCGCAGGCCGCTTCGTGCGGTTTGCATCCCGCGTCACCAAACATGGCGGTTCGGCTTTGCCCGGCAAAGTCGTAGAAAAGATTGACCCCGGCTTCCTGACCCGTACGCTCGGGCAGTTGCCGCTTGGCGTGGTATTGGTGTCCGGCACGAACGGCAAGACCACCACCACCCGCATGGTCGCCTCGATGCTCTCCGATCTGGGATTGAAGGTGTTCACCAATCCGACCGGCTCGAACTTCGTGCGCGGCGTGGTCTCCGCACTGCTCACCGAAGTCACTTTCGGCGGCAAATTGGACGCGGACATCGCCGTACTCGAGCTCGATGAGGCGTACGCCGTCCACTTCGTCAAGCAGGTCAAGCCCCGTTATGCGTTGCTGCTGAACGTGATGCGCGATCAGCTTGACCGATTCGGTGAAATCGACACCACGGCCAAACTGCTCAGCCATGTGGCTGCGGCGACTACCGGCACTGTGGTACTGAACCGCGAGGACCCGCGTATCGCCGCGCTCGCCGCGAAGGCCCCGGCCGACACCACCGTGCGATACTTCGGCCTCGCCGACGATTTGCGCCACTATTTCCCGTCCGATGACGACATGGCCTCGACCGTGTCGGTGGAAGGTATGGCCGGGCCGCTCCCTTCAGTCAGTACTCCCCTCAGTCCGCTTCGCGGACAGCTCCCCTCGGAGAGGGGAGCTTCCGCAGGCACGGCAGAACTCCCCGCCGACGTGACACTTACCGCCGTGGGCGACCACAAGGCCACCTTCCAGATGGACAGCCAGGACTACGCCACCGACGTCAAACTTGAAGGCGTCTACAACCTGTACAACGCGGCCGCCGCGCTCGCCGTGGTACGTGCGGTGATGCAAGACAATGCCGCCGCATCCAAGGCCACTGCCGCAGCCAACGCCTGCGCCGTGTCCGCCGACGAGCTCATCGCCGCCGTTTCCCGCGTCACGCCGGCTTTCGGCCGTGGCGAGGTCATCGACGTCAACGGTTCCCCGGTCGAACTGCTGCTGGTCAAGAACCCGATGGGCTTCCGCCTCTCGCTCGCCAGCTTCGACCCGGCCAACGCGGACACCATGATCGCCATCAACGACGAATATGCCGACGGCCGCGACATGAGCTGGCTATGGGACGTGGACTTCACCTCTTTACGCGCGTCCGGTGTCGCCATGGTCTCCGGTGTGCGTGCCTGGGACATGGCATTGCGCTTGGGGTATGACCAAGTGCCAGTCGCCGATACGAACACCGACCTCGAACAGGCGGTCACCGCATTCGTCAACGCCAATCCCGGCACACGCAAGCACATCTACTGCACCTACACCGCCATGCTCAAAACCCGTGCCGTACTGGGCCGCATCACCGAAGTACGGGATGCGGGCGTGGGCAAGTAACCACCCTCTAGCGCCCGCGCGCCACCTCTCGCCTGCGGGAGGACATGGTGAGGAATAAGACTTCCCCTTAGCGGGAAGACATCGACAAGGAGAACGCGACATGGCCAGAACAATTGATGTGGTGTCCCTGTATCCCAAAGACATGAACATCTACGGCGATTCCGGCAACGTGCTGACTATCCGCCGCCGTCTGGAACTGTACGGTTACGAACCGGTCGTTCACCAGTACAATCAAGGCGACGATTGGCCCGACCAGGTGGACCTTATTCTGGGAGGCGGCGGCCAAGACACCGGCCAGAAGAAAATCATCGACGACTTCTACCATCGCGCCGACCTGCTGCGTTCGCTTGCCGCAGACGGTACACCGATGCTGATGATCTGCGGTCTGTACCAGCTGTTCGGCGAGTACTTTGAAACCGTGGACGGCACCCGTCTGGACGGCATCGGCGTTATCGGTGCTTATACCGTGGGCCAGAACGTGCGTATGATCGGCAATCTTGTTGAGCATTCCGACCAGTTCGGCGATGTGATGGGCTATGAGAACCACTCCGGCCAGACCTTCCTGCGCGAAGGCGTTCAGCCATTCGGCACCGTCGATCAGGACGGCCGAGGCAACAATGGCGAAGACCATACCGAGGGCGCGCGCGTGCACAACGTGATCGGCACCTACATGCACGGCTCGTTGCTGCCTAAAAACCCCGCCATCAGCGATTTCCTTATCGAAACTGCCGTGACTCGTCGTTACGGTACGTTCGATACGTCCGATCAGACCCCCGATCAAGCCAAGGAGCTCGCCCGGCTTGATCAAGTAGCCACCAACGCGCGCAAGGCTGCCGCCGAACGTCCTCGGTGAATTCTCGGTAAGTCCTCGGTAAGTACCAATCAGCGAAAAATCAGCCGAAATCAGTCTTAGGGTCTAGTACATTGTCCTGTTGTTTGCGCTAGGCTTGGTGGTACGAGACATGGCACCAGGCCATGTCGGACCTCGAAGGAGGGGTATCATGGCTGATTTTGATCTTCTGGGTGATGGCCTGCGCAAGGTCCTGCTGGCGGGCATCGGCGCCCTTGCCACCGGATATGAGAAGAGCAGCGAGCTCGTCGACGAACTCGTCAAGAAGGGTGAGATTACGGTCGAGCAGGGCAAGGCGCTGAACACCGAGCTCAAGCGCAAGGTGAGCGAGACGGTGGATGACGCCAAGAAGGCCGCCGCCGAAGCCGGCGACAGAGCTGCTGCCGCAGTCGACACCAGTGCCGCCGACAAGCCCGCTGACGAGGGCAAGGCCGAGTGACCAAGCTCACACGCACTACGCCGGAATCAGGGTCGACCCCGCTTTCCAACAGGGTCGACCCTATTCTGACGCCTGCGAAAGCCGAACGTGAGGCGGCGGCGAACCGGTCCGTCGACACGTCGGACACGCTCAAGCAGACCGTTACCAAGGCGACTCCGAGCGTATCCGACGAAACGCTGGCATTGTTCGGACGCAGGAACGATTTCGCCACGCGCTACCATCTGACGCGCCGTGGCAAGATCAAACGACTGGGGCAGATCACCAGAATTGTCGAGCAATTCGACGTGCTGCACGGCCTGACTCCGGTCAAAATGCGCCTCATGTTCGAGGCGCTCGGCCCCACGTTCGTCAAAGTGGGCCAGATTCTGTCGATGCGCTCCGAGATTCTGCCGCAAAGCTTCTGCGACGAACTCGTCAAACTGCGCGCCGACGCCGACCCGATGCCGTATTCCACGGTGTTGGATGTGCTTGCCGCCGAATACGGGCGTCCCGCCGACGAGGTGTTCGCGCATATCGATCCCAAGCCGTTGGGCTCTGCTTCACTGGCGCAAGTGCATCGCGCCACGCTGAAAACCGGCGAAGATGTGGCCATTAAAGTGCAGCGCCCGGGTGTGCGCGAAACCATGGCCCAGGATGTCTCCATCATGCGCTCCATAGCCAAGGCCGCCACTAAGGTGATTCGCACCTCACAGATCGTGGATCTGAAGGGCGTGGTCGAGGAGCTGTGGGACACCTTCGAATCGGAGACTGACTTTCTGATCGAGGCCCGCAATCTCACCGAATTCAAGCGCTTTGCCGCCCGATTCAAATACATGGACTGCCCGACGGTGTACGCCGAACTGTGCACCGAGCATGTGGTGGTCATGGAGTACATCGACGGCATCTCCGTCTCCCACCCGGGCCAGCTCATCGACGCCGGTTATGACTTGAAGGAGATCGGCACCAAGCTCGTCGACAATTACGCCACACAGATTCTCGACGACGGCTTCTTCCACGCCGACCCACATCCCGGCAATATCATCATCCGGGGCGGCCAGATCGTACTTATCGACCTCGGTATGACCGGTCGGTTCGACCAGCGCACCCGTGCAGTCCTCAAAGAAATGATTTTCGCCGTCGCCAAACAGGATTCGCCCGCTCTGGCCGAGGGGCTGCTGCGATTCGCCGGCACCGAGGCCGATCCGGAGGACTACCCAGCACTGCTGGCTGATCTGGACGTGATCGTCAAGGAATTCGGCACCGTGGATCTGGCCGAACTGGACATCGCCGCCTTCCTGACCGCGCTGACGCAGATGGCCGGCCGCCACAACATCGAGGTGCCCAGTACGGTGACCACCGTCGGCCGCGCGTTGGTTACGCTCGAAGGCTTGCTGGACGAGTTCATTCCTGATGTGAATATGATCGAAATCATTTCCGACCATATCGCCACGTCGAAATCGCTGAAGAACACCACCAAAGACGAGATCAAGTCGCTGGGCGTTGAGGGGCATCAGGCTTTGCATGCCACGCTCGGTACCATGACCGAACTCAAGACCGTGGCCCGTATGCTGACCCGTGGTCAGTTGCGCGTCAACATGGAACTGGTCGGCTCCGAAGAGCCGTTCCAGCTGCTTTCGGATATGGTGAATCGTCTGACGATGGCCCTGATTGTGGTCGGTTTGTTCGTCGGCTCGTCGATTGTCTACTACGCCGGCATGAAGCCGATTATCTTCGGCATTCCGGTCATCGGCTTCATGGGTTACGTCGTGGCCTTCGCCCTCGGCGTATGGATCGTCATCGACATCTACTTAAAGGGCCGCAAAACCAAGAAGCGGTAGGGTCTCGAGTGATATCAGTCCAGCGGGAGGGTGGATTCGCGCTGGATAAGGCGGCAGGGTACGTAGTTGACACCGTGATGCGGGTTGCCGTCGATGGCATCGACCAAGTATCGTGCCGCACGCCGTCCAGAACGTGCTGCTTGGTTTCTTCGCTAATGCGGGGCTTGTTGTGCAGTGCCTTGGACGCAGTGGCCAAAGAGACTCCCGCCAAGGCGGCAACATCTTCGATCCGCGCCGCGCGTCCGGTCAATGTCTGGGCCATCATGCCTCGATTCTACTTTTGCATTTGTAATACTGTTTGGCTGACTTTACTGTTGAGGCAACAGATGCGGGCGCGATAGCGGGTGAAGAATCACAGCGTGACTTTCGCCCGCTGCTATCCAATGATTTCAGCGAAAGAACAACGATAATGCTCAGCAATAACGCGGTAGTGGTGTACTTCTCTCGTACTGGAGAGAATTACTCAGTCGGTGAGATCGAAGTCGGTAGTACAGCCAAAGTCGCGCAGAACGACGCTGACGCCACTGCGCAGGCCGTCGAGAACTGGATCGGATAGCGATGGCGAGGTTTGTTGTCAATCCGGTGACGCATTCAAGCGTCATTGCGGTCTCAGTAGTGGGACGCAACTGCGAATTGGCCCATATTGCAGTTGCGTCCCACTCTTATGCGGGGTTCTCGATTGCGCTTAACCGCATTGGGCGGCGTATCAGGCGGCGAGCTTGGCCTTGTAGTCTTCGCCCCAGTTCCATAGAGCGTCGATGACGGTTTTGAGGCTATGGCCGGTGTCGGTCAGAGAGTATTCGACGCGCGGCGGCACTTCGGGGTAAACCTCGCGATGCACAAGTCCGTCGGCTTCCATCTGTCGCAGGTTCGAGGTGAGCACCTTCTGCGAGATGTGCCCGATTGAGCGACGCAGTTCGCTGAAGCGCTTGGTGCCGGTCAGCAGGTCGCGCACGATGAGGATTTTCCATTTGTCGGAAATCAGTGTGAGCGTAGTCTCCACGGGGCACGCCGGGAGCGTGTCGACATCGATCATAGCATCACCTCGTGTAATCGTTGGAATCATGCAATAGTTCCTTTTAGGTGACTATAGCACTTTAAAGTGCCTTCTTCCTAAGAAGTAAGTACTTCAATATCGTACTGTTTCAACGGCGGAAGCACCAGGCTCCGCCGTTGAAATCAATTGGGCACAGCGTGTAACAAGCGCAATGGATTACCACATAGGAGCCCATCATGACCCAGAACATCGCAGTTATCGCAGCCAACGGCAAGTCCGGCCAGCTCATCGTCAGGGAGGCCGTTGATCGCGGACTTGACGTGACCGCTGTTGTGCGCGGGGAGAACAAAACCGTCGCCCGGCACGCCATCATCAAGGATCTGTTCGACCTGACCGCAGCAGATCTCGCCGGATTCGATGTGGTCGTCGACGCGTTCGGCGCATGGACGCCGGAAACCCTCCCGCGGCACTCCACGTCGTTGAAGCATCTCGCGGACGTCCTCTCCGGTGCCGACGCGCGACTGATCGTGGTTGGAGGTGCCGGTAGCCTGTACGTCAACCCGGAGCATACCGTGCAGCTGAGCCAAACCGATGGCTTCCCGGAGGCGTTCCTCCCGCTCGCCACCGCGATGGGGGATTCCCTCGCCGAATAAGCAGCACCCCGAAATCAAAACGATTTCGGGGTGCTTGTGCGTGTGGGCAAGACCCCAACCTTCATGGCGACTCAGGCCTGCTGCCGCTTGGAAGATTCAGTACCTCGCCGAGGATGGTTCTTGGAAGGACGTCGAGCCCACTGAGGATTACACCATCGTGCGTAATTCGCCGGCTTCTCGTGCGGATACCGATGCCAAGGGTTGGAGCACTGTGACCTTCAAGCCGGTCACCACCAAGTCGCTGCGACTTGTGCTCACTCCGCACACCGGCAGCAGCACCTTCGGGGCCGCCGTGGCCGAGTGGGGCGTGCATGGTATTGACGGCACCGAGTCTGAACCTACCCCGGTCGACAAGACCGTGCTCAAGTCGGCTTTTGATACAGCCAACGGCCTCGATGCAAGCCGTTACACCGCCGCTTCATGGGCTGAGTTCCAGCGAATCATTGACGCTGCCCAGGCTGTGTACGACGATGCCAACGCCACCGAAGAACAGGTCGCCGAGCAGGTGACCAAGCTCGAGGACGGCCAGAAGGCCCGGCTCCCAGCAGCCCGGCGTGACCGACGGCAAGCAGAACGACAACAAGGGCAGCCTGACCAACACGGGTGCGGCTGTGCTCGGTGTCGGAATTTTCGCTGTGCTGTTCGCCGCCAGCGGGGGCTTAACTTTGTTCAATAACAAGCACTATGTGCGATTATGCGGCTACGATGGTGGAAAATACAACGACAGGGGTAGCAATGACGGCATATATGGATCATAAAGACCTCGCAAATGAGGTTATCGAGCAGTCGCGCGCGCGTGAAATCACTGACGGTGTACATCGGGTACTTGACCGCATCGCCGAAGCCGAATCAGTCGCCGGGCGTGAAGCCGGGTCAGTGCATCTGCTGGCCGCCACCAAAACCCGTGATGTAGGGGAGATTCTGGCTGCAATCGACGCTGGTGTTCATAGAATCGGCGAAAACCGGCCGCAGGAGATTATCGTCAAAGCGCCGGGACTGGCCCGGCTGCTGGCCGAACGTGGGTATTCATTGGGCGTGGTTGAGACCGAGGGAGGCGCCGCGGCCGATGCTGCCCACCACATTCCCTTCCATCTCATCGGCCAATTGCAAGCCAATAAAATCGGCAAGGTGCTGCCGGTAGTGGACACCATCGAATCCGTGGATTCCATCGAACTGGCGGAAAAGATCGCCCGCCGTGCCACCATGCGCGGCATCACGGTCGGCGTGTTGCTGGAGGTGAACGAATCCGGCGAGGAATCGAAGTCCGGCTGTGCACCCAGCCACGCCATCGACTTGGCCCAGCGCATCGGTGCGATGGGCGGACTGCGCTTGCAGGGATTGATGACCATTGGCGCCCATGTGGATGATGAGCGCACGATTCGTGCGGGCTTCGCGCATCTGCGCCGCACGCGCGACCAGATTATTGCCTCCGGTGCCGAAGGCACGGCCGACTGCACCGAACTGTCCATGGGCATGACCCACGACATGACCTACGCCATCGAAGAAGGCTCCACCATCGTGCGCGTCGGCACCGCCATCTTCGGCGAGCGCGCCTTCATCTGATTGGAGCTATACGAAAAAACGCCGCTTGATCAATAGCCAAGCGGCGTTTTTTCGTAAGGATTTTCGGCGTATCAATCACGCATAGATATTGCGCGGACGCATGTCCTCGGGCAGGCCGTCGAGCAGAATCGCCACGGAACCTTCCTCGAACACGGAGCGAATACCCGCGGCCAGCAGCGGTGCGCAAGACAGTACGGTCATATTCGGCAGGCGCTTCTCTTCGGGAATCGGCACGGTGTCCATAAACACGATTTCATGCGCGCCGCAGTGAGACAGGCGCTCCACGGCCGGGCCGGAGAGCAGGCCATGGGTGGCGACCAGCGTCACCGACTTGGCGCCGGATTCGTTCAGGGTGCGCACGGCTTCGCAGATAGTACCGGCGGTATCGACCATGTCGTCGATGACCACGCAGTCGCGGCCGTCGACATCGCCGATAATGCCATGTGCCTCGGCATGGTTCGGACGAGTAATATCACGCTGTTTGTGGATGAATGCCAGCGGCAGATTGCCTAGCTTGGCGGCCCACTGTTCGGACACTTTGATACGGCCGGCATCCGGGGACACGATGGTGGTGTTGCCCAGATCAAGGGTGGAACGCACGTAATCGAGCAGCACCGGCATGGCGGTTAGATGATCGACCGGACCATCGAAGAAACCCTGCTCCTGAGCGGCGTGCAGATCGACCGTCATAATGCGGTCTGCACCGGCGGCGTGGAACAGATCGAAAATCAGACGGGCGGTGATGGGCTCACGACCGCGGTGCTTCTTATCCTGGCGCGAGTAGCCGAGGAAGGGCGCCACCACGGTAATCGACTTGGCGGAGGCGCGCTTCAAAGCGTCGATCATGATGAGCTGTTCCATGATCCACTTGTTGATATCGCCCGAATGACACTGCAGCACGAACACGTCCGCACCACGCACCGGTTCGGTGAAACGCACGTACATCTCGCCATTGGCAAAGTCATAGGACGTGGTTTCGAGGATTTCGGTTCCCAAACATTCGGCCACCTTCTCAGCTAGCTCGGGGTAGGCGCGGCCCGTGACCAATACGAGTCGTTTATCCGGAGTGCCTTCAAGAATCGCCGACATGCGTTCGCATCCTTTGTTTGAGTCGCTGTGTGATTTACGCCTTAACCAGTGTACAAGCACCCCGCCGCAGCGAACGCCACGGCGGGGTGCCTATTTCGTAAGAGTGTTGAGATTGCCGAAATTATTCGGAGAACTCGACACTGACCTTATTGTCTTTGATGGTGAAGGTGCCGTACACCGAGAAAGTGCTGGAATCGTCTTCCGGTTCCCAGCCATCGCTGTAACGGTACTCGTAATTCGCCGTCACATCACCTTCGTCGGTGTTGAACGAGCTATCCGACAGGCTCACGCTGGTGACCTTCGGATAACCGTCAATCGTCCACTTGAAGTTGCGGTATCGGCTGGAATTGGAGGTGTAGTAGCTGAACGGGCAGCCCTGCGGTTCCGCATCGGTGGAAGCCGCGCATTCATCCAGCTTGCTCTTCACCGCCGTGTCGATTTCCGACGTCAACTTGTCCGTAGGCTGAGCGTCAAGAGTGCCGCTATCGGAGCTGTTGGTGCTCAGAGACACGGTCTTGGCGGTGTAATAGTCGGACTTCACCACGCCAACTTTGTAGACGCCGGGGTACACCTTGAGCTGGTAGTTGCCGGTTTCGTCCGCGTCGTTGTTCACGGCGTTCTTGGGCGTTACGGTCACGCCATTGACGGTGATGTTGCCCAGCGAGCTTGGCGCATATACCGAAATGGTCTTGACCAACGGTTCGGCGACGGTCCAGTTCTTGAAGATCAGGAACTTGCTGCCGTTGGCCACCATCTTGATGGAATCGCCGGTGACCTCCTTGCCTTCAAGCGTGTACGTCAGCTGGGCGCTCACGGTGCCATCGGCATTGTTGGAAGTCTGCGAGATGCGCGCGTTGGTGATGTGCGTGTTCTCGCCCGAGGATGCCTTGCTGGTCAGCAGTGCGCGCTGGTTCGTATCCACGTGAGGATCGGCGATGGTGTTGGCCTTGTCGTAGTCGCCGGAGGAGATGGCGGCCACATAGCTGTTCGCCACGCTCTTCGCGCTGAACACGGCGGAAGACAGCACGCCATACACGATACCGAACAGTACGAGGAAGCCGGCCACGGCACCAACGATGATGAAGATCTTCTTCTGCTGCTCATTCATGGTGGTGGAGGTCGCGCCAGGTGCGGCTACCGGTGCCGCTCCGGGAGTGGTGGGCGCCGCGGTTGCGAATGTGGTGCCCGGAGCACCGGGGGTTGCAGGGGCGGCCGGAGCACCCGGGGCAGCGGGCGCGGGTACACCGACACCAGCAACAGGAGGCTGGCCGGCGGACGTCGGCGTGACGTTGACGTGAGGCTGCGCAGCGTTTGCGCCCGTACCCACGCCGGCGCTTGGCGTGCCCCACGTGGGCCACTTGCCGACCATTGCGCCGCTGGCATAGATGTAGTCGACCACAGGCTGAGGCGTGGCACGCACAGTGCCGCCTACAAGTAGGGCCCGCAGTCCCGGCATGGAAACCACCATGGTCGGGCCGAACGTCAGTGCAACGACCTCAACCAGGAATGCCCACAGGCCCATGACCAGGAAGTACCACATGGCAGGTCCGGTGGTCTGAACTTGCGTGACGGAGGTGCGGTTGCCCATAGTACCCATCAGCAGCGTGGCAATCGCCCAGAACACCATGATGGCGATCGGGGCTTTCCAGCAGTGCTGCCAGCCCATGTAGGCACGGTCGTACAGGTTGCGTGCGGAGACGCGCAATGCCGTGTAGAAGGTGAGGACCAGGAACACGGCGAACAGGATCCAAATAGGCCATACGGTAACGCTGAGGTTGATGCTGAACAGGCTGAGATCCTGCGGCAGCTGACCGGACTCGGTCAGTGTAATGGCGCCGAAGGTTCCCCAGGTAAAGAAGAACTCGCCGATCATCAGCAGTGTGACCGGGAACGTCAGTATCAGGATTCCCTGACCTGAGGAGAATGCCACGGCGAACAGGGCCACCAGGCCGACGATGAAGAGCAAAGCCAGCTGGAAGCTCAAGACGCTGACCACCGTGCGCGTGTATCCGCGAACGCGGTGTGCCCACTGCCAAGTAGCTCCGAACACATTCTTGGAATCGGAAGCATATTGGGCCAGTGCATAGCCGGCCAGAGCGCCGAGCGCGGAGAGCAGGTAGGCCATAAAGAACGTACGCACTGTGGCGCCGGTCACCTTGGCCACGATGGTGGTGCCACTGGCGAGTGGTGCCGCCGCGATGGCCGCAAGCAGCGTGATGACCACGGCCGGCAGCAATCCGGTGATAAAGCCGGAGATCAGGCCGGTGAACTTGAATCGAATGCTCTTGGAACGGGCCAGCATGAATGCGCCGAATGCGGTGCCGACCAGCAATGCCAAGCCGGTGAGCCCCAGTGGGTACGACATCATGTTGCTGGCGTCCATGCTGGAGGATGAGAGGTCGACGATGTCGAAATGAATACCGCCAGACAGGCCCATGACCAACGATAGGAACAGGTAGTGGAAGAAGTTCATGCCGTTGCCGGTGATGAACATGCCGCCAACGGCTTGGTTCAGTGTTGAATCGGCCCCGAGGCTGGGTGCTGCGGTGCTCATGGAATTCATTGCGATTGCAGGGAAAATCGAAAGCACCAAGGCGGCTGCCGTACCGATGCCGGCCGCAATGCCGATGGTCTGCATGTTGGGGGCGCCGAACAGTTCCTTGACCAGTGGGCTGGAAGAGATGGGTTGTGCCGGAGCGGCGGGAGCCGGCGATGGGCCGGGCTGCCCTGGGTTCGGAATGGCCGTGGTCGGTGCGGTGAATGCCGGTCCGCCTGCGGGCTGGGCCTGCGGCTGTGCAGCGGGCTGAGGCGTCGGCTGCACAGCCGCTGCGCCGGGCAACGGAATCGATGGTGCGGGAGCCGCGGGCTGTGCGGCCGTGGGAACGGCGCCGGTGGGTTGACCGGGCGTGGGTGCGGCGGGCGTCGCTGCTGCTGGAGCTGACGCCGCGGCAAGATGGTTGCCGCAGGAACCGCAGAATTGCGCTCCTTCGCGCACAGCTGCGCCACAATTAGGACAGAACATATAGTCCCCCCTTCTTCTGATGCTTCTTCGAGCACTATCGAACCCGCAAAATCAGCGCCATGACCATAGGGCGAGGCTCGAAATGGACAATGCTGGGTGATGGCGCGCGGGCTTGGCTGCGCGGGCTTGGCCAAAATGGTGGGCATCGCGAAACCGGCAGGAATATGGCCATACCCTGTCCCGCCTTATATATAGACTGTCCAAGTTGCCCGAAGATGCGGTGCCGGTTTGGTGCTGCGTCATGGGCTAACACGCATACACACTCCTGCCACGGAACGTCCGTGGCCGAATAGTCCGAAGGAGGTGGGTGATGTCTGCGCACAAGTACGAACTGATGTTCATCGCCGATCCTGAGCTGGATGAGCGCGGTCTGAAGAAGCTGACCGAGCAGTATCTGGAACTCGTCACCAAGGAAGGCGGCTCTTTCGATGAGCCCGATTACTGGGGCCGTCGCAAGCTCGCCTATGAGATTGCCGGTAAGACCGAAGGCAACTACGTCGTGGTGAAGTACACCGCCGAGCCCGCTACCAGCGATGAGCTCGACCGTGTTCTGAACCTCAACGAATCCGTGATCCGTACGAAGATCCTTCGTAAGGGCTGAATCAAGCGTTTAGTCAGCTGAACAGCTGGTATTCAAGGTAAGTAAGAAGGACCGTTATGGCAGGCGAAACCGTCATCACCATCGTGGGCAACCTCACTGCGGACCCCGAGCTGCGCACTATTGGCAGCGGCGCGACCGTGGCGAGCTTCACGATTGCTTCCACCCCGCGAACCTGGAATCGTCAGACCAACCAGTTCGAGGATGGTCAGGCGCTGTTCATGAGGTGCTCCGCTTGGCGTGACCTGGCCGACCACTGCGCCCAGTCCCTGAAGAAGGGCATGCGCGTGATTGCCACCGGCCGCCTCCAGCAGCGTTCCTATCAGGCACAGGATGGTTCCCAGCGAACCGTCGTGGAGATGCAGCTCGATGAAATCGGGCCCTCCCTGCGCTACGCCACCGCACAGGTGACCCGCCAGTCGTCCGGTCAGGGCGGCTTCCAAGGTCGTTCCGGTGGTTTCCAGGGTGGTCAGCAACCCAATCAGGGCTATGGCAACCAGGGTGGCCAAGGTGGTTATGCCGGTGGCCAGGGCGGTTACAACGGTGGCTATCAGGGTGGTGGCGCTGGATACTCCCAGCAGCCTGCCGCTCCCGCCAACCCGTCCGCTCCTGCGGCCGACCCGTGGAGCAATGCCGGTGCATCTGATGCCGGTAGCTTCTCCACGTTCGGCGCTTCCTCCGATTTCGGCGGCGGCGACGATTCCGACCCGGAGTTCTGATCAGTACTTACCTCCCCGCTGCCAGCAGCAATCAATATCAAGATTTATAAGGAGAACATCATGTCACGTAAGAGGCCGCAACCGCCGGTCAAGCCGTTCAAGAAGAAGCCGAACCCGCTGAAGGCCGCCAAGGTCACCGAGATCGATTACAAGGACGTCGCGCTGCTGCGCAAGTTCATTTCCGATCGCGGCAAGATCCGTTCCCGTCGTATCACCGGCGTGACCGTGCAGGAGCAGCGTGAGCTGTCCAAGGCGATCAAGAACGCCCGCGAGATGGCCCTGCTGCCGTACGCCACCTCGGGTCGCTGAGTTAGGGAGGCTTTGAACAATGGCTGAAACCAAGGTTATTCTCACCAAGACCGTGGCCAACCTGGGCCACTCCGGTGACGTTGTCGACGTGAAGGCCGGCTACGCCCGCAACTACCTGTTCCCGCAGGGCCTCGCTTTCGCGTGGACCAAGGGTGCTGAGGCTCAGATCACCGCTATGAAGCGCGCTCGTCTGGCCAAGGCCGTCGCCACCCGCGAGGACGCCGTCGCCGCTAAGGCCGCCATCGAGGGCACTACCGTCGAGATCGCCGCCAAGGTGTCCGAGTCCGGCAAGCTGTTCGGTGGTATCTCCAACGAGGCCATCGCCATCGCTCTGTCCGACAAGGCCGCGGTGAACCCGAAGGCCATCGAGGTCGAGACCATCAAGACCACCGGCGATTTCCCCGCCAAGGTGGCCCTCCACCCGGAGATCACCGCTTCCTTCTTTGTGAAGGTCGTGGCCGAGTGAGTCATTCCGGCCTAGTGCTGGAATCACACAGACCAAGAGTCTGAGCTTAAGCATCATCCCCCGTGCGGTTCGCGCCGCATGGGGGATTTTTGTATTAGCAAAAACGCCGGAAATAGACGCGACACGCCGAGAGTTGCATTCGCTTCAAATCTGAGTATATTTATCACCTGTTGCAAGGAACACTTCAACATCTAACCAAGCCCCTGTAGCTCAGTTGGTTAGAGCAGCTGACTCTTAATCAGCGTGTCCAGGGTTCGAATCCCTGCGGGGGCACAGACAACCGGAATCGAAAGATTCCGGTTTTTTGTTTTTTCCAGCATCAGTCCGTAGCTGGTGCGGAAAGGCCGTCTTCGCGCGTGACGGCCGGACGTGTAAGGAGCGGCGTCATGTCTCAGATATTCGCGTTCACCGTATCCGACCCCGAAGGCATGCACGCCCGCCCAGCTGGCCGGTTGGTTGCCAAAGCGCGGGAATATGAGTCGAACATCACCGTTGCCTACGGCGGCAAATCCGTGGATGCCAAGCGTATCTTCGGTGTTATGGGACTTGATGTTCAACAAGGTGACGAGGTTACGGTTCGGGTGCAGGGCAACGATGAAGCTGTCGCTGCCGCAGAGTTCGAGCGATTCCTCAAGGAGCACCTGTAATGAGAACGATACAGGGCGTCGGCGTATCCGCTGGCATTGCTATCGGCACGGTCCGCGTGCTCGCCGCCGCCGATCATGCTGTAGAACGCCGCGTAATCGACGATCCGCAGGCTGAGATGGATCGATTCCGCGCGGCCCGTGACATGGCCGTCGCCCAGCTCAAGCAACTGCGTGACAACGTCGCCGCTGAGTTCGGCGAAAACAAGGCCGAGCTGTTCGACGCCCATCGGCTTATGCTCCAGGACCCGGACTATGCGGGATGCGTCGAAGGTTTGATTGCGCAAGACAAGGTGAACGCCGAATTTGCGGTGAAGAGCGTCGCCGAACAGTTCGCCGCCATGTTCGCTGCGATGGATAGCTCGACCATGCAGGCTCGAGCCGCTGATGTCGAGGATGTTTCTCGCCGCGTGATGAACGTGCTGCAAGGCAAACGCGATAGCACGGCGCAGGATGGCAGTATACAAGGCGATGCTGTGCAGAACGGTACTGTGCAGAACGGGATTGCGCAGAACGGCGAAAGCCACATCATCTTCGCCCAAGATCTTGCTCCCAGCGAGACCGCGCAGCTCGACCGCGCTAAGGTTTTGGGCCTCGTGACCGCCAAGGGCTCAGCGAACTCGCACACCGCGATTCTGGCGCGCACGATGGGCCTGCCCGCCATCACCGGTATCGGCGACGCCTTCGACCCGACTGATGACGGTCACGTTGCCGTAATCGACGGCGCCAGCGGTGCGGTGTTCGTCGACCCGGACGAGGCCACGCTGACCGAGTGCCAGCGCAGGAAGGCCGAAGCTGAGGAACACCTGAGCCTACTACGGAAGCTCAAAGGCAAGCCCACCGAAACCAAGTCCGGTCAGCGGGTCCACCTGTACACCAACATCAGCCGTCCCTCTGACGTAGCCGCCGTGCTGGCCAACGATGCTGAGGGCATCGGCTTGTTCCGCAGTGAGTTCCTGTATCTGGAACGCGAGGACTGGCCGACCGAGGAATTTCAGTTCGATGCATACAGACAAGTCGCACAGGAGATGGGCGACCGTCCGGTCATCATCCGCACACTCGACATCGGCGCGGACAAACAGGTCGACTACTTCAATCTGGACCACGAGGATAACCCCGCGCTTGGTTACCGGGCAATCCGCATCTGCCTGACCCGCCCGGAGATTTTCAAAGTCCAGTTACGCGCATTGTTGCGCGCCTCAGCATACGGCAATATCGCCATTATGCTGCCCATGATCACCTCGGTGCAGGAGGTGCGCGACGCCAAGCGGATTCTTGAAGAAGCCAAAAGCGAGCTGCGCGGCGAGCACACCGACTTCAACGAGAGTATCCAGATCGGCGTCATGATCGAGACGCCTGCGTCGGTCATCATGGCCGACGAGCTGGCCGCCGAAGTCGATTTCTTCTCCATCGGCACCAACGACCTGACCCAGTACACGCTGGCCTGTGACCGTCAGACCCCGAGTCTCGAACGCTTTGCCGACCCGCATTCACCAGCTGTGCTGCGCATGATCCAGATGACTATCGAGGCTGCCCATCGTCATGGCATCTGGTGCGGCATCTGCGGCGAGCTTGGCGCAGACCTGAGCCTGACCGATACGTTCCTGTGCCTAGGAATCGACGAACTGTCCGTCTCGCCCACCAGCGTCCTACCCCTGCGCAACGTCATTCGCAACCACTGAGAGTCAAGGTCGCTTCGGCTGATTCCGGTGGCTTTTTTGGGCATTGCATTCGGCTGGACATTCGACATCGCATCCTGCCAGCATTTCGTCGTGGGGCAAAGTGTACAATCGCCACGTTTGCTTTCGCGCCCAGCGTAAATCGCGTCGCCGGCTCCGCGAACGGATTTCCAATCACACAGAATGCCGTGAACAGTCAGCCATGCCTGTTGCGCGGCGAAGAGAAAAGAAGAAGCAGTGGAATACTCTCTCTTTACCAAGCTGGCCGCCGAGTTCTTCGGCACCGCCATTCTGATGATCTTCGGCAACGGCTCCGTGGCCAACGTCGAGCTCAAGAACACCAAGGGTCACCACGCCGGCTGGTTGAACATCGCCATGGGCTACGGCTTCGGCGTCATGTTCCCGGTGCTTATGTTCGGTAGCGTCTCCGGCGCGCACATCAACCCGGCCATGACCATCGCCCAGGCCGTCAACGGCCTGTTCCCGTGGAGCGACGTGCTGCCGTACATCGTCGCCCAGCTGCTCGGCGCCCTGCTCGGCCAGTTCATCGTCTACCTGACCTACTACCCGCACTACAAGGAGACCGAGGACGCCGACGCCATTCTCGGCACCTTCTGCACCACCGACGCGGACAACCAGAAGGTCAACTACTTCCTCAACGAGATGTTCGGCACCCTGGTGCTCGTCTTCGGCGCCCTGTGCTGCCTGTCCCTGGCTTGGGGCAAGCAGGATTACGCCGCCGCCTCCATCGTCGTCGGCTTCATTGTGTGGGGCCTCGTGACCTCCATGGGTGGCCCGACCGGTCCTGGCCTGAACCCGGCTCGCGACCTCATGCCGCGTCTGCTGCACGCCATTCTGCCGATCCCGCACAAGGGCTCCTCCCGCTGGGGCGAGGCCTGGATCCCGGTCGTGGCCCCGATCGTCGGCGCCATCATCGGCGCTTGGCTGTTCGTGTTCTTCTTCGCCAGCTGATTCGTTGATTGATTCATATATGCAAATGGCCTCCGCTCGTTTTGGGCGGAGGCCATTGTCGTTGAATCAGGTAAACGCAGAGACTACTGCTCCAGGAACACCTGCGGGGCCTTCATGAAGTTCGTGGCACAGTGTTCGCCGCAGAAGTAATAGGACTTGCCCTCATACTCGCGCGTGATCGCGTCGGCGTTCACCGCCACGGTCATGCCGCACACCGGGTCGGTGGCGGTTTCGCCGTCCGCGGGGGCGGTGTGGTGCATGTGCATTCCCATATCCATAGTGTTCTCCTTGTTGGTTGGATTATTGGATTGGTCAGATGCGTGATTGGTGTGATTCAGCGTGGTGCGATCGTCGATGATGACGGTTGGCTCGTGAGGCGCGTTGGATGTGGCGGAGCCGGTGATGTTGGCGGCGTTGGCTGATTCGGCCGATCCGGCTGATTCGACATCCGCCGTGCTGCTGCCCGAGCCAGCGGTGCCATCGACAACGCCCGCGTTGATGTTCGACCCATGCAGCCTGTTCGCGTTCAGCACCAGGCACACTGAGCTCAACGCCATCGCCAGACCCGCGATCATCGGGCTCAACAGCCAGCCGGTGAACGGGTAGAGCACGCCGGCGGCCACCGGAATGCCGATGACGTTGTAACCGAACGCCCAGCCCAGATTCTCCCGAATGTTGCGCACCGTGGCGTTGGACAGGTTGATGGTCTTGATGACGCCGCGCAAATCGCCGCTCATCAAGGTCACGTCCGCCGACTGCATCGCCACGTCCGTGCCGGTGCCGATGGCGATGCCGAGATCCGCCTGGGCCAGTGCGGGGGCGTCGTTGATGCCGTCGCCCACCATCGCAATCAGAGTGCGGGATTGCGCGGCCGTGCGGGAGGTGCCGTCCGCGGACTTGACGGCGGCCTCGTCGCGTTCGCGCTGCAGTTTGGCGATCCAGTAGGCCTTGCCGTCCGGCTTGACCTCGCAGATCACCGTATCGATGCCGACTTCGCGGGCGATGCGCCCGGCTACCTCGGCCTTGTCGCCCGACAGCATCACCGTGCGGATGCCGCGTTCGCGCAACGCCGCGATGGCCTCGCGCGAGCCTTCCTTGACTGTGTCCTGCTCGTAGCTCGGCTTGTCCCAGTCGGCGGCCGCGTCCACCACGCCGCGCGTGATGGTGCCGGTCTTGTCGAACACCACAGTGCCGATACGACGCGCCTGTTCCAGCGCCTTGGCACTGGTGACCAGCACGCCGTTGGTGGCACCCAGGCCCAGCGAGACCGTCACCGACAGCGGTGTGGCCAGTCCCAGCGCGCACGGGCAGGCGATGATCAGCACGCTGACCGCGGTGACCAGCGCGTGCGCCAGTTGCGGCACCGGGCCCAACGACACCCAGATGGCGAACGTCCAGATGGCGATGATCATCACCGCCGGCACGAAATACCGGGCGATCTTATCGGCTAGTTGCTGTACCGGTGCCTTGGTCGCCTGGGCGCGGGCCACCATCGCCGCGATCTGCGAGAGTACCGTGTCCGCGCCGACCTGGGTGGCGCGCATCACGCAGTCGCCCTTGAGCAGCACGGTGGCCCCGGTCACCGGGTCGCCTGCGGTTTTGGAGACCGGCTTGGATTCGCCGGTGATCATCGATTCGTCGATGCGTGCCTCGCCGGCCACGATGATGCCGTCTGTGGGCACACGCTCGCCGTTCTTGACGACCAGCAGGTCGCCGGTGGCGATGGTGTCGATGTCGGTGTCGGTGAAGTTCGCCGGATTGCGCCATTCGATATGGTCTGCATTGTCTGCGGAAGTGGCGTTGAGCTTGTGCGCGGTGCGCGGGCGCAGTTTGATAAGCGACTGCACCGCCTTGCCGGTGCCTTCACGGGCCTTGGTTTCCAGCAGGCGGCCGACCAGCACCAAAGTGATGACCACGCCCACCGATTCAAAATACGGTTCGCGCGAGCTCTCCGGGAACACCCACGGGGCGATGCAGGTCGCCAGTGAATACAGGTAGGCGGCCGAAGTGCCCAGTGAGACCAGGGAGTTCATGTCGGGGGAGCGATGCGCCAACGCGGGGAAGCCGACCGTATGAATCGGACGCCCGCAGTAGAACATCACCGGCGTGATCAGGATGGCCTGCAACCACGGGTTCGCCATCCAATGCGGCACCAGCGCGGGATTGGCCATATGCAGCATGGTGACGGCGAATGCCGGCAACGTCAGTACCGCGGCCACAATCACCAGCTTCGTCAGCGCCTTGATCTCATTGGCGCGTTCAGCCGCCTCCCGGCGCTCCCCCTCCGCCGCATCCACGGCGGTAGGTGCCGTATACGAAGCATCAGGATGAGGAAGGGGCGTGTTCTCATCCGAGCCGTCCTCTCCCTCAACCCTCAACAACCCATGCACCATATTCATGCCGCACGCAAACGGATACTCGCCCGCCGGCAACGCCGGCAGTTTCACGTCGGTGGTGGCGTTGCCCGGCAGCATGGCGTCAAGTCCCAGATCAGCAAACACCACATGCGAGGTGCATTCGCCGGTCTCCTGCCGGTCGAAGGTCAGTGTGATCGGCGTACCCGCACGCATGCTCACCACGGCGGGGGAGTACCCGCCCTTGACGGTGATCGTCGCGGATTGGCGTTCGCCGGAAGCGTCCATGGCCCCGGCCGTTGCCTTCTGCGTTCCGAAGAAGAACCGCAGGACCAGCCATGTCAATGCGGCCGCCACTATCAGCGCCGTGGCGGTCGAGAAGATGCTGAACTCCATAACTGTTCCTTCCCATTCCTAATGCACTGAACAACAGTGTATACCCTATACCCCTAGAGGGTATATGATGGGGTGTGTTCAGCTGACGGATAAGTATCAGGGGGGGGTTGCGATGCATGGTTATGACGAAGACAAGGCCAAGGTCATCGCACGATTACGCCGTATCGAAGGGCAGGTGCGCGCCATCACACAGATGGTGGAGGATGACAAATACTGCATCGATATTCTGACACAGATTTCGGCGTCGAACTCGGCGCTGAAATCCGTGGCGTTATTGCTGCTGGACGATCATCTCAACCATTGCGTGCGGCAGGCGTCGGTCCAGGGCGGCGAGGTGGCTGATGAAAAACTTGCGGAGGCTTCCGCGGCCATCGCACGTCTCGTCAAATCGTGACGAGTTCTGCCGCATGATGACGCGCGCTGGCAAATCATGGAAGGACATCCGGCGTTCGGGTGTGACACAGCGCAATAACGGTTGATGCTCGACTGCGATGAGTCCAAATGTCCAATGTGGGCTGCTGAGCATCCGTTTAACGGCTTGAAACCGTCGAATTCGGTAAAAATTTACCGTCATTCACCATCGATGACATACTAGGTACCATGTTTGAGCAAATAGGAACCGTGGTTATCGTCATCGTCGTGCTAGTGGTTGGTGCAGGGCTTGGCCTCTTCGCCGGCTTCGTGCTGGGGCGCCATAAGGGTCAGGAGATGGCTCGAGGCGTCAAAAGCGAGGAGCTGGAGGAGACCAAGACCTCGCTGGAGAATGCGCGATTCGAGAATGCTGAGCTTAGCGCTCGCAATGCTGCCGCACAGGCTCAGATTGAAGGCGTGAACCAGCAATTGGCTTTCGCCAAGTCACAACTTGCCCAGGCGCAGCAGGCTGAGCAGATTCGCATTCAGCAGGAACGTGAGCGTGCAGCTGCGGAGGCGGAACGGAAGCGTCAGGCGGATGCTCAGGCCGCCGAGGCCAAGCGTGCTGAACAGGAAGCACGTTTGAAAGAACAGAGCAAGGTACTCGAGGCGCTTGCGCCAGTGGCCAAGAATCTTGATACCTTGCAGAACAAGGTCACGCAGATCGAAGAGGGTCGCAAGAGGGAAATGGGCGCATTGGGAGCCCAACTCAAGGGGCTCAACGACCAGCAGGCCCGTTTGGACAAGGAAACCAGTTCCCTGTCCGCCGCATTGCGCAACAACAAGGTGCGTGGCGCGTGGGGCGAGGCCCAGCTCAAGAACATTGTCGAGTCCGCCGGATTGCTGGAACATGTCGATTTCGACATTCAGGTGGTGGTCACGGATGCCGATGGGCGTACGTTGCGCCCGGATATGATCGTGCATCTGCCGGGAGGCAAGACCATTCCGATTGATGCCAAAGTGCCTTATGCCGATTACCAGCGTGCCTGCGAGATCCCGGACACCGCCAGCCCCGAGGATATTGCCCGCCGCGATGATTTGTTACGAGCCCATGCCAAGGCGTTGCGCGAGCATGTACGTGCTCTCGGCGAAAAGGCCTATTGGAATGCCTTTGATGTGGCACCCGATTTTGTGGTGGCCTTCATCCCCAATGAGGCGCTGTTGCAGGCCGCGCTCGAAGCCGACCCCACACTGATGGATGATGCGTTCTCTCGTAAAGTGGCGCTCACCTCGCCGGTCACGCTGTGGGCCGTGCTGAAATCCGTGGCCTATGCCTGGCAGCAGCAGTCGCTCACCGATGACGCCAAGCAGCTGTTCGATTTGTCCCGAGAACTTTACGAACGGTTCTCCACGTTGGGTGATTATGCCATCAAATTGGGCACCCAGATCACCAAGACAGTCAGCGCTTACAACAAGTTCGCGTCCAGTTTGGAACGCCGTGTGTTGCCCACCGCTCGCAAGCTGCAAAAAATCGAACCGACCAAGATCATCGAGGAAGTACCGATCATCGAATCAGACAAAGGCAATGTGAGCGAACTGTCCGCCCCTGAAGTGGTGCCGGCCGATGAAGGTGATACTCATCTGACTGCCTCAGGCGATAGTCTGGAGTCATGACTGAATCTGGATTCCGCCCCACTGGTACCCCGGACCTCGCCGTCGCGAAGAGCCACAATGACTTTGCCATGCTGGAGCCGCGTGAACAGCTAGCCACCTTGCTGAGGGAGCATGTGGTGGGCCGTCCGTTCTCCGAACTTGCCGCGGTGACTTTTGACCACCGTGCCGCCACCGTCATGGGCCATGTACTGATTGACGCTTTGGAAGATTCGGGCTATTCGGTTGATGACTTCGATGCTGTTGGTGCCTTGACCGCAGCATCTGTGCCCATGGTGTCCGCCATGATCCAGGCCGCCGCCTCTCGTGGCGAGGACCTAGACGGATTCGTGATGGACTTCGTCTACCCGTCCATCAAGGGCCCCTCCATCGAAGGCCGCCGTGTGGTGCTGTTGGATGCTTGGCTGTCCGAAAAGTCGTACGTGCAGACCAGCTCGCTGGTCACCCTGCGCAACGGCAATGAGCTGAGCCTCGACTTTGGCATAGTGGAGCAGCTGGGTGCCAAGGTCGTGGCCATCGCCTCGCTGGTCGGTGGCGGTGCCAAAGACATCAATGTGGTCAACCCCTCCACCGGCGACGAGCAAACGCTCCCCTTCATCCAGGTCTTCGACGAATCCGAACTGCGGTAAATCCACCTTTGACTTCCCTCGCATAAAGTCAGCCGGGCTGAGCCGCGAAGTTGACTAAGAGGAACCGGTGAATAGCGTTATCGAGGAGAAAGATTGCACGCACCCAACCAGATTTCTTTGGCTGCCAAAGCTTCAGGTGAACCGGAATTCCGTGAAATCGGCCTTGGGCCGTGGTCTGAGACCCATCCCGGCGAGCCTCGTCCCGACGATCCGACTTCTCCGAATTATGACGGTCGTTTCGACTCGGTGCTGTTGAATGACGGCGACCGCCGCAACGTATTGGATCGTTACCGCTACTGGACCGTCGCTGCCATTAAGGCCGATCTTGACGCTCGAGGGCGTCATGACTTCGAAGTTGCGGTGGAAAACTGGACCCACGATTTCAACATCGGTTCCATGGTCCGCACCGCCAACGCCTTCCAGGCCAAGCGCGTACACATTGTCGGTCCACATAAGTGGAATCGCAAGGGCGCGTTGATGACCGAACTGTACCAGCACGTCGAACACCACCCCTCCATCGCCGAACTGGTGGAAAGCTGGCATCATCGCATCGCCGGTGAAATCGCCTATGAACGAGCCAAGGCCGGTGCCGCCGCCATCCATGCGCATGATGTGGCTGTGGATGGAGACAACAAGCACCTTCATGAGCTGCTGGCCGAAATCGATGCTTGTGATGCGCGCATCAAGGAGCTTCAAGCCGCCCGCGTCATCGCCCTCGATATCATTCCCGGCGCAGTGCCGATGGAAACCTATACCTTCCCCAAGCGGTGCCTGCTGCTCTTCGGTGCGGAAGGCCCCGGATTGAGCGAGAAGGCCCTCGAATTGGCCGACGATGTGGTCTACATCTCTCAATTCGGTTCCGTGCGCTCCATTAATGCAGGCGCTGCGGCGGCCGTGGCCATGCACGCATGGATTGCCCAACACGCCGTATCAGGCGTGTAGCCATGCGCCGACAATCCTGCCGCATCTGCCCAATATGGGCCACATTAGAGGCATGATCTACGCCACCAAATCCATCGCCGCGGCATTAATTCGCATTTGCCGCCGGCATCGTCGGCATCCTGCTCGCCGCAGGCATCAGCAGCTCCGCGCAGTCCGCACTGGCCGAAGCCGTTAAACCGGACTACTGGATTCCCGAATGGTGGCAGTCCGGCCTGATTCTCATCGCCTGGGCTGCCGCCGCATGGATCGGCGGTCTCATCATCACCGGAAAAGCGGATATCAGATATCAAATAACGCGGGTTACTGCTTTGGCAGTTCTGCAGTGACCATGGTTCTGGTGACTTTGACCCCATGGATTTGACCACCGTGGTTCACTGCGCTTAACCAGCTCCCATCACTGTTCCAGCATGAGGTATGCCGGCTGCCCGCAGCTTATTGAGTAAAGGATGTTGTTGCATCACCTCCTCATAGGTGAATCGGACAATGGTGTCGACTTTGGCCCGGTACAGTGCCGTCTCCCGTTCTTTCTCCGCCTGAACTGCACCACGAACACCCTTGCGGTCATTCATATCCGGGTTCACATATTTTTCATAGCCATCGAATTCGCCCACGATAAGCCGATTCTCAGGTAGCCGCCAGAGGAAATCCACGCGATACAGAGCACCGGTTTGCGGGTCGATGATGTTTTGTTGCAGTTCTGGGGCTAATAGGCCGCCTGCGATGATGGTGCCTCGTCCAAGTGACTCGCCACCATTCTCACTCGCCGGATTGGCATAATGCAGTAGGCGGAATATCGGCGTGCAATCACGTCGCATAGTGCTGCACACATTCAGAATGTCCGTGATGGCGACGCCGTTGCGCAGCGCCGAATCGATAATGGGCAGTGCAAATCGGAAGTCGACGGACAGCCCGCAATCCACCACCGTTCTGGCTTTGCTGGTCACCGGGAGTCCATTGGCATATTCTGGCGTGCTGCTTGACGTGAAGATGCGTTTGACCTTTGCACTGCTGGCGTTGGGGCCTCGTGATGTTGTGGCGAGAGTGATGGTGCCAGCATGAAGATGCCATTGGTGTTCAAAATCGTGGATGGCCGCTGCCGTGACCCCGGCGAACACCCAATCCGGATGTCTGTTATGAAGAGTTCGTGCAATATGTCTGATACGTTCGTCGGGTTGCAGCGAATCCCAGTATTCCGAAGCGGCGTACATGTTGGGGAATACACGTTTGAGTTCGCGCGCCTGCACGCGCCGAGCCAGCGCCGAGCGGTGTGCCTTGGTTGTTCCATAAGCGCACTGTTGCGTTGCTTCAGCCTTCGTGATGAGTATGTCCACTGCTTTGTGATGTTTCATGATTCGACGGTATGCCAATGGTGAACACGGTGTCTATCTGTCTGGGGTTATGTGGTTCTAGCTTCGGTGCCTAGATGTGTGTTTTTGCCTGATTATCAGGCATCTGACCGTATTGGACTGATTATGTGGATTCTTTTGGGTGGGTATGCAAAATGTGGATAACTGGCGAGGTGCGCAGGGCGATTGTCGTTCATATGTTCGATGTAGGTGTGTTTGGGCTCATTGTGAGCTTATTAGGGTGGCCATGCAGATACTTCAGTGGGGCACATTTGCGGTTGGGCCGTGGCGTTGCCTCGCTGCGGGGCGTCTCAGCGGGGCGTTTTATTGGTTGGACCGCGGTTTTGTTTTGCTGGGATGGCTGAGCGGGGCGTTTCATCGGTCAGCTCGCGGTTTTGCTCTGCTGCGAGTCGTCTCAGTAAGGTGAACTTGCGGTCCGGCAACGGTTTTGCCCCGCCGAAGAAGCCAGCAGCGGGGCAAATGCTCGACCGGCTTGAGCTTCTGATTCGCTGAAGGGCTCCAGTAGGCGGGAAAATGAGGCTTCCCGACAACTGCGTGTCACATACGGCTCATATAGTTATAGCCATGCCAACATTTTCACGTGAAGAAATCGTGCATTTGGGCGATCTGGCCCGAATCGCGCTCACCGATGAGGAAATCACCCGTCTGCAGGGCGAACTGAACGTCATCGCAGACTCCATCAACAAGGTCCAGGAAGTCGCCTCCGACGATGTGCCGCCGACCGCCAACCCGGTTCCTCTGGAAGCCTACCTGCGCCCGGACGTCGCCGAAACCCCGCTCACGCAGGAAGAGGCGCTCGCCGGTGGCCCGAAGACCGAGGCCGGAATGTTCGTGGCACCGCGAATCCTGGGAAGCGAGGAGTAATCGATGAGCAACGAAACCGCAACTCTTGTCAAACTGTCTGCTGCCGAGCAGGCCGCTGCCATCAAGAAGGGCGACGTCACCTCTCGTGAGCTCGTCGAAGCCCACCTCAAGGTGATCGAAGCCGCCGAGCCGTCCATCAAGGCCTTCCTGAAGGTTTCCGGCGATGTGGCTCTCGAGCAGGCCGACGCCTTCGACGCCAAGTCCGCCGAAGACAAGGCCGCCCTGCCTGAGCTGGCTGGTGTGCCGATCGCCATCAAGGACATGATCGTCACCAAGGGCATTGAGACCACCGCCGCCTCCAAGATCCTCGAAGGCTGGGTGCCGCCGTACGACGCCACCGTCATCGAAAAGCTCAAGGCCGCCGGCATGCCGATTCTCGGCAAGACCAACCTCGACGAATTCGCCCAGGGCTCCTCCACCGAGCACTCCGCCTACCAGACCACCCACAACCCGTGGGATACCGAGCGCGTGCCCGGCGGTTCCGGTGGCGGCTCCGCCTCCGCAGTCGCCGCATTCGAGGCACCGATCGCCCTCGGCACCGACACCGGTGGCTCGATTCGCCAGCCCGGCGCCCTGACCGGCACCGTGGGCGTCAAACCCACCTACGGCGGCGTCTCCCGCTACGGCGCCATCGCCATGGCCTCCTCGCTCGACCAGATCGGCCCGGTCTCCCGCACCGTGCTCGACTCCGCACTGCTGCAGGAGATCATCGGTGGCCACGACAAGCGTGACTCCACCTCCATCCCCGAAGGCCCGCGCCCGATGGTCGCCGCCGCCCGCGAAGGCGCCAAGCGCGATCTGAAGGGTATGAAGGTCGGCCTCATCAAGGAACTCGGCGGCGACGGCTTCCAGCCCGGCGTCGAGGCCCGCTTCAACGAGGCCGTCGACAAGCTCAAGGAGATGGGTGCCGAGGTCGTTGAGGTCTCGGTTCCGCACATCGGCTACTCGCTGGGTGCCTACTACATCATCATGCCGTCCGAGGTCAGCTCCAACCTGGCCCGTTACGATGGCATGCGCTACGGCCTGCGCGTGATGCCGCCGACCGGCGTGCCTCAGACCGCCGCCAACATGATGGCCTACACCCGTGAGGCCGGCTTCGGCGACGAGGTCAAGCGCCGTATCATCCTCGGTACCTACGCCCTGTCCGCCGGCTACTACGACGCCTGGTACGGTTCGGCCCAGAAGGTCCGCACGCTGATCATCCGGGACTTCCACAACGCCTTCGAGAAGGCCGACGTACTCGTGGCCCCCACCAGCCCGTCCACCGCCTTCAAGTTCGGCGAGAAGATGGACGACCCGCTGGCCATGTACATGAACGACATCGCCACCATTCCGGCCAACCTTGCCGGCGTGCCTGCCATGTCCATCCCGGCCGGCCTGTCCGACGACGGCCTGCCCGTCGGCTTCCAGTTCATCGCCCCGCAGCAGCGCGACGAAGTCATGTACAAGCCGGCTGCGGCCCTCGAAGCCGCGCTGGAAGACAGCTGGAACGGCCCGATCTGGAACGACCTCAAGACCCCGTGGCTTGACGGTCTAGGCAAGTGAGCATCGGAAGGAAAGAAACAACATCATGGCTGAAAAACTGATGAAGTACGCCGATGCCACCAAGAAGTACGATGTGGTCTTCGGTCTGGAAACCCATGTGGAGCTGTCCACGAACACCAAGCTGTTCTGCCCGGCCCACATCGAGTTCGGCAGCGAGCCGAACACCGAACTGACCCCGGTGAGCCTTGGCCTGCCGGGCTCCCTGCCGGTGATCAACAAGACCGCCGTCGATTACGCGATCAAGCTGGGCCTGGCCCTGCACTGCGAAATCGCCGAATGGAGCCAGTTCGCCCGCAAGAACTACTTCTACCCGGACATGCCGCGCGACTATCAGATCTCGCAGTACGACAAGCCCACCAACGGCAACGGCTACCTGGATGTCGAACTGGAGGACGGCACCGTCTTCCGCGTGCCGATCGAGCGCGCCCACATCGAGGACGACGCCGGCAAGAACACCCACGTGGGTGGTGCCGACGGTCGTATCGAAGGCGCCGATCATTCGCTGGTCGACTACAACCGCGCCGGCGTGCCGCTGATCGAGATCGTCACCAAGCCGATCGAGGGCGCGGGCGACCGCGCTCCCGAAATCGCCGGTGCCTACATGCGCGCCATCCGCGACATCGTGCGCGCGCTGAACATCTCCCATGCCCGCATGGAGCAGGGCAACATGCGCGCCGACGTGAACGTCTCGCTGCGTCCGAGCCCGGACGCCCCCTACGGCACCCGTTCCGAAACCAAGAACGTGAACTCGTTCCGCGGCATCGAGAAGACCATCCAGTACGAGATCCGCCGTCAGGCCGCTCGTCTGGACGACGGCAAGGAGATTCTGCAGGAGACCCGCCACTGGGATGAGGCTACGCAGACCACCGCTGGCGGCCGTCTGAAGTCCGATGCCGACGACTACCGCTACTTCCCGGACCCCGACCTCGTCATGCTCCACATCACCAAGGAGCACATCGAGGAGATGAAGGCCCAGATGCCGGAAATGCCGCGTGAGCGCCGCAACCGCCTCAAGTCTGAGTGGGGCCTGAGTGATCTGCAGATGCGCGACATCCTCAACGCCGACGCCCTCGACCTGATTGAGGAAACCGTCAAGGCCGGTGCCAAGGCCGCCGGTGCCCGCAAGTGGTGGCTGGGCGAGCTTTCCCGCGAAGCCAACGCCAAGGGTATGTCCCTCGAAGAGCTGCCGATCACCCCGGCCGATGTGGCCGAGGTCGAGAAGCTCATCGCCTCCGGCAAGCTCAACGACAAGCTCGCCAAGCAGACCGTCGAAGGCGTGCTTAAGGGCGAAGGCACTCCGGATGAAGTCGTCAAGAAGCACGACTACAAGATCGTCGAAGACAACGGTGCCATCGAGGCGGCCGTCGACGCGGCGTTCGAATCCAACCCGGATGTCGTCGAGAAGCTCAAGAGCGGCAACATGAAGCCGATGGGCGTGATCATCGGTGCCGTGATGAAGGCCACGCGCGGTCAGGCCGACGCCAAGGCCGTCACCAAGGTCGTCATGGGCAAGATCAAGGGCTGATTAGATTCACTGGCTCCCGCTGGCGGGAGCTGTCGAACGGAGTGAGACTGAGGGTGGTCGCCATGTACGGATGACCACCCTCAGTCCGCTTCGCGGACAGCTCCCGCCAGCGGGAGCACTTATTTGTAGGGAAATCCTCCAGTTCAAATTCGTTGGACAGCTCCCGCCAGCGGGAGCCTTTATTGATTCTGTAAGAAAGTCGTCTCAGAGCATTTCCAGCGTTCACCCAGTCGAGTAAGATATGTTCGGCACTGGACCGTGAGCCGAAACAAGCCGAACCGGGGGATGTATACCGATGACCGCAACCAACGAGACGCTGAGCATGGCTACCGAAGCGCAACTGAAGCGCGATCTGCCACAGAGCATCGTCATTCCGCCAATCCGTGGCGAAATGGTGCACCTGCGCCCCGCCACCGTCGAGGACCTGGCTCGTTTGGATGAACTTGATGCCTTCTATGGCGCATCCAAGATCACCGGCAAGGATGCGGTCACCGAACGCGCCATCGTACACACATGGGTCCGCCGCTCCCAAGCCTGGGAAGCCGGTCAGGCACCCGCCGAATCCGGCGTGGGCGACCCGGAATCCCGCCGCACCATCGCATGGGCCGTATTGACTGACGCCGACCATGACGATGACGGTCAGCTCGATGCGGCCAGCACCGATAATGTCATCGGCATGATTTTCCTCATCGACATCGACGGCTGGTCCAAGTCCGCCCGCATCCAGATCATCTTGGGCCGTGAGTACCGTGGCCGCGGCTACTCCCGTGACGCCATGCCGCGTGTGATGACTTACGGTTTTGCGCCCGAACCGGCCGGCCTGGGCATGCACCGCATCTGGGTGAGCGTGCCGGAAAAGAACAGCCGTTCGATTTCGGTCTACCAGTCGCTCGGCTTCGTGCCGTCCGGCACCTCGCGCGACGCGTTGTGGGATGTCGAAAACAACAAATACCAGGACCTTATCGTCATGGACACGTTGGTCGACGAGTACGATCCGATTCGTTCGCTTGACGCTTTTGGTATGCACTTGATTGAGGACAACCCGGGTGTCAAGGAAGCGCTGTCCGCGCGTGAGCATTCCATCGCCATCCAGCAGAACAAGCCGGAACCCGAGCCGGCACAGCGTGGTGAGGCAGCCGCCGTCACGACGAGTGACGTGCAGTCCCAGGCCCAGACGCCGGCGGCCGCACAGCCAGTCGAGCCACAGGCTGAGCACCACGACGATACGCAGAAGAACACGCGCCACAGTCTCGAAGAGGAAAGCAACTGGCCGTACGGCCAGGCGGAACGCAAGCCCTCAAAGGAAGCATGGTGGCGTACGCTGGGCCGCGGCCGCAAACGCGATACGGAAAGTGAGTGAGTAAACAAGCATGAGTGCCGAGGATCTCGACAATTACGAAACCGACGCCGAACTCGCGCTGTATAGGGAATATCGTGACGTCATCAAGCTGTTCACCTATGTGGTGGAGACTGAGCGTCGCTTCTACTTGGCGAATAAGGTCGATTTCAACGTGCGTTCCGCTGGTCAGGACGTGTATTTCGATGTGCAGCTGACTGACGCATGGGTATGGGATGTCTACCGTTCCAGCCGTTTCGTCAAGTCCGTACGCATCGTGACCTTCAAGGACGTGAACGTCGAAGAAGTCCAGAAAACCGATATCGACATTCCCGACGATATTCACTGACAGGCAATCGTCTGATACAGCCTGTATTGACAATGCGCGGCATTCCGTCATCTTACGGCGGGGCGTCGCGCATTGTTCATACAACGCATAGCAAAAGTTCAGATTCGTAACCTTGCCATCGTGTGTCTTGTTTGCTTGCGGCTGATAGAAAATGCTGCATGAACACACACCATATGCAGCAGGGCATTAAGGGCTCCATTGCGGGCGTGGTTGTTGCCACCACATTGCTGGCCGGTGGCATTCTGACCGTTCCGCACGCCATGGCTTTGGAGGCCGATGGCCAGTATTACAGCAGCAAGCAGCCATATGTGGCCCCTAGCGAAGCGACCACTGCCAGCTATAGCCAGGCGCCGGAAGGCTACGAAACGGTATACACCGAGTCGATGGCTCGCCACGGTTCACGCGGCCTGTCCAGCTACAAATACGACGCATTGCTTGTGAAGATGGCCGAAGCCGCCGAAGCGGATAACGGTTTTAAGTCTGATGCCATCAAGTCCGAATTCATGAAGAATCTCAAAGCCATCACCGCCGCAAATGTGGAGAATGGCTACGGTATGCTCACCGGTCAGGGTGCTGGCCAACATCAGGGCATTGGCGCACGTGCCTACGAGCGCAACAAGACGCTGTTCGACAACGCAGCCAAGGACGGTGGCAAGATTGCCTATCAGTCCTCTGGCGAAGCCCGCGCCACCGAGTCCGGCAAAAACTTCGCACGCGGCTTCAACGCGGCCTCGAACAATGAGCTGGCGAACAGCACCGTAACGCCCGCCGACCCTGCCGGCACCGGTGAGGCGGCGGCCTTCGACAAAACGCCGAATACGCTGTATTTCCACAAGTCCGAGAACCCGGACGGCACCGAGAAAACCGGCGAGGCCAAACAGCTCGCCGACAACTACCAGAACTTCGTCGAGAACGACGAGACCATCGCGGGCGCGGAAAAGACCATCGCCGAGAACGGCGACGTGAAAACGGCCTCGCACGACCTGCTTGCGCAGATCTTCACCGACGACTTCCTCGCCAAACTGGCCGACGGCACATACACTTGGTACAACACTGCCGATGGCACCAAGGGCGGCGAGGCCAACTGCGCGCCGGGAGCCGACCCCAGCAAGGATGCCGACGCCTGCGGCGAAGCCAAGAAGAAGATCGCCTCCGAATACGATGCCGCGATGGATCTGTACAACCTGTACATCATCGCCGCTGATATGGAGAACGAGAACACCGGCAGCCATACCTTCGACTTCAACCAGTACTTCCAAGGTGAGCAGGCAGACGACGCCAAGTTGTTCGCCTGGGCGCTTGACGCCGAGGACTTCTATGAGAAGGGCCCGAGCTATGCCGGCCAAGACGAGACCTACACAATCGCACAGCCGCTGCTTGACGATTTCTTCTCGTCGATTGATGAGCGCGTAAACGGCGGATCCACCGTTGCTACTTTCCGCTTTGCCCACGCCGAAACGATGATGCCGTTCGCCGCGCTGCTTGGCCTTCCCGGTTCCACCCAGCAGGCGGCCGCCAGCACCACCGACGTGTACACCTACGCCAACAATGAATGGCGTCGTGAATCGGTGACTCCGATGGCTGCCAATGTGCAGTGGGATGTTGCCGTCAAATCCGGCAACGACCCGAAGACCGGCCGCCTACACGCCGCTCGTTCGTATGCTCTACAACGAGCAGGAAATCGCTTTCCGCTCCGAGTGCACGCCGATTGCCGATGGTTCCACGTGGTATAAGCTCACTGAGCTCAAAAGTTGCTTGGCTTCCAGCCACCAAACCCTAGGCGACGATGCGCGTCTGACTGATGATTCCACAACGCAGCCGGGCGCAGGACCTAACACTGGCGAAGGAACGAGTACCACTCCGAATAACAATGGTGTGGGAACTCATCAGCCCAGTAACACTCAGGCTAATGGTACGGAAAACGAGTTGAGTCGTACCGGTGTTGCCGTTACTGGCATTACGGGGATTATGATGCTGCTTGCACTTGCAGGAATCTCGCTGAATCTATGGAAGGTTCGTCGCTGACGAATTAGCCCAAGACCAAACCGATTCGCCGCGCTGTGCGTGACGCAGCGTTGCCGAATACCCCTACCTCACGATTGGATGCGTCGCCTTTCTGCTGATGGAAGACGGCGCATCGGTCGTATATCAGGAGAATTCTGTAAGCATTCGCTCATCTTTCGGTGTGCGATTCCGGGGCTTCTAGTAAACTGTCTCTGATTTTGCGTTTATAAGGAGCATAATGACCGACAAGCAATCCGTAGTGATTATCGGCGGCGGTCCGGCTGGACTTACCGCCGCATGGGAACTCATCAAGGACGGCGGTGCCGACAAGTACGACGTGACCGTGCTGGAGGGGACCCGCGAATTCGGCGGCATCTCGCGCACCGTGAAGTACAACGGCAACCGCATGGATATCGGCGGCCACCGTTTCTTCTCCAAAGACGAACGCATCATGGATTGGTGGAAGACCGTTCTGCCGTTGCAGGGCGCACCCTCCTATGATGACAAGAAGCTCGGCCGCGACCACGACATGGAGCCGGGCGGCCCCGATCCGGAGACGGAGGACAAGGTGATGCTCAAGCGCCACCGCGTGTCCCGTATCTTCTGGAACCGCCACTTCTTCGATTACCCGATTTCGCTGAGCCCCAACACGTTGAAGGCCATGGGCTTCAAGCTCACCATGGTGGCCGGCTTCAGCTACCTGAAGTCCATGTTCCACAAGCTGCCGGAAGACAACCTGGAGAACTTCTACATCAATCGTTTCGGCCGCAAGCTGTATTCGATGTTCTTCGAGGGCTACACGGAGAAGCTGTGGGGCCGCCACCCCTCCCAGATCTCCGCCGACTGGGGCGCCCAGCGCGTCAAGGGCCTGTCCATCATGGGCGTGCTCAAGAACGCCTTCCAGAAGCTTAGCCCCAGGAAGCGCTCCAACGCGGAGGTCGAGACCTCGCTGATCGAGGAGTTCTGGTATCCGAAGTACGGTCCCGGCCAGCTGTGGGAGACCGTCGAGTCCAATTGCGAGGCCGCCGGCGTCAAGGTGCTGACCGACGCCAGGGTGGTCGAGGTCCGCCAGACCGATGGCGCCGTGTCTTCCGTGGTGTACGAGGATTCCGAGGGCAACCGCACCGAGCTTTCCGGCGACCAGTTCATCTCCTCGATGCCGGTCAAGGACCTGGTCAACGCCATCGACGCGGCCGGCGACGATCCCGAGGCCGCTGATTCCAAGCCCGCCCCGGCCGATATGACCGAGGTGGCCAACGGCCTGCCGTACCGCGACTTCGTGACCGTGGGCCTGCTGGTCAAGCACCTGAAGCTCAAGAACACCACCAACATCCCCACCCTCGGCAATCCGCCGATCGTGCCGGACTGCTGGATCTACGTGCAGGACCCGGGCTACAAGGTCGGCCGTCTGCAGATCTTCAACAACTGGAGCCCGTACCTGGTCAAGAACGTGGACGACACCGTGTGGGTCGGCCTCGAGTACTTCTGCGAGGAGGGCGACTCGTTCTGGAACATGAGCGAGGAGGACGTCACCAAGTTCGCGATCTCCGAGCTCACCCGCATGCGTGTGATCAACGGCCCGGACGAGGTCATCGACTCCCATCGTGAGCGCGTCAAGAAGGCGTACCCCGCCTACTTCGACACCTACGAGCACATGGACGAGCTCATCGAGTACCTCGACGGCTTCGGCAACCTCTACTGCGTGGGCCGCAACGGCCAGCACCGCTACAACAACATGGACCACTCCATGGCCACCGCCATGGAGGCCGTCGGCAACATCAAGACCGGCAAGACGTCCAAGAAGAACGTGTGGTCCGTCAACACCGAAAAGTCCTACCACGAAGAAAAGTGAATAAACCTTGTTGAGCTCCCTCGTCACAGAGGGAGCTTTTTTGGTTTTCGGCGGGCCGTTTTGCGTTGGTCGAGTTGGCGTTGTACAGTAAACGAAGTTCGTGAAAACTCAGAGACGCAGCGAACATTCATGAGCGGTGCAACCGCAATAATCACTCTTAACGCCTGGATAGGCATGGGTCTGTTCGGTATGGAAAGGGCAACCAGTGGCAAATAGCCAGAATCTTGAGGATATGAAGCTGCCTGAGCTCAAAGAGCTCGCTAAACAGATAGGCCTGCGCGGCACGTCGACCATGCGCAAGCCCGAGCTGCTCGCCACCCTGCAGGCGGCGCGCAATGGTGGAGAGCCGCCGGCCGGTGTGACCGTGCGCGCTCCCAAGGCCGCCAAAACCGCCAAGGTCGTCAAGGCTCCGCAGTCCGATGCCGCTGAGGCCAATACCACAGACAATGCTGACGTGGCCACCCAGTCGCCGGCTCCGGCCGCCACGGAACCGCAGCTCGATTTGCCGCTTCCCGTGGCCGACGATGCCAAGAAGGACGAGACCGAACCGCGACGCACCCGTCGTAAGGCCGCCGATGATGCCGCATCCGAACCGCGTGCGGCCCGCCATCGTCGCGATGACGACCAGTCCGATTTCGCTCGCCGCAGGCCGCGCAAGAAGGCCGATGAGGCCGGCGATCTGCTGGCCACGCTCGATTTGGGAGATGCAGCGCCTACCGAGCGTCGCCGCGAGCGCCATGAGGACGTGGAAGTTCCGCTGATTCGCCGAGTCCGTGATGATGAGGACGAGCAGCCTCGCCGCCGTCGTCGCACTGCGGAAAACAGCGAAGAAACCGTGCGTGACCTCGACGATATCCTGGCCACGCTGCCCACGCAGAAGCACGAGGAAACGTCCGAAGACGGCGAGCAGAACGACGATCACGAGTTTGTGCGTCGTAGCCGCCGCGACCGTAGCGATCGCAACGATCGCGATAACCGTAATGATCGCAACGATCGCCGTAACCGCCGCATGCGAGGCCGTGATCGCGACAACGCCGATGATGATCGTCGCTATGATGATCGCGATAATCGTAGCGATCGCAATGACCGTGATAGCCGCCGCGAAGAGCCGCAGGAGGATCTGGTGCCGGTGGCCGGCATCGTCGACGTGCTCGACTCCTACGCTTTTGTGCGCACTTCCGGCTACCTGCCCGGCCCGAACGACGTGTACGTTTCCATGGGCCAGGTCAAGAAGTACGGCCTGCGCAAGGGCGATGCCGTCCATGGTTCGATTCGCGCCCCGCGCGAAGGCGATCGTCGCAACCAACGCCAGAAGTTCGTGCCACTGCAGGCCATCGATTCCATCAACGGCCAAAGCGTTGAAGAAGCGCTCAACCGTCCGCAGTTCTCCAAGCTCACGCCGCTGTACCCGCAGGAGCGTTTGAAGCAGGAAACCGCCCCGAACAAGCTCACCGGCCGTATCATGGACATCGTTTCCCCGATCGGCAAGGGCCAGCGTGGTCTGATTGTCTCCCCGCCGAAGGCCGGTAAGACCATCACCCTGCAGAACATCGCCAACTCCATCGCCGCCAACAACCCCGAGGCCCACCTTATGGTGGTGCTCGTGGACGAGCGCCCCGAAGAGGTCACCGATATGGAGCGCACGGTCCAGGGCGAGGTCATCTCCTCCACCTTCGACCGTCCGGCCTCCGATCACACCACGGTTGCCGAACTGGCCATCGAACGCGCCAAGCGTCTTGTGGAGCTCGGCCAGGACGTGGTCGTACTGCTCGATTCCATGACCCGACTGGCTCGCGCTTACAACATCGCCGCCCCCGCCTCCGGCCGCATCCTGTCCGGTGGTGTGGACGCGCAGGCCCTCTACCCGCCGAAGAAGTTCTTCGGCGCGGCCCGCAACATCGAAAACGGCGGCTCCCTGACCATCATCTCCTCTGCGCTGGTGGAAACCGGCTCCAAGATGGACGAGGTGATTTTCGAGGAGTTCAAGGGCACCGGCAACATGGAACTGCGCCTGTCCCGCGAGCTGGCGGACAAGCGACTGTTCCCGGCCATCGACATCAACGCTTCCGGCACCCGCCGCGAGGAGCTCATCACCAACCCGCAGGAACTGCCGATTATCTACCGTCTGCGTCGACTGCTGGGCGGCATGGAGCCCGAGCAGGCCTACCAGACGTTGGTGCCGCGCCTCAAGAAGACCGCCACCAACCGCGACTTCCTCGCCGCCATCGTGCAGCAGGCCAACACCGGCAACGCGGTCAACGGCAACTGACCAGACCGCTGAACAATAGTGTAAGGGCTGCACCCCGATTGATACGGGGCGCAGCCCTTGCCGTATATGATGCAAATACATCAACTATCACATTGCAGTTGTAGTATTGCCGTCAACGTTCACATGCACGCTGACGATATATGAGATGAAAGATGTATCAATGGGTTCGATTGTTTTGGGAGTGGGCAATGGTGCGGCCATGTTCGGCGATGAGGATGCCAGCCATATCCCCTACGGCGACTATGACATCTGAGATATCTGACTTTGCGCATCGTGCAAAGCCGCAATCGGGAGTATCCTCGAATCTATGAGCGAAACGAGCAGCGGCTGGCAAAGGACCACCATCGACTCCGCCCAGGCGGCGGCCCACCCGGAAACCGCACAAGCGGTGGCGCGCATCAAAGCGCTGCGCCAAACCATCGATAACATCGATTCGGCGGCCATCGCATTACTGGCCGAGCGGTTCAAGGCCACCTCGCAGGTCGGCGTGCTCAAAGCCAACGCCGGATTCGCGCCCGAAGACACCAAGCGTGAGGACTATCAGATCGAACGCCTCCACCGCATCGCCATCGATGCCGGGCTTGATCCGGAAATTGCCGAAATGTACCGTGAATTCGTGGTTACCGAAGCCAAGAAGCGCCACCAGCGCATCGCCGATGCCGGTGGCGACCCGGGCGTACTCGACGTATTCGCCTGATTCGCCCGCAGCGAATGGGCACTTTTCGGATATTCGTCTATAGGGCAAGTTGCCTGCAGCGACTACATTAATACGGGAATGGAATGCCCATAGTGGCCGACTGTATGAATGGGATACGTAGATGAGATGTGGTGCCGCACTGGTCAGTTGCGCATTGTGCGTGGCTTCGATTCTCGGCGGTGCTTGGATGTCTCGTCCGACTCCGGTTGATTACGGTCCGGTGCTCGCTACGGCAAGTGATATGTACGCCGTCGCCGATGCCGAAGGGGAGCCGGTCCGTTGGTATGTGGTAGGGAAGGGCGGCGCCGGCAATGGCGCCAGTGCCGATTCCGGCAATAGCGGTTCCACTGATACCGATTCCGCCAATAGTAATTCCGGCACGTCCAAGGTTTCTCGTATCCCCGCTTCCGCCGCCACCCTGCCATGGAAAGTCAGCGTCACCTACTCGCTTGACGGTCCAAACGTCGAGGCAAACGAGGTTGCCGGCGCATCTGGACTGATCGGCGTGTATATCGATATTAAGCCGCAAACCAAGGAGGCCAACCGTACGATCCCGGTTGTCGCCTTTACCGTGCCTACGCAGGTAGCCGATGATGTTTCCGCTGACAACTCCATTACGGTAACCACGCAAGGTTCCAATACCGTAGTCGCCGCAGCTGGAAAAGCCGCAACCGGCTTGGAATTCAGCTGCTATATGAACGCCAAAGACTTCTCCATGAGTTCCGTGGCGCTCGCCGTATTGCCTTCCAATTCCAGCAGTCCGGTGGTTGGTGCTAATCCCGATGCCGCGAATGCCGCCGCACAGCCTGCTGCCGATACGGATGTCGCCCAACTCGTCGCCTCTGCCGCCATACTGGTCGATTCACTGACCGACGCCGGTTCCGGGGAGCATCAACAGCTCATCGAGCAGCTTCAAACCCTGCGCGATAATGAGCGTGCGCTGGACAAGTCCGTAGTGGCCGAACGCGAAACCGCCCATAAGCGGACGTTTGAAGACTATATGGCCGCGTATGTGGGCTCATATACCACGCACCTGTCTGGATCGATTGGTACCTCCACCCAGTTGCCGGCGTTGATGGGCACGGCCGGCGAACTGTCCGGGGATACGCCTTTGGCACAAGCCGTACTCGACTTGGCCAACGCGGTGAACAACGTCAGTGCCGCACATCAGCATGCCGGTGCGGTCGATGCGTTGGATGAGGTGATTCGCCGCATCCAGCAGCAAGGCACCACCGGACTGGTGGATGATCTGACCGCCGAGGCTTCGGAGGAAGCCACTCGAGGCTCCAAGCAATACGCCGATGGCCAGAGCCAGCTCTCCGCCGCAATGATTCCGTATTCGATGAAATACACGGACGTCTACACGGCCAATTTGAGCGCCCTGACCGGCGGCACGTCTTCGGGCGCCACCGCTTACGAGAGCCAAGCCATCGCCGAAACCAACGGTAGCGATGAACTCGCCGACGCTCAATCCAAGGTCGATGCCGCGATGAGCACGCTTGCCACCGCCTCCGAGCATACGGGCAAAGCCACGGCCCTGCGCCAGATTGTATTGCGATTCTCCGATCAGTTCGAAGGAGTCGCGTCCTCGGCTTCCGGCAGCGATGGCGATGGCTCGTCCGGTGATGTCTCTTCCGGTCCGGTGACCGAGGCTCAGGCACTGACTGGCCTGGTCGATTCGCAATCGCAATCGTTCTACGGCAAGACCCGGGCCGCCCAAGCCAAGCGTAAGGCCGATGCCGCCCGTAAGCAGGCCAAAGCCGCGCAACAGCAGCAGTCGCAGCATTCCAAGGCCTCACTGGTCGATGACACCATGTCCATGTCTGCTGGCGATGTGATGAACTATGCGGGTGGTCTTACTTCGGCCATCGGTGGTGGAGGTAAGTTCGATTCGTCCAAGAGCGATGGTTCGGGAACGAACGACTCAGCCAAGTCGAGCGATACTGGCGATTCCGGCAACAATCTTGACACCGCTCCAGTACTGTTCGGCTTTGGCACTGGCGGCACGCTGCTCAAGCATGACATGAGCGCGCTGATCAATGAGACCGTGGAGATCAGCGATGCTGGCACGCTCTTGGCGCAGGCCGTCGCGCAGCTCGATAGCCCCAATACGCAACAAAAAACCGCCGAAACCCGATACCTCATCGTGATTCCGACGGTGTGATGGTGTATGCGGGAAAATCCGCATGCGACAGGTGCCCAATACGCGTAAAGTGCGTTATCGGTGTGGGACGCCGCATCAAAAACTGGCTTTTTCGATGCGGCGTCCCACACCCTCTTGTAAGTCAGAGCTAACTATAGTTTGAAGAATGGCTAAATTCCAAGGATTTGTTGATTCGATCTGTGGGACGCCGCGTATATAAAACGTTTGACACGCGTGGTGGCCCACGCTATTGTGGGCCGCCAGCTTACAATGCGGGATATTTGCGTGCCGTCCCACAGTCGTGTCATCCGAACGTCAAAAAACAAAAGAGGGGAACCTCAATAGGAGGTTCCCCTCTTTTGTTGTTGTTGTGCGCAACGCTCAGTGCTTTGGCTTCTTGGCTGGCCGAGCCGTTAAGCGGGAAGCCCGGTGGGCTTCCCGTAGGCTCGGAACGAGCGGCATTGCCGTGAGACCTACTGTTGTTGTGCGCAACGCTCAGTGCTTTGGCTTCTTGGCTGGCGGCTCACCGAGCTCGCTGGCTTCGACGGCGACCTCGGTTTCGGGCGCGTCTTCGGCGGCGGACTCCTCGGCGTGCTTGGCCACCAAGTCGAACTTGCCGACCACGCGACCGGCCTGCGCGATATCGCCCAAGGCGGCGTGAATCGCGTTCACACCTTCCGAAGCAGCGGACAGTGCCACAGACAGGATTGGGGTCTTCATGGAGACCTTGGCCTCGGACTTGATCTTACGCAGCTGCTCCACGGCCTTGCCGGCCCAAGTCAGCAGCTCGGGGGAAGCACCGGTGGCGGCCTCGACATACGGGTCCACGACCGGCCAGGCGGCGCGATGCACGGAACCGGAACCGGCGTGCATCCAGCTCCACACTTCCTCGGTGGCGTACGGCAGGTACGGGGCCAGTAGACGGGCGAAGGCGTCAAGGCCCAGCCCCAGTGCGGTGCGTGCGGACTTCACGGCCTTCTCGGACGGTACGTGGCCCTGCTCATCCGGGGTGCCATAGGCGCGGTTCTTGACCAGCTCGATGTAGTCGTCGCAGAACTGCCAGAAGTAGGATTCGATGACTTCCAGCGCCTTGGAATGCTCGTAGGCCTCCAAAGCCTCGGTGGCCTGACGCACCACCACGGCCAGCTTGGCCATGGCCGCGCGGTCCAGCGGCTCGGTCACGTCGGCCGGGTCCCATGCGGCCTGGGCGGCGGCGCCCACATGATGGTTCTCGTCCTCACGGCCGATGGCCAGCGCGAACTTGGTGGCGTTCAGCAGCTTGATGGCCAGTCGCCGGCCAATCTTCATCTGGCCGATGTCGTACGTGGCATCGAGGCCCAGGCGAGCGGCGGCGGCCCAGTAACGCACGGCGTCCGCGCCGAACTTCTCGATCGGCTCGTTCGGCACCACGACGTTGCCCTTGGACTTCGACATCTTCTTGTGGTCGGGGTCCAGAATCCAGCCGGACAGCGTGGCATGGGCCCACGGCAGACACTTGTTCTCCAAGTGCGCGCGGTCCACAGTCGAGAACAGCCAGGTGCGGATGATGTCCTGACCCTGCGGGCGAAGGTCCATCGGGAAGGTGGAAGCGAACAGGGCCTTGGAGGCCTCGTCCGGCTCGGCCCAGTGGGTCACGATCTGTGGGGTCAGCGAAGAGGTGGCCCAGGTGTCCATGATGTCCTTTTCGGCGGTGAAACCACCGGGCACATCACGCTGGGACTCGTCGTAGCCCTCCGGCACGTCGATGGTCGGGTCGATCGGCAGACGATCCTCGGACGGAGTGATTGGGTGATCGTAATCCGGCTCGCCGGAAGCGTTCACCGGGTACCACAGCGGGAACGGGACGCCGAAGAAGCGCTGACGGGAGATCAGCCAGTCGCCGTTCAGGCCGTGCACCCAGTTCTCATAACGCACGCGCATGAAGTCGGGGTGGAACTCGAGTTCCTTGCCACGCTCGATAAGCTCGGCGTTCAGCTTGGCGTCGGTACCGCCGTTCTTCAAATACCACTGGCGGGAGGTGACGATCTCGAGCGGCTTGTCGCCCTTCTCGTAGAAGTTCGTCATACGCTTGGTCGGGGTCGGCTCGCCGTCCAGATCGCCGGACTCGCGCAGCTTGTCGACGATGATCTTGCGGGCGGAGAACGTGGTCTTGCCAGCGGTTTCGGCAAAGACCTCGCGGCCGGCCGGGTCCTCGATCCAGTCCGGGGTATCCATCACGATACGGCCGTTGCGCTGGATGATCGGGCGGGTGGGCAGCTTCAGGTCGCGCCACCACTCGACGTCGGTCACATCACCGAACGTACAGCACATGGCGATACCGGCACCCTTGTCCATTTCGGCGGCCGGGTGCGCCAGAATCGGCACCTTGACCTTGAACAGAGGGGAGTAGACGTACTGGCCGAAGTACTGCTTGTAGCGCTCGTCGTTCGGGTTGGCGATCAGCGAGGTGCAGGCCGCCAGCAGTTCGGGGCGGGTGGTCTCGATGTAGATCGGGGTGCCGTCCTCAAAGCGGAAGGCCACCTTGTGGTAGAAGCCGGGGTATTCGCGCGATTCGAGCTCGGCCTGGGCCACGGCGGTCTGGAAGGTCACGTCCCACAGGCCGGGGGCGTCCTGCTGGTAGGCCTCGCCACGAGCGAGGTTGCGCAGGAAGGCCTTCTGGGCCACACGCTGCGGGTGTTGACCAATGGTGTGGTAGGTCTGCGACCAGTCAATGGACAGACCCAGCTTGCGCCACAGGGCCTCAAACAGCTTCTCATCCTGAGCAGTCAGACGCTCGCACAGCTCGATGAAGTTCTTGCGGGAAATCGGCACCTGATCCTTGGCGTCGATCTTCTTGCCATCAGTGCCCTCGAACGGCGGCTTGAAGTCCGGGTCGTAAGGCAGAGACACGTCCACGCGCACGCCATAGTAGTTCTGCACACGGCGCTCGGTAGGCAGGCCGTTGTCATCCCAACCCATCGGGTAGAACACGTCGTAGCCGCGCATGCGCTTGTAACGCGCAATCACATCGGTGTGCGTGTAAGAGAACACGTGACCCACGTGCAGCGAACCGGAGACGGTGGGCGGCGGGGTGTCGATGGAGTAGACGGCCTTGCGGTCGCGGGTATTGCGGAATTTGTAGGTGCCGTCTTCATCCCAGACGGCGCGCCACTTGTCCTCAAGTCCGTCCACACCGACCTTGTCGGGCAGCGGGGTGAGGTTGGCGTTGATGATGGATTTGCCTTCAGTCATAAAGCCAAAGTTTATGCACGTTGCATGACAAGCCGAACTGTACAGTAAACAGCCCAGTAGGCTGTTCGCAGGCGAGATACGAACGATCGAACGATAGTGAGCCAAGGACTATCGGGCGTAGCCCGTCCGTGACTGAAGGTTGCCTACTTCACCGTCAACCCGGCCAGCGGCATGCGACGATTGATCATCGAGGTCGGGTAGCCGGAGACCTTGGTGGACGCCACAGTGAAGCATTTGCGGGTATACAGCCAATCACTGGCCGCATCCTCGCTGATCAGCCGGGCGTACGCCTTCATTCGTGCCTCATAATCGGCGTCATTAGTGGCGGCGCGAGCATCCGCATAGGCCTGTTGCGCTTCGGTATGGTCGTAATGGAACATGGAATCGGGGTCGGCGAATATGCCGGCATCATCCGTGCCGTCCATGCTCATCACGGTCAGTTCCCATTTGCCGTCCTTGATTCGTTTGGCATAATCCTCATCGGAGAGCACTTCAAGGTTCACCGTGGGGCGCGGCTGCCGCTCGATCTGCTGCTTGATGGTTTCGGCCAACGACCGGTATTCTTCGGGAACCACCAGATTCACCGTAGTCAGATATTGCGCACCGAAGTAGGAGAACATCTGCCCAGCTTGGTTTTCGTCATGCGGATACAATCCGGTCAAATCTTCGTATCCGGGTTCCAGCGGGCTGATGGGGCCGCCCAATGCTCCGGCTGCGTCGGGTTGGGCGGAGGCGATGCCGGCTGCGTCGATTTGATAGCGGAAGGCTTTACGCGCCTGTTCGTCGGAGAGCAGCGAATCGATGCCGTTGTTGTAGGCCAGCAGCACCTTATCCGTAGTGGCCCCCTCCTTGACGGTCAGGCCATCCTTGCCGTTCAAACCGGTGGCCGTCGAAGCCGAAACCGGTGCCGCCATATCGAGACTGCCGTCGGTCAGGGCCTTGCTGAGCGCATCGGCGTCGGAGTATTGCATAAATTCAACGATATTACTGGCCGCTTTGGTGCCATGGTAGGTATCGCTGCGCGCCAGCTTCAGGGAATGGCCAGGCTGGAAATCGGCCACGGTGAATGGTCCGGAACCTATGGCCTTGCGTTGATAATCGGCACTGGACGACTCGGAATCGTAGACAATGCCGAGTTTGCCGGACAGCGCTCGCAGCAGCGTCGGATTGGGCTTGGCAAGCGTAATGACCACCGTGGTGGCGTTCGGATTGGCGACCGACGTCAGATCGCCCAATTCGTCGACGTCCGCCACCTTGTTGGTCACGTTCTGTTGCAACGACCACACGGCGTCCGAGGCGTCCAACGTATGACCGTTCGAGAAGGTGACGCCCGATTGCAGTGTCAGGGTGACGGTCAGCCCGTCATCGGAAGTCTTCCAGCTTGTCGCCAGTCCCGGCTGAATCTTGTTGTCTTGATCGACGGTCACTAATGTCTCATACACATTGTCGACGAGCAGGCGCTCGGCTGCCGCAGAGGAATCGGACCGAATATCCAAGGATTGCGGCATATCGTCGATGCCAATGGTCACATCGGCATCGAGGGATGATCCCGGCTGGAACCGGTTTTGCATGAACGTCCATCCCGCAACCACGAGTGCGCCGAGTGCCACGGCGACTCCGAGAAAAATCCCCCACTTGGACCATGTATTGTTCCGCTTGCTGTGCTGCATGGTTTTCAGTCTAGCGGTGGATTCAGCCTAGAATCCGCAATTCACCATGATGAGGTATGAGTTAGCGCTTGGACGTGCTCTTGCCGGCGGGCGGCGCATAGCTAGGGCAGGTGTCGGACAGCGGGCAGTTGGCGCAGTCGGGGGTACGTGCGTGGCAGGTGGCCCGGCCGAACAGAATCAGTCGGTGGCTGAGATTCGTCCACTCTTCGGGCGGAAAACAGGCGGTGATTTCCTTCTCGATTTTCACGGGATCAGGGTGTGCGGACCGCCAATCCGACCGCCAACGCAGTCGTCCGGTTACGCGCATCACATGCGTATCGACCGGGAATCCGGGGATATCGAACGCGTTGCCGAGCACGACGTTCGCGGTTTTGCGGCCGACCCCCGGCAAGCTGGTCAGTTCATCCATCGTGCGCGGCACCACGCCGCCGAACCGTTCGTCCAGTGCCGTGGCCAGTCCGATGAGATGCTGGGTTTTCGAACGGTAGAACCCCAGCGGATGAATGATGTCTTCGACTTGGGCCGGGTTCGCGGCCGCCAAGTCACGGGCGGTGGGGTAGGTGGCGAACAGTTCCGGGGTGACCGTGTTGACACGCTTGTCGGTGGTCTGGGCGCTGAGCACGGTGGCGATCAGCAATTCGAGCGGATTCGAGAAATGCAGTGCGCAAGCGGGTGCCGGAATCACCTGGCGCAGAATGTCGTATTCGTCATGCATGCGCGTGAGACGCGCGGATTTGGTTTCTCTCATCGTATGGACCTAAGCGGCGTAATGTCGATGATTGATGGTTTGTAGCGCTGCTGGTCTGTCAGGCGGCGGTGTTGAGATCGGGGGTATCGTCATCGGTGCCGATGGCGGCAGAGGATGCTTTGGCGGCCTGCTGTGCGGCGGCAGTTTCCTTATCCGTCTCCGGCGGGTCGAATCGGTAGCCCACGTTGCGCACGGTGCCGATGAGGTGTTCGTATTCGCCGCCAAGCTTGGCGCGCAGACGACGGATATGCACGTCGACCGTACGAGTGCCACCGTAGTAGTCGTAGCCCCATACTTCCTGCAGCAACTGGGCGCGCGTGAACACGCGGCCGGGGTGCTGGACCAAGTACTTGAGGAGTTCGAACTCCTTGTATGCCAGATCGATGGGGCGTCCATGCAGGGAGGCGGTATAGCCGTTGGTGTCCACAATGAGGTCGCCGGAGCGAATCTGGCCATCTTCCACCGTGGTGGTGGATTCGGCGGGAGAACCGGCTGCTGCGGCTGCGGGAGCGTTGCCGCGCTCGGAGACCAATCGCAATCGGCCCTCGACTTCAGCCGGGGAAGCGGTGGCGACCACCACATCCGCAATGCCCCACTGGGAGTTGACCACGGTGAAGCCGCCTTCGGTCAGCACCAGCACGATTGGCGTGGACAGGCCGGAAGCGTGGATGAGACGGCACAAGGTTTTGGCGGTCGCCAGATCATCGCGTGCATCCAGAAACAGAATGGTGTTCTCCGGCATCTTCACCAAGCTGGCTGCATCCATCGGCAGCACGCGGACGCGATGAGAAAGCAGGGCGAGTGATGGCAAAACGGTGGCGGGGTCGCTGGCGAAAGTCATCAACGTAAGATCCGTCACGCTAATCCCCCTTTATCCTGCAATGTGTTACGCAATTGCTTGGTGTGGCTGTACGAGTCGTCAGCGGCGTTATGCCGCTTTCGCGCGGTTTTTCATTATTCTACGCGCTTGTAGTGGACACATAGGTTACAAGTTTGCGGAATATGGAACGGCAGACGTCCATCAACCGATGACACGGCCGAGCACCAGTGCGGTTGCGGCGATGGTCACGCCCATCAGCATTACCGGCATCAGGCCGGTACCGATCCACGGATAGCGGATATCCGGGTCCGGATCGGCGTCACGCACCCACAACGTGGAGGCCACGGCCAAGGCCAGTCCCAAAACGATGAGGATGATCAGGGCAACGGTTCCCGCAACGGTGCCCTTGGCGAGCATCGCGCCCAAATCAGGCAGGAAGCACCAGCCGGCCACGGCGAGAGCCGACACACCTGAAGTCACGGCGTGAGAGAGTGCGCGGATAAGATGTTCGCGCTTCTCACGAGCCATCTGGCGCCCGAAGGAGAAGACCACCAGCACCACCAGCAGCAGGCCCATGGCCAGTGCCCATGAATACCAAGGAAGTACCGAGCCATCCGCAGCGGTCTGATCCGGCGGAACCTTGCCGGTCGGGAAAGGTACGATGACGAAAATCAGAGAAATCGCGCCAAATACCAAAGTGACGATACGATCCAGCATGCTGCCGCGGAACGGCCAGAATACGACAAATGCGGCCAACGTCAGAGCGGCGATAATCAAAGGGATGATGGGGACGGTGCCAGGGGAGGGAATGACCGTGGCTGCGATGAACAGTACATAGGACGTCAGTTGGGCCAACAACATGCTCAGGGCTTTGTTCTTCCAACCCTCCTGGGTGATCTCGGTCATGATACGCCTCTCAGATAATCGAATTTCCATCCCAATCCTACGTCGGGCATTGGAACGGTGAAATCAAACAAAATAGCCCCTTCTGGTGAAGGGGCTTATGGCACTGAATCAGAACGCGATAACGCCCAAATGCTCCAACAGCACTTTGACGCCGAGTAGAATCAGCACCACGCCGCCGGCGATCTGCGCCGGCTTCTGCCAGCGGGAACCGAACGCGCGGCCAATGTACAGGCCCGCAGCGGAGAACAGTCCGGTGACCACACCGATGCTGAGGATGGCGAATGCCATATGGGCTTTGGTGAACATGAAGGTCAGGCTCACGCCCACGGCGAACGCATCGATGCTGCAGGCCACGGCCAGGGGAAGCATATGCTTCCAATCGAACTGGGCGGTCTCCTTGGAGTTTTCCTCATCTTCTTCGAAGGCTTCGTGAACCATGTTGCCGCCGATGAACACCAACAGGGCGAAGATGATCCAATGATCGAATTGGGTTACGTATTTGCTGAATGTAGATGCCGCGAAATAGCCGAGAATGGGGAACAACATCTGGAATCCGCCGAGCCAGAGGACGCTTTTCACGGCGTCTTGCACTCGTACGCGGGATACGGTCAGACCTTTGCCAATGGATACGGCGAATGCATCCATAGCTACAGAGACAGAAATAAGCAGGATTTGAATGATTATCGAAATCATGGTGCGACAGAAGGTTCATCGCCGGATTACCGTGCGATGGGCCTCGACCAGCGTTCCTACACGCCGCCTACGCCTAGTTGAAAAGACAAAGTACCACTATATCACAAAATACAAGCTCCCTCTGTTGAGGGAGCTGGCGCAGTGAAACTTGCGACTGAGGGAGAGTAGAGCGGCTTTGCCGCAGATACAACAAAAGGCCCCGAAGGGGCCTCCTGTCAACGATTCAGAATCGAATCACTTCTCGGAATCAGCGAACCGCTGGCGAGCCGCGACGATTTCCTTTTCGGCATGCAATTATGGACGGCCTGCGGCCGGCTCAATGATGGCTCAGCCGCTGTCGCGTCTTCGTACGCCGCCGCCGGAAAGCCACCGGGCTTTCCTAAAGGAAATCACTTGCCTTCGTTCGCGAGACGCTCACGCGCGGCAATGATTTCCTTTTCGGCGGCGTCCACACCAGTCCAGTAGTCGCCCGGCAGGACTTCCTTGCCCGGCTCCAGAGCCTTGTACTGCTCGAAGAAGTGCTTGATTTCGGCCTTGTGGTACTCGTTGACGTCGTCGATGTCCTTGATGTCATCGAAACGAACGTCGGCGGGCACGCACAGCACCTTGTCGTCGCCGCCGGCCTCGTCGACCATGTGGTACAGGCCCACGGCGCGGCACTCGACCACGCAGCCCGGGAACACGGAGTTCGGAATCATCACGAGAGCGTCCAGCGGATCGCCGTCCTCGCCCAGGGTGCCGTCGATGTAGCCGTAGTCATCCGGGTAACCCATTGCGGTGAACAGGGTACGGTCCAGGAAGACGCGACCGGTCTCGTGATCGACTTCGTACTTGTTCTTGGAGCCGCGCGGAATTTCCACAACGACGTTGAAGGTTTCTGCCATGTCATTTCTCCTTGAAAATCGACAGTTACGTTATCGTCTCACCACAATACCCTGTTTGCGCCTGCAAAACAGGTGCGGAACTCAAGAAACCGTGCTGAGATTATGCCGACACTATGTCTAAACAGACGAAATCCTCCCCTCAAGGGGAGGATTTCTAGCGGTTTACGCACACGATAAACCCATGCACGTCAACGGCATCACTGTTGCATTACCGTTGCACTACCGCATCACTGCACGGACAGGATGTGAGCCACATCCGCCCAAGGTGCCAGAGACACGTAGTTGTCCCAACCCCACTGGAATTCGCGGCCGGTCAGCTCGTCGCGCACGTTGAGCGGGCGGTCGGTGGGCAGACCCAGCTCGCCGAGTTCCAGGTGAATCATCGACTGGTGTGCGTTGTGTCCATCGAGGTTCACGACCACAATCAGTGTGTCCGCTTGGCCGGTACCGGTCAGTTCGGCCGGCGTGTGGCGTGCGAAAGCCAGAATATTCGGGTCGGACGTAGGCAGCACGGTGAGGTTGTGATAGCTCAACGCGGCCGGGTGGGCGCGACGAATCTTGTTGAGCGCGGTGAGCATCTCGGCCACGCCGTACTGCTCGGCCTTGCTCCAATCGCGAACCTTGACCTCGTACTTCTCGTTGTCGATCTGCTCTTCGAAGCCGGGGCGCTGCTTGTTCTCGATGAGTTCGTAACCGTTGTAGATACCCCAGGACGGCGAGCCCATGGCTGCCAGCACCGCACGCACGCAGTGGCCGGCTACGCCGTTGTCTCGCACGTAAGCGGTGAGAATATCCGGCGTGGTGGGCCAGAAGGTGTTGTGCTGGTAGTAGCCGTCGTCGCCATTGGTGATCGGCAGATACTCTTCCAGTTCGTCCTTGGTGTTGCGCCACGGGAAGTAGCAGTGGGACTGGGTGAAGCCCACGTAGCTCAGGGCACGCATCATGCCCGGGCGGGTGAATGCCTCAGCCAGGAACAGGATCTCCGGGTGCTTCTTGGTCACGGCGGCAATCACGTCCTGCCAGAAACGCACCGGCTTGGTGTGCGGGTTATCGATGCGGAAGATGGTGACGCCCGCCTCGATCCACAGATTCATGATGCGTTCGACTTCTTTTTCGATGCCGGGCATGTCGGCGTTGAAGTCGATCGGGTAGATGTCCTGATACTTCTTCGGCGGGTTCTCGGCGAAGGCGATGGAGCCGTCTGGCTTGTGACGGAACCAGTTCGGGTGGGCCTTGACCCACGGGTGATCGGGCGAGCACTGCAGTGCGAAATCAAGCGCGATTTCCAGACCCAGTTCATGTGCACGCTGGCACAGGGCCTTGAAATCGTCCATGGTGCCGAGCAGCGGATCCACGGTGTCGTGGCCGCCCAGCTCGGAGCCGATGCCGAACGGCGAGCCCGGGTCATCGGGGCCGGCGACCAGCGTGTTGTTGCGGCCCTTGCGGTTGGTCACGCCAATCGGGAAGACCGGCGGCAGATAGACGATGTCGAAGCCTTCGGCAGCGGCGCGTTCGAGGCCGGCCATCGAGGTCTTCAGCGTACCCTGAATGATCTTGCCGGTGTTCGGATCGATGGTGGCGCCTTCGGAACGTGGGAAGAACTGGTACCAAGCCGCGAAGCTGGACTTCGGGCGTTCCACCTTGAAACGCTGGGGCTGGCTGGGGGAGATGCCATCGCGCAGCGGGTGAGTCTCGTGCAGGGCGGCGATGGTAGGGTTGTCGCCGGCGGCGAGGCGATCCTCGGCGCTCAGCGTCTGATCGGCCAGGGTCTCAGCGGCCTTCTCCAAGGTCTTGCGATCGCGTGCGGTCAGGCCGGCGTCCGGGGTTGCGGCCCAACGGGCCAGCAGCTCGGCACCGGAATTGAGCGCGTTGTCCACGTCGTCCATCACACGCACCTTGATACGGGCGTCATGCAGCCAGGAGACGTACGTGTCTTCCCAACCTTCGATGGTCACGGTCCATTCGCCGAGCTGACGCTTGACGGCCGCGTAGCCATCCTCCCAAGGCTTCAGATCGCTGTGTTCGCCGCACTTGACCATCACGGTCCAACGATCGAGGCCGGGATTTACGCAGGTCATGGCCCGGCGCATGGTTTCCTTGCCGCGCGGGTTGCGCACGATGGCGGTGGCACCCACCTTGGTACGGCCTTCGATGAACACTTGGGCGGTCATCTCAAACGGTTCGCCGAGTTCCACACGGGCGGGGAAGATGCCACGCTCCTCGGTGGGAGTGATGTCCATGACATTGATGCGGCCGAACTGGCCGGGCTCGTTTGCTTCGATGGACGGTGCGGGGGCTTCGACAGCCAGGCCTTTCAGCGCTGCTGCGGCGCGTGCCGTTTCGGTGCTGACTCTCTTGCGCTTGGTTGCGGGGCTCTTTCGGGCAGAAGTCGTCTTTGACTTCGTCTTCGTGGTGTTGTTATCGGTATTACTAGTGCGCGTGGTCGCGCGATGTTGTGCTGCTGCCATAAGGCCCTATTCTAGGGGCTTATGAACATATGTTGCGCATTGTGGATAACTTTCAGGTAAACGTTCGGTCAACCGCATGAGGTGGATAACTCGGCGGAAGAGTTATCCACAACTCGCCGGCAAACGGCAAGCTCGGACCACATAGGTCGAAAGACCGGCTGTAGCGAATGAAAATCTGCCATGATCGTGGCCTACCCGCACACAGTGCAGTATGCGGGGAACGTACCAGGAAAGGACGAATGATGATAACGACATGGCGGCAACGGGGCATGGCCATCGTAGCGATGCTGACCGGTCTGATAATAATGGTGGGAGTGGTGTTCGGCTCGGCGAATACGGCGTATGCCGCGACGTTGACGCCCGCCGACGAAAGATATCACGTGATGTTTCCATACAACGATATGGAATATTACGTCGGTGTCGCGGGGCTGGACGCTTCGGGCAACAAGTACTACTGCATCGAAGCGGGGAAACTGAGCGACTATGTGATAGGCCCCACCACGGTGCTTGCCTCCGATGAAAACGCCCGGCGTATGGCATGGATCCTTGACCGGTACCGCGACACGGATGCCGCCACCCATGCGGCGATCGGCATCATCGTGCAGGATCACTTCGGGCGCGATCGGGACGAGTGGGCGAGACAGATGGCGGTCATTCAAGGCCGGTATCCCGAGATCGTGGCGAAGGCGGCCCGGATATGGGATCAATCGGCCGGCAAGACGCCTGCGGGCACGACGGTGGAACGCACCGATGCCGAGGCTTTGCGCAGCGGTTCCATCTCGGTGAAAGTGGTGAACCGCGACGGTGACGCGATCGCGGGAGTGCCGTTCACCGTCACCTTGCAGGGGCCGGCGCGGTTCATCCAAGGCGGCAACACGTTCTCGGGGGTGTCGACGAGCGCCGGATCCTCGATCGCGTGGGAGGCGACCGGCGCCGGCGAGGTGACGGTGAACACCACATACGAGTATGGGCGGATGCACGTCATGGACAGCACTCAGGACATGCTGGCCTTCGATTCGATGGCTTCCGCCGGCGGTTCGTCGTCGACGTTCCAGGTGCGCAAGGATTTCGTTCCGTCGGTGTCCACGCAGGTGTCCGATAAGGTGCTTGATGCGGCTTCGCCGGTGTTCGATGATGTGACCAGCGGCGTGGGGGACGAGGGCAGTCATTGGGTGCCCGGTCTGAAGCTGCAGGCGCGTGGATACTATTTCGACGGGCTCGGCAAGGACGATCTGGGCAAGGTCATCGCGCCGAACGCACGGGAGAGCGCGGACGCTTTTCTCGCCCGGCTGGCGTCCTCGGGTTATGAGCCGAGTGCTTATGGCAAGGCGTCCTTCACCAGTGTGGGGCAGCGGGTTCGTGTGCGGGCCATGGCCAAGCCGGACGGTGACGCCGCCTATCTGACTCCGAAGACCGGCGGCTTTGGCACCTGGGTGTGGGTGTTCCGGCGGAGCGAGCAAAGCAAACGGGCGCAGGAATACCTTACCGGTGACTGGGTGAGCCCGTTCATGGAGGCTTCGGAAAGCAACGTGGGGCGCGGGAAAGTCGAAGTCATGTCGACGGTTACCGAACATTCGGCGGATATCGGCGCCGAACTCAGCGACACCATCACCGTATCGGGGTTCCCGGCGGACCACGGCCAGTTCATGGGCGATGAAACCTATGGTTTCGCGGCGGATCAGCCGTATGCGACGGTGAGCGTATGGTGGTCCGGCGATCCCGACAACCCCTCCAACGATGAGGCGTACAAGCCGTCCGGGGGAGAGGTTCCCACGGAAGACGACAACCACCGGTTGCTGGCCACCTGGGAGATTCCCGCGATGAACGGCACGTTCAAAATCGGCGCCGGGGCGTTGGACGCGCATGGCGCTCCCATGCATCTGACCGCCGAACGGCATGGGTGGTACGTGTTCGTCTGGCGGTTCGAGGGGGATGACCGTGTTTCCCCGGCGTCCAGCCGGTATGACGATGCCTGGGAGCGTGTGCGGGTGTTGCCCCTATGCGAGCCGGAGAAACCGTGCGAACCGGAGAAACCCGAGACGCCACCGGCGCCGGCGGAGGCAACCACGCCCAACACTCGCCCGTCACTGCCCGTCACGGGTGGCGATGTGTCGCTTGCCTCGGTTCTGGCCGTGTCAGCTCTGGCGATAGGCGCCATACTGTCCATCGTCGTTCGGTGGCGTCGTTGCTATGGCCGATCCAAGCACTGGACGATGCGCTGGCCGATACGTTGACCCGCTGCGGCATGATGCCGATGATGTCGGCTGGATGGTGAACCGCACTCCGCTTCTGAGCAGAAGGACGGGAGCTGGGCACGAAGTCGATTGTGACATACGACTTGTGCCCGGCTTCCGCTTCGTTGAGAAACTTCACGCCTGTCGCCTCCCGTGGATTAGACAACTGAAGGTCCGCGATGAAAACGACGAGACGTTTATGATCGCCGACTTCCCTGGGCACCGTAGCTGCCTGATCGCCTTTCATCCATATCGCCCGGTCAGGTCGTCACCTACAACGGCGGCGGCAGCGTCGCCACCGGCAGCAACGCCCCACCGTCCCGTACCGTGTCGGCGTGGCCGCTCCACCGGCCGGGGAACAGATAGCCGTTGGCGGATCGGATCAGCAGGGCGAGGTCGTCGCCCTCCACGTCCCTAGATCGCCCTTAAGCGCCCTCGACAATGCGGACATCTGGCATCGGCGCGTGCCGATCGTGTTGGGGGAGTAGCCCGCCGCCTTGAGGGAGTCGAGCCATAGATTGATTGATTCTGCCCAGAGCGGGCTTGGATGTTGTTTTTTTCACAGGACATCATCGCCCCGATCGGATATGCGGCCCCGTAGGGCACGACGGCGGATAAACGAAAAGCCGTCACGAATAATCGTGACGGCCTCGCCCGCAGTAGCGGGGCATGGATTTGAACCGTGGACCTCTGGTAACGTTGTTGCCCAGAGGTCCACGGTTCAAATCCATGAAGCCCGATTATTTGATTTTATCCTAGCGGCGTAATGCCGCCGGCCGTCAAGGATGCCGGCCGTGAGTATGCACAAAAAGCTGCCCCCTGCTCAGTGGCGGGACGAAATCACCCTATGGCTCGAATCGCTCACGGCGGCGGGCCTCAGTCAGGACACCGTCAACACGCGGCGCTGCAAGATAGGCCACGCGGCGCGGTGCCTGGATAAATCGCCCTATGACGTGACGTCAGAGGATCTAGTGCATTGGACCGCCTCGCAGTCCTGGAAGGCGGAGACGCGCAAGGGCTACCGAAATACGCTCGTCGGTTTCTTCCGGTGGCTGCATGCCACGGGCCGGCGCGCGGACGATCCGGCGGTCGCGCTGCCGAAGGTGCGCAAGACGCGGCCGCATCCCCGCCCGTGCCCCGACGCGCACATCTACGCCGCCATGTGCGCCGCGAACGACGCGGAACGGCTCATGCTGCGCCTCGGCGCCGAAGCCGGTTTGAGGCTGTCCGAAATCGCGGCCGTCCACTCGCGCGACGTGCTGGAAGGCGACGCCGGCCCATCGCTCATAGTGCGGGGCAAGGGCGACAAGCAACGCATAGTGCCCATAGGCGAAGACCTGGCGAAGCGGATACAGGCGGTGCCCGGTTGGCTGTTCCCCGGACGGTGGCGGGGACACGTCGAAAAATCGTATGTGTCCCGCCACCTCACACGGCTGCTGCCGGACGGTTGGGGCCCGCACTCGCTGCGCCACCGGTACGCCACGCGCATGTACGAGACCACGCACGATCTGCTGCTGGTTTCGAAACTGCTTGGTCACAGCAGCGTGGAGACCACGCAAATCTACGTGGCGATGCCGGATAGCCGTCTGCGCGTCGGCCTGGACGCGGTGGCGTTGGCCGGCTAGTCGGCGTGCTGCGCGCGTGACCTGGGCGTGATTGGGTTGTCCTTCCACCACGCCCACAACGCGGCGGCCACGTTCCACACGAGCGCGACGAACTGGTTAACCGTCTCGTCGGCGATGGGGATGGTATCGACGCCGAACATGACCAGGCAAGCGTTAATCAAGCCGAGCAGCAGCACGAGGGCGCGGGCGATGGTCGCGGCGCTGACGCCCGGTGTGCGGGATCCACCGGTCTCCACTTGTTCTTCGTATGTCATCATGCCCCCTTGTTGGTCAGCGTCACGGTGATGTTCTTCAGCGCCTCATTGACGGCGTTGGTGACTGCCTTGGTGATGTCGGCCGGGTTCGCGCCCACGCTCTTCGCGAGCGTTTCAAGCGCGGCCGTCTGCGCCTTCTCATATGCGGTGGTCTTCGCCTGAACATACGTACTGATCTGGTCGGCGCGGCCGGCCCAATTGGCCTTAGAGCTCGAATTGATCAGCTTCACGCCCGCGTCCTCCAAAACCTTCATCTGGTCGGGGTGTCCCAGGCCGATTCGTCCGGTCTCCGGGCTCCAGTAGTAGACTACGCCGGTGTCGTCGTTGCGGATCATAAGTGCGCAACTCATATCTGTTCCTCCTTGGTTGTTCAGAATCTGGTTAGCCCTGGTGATGACGCGGGCCACGTCCAGGCCGTTCACGGCCCTGTCGGGGCACCCGGCGTGATCCGTGCCGGGCACCTCTCGGTGCAGCACGATGTTTCCGGTACGGTTGCCGGTCTCGTCGTGCCACAGCTTCGTCCACCCGTAACGGCGGGCGATGTCCGCGCATAGTCGCGCGGACGCCTCATATTCGGCGTCGGTCGGGGTGATGCCGGCTATGCCGCCCGAGTGCTCGATGCTGATACCCGAGCAGTCACTAGCCATGTTCGCGTCGCACCATGCGCCGTTAGCCTCGTCAACCCATTGGTAGACGGTGCCGTCGGTGCCGACGCCGTAGGTGCTGGACGCCTGATAGCTGGACCGGTGAAAAACGTTGTCAGTGCCTTCAAGGCTTCCGACCATGATGTGCAAGGTGATGTGGTTCACCGTGTAGCCGTTGCGCCCCTGATAGTGGTTGGGGCTGCCTCTCCACACGGCTTTCGAGTAGCCGACCATGCTTATGCTCCTTTCGTCAGTCGTCGTGGTCGAACAGGTTTTCCGGCGGTTCCGGTGGTGGCGGGCCCAATCCCTTGTAGATGTGGTCAACTAGTTGCCGGTTCCATTGCCATAAAAGCGCGTTGTCGGATTGCATTTGCTGCGCGAGCCGGTACGCTTCCATGCGGTCGCGTGCGGCGGTCACGAGCTGTTGCGCGAACGCGCCGGCCACGACGCCGACGACGCCGACTATCGCGATGATTACGTTTTCTGTCATGGTCTCCTTTCATTAGGGTGTGGTTCACAGGGTTATGGGTTGCCGATCGTCAAGGCTGGAGGGCACACCGTCACCACCGACACGGACGGGACTTTTCTTATCAAGGTCGGGTTTCCCGACGGTCGCAAGCCCGATTACTACGCGTACATGGTCGGCCCGTTCGGCACGAACTTCCAGGACGAGGACGGTTATATCGTCCATAACTGGGGGACCTCGCACGCCGATTCGATCCGGTTCCGTCTTTACTCCGCCAGGTATCAGAAGTGGGTGGGGCGCGTGGCGATTTTCGGCTATTGGGTGGCGGTCTGGAACGCGCTCCCAATCAGCTGAACGTCACACCCTCCGGTATCGGCAGCGTAAGCGGCGTGTGCAAGCACCTATCGCCGTTAGACAGTCCACCGATGACGACGATTGAGCCCTCCGTGGTCCATGTGGCCTGTTTGCCGTAGTTGCCGCTCGGTATTGCCCACAGACACGATAGATTCACGTTCTTGCTGGGCTTTACGCCTGACGAGTAAAGAAGCACGTTGTAGTTGTTCACGTTCACCGTGCTTTTGAACCCGCTTAGGTTCACATGTAGAAGGCCATTGGCTCGATCCACGATGATGTTCATGCCACCGCCGTAGGCGTCAGGCCGGAATGAGTTCGTGTCCTGCCACTTGAATTTCGCGGACTCATAACCCTGTGTCAGTTGGTTCCGCAGACTGTCAAGCATGGCGCCGGTCGCGTAGGGGAGCCACGCGGTGCCGTTCCAGTAGTACGGGCCGTTGTTCGCGGCCAGTATGTCGGCGGTCACGTAGCCAGTCTGACCCGTCACGCCGGTTTGCGCCGCCAATGCCTCAAGCGTGGTAGCGATGACGGGTTTCACGCCGGCGGGCGTGTTTCGTGAATCAACCTCGGCCAATGCGGTTTCGATGCCCTCGGCCATGGTCTTGAATTGCGCCGGCGCGCTTGACACGATGTCGTCGGCCTCGATGTAGGGCAGGCCGTAGATCGGTGTGGTTTTCATGGTTCCTCCGTGATGGTGGTGGTTGGTTGCTGGTAGCGGGTGACGAGAGAGAGCTCGGCGAGGGTGAGCGCACACTGCCGCCATATGGCTGGCCATGCACCCATGCTCGCCCAGGTGATCTCGGTCTCGGCGGCTGCGGGTAGTGGCCAGAGCGTGACCTCGTTGCGGAGCAACGGCCGTCCGTTCGACCACTGGTAGGTGAGCGTGCCGCCGATGGTCGCCCACGCGCCGCCCGTGGCGGGTATGCCGTCGTCGCCGGTGAGACGTGACGACGTGGCGCCCTGGATGACGAGCGGGCCGGAACTGGCGGTGAGATACAGGCGCGCGTGCGTGGCCGGGTCCAGCTTGCGGCCGTCGAACACCACCGTTGCCGGCCGTAACCGCCGGTCGATGGTGACGAGCAGTAGGGCGAACGCGTCACGATCCGCGTCGGTCGGGGCCCACGCGCTGCCTCCGGCACGTGTCCACACGCCCCCTGACTCGTCGGCCGTCACCACGTCGGTTTCCACGGTGATGCTGGACTGCGTGGCCGTCAGGTTCGATGGCAACCGGCCCATGTCCGTCAGGTCGGTGTCGTGCTGGTCGAACTCAAGCGCGCCGTCAGATGCCTTCGCCGTCTTGCCTTGGATGACGAATTGTGTGACGGGTTCGGGGATGGTCAGCGACTGGTCGTCGTCGGTGATGACGCCGGCGGCGTCCAGGCCGTCCAGCGTCTCGCTCGTCCAGTCGGTCACGGTGAGCCGTCCCGCCGCGTCCGCGCCGATGGTCACAGGCAGTCCGAACGGCATGTAATCCAGGCGCGAATCGTCGCGGTCGGGATACTCGTACCATACAGGCCACGCGTGCTCATGCGCGAACGTGCGGTGCAGCAAATCAAGCTGTGACGGGTAGTCGTCAAGCCTGTACGGTGCCAGCGACGCGATGGTGTCCAGGCCGCTGACGGATACCGTGGGGGCGCCGGACTCGACGGCACGCCGGTTGAGCTCGGCCACACGCTGCGCAGTGCCGCCGACCCAATGAGTGTTTGCATATCGTGCGTCCGACGATACAGGGCCTTGCTTCCGCATGCGTTTCCACAGGACCATGCGGCTGCTGGCGCTCAAATCCAGCATCCAACCGTCGCCATGCGGGCGCGTTTCGCCGCCGTTCTGGATCAGCCCGTCGAACAGGGTGGTTGCCGTGCTGGACGTGCTGGATGGCAGTCCGGGCGTGTACGCCTGGTGCATCGCGTCCAATCGCATGCGCTGCGCCGACCACGGGCCCATGTCGGCGCGGAGCATGCCCCACGTGGGCTGTTCGCTGATCTGCACGAGCACACGGCCCCCGGCCAATGTGAGCGCGCGTCCGGTGAGCCACCCGGTACGGTCGCGGAGTGTGAACGACATCACCGACGGGTCCGGCTGCTGGTCGATGCCGTCGGTGCCCCACTGGATGCTAAACCCGTCCAACGCGGCCACGTCGTTGTCGTGGTCGTTGACGGCAACCCAGCCATCTCCCCAGTCAAGGAACATGAAACACTGCTGCGCCACTAGCTGCCCCGCTTCCGGTCGTAGTCCCGTAGAATCTTCCTGATTTCGCGTGCCACGCCCTCGCGGTCCACGGGCGCGTTGAACGTGACGTTGACAACGGTGGCCGTACTGGCCGCCTGACTGCCGGCGGTGGTGCCGCCGTTGAACACGACGTTGGATAGACGGCCGTTGATGCTGCCGATGGTGCGGCGCACGTCGGTATCGAAGCCGGTGCGCAGGCCTCGTGCGAAGCCCTTCATGATGAGCCGGCCGTTGTTGACGAGCATGATGGCGTCGTAGGCGGGCGGCCCCTTGTGTTCCTTGATCCAGTCGCCGATGCCGCCTATCCAGCCGGTCACGGAGTCCCACATGCTTTTCAGGCCGTCAAGGAAGCCGCTGATGATGCTGGAGCCTGCGTCGTACAGCAGTCTGCCCACGTTGCCGATGGCGGACAGGATGCGGCCGGGCAGTCCGCTGAACCAGCTGACCACGTTGTTCCACGTATTCTGCGCGAACTGGGCGGCGCTGGAGAAGAACGCGCCTATCCTGCCGGGCAATGATTGGAAGAATCCGATGATGTTGCTCACGCACGAGCCGATGAAGCTGGTGAATTCGCTCCAGATATTCCGGCCGGCCTCGGTCTGGGTGAAGAAGTAGACCAGTCCGGCCACCAAGGCGGCTATGAGCGTGATGATCAGCACGATGGGGTTGGCGTTCATGGCCGCGTTCAATGCCCACTGGGCCACGGATGCGGCGGTGCTGGCCACACTAAAGCCCTGCAACGCGGTGACCACGGCGCTGATGACGCTAGCCGCCTTGAACACGGCGAAGCCGGTGCCGATGCCGACCAGAGCGGCGCTGATGGGTTCCGCGTTCACCGATACCCAGTCGCCGAACGCGGCGAGCTTGTCGGCCACGGTCTTCACGATGCCGGCCGCGCCGTTGAAGGCGTCGCCCAACGCGGTGCCCGCTCCGGCCGCGCCGCCCATCGAGTCGAGCAGGGGCGTGAACTGGCCGATGAGGTCGCCGGCGGCTCCGACGAGGCTTTTGCATGACTTCCAGACGGCGGCGAAGATATCGCTGGCGGCCTGTGCGGGGCCGGTGTTCTGGAACGCGGTGAGGAAGTCGGAGACCTTCTGTTTCGCGGTGTCGAACGTGCTGGCGGCGGTATCCCGGATGGTGAGCAGGAAGTCCACGATGGGGCTGTCCTCCTCCACGTTGAACGCGTCGCGCAGTTCCGCGCTGAAGTCGCCGTCGCGCACGAGTTTGATGACGCCTTGCAGACCGGTGGTCGCCTTGCCGCTGAACGCGCTGATTTTGTCGGCGGCGACGCTCATGGCGGATGTGACCGTCGGTTTGAACAGGTTGAACGCATCGGTCAGGCCGCCGACCACGGCGGCCTCGAGGTTGCCCATGGCTCCCTCCATGGTGGAGGTGCTGGTCGCGGCCTCTTTGGCGACGTCGCTCATGCCGAGGTCCATGATCGCGGCGGAGAACTCGTCCGCCGTGATCTCGCCCTTCTCCATGGCGTCCCTGAAATTGCCGGTGTACGCGCCGGCCTTGAGCATGGATTCCTGGAGCCGGCCGGCCGCACCGGGGATGGCGTCGGTCAGCTGGTTCCAGTTCTCGGTGGTCAGCTTGCCGGCTCCGGCGGTCTGGGTCATGACCATGGCCACGCTTTTGAACGTGTCGGCGTTGCCGCCTGCCACGGCGTTCAGGTTGCCTGCCGCCTCGGTCAGGCCCACGTAGTCCTTGACGCCGTTGGCGGCGAGCTGGGCGGTGGTGTTCTGCACGGTCGCGAGGTCGTAGACCGTGCGGTCCGCGTAATCTCGGGTGGCCTTGGTGGCCTGGTCTATGGCGGTGGTGTCCAGTCCGGCGAAGCCCATGGTCTGTTTGAACTTGTCGGTGCTGTCGCTCATGTCCACGACGGCGGCGCTGAAGCCCTTGAGCTTGTCCCACAGGGCGGTCACGCCCTTGACGGCCATGCCGCCCATGAAGCTGCCGAAGGCGGCAGCTTTGCCGGTGACCTTGCTGAACGCCTTCACGGCGTCGTCGCTGTTGCCGGTGATTCTCACCGACATGATCGCGCTACGCGCCATGTTCCGCCTCCTCCATGCGTTCCATCTCCTGTTCGAGCAGTCCTATCGCGGTGCCCCAGTCCAGTTCGCTGGCCTCGTTGCGCCATGCCCACGGCGTGCCGCCGAAGTGGTGGGCGAGGATGACGCTGAGCTTTCCGAGCGAGTCGTCGGGCCACGCGCCTATTCGGTAGGGTTTTCCGGGGTCTCCACGTCGATGTCGTCCACGTCGTCGAGCCACTGGTCGTATGGTTTGGACGTGTTGCCGGCGAACCTCATCGCGAGGTACGCCATGTAGTAGGACTGGCGGATTCGGCTGCCGTCGCCGGCGGCCCATCCCTCCTTCTGCGCGTGTTCCTCGCATGAGGTGATGACGCGCGGGGTGAGCGGGGCCTCGCTGGTGTGGCCGTCGGTGTAGGTGACTTTCGCGATGTTGCGCATGGGTTATGCTCCCTTGATCTGTTCCAATGTCTTGTCGATGAACTGCTTGTAGAGGCGCGCCCACTGTGGTTCGGTGGAGGCGACGCCACTGTTGACGAACTGGCGGCCGACGATGCGGCGTCGGGGCCAGCCGTAGTTGATGACTCCTGCGTAGGGCACCGATTTGCGGCCGGCGCGGATGATGCCGGCCTTCTGGGTCGCGCCGATTCGCACGCTGCCGGCCAGTCGGCCGGTCCTGCCGTGCGGGGTGAGTGCCTTGACGGCCGGCAGCGCGACGCCCGCCGCCTGCCGGTTGACCTCCTTGAGCTGTTTGAGGTCGGCGCCGGCCTTGCGCATCGTGGCCACGAATCGTTTCTGGCCGACCACGTACAGCGCCTTGTCGGCCATCACGCGCCATCCGTGGCCGTGTAGGCGCTGGCCTTCACGTTGGTGGCCGAGAACTCGAAGTCCTTCTTGTTGCGGGTCTTCACGTCGCCGCCGAACGCGATGGGCGCGATGGTCACGTTCATGTCCAGTTGGAGGGAGCCCTTGTTGTTCGGTATGAACTTGGCGGTCTTCCGCTCTCCGGCGTGGTTCAGGCACCACACCTGCGCGCCCTCCATGCTGTAGTCCTCGCCGATGCTGCCCGACAGCTTCCATGTGGAGGTGAGCTCCCCGCCCTCCTCGTGCCCGTCCAGATAAGTGTCGGGGTCCTCGCTGGAATTGTCGGGGGCGAGCTCCACGCTCGTGCAGTCCACGTCGAACCTGCGCTGGTCGTCGGCGGCGCCGATGACCAGGCTTCCCGGTCCCAGGGTGCGAATCTTGTCTGCCATGGTTGTTTCCTTTCGTTAGATGGCGTTCAAAGTGACTTCGTATGCTGCGAGCGTGCCCGCGTCGGCGAGGTTGAAGCCTGAGGCGGTGGCGCTGCGTAGGGGCAGGTTCTCCTGGTGCATGAGTTCGAGCACCTGCATGATGAGGGGGATGGCCTTCTGCTGGGTGGTGGGGGTGCCGGCCGTGACCATGAGCTTGATGGTGATTTCCGGCGGGTAGGGGTGCCATCCCTCCCATATGAAATCAGGTGGTTCTATCCAGATGCTGGCCTTGCCCGGTGAGGGTTTGACCAGCGTGGGATCGTCGGTCACCTGTGTGACGATGCCGCCGAGCCCCGTGAGCTTTTCGGTCAGTTCGGCGACCGTGTTGTCGTAGTCGCTCATGACACCCCCATGCCGGCGGGTATGCCGGCGGCGCGCAGTTTCGGCCATGCGCTGCGCATCGGGTCGGTGCTGATTCTGAACGGTTCCACGCCGTCCACGGTCAGGCCGACGATGCCGTTGCGCGCGTCCTTCGCCTGCCATAGATCGAGGGAGATGCCAAGCACCACGTCATCGAGCAGTGGTTGGGCCAGTGTGTAGCCGGCGATGTGCGGGGCGAGGTATGCGCGCGCGGTCTTCAGCATGTCCGATAGCGTGGGCCTGTCGTCATCGTCCATGGTTCCGGCGAGATAGGCCAGTCTGCTAGTGAGCGGGTCCTGTTCGGTGTCGCTCATGGTCAGGCGGTGGCGAACTTGACGGGCAGGATGCCCTGCTTGAACGTGGTGCCGAACGCGGCGTAGCCGTAGACGCTGAACTGGCGGGTCAGGTTGATGATGTTGTCGGCCTGGAGCTGGAACGGGGAGCCGTTGGATTCCCACATGGTCACGGCGTTCTTGTCCATGAACACCACGGTGCCGTTCGGCGCGCCATCGAGCATACGCACGTCCTGGCGGAGCAGTCGGCCGCTGATTGATGCCGGGTCGAGCGAGCCGAGCGTGTCCGAGCCTTGGCCGGAGACGTCCAGGAAACGGTTGCCCTCGTCGGTCAGGTGTGCGATGGCCTTGAACACGTCAGGGCTCACGCCAATGTAGTCCAGGGTTGCGTTCACGTCGTCGAACTTGGCCGATGCGTCGATGATGAGATCGATCCAGTCGTTGGGCTTCAGAGCATCGACGGTCTTTCCCACGGTCAGTTTGTCCGTGTCTTCAATGGCTTCGATGGAACCGTAGAGCGCGGTTCGGGCCGCGTTCTCGGTGGCGCGGGCGTAGGCCGCGGTCAGGCAACGCATCTCGAAGCTCACGTCCCCCACGGGCATGCGTTCGATGCGCTGGCGGCTCAGGTCGCCGTAGCCGCCGTATGTGTCGATGACGGCGGATTCGTCGCCGAACGTGACCTTGCCGAAGGGCAGCTGGTCGCCTTCCTTCGCCTGCTTGGCGACGGTGTGCGTGTCGGATTTGAGCACGAGATAGCTCATGCTCATTCCCTCCGCCGGCAGGGCCTGATGGGTGAGCAGCGTGGCGATCTTGCGTTTCTGCTCCAGAATGCGGATGCGGTCGGCGATCCAGGTGGGTTGCGGGTCGGAGTCCGCCACTACGGAACCGGTGTAGTCGCGGGACAACAGCGCATTGTAGGCTTCCCGAGCCGCTTCGGCCTTGCCGGTGTCGTCGGACACCAGCGCCTTGAGCAGTTCGCCCTGGCTGTGGTATTCGCCCAGCGGCGACGTGCCGCGCTGCGGATTGAGACTGCTGGTCAGCGTGGTCTCGATGCCGCGCAGAATCTCGGCCTGTTCGTCCTGGCGGTTGTTGAGCTTGGCCAGGGCTTCGGTCCATTTCTCGTCCGGTTCGGTCATTGGGGTTTCCTCCTGATTGTTGTTGCGATGGTTAGTGAGTTTCGCGTTTTCATAGGCCGGCCAGCTCACGAGGCTGGTTTCCAAGAGCCGGACCTTCCTGCGATGGGTCACGCCGTCCTTGTCCTTCCGGTCCTCGATGGGCACGAAGCCCACGCTGAGCGAATCCAGAGCCCCCTCGTCCAGCAGGGCCACGGCGTCGCGCCCCTGCTGGGTGTCCGCGATGCGCGCGGTGATGTGCAGGCCGTCCTCGCGGTTCTCGCCGGATGTGATGGAGCCGATAAGGGTGTCGTGCTGGTAGTAGAGCTTCGCGGAGTCGAGCCCCTCGAAGATGGTGTCGGGGTCGAAGGTCTCGCGTTCGCCCCACACGTCGATGACGTCGCCGAACGGCACGGCCACGCCCTCGATGGTGCGCCCGTCGCCGTCGTCCTCGGAGCGGGCGAGCATTCGCCCCTTGAATCCGATTTCATGCTTCATCGGTGTTTGTTCCTTCCTGTGAGCCTCCGAGCGGGGGCATGTTCTCCCTTGAGCGGGCTTCGTCCACGGTCATCACGCCGGCCTCGATAGCGATCTTGTAGGTCTCCATGCGGGTTTTCGTGTCTGAACGGCGGAACGAGTCCCAGCCGAAATCGATGGTCTGGCCGCGTGGTATCACCATGCTCAGCGCGTCCTTCATCGGCTGCACGTAGGCGTTGAGGGTGAAGTCAGCGAACTGGCTCCATTCCTGTTCCACGTTGCTGTAGGTCAGGCTCGAACCGGATTCGGCGAGCATGAGCTTGGGCGGGATGCCGAACAGTCGGGAAAGTAGGGTGGTGTCGAATTTCTGGGTTTCCAGATACTGCATGTCGGACGGGCTGAGCAGCAACGGCGTGTAGGTCATGCCCCCGCCGATGACCTTGATGCCCTTCATGTTCTTCTCGAACCGTTGCTTGGTGTTGGTGGCGATTTCGTCGTTGATCATCTTGTCCGTGGAAAGAATGCCGGAAGGCTGGGCTGGCTCGTCGAACCACATGGCCTTCGCGTCCCTCGCGTCCATGGCACCGTTGATTTCCGCACGGCCGGCCTCCACGGGTCCCAGTCCATGCAGTCTGCCGGGAATGCTCACGAACGGCAGGTGAAGGATATCGTCATCGCGGTAGACGTTACCCATGTACCCGTATTGCTTCCACGGGTTCGCGGGGTCGCCGCTCAGGTCCGTGATGCTCACCAACGAGGCGGGCAGCACGCGCAGACCTTTCACGGTGCCGTCCAGGCCTCTCAATTTCAACCAGAACGCCTCGCCCCGCACCACCATGTCGCCCACGGTCAGACGGACGAACTCGCTGCGATGACGGTTGGGGTCGGGGCGGGAGATTATCGGCAGTTGGGGCACGATCTCCACGCCATCGCGCAACTGACGAAGGGGCAGCCCTGCGATGCTGGTCTCCAGAATCTGGACGGCGCGAAACACGGTGCTGTAGTGCAGCACGTCGCGGTCGGCCGGGGTGCGGGCCGGCGGGGTCGTCAGCGGGCCTTCCGGTCCGGTGGCCGCGCGGTAGGCCGGTGCCATCCGGTTGAGCAGGCGTTCCACGAGATTCATGGCCCCAACCATGCACCGGCGCGGCCGGTTCTGTCCATGACGATGCGGCATCCAGCGGCATTGGGCGGCATCCAGCGGCATGTCGTCAGAAGACCTGGATATCGTCGGCCTCCCATTCGGGCAGGTGCATGTATCCCCAGTAGGCCATCGTCATGGCCTCCAACGCGCTCACGTCGCCGGCCGAACGGTTCCACAGCCATGCGTCGCCGCTCTTGCGTTTCGTGGCCCTGCACACCTGCTCGTCGGCCAGCCTGTCCGAGGCGTGCGTGAGATTATGTTGCTCCAACGCGCTCACGAACGATTGCGGGGCCGTCACCGCATCTGCCGCCCTCATGTCCGACAGCCGGTAGACGCGCTCGAACGTGTGCGGGTCATGGGCATTGGCGAGCACATCGGCCAAGGCGGCGGAGGGGCCGCGCGGGTCGATGCATACCGGTGCCCTGTAGTCGTTTTGGAGGGCCAGCAGTCTCGCGGGCGATTCGCCGGTGCCCGGCAGGTCGTCAACGATCTGCACGAGCGGCGGCCGTCCCCCGCCAACGCCGATGCAGGCGGCTATCACCGTGTGGGTCGCGTCCAGGGGCACGCCCACGCCGAAGCACACGCGCATCCCATGCTCCGGCGTGACCGGCTCGTCCATGGTGTCGGCCCACAGCAGGGAGTCGATGGCCCTGTCTGTGCTGCCGGCGTCGCGGATGTTGCCGAACGCCCTCGCCCAACCCTCCGCGTCGTCGTCGAACTGACGGCGGAACCCGGCCAATTGGTCGAAATCGAACAAATAACCGGCCCCCGGGTGATATCGCCATATGGTTTCGAGGTCCTCCGGGTCGGCATCGAACGGTATGCCGAAATCAAAGAACGCGGTACGGTCGGGGATATCGCCGGCCCTCAGCCTGTCCAGGCGGTCGTTGAAATACTCGCTGCTGGCGTTGCCCTCCGTGCTCGTCCACCATATCTGCGGTCTCACGCCGGTGAGCTTCAGGCGCGTGGTGGTCGTGGGGATGAAACCGTCCTTGAGGTTCTTCGCCTGTTGTTTCGACAGGCTCCATACCTCGTCCACGTTGATCAGGTCGCCCTGCACGCCGTGGCCGGCCGCCTCGGTCGCGCCGCCCGGCCTCAGCTGGCTGCCGTTCTTGAACTCCAAGGCCATGCTGCCGTTGCTCAGGCGGGGTGGTTTGGCGAGTTTCCGCAGTCTCGATTTGCGCCATGATTTGACGAAATCACGAAACTGGTCGTTGGCGTCCTTGCCGGTCTGGGCGAGATACCAGGTCTTGCGGTCCGGCCCCCACAATGAGTTGCGCACGTCGTAGCTTTTGGTGATGGTAGTCTTGCCCGCCTGTCGTTGGACGGTGAGCACGAGTTCGTCGTACCAGTAGGTGCCGGTGGACGGGTCGATCTCGCTGATGACATCGATGACCTGGCGTTGCCACGGGATGAGTGGCTTACCCAGCAGTTCGCTGAACCTGGCCACGAGAGCGCCGTCGGTGGCGCGTTCCTGGTTACGCGCGGTCGCGTGGCGCGGTTGCAAGGATGGCGGCTGGTCGTGGTTCATCGCGCCGCCTTGCCCAGCAGTTCGGTGATTTCGGGGTCGTCGTCCATCGTGTCGTACATGCCCTCGAGCTGTTGGATATAGCCCAGAAGACTGGTCATGTTGCGGCTTATCTCGCGGCCGCGCGCGTTCTGCACGTCGATGTTGCGGGCGATGCTCAGCATCGATGAATAGATGAAGTCGGCCATCGGGTTCTCGGCCTTGCCGTCCCGGTACTCCTTGATGAACTCCCGTGTAGCCTTTTCCTGCGGTCCTTCGATCAGTCCCGCGTTCTCCAAGCCCTCGAAACCTGCCATGAGAAATTGCTCCAATCACAGTAATGGTGTATATTCCCTATTTGAAGCATTTTCATAGCCTGATTTTGGGGTGCCGTCCCTATTTTCGGGCTTTTTTTTTATTGTTTTGTGGGGAACCAAAAACGGTGGGCGCGGGGTGTTCCTTCGCTTCGCTTCTCAAAAAAACGACGGTCACCATGCCGGCCGCGCCGGTTGCGAGCCGATCAGGCCGGCATCGGGTCCGTTGGCGAGCCCGAGGGCCGCGAGCCTTGACCTGCGAGCCTTGAGCCTCACATCGATGCCGGTCTGAGTGATGCCCTGCCGGTACCACTGGAGCACGCCGGCCTGCAACCGTTTACCAACGTCCATGCCTCGCGCCCTGAGCCTGTCCATCACCTCCTGCTTGCCGGGGTCGCAGACCGTGATGTCATAGTCCAGGGCTATCCACTCGTCCAGCAGCCGAGGGCTTCGTGGCGTGAAGGGCAGGGTCTTCACCAGCCACAGCTCCACCGGTTCCGTGACGCGCACCATGTGCCGGTAGGCCCCGTACCATGCCCCCGATGCCATACGCCTCACCCATTCCACGGTGACGTGCTCGGCGTCCGAGCCCGGCATCATGGCCTTGGCCAGTGCGTCGAAGTCCAGCACCACGGCCCCCGGTTGCCGGTGCATGTCAACGTACGTTGACTTACCGCCAGCCGGAGGGCCGATGACCGCATGGATAAGCGCGCCATACCCGTTAAGCGTCCGGTCGCCCCGAAGCGAGTTGCAGTGCTTGCACGCGCGGCGAAGGTTCGCCGGTACGGTGGGCCCGCCCGCGATATGCGGCACGATGTGGTCCGTGGTGTCGCTGTGCTTCGTGCAGCCGGGCATCCCCAGCCAGCAGTCGTTGCCCCACCGCTCGATGACCTCGGCCGAGACGACTGGCGGCACACGTTGCCTATCCCTTCTGCCCGGCATGACGCCACCTTTCCACCTCGGCGCTCTCGTACCGGACCAGCCTCGTGCCCGGCCAGCGCGTCCAACGCGGCCCCTTGCCCACTTCCTGCCGCCACTTGCGCACCGTATCCGGCTTCACGTTCAACAGTTCGGCCACCTCGACCGTCGTCAAATACCCCATCATCCCTCCTAGATCAAACTCATGCGAGACTGCATCTGCACGGTTGGCTGAGCCGCCTCGGCCCTGCGCCTGAATACGCTTATCTGCCCCTGCGCCCACAGGTCGAACTGGCGTGCGTCCAGCGTCCACGCGCCGCCGACGCGCCGCACTCCCATTGCCGGCCAGTCGCCTCCCAACGCGGCCAGTTCGGTGCCCTTGCACAGACGCAGGGCGTTCAGCACGCGCGGCGAATCAGGAAGCCCAGTGTGCTGTTCCTCGGCCAAGGTGTTGATGGAGAGCCGGAAGCCCTCCAACAGGTCGGCCGCGTCATGCGGAGCGCTCCACGGGCTCAACGCCTCGGCAAGGCTCGGTTTCGTGCGCGCCATCAGTCCACCACCCAAGCCCACGAGCCGGTCCACCGGGCCAACGCCTGCATGGCCTCGCGCGCATCCCAGCAGCGCATTCCGTACTTGCGGGTCTTAGAGACGGGGCATTGCGCCAACTGCATCAGATGGAACGCCTGGTTGTCGTCGATGCGCCCGTTACGCCTGGTCAATCCGGCCCAACGCGCGATTTGCTCGATGGTCACCAGAAACGATTCCGTGGTCTTCCGTGATTCGATGAACTCGTTGAGCTTCGGAAGCAGTCGGATACCCGCGTCCTTCAGATTAATCTCGAACGTTGCTCTGCTCATAATCCGTAATCCCCTTACGTTGGTTTCTCATGTCCCTTTTGGGAGGGAGTGCTGGAGAGGTCAAGACCCGAAGATTCTCGGCCGAGACGCGCAACGCGAAATCTCGGCCGAGAATCCTCAAGTGGGTCTCGCTTTCGGTCGGTCGGCCGTCGATTGCAAGAGCAGGCCGAAGCCTGCCGGGAATGGTCCCCAAATCCAGCCCCACACAAGCGCGTGGTAGTGCTGCCCGATTCCGCCTTTACCAGCGGCTGGATAGGGTCGGTGGCAACCTCTTAGTCTCGCAAGTACCGCAGTTGCAATGCGGCCGGCCTCCCCGCCACCACAGCGGGGCATAGGTAGGGCTAGGCGTAGCCATACGCGCCATCACAGCCATTCCATTCTCAGTGACCCGAATAGCGTCGGGCACGCATACGAACGCCTAGAGGCGTCTAAAGATACCTAGAACTACTCGGGACCGTCCGGCATCACGGCCAGCGCCTCGATCAACGCGCGCACCTCGTCGGCCGTGAGCACGTACACCTTGCTGTGGAAGTCGCGACGCAGCGCGTGCGGCGTGATGCACAGCATCAGGCAACCATTGGCCGTCACCGCGCTCTTGAACACATATCCCAGTTCACCGTTCGGCATCATTCCTCCTTCAGCAAATTGCCAAGATTCACGGCCGCGAGACACACTCCGAAGCCAACCAACAGCAACGGCGACGCCGCGACCAGCACCAACGCCTGGCAGCACTTCCTAAACACCCTCACGATCGCCTCGATTCAGACGGGTGGACACGCGCTCCGGCACATCCGCCAGCACCATGCCTGCGCACAGGCACGTCACACCCAGCAGTGCCCAGAAACCCACCACCGCGAACATCAAACCCACGAACACCGCGCAGAACACGAGAAAACGTTTATACAACCCGTGCATGCTTCGCCTCCCTGATAACCCTGGCGAACTCGCGGTTGATATGCACCATGTCACCCATAGACAGGCCATCAACCGCGAAATAATCACCATCCACACTGAAACGGTTCCCGCTGCACTCAGGATCAAACACCGACATCAGCGCACCTCCGCCATGCTCGGTGGAATCTTCGGCCCCTCGAGCGCGAAAACGCAATCCGGGCACACCTTCGAGTGCGGCCTCATACGCCACCCACGAGCCGACATGGCCATATCCGGGTCCTGATTCAACGGCACGAACGCCTCGGCCGCGCACACGTCACAACGAACCACATACGCAATCATCTGCAAAACCTCCATCGGTCGAACGGTTGGAAAAAGGTTCCTTCCCCCGGATGCGTAAGCTGGGAATCGCACAAAAACCAACCGTCGCAGATGACGGAGGAAGGAAGAATCAATGGGCGTAGACCTCGCGCAAATAACGTTTCTCGGCCTCACCGTGCAAACTTGGATAACCGTTGTCATAGCCGCCTTCGGGCTCATGGTGTCGCTGTTGACATTCGCGCGCGGCTGGAGATGGAGGGCCGAAGCCGCGCCGCTCTTCGCCATGCTCGAAGGCGACAAACTCCTGCGCCCGGACTTCAGCAAGGCCGGCATCGACCCTCCGATCGTCGGATACCTCGTGAACTGCGGAGACGGCAGAGCTTTCAACGTCAAAGCGATAGGCGTGAACTGCGATGCCGGACTATGGGACTGCCGGCAAATCGGCGAAACGGTTCTGGGCAAGCAAAGCGAGTGGGTCATGAACGACTGCGGAAGACTGCCGGAGCTGACAGGCGAGACCATGCGATTCTTCATCACGATCGCGCCACCGCAGAATCCTCGCCCGGACCAGTCGAGCGATCTGACGAAGCTAGAGCTTGGAGTGCATTGGGTATCATCTCCAACCCGTCTCCACCGGTGTCGATATACGCAATTCCCGATCTGGGGCATAGAACCAATGAAGTGCGGACCCTTTGAACGCCTGCGCAGATGGCATAGGGACAGGCTGGGTCATCGCAGGTTCCATGCTCTCGACAGAAAACGGGCTTCAGAACAGAGAAGACTCCTGAGTTAGGAACAATCCGATACGTCCCGTCCGAAAAAACCTCAAAAGCGTCGTCGGAATCAGCCACGCCGTCGGAATCCTTACGACGAGTCCAATCATCCTTGATTTGCGGAGCAAAGCCGAACTGTGTTCTTAACTCCCAATCGTGAACGATCTTGTGGTCGTAGGGAAGCCCCACATGCTTGCGCGAGGACTCCAAAGCGTAACGACTACGCTCCACGGCCCCAGCGGCCTCGATTCGTGCCATGCGGGACCAGTAAAGCGCGGCGCAGGAAATAACCAAGGACGCAAAAGAAACACCCAACGAAACGAAGCCAAACATCACGCCACCTCCAACGGTTTCGCATAATCAGAACGACCAAGAAGGAAATCGACGCTCACATCGAAGAAATCAGCAATGCGGGTCAAGTCGCGCAAGGTGAACGGTCGCGTGCCGCACATTTTGTTGGAAAAGGTCTGCTCATGCATACCGAGAGCGGCAGCAAGGTCGCGCTGCGTAACTCGGTTTTGCCGGAGTAAGTATCGCACATTTGCTGTAACTCTGACGTTCTTAGCTAAACTCACATGTTAAGTATTACAGCCCAATGTGCATGTTTGGCAATTCTCGGCGTGTTGCAAAGTTAAACAACTGTGTTTAATATGGAACCTATGACAGCAACAATAACAATGCCCAGCACCGCCAGCATGGCGGCCGGCGATGTGGCTATAACGAACATCAACATGATTATTTCTGTCCGTCATATCCCCAAGAAGGATGTGGCGGCGATTCTTGGCAAGTTTCCGCAGTCGTTCTCGCGCATGCTCAAGATTGGCTATCCGTGGACCTTTGACGACATGGTGAAAGTTGCGAATTATCTTGGCGTAACGCTTAACGATCTTACTGACGTTAATTTGACGGCGGCAAAAGTCCTGCAAATGCAAAAAACCGCCGTCCCGGATGATTCCGGGAACGGCGGTCAATTGGTAGCGGGGCATGGATTTGAACCATGGACCTCTGGGTTATGAGCCCAGCGAGCTACCGAGCTGCTCCACCCCGCGTCGGCTTGTCTCTCAGACATCTCTATCTACAATAGGTGCAGATTCCAGAAAGTCAACATCGGCGTGTCGTGTCATTTTCCCACGGTTTTAAAACGTGAATCGGCTCACGCAGCGAGGGGTTTGGGGCGGAGCCGGAGTCGGGGTGATAACGCGCCATAAATGGCCGTTATAGGAATGCCCTGAACCGTTATCCCGAATGTTGACATAATGGGAGCATGCCTATCAAGATCCCCAGCGGCCTGCCGGCCAGAGCCATCCTCGATTCGGAGCGCATCTTCGCTCTGGAGAAACCCGAAGCGGAGCGTCAGCGCGTCCGTCCTCTCAAACTGGTGATCCTGAACTTGATGCCTAAGAAAATCGAGACTGAAACGCAGCTGCTGCGTCTGATTTCCAAGTCGCCGCTGCAGGTCGAAATCGACTTCATGAAGACCTCCACGCATGAGGCCACGCACGTTTCCGCCGATCATCTCGTCAAGTTCTACGAAAACCTCGATGCGTTCAAAGACAACTATTACGACGGTTTTGTGGTCACCGGCGCGCCTGTAGAACATATGCCGTTCGAAGATGTGGACTACTGGGACGAGTTCAAGACGATTCTCGACTGGGCCTCCACCCATGTGTTCTCCACCATGTACCTGTGCTGGGGTGCGATGGGCGCACTGTACTACCGCTACGGCATCCACAAGGTGGATTACCCCGAGAAGATTTTCGGCGTATTCCCGCAGTACCTGCAGGACGAATACTGCTTCCTGACCAATGGCTTCGACGAGATTGATCTGCAGCCGCACTCCCGCCTCGCCGGCGTGAACGAAAACGAGGTACGTGCCAACCATGACCTTCAGATCTTGACTTGGGGGCCGCAGTCCGGCCCGGGCCTGATCGCCACACGTGACTTCTCCGAAGTGTTCGCGCTCGGCCATTGGGAGTACGGCAAGTACACGCTCGCCGAGGAATACGAGCGCGATATGGCCAAGGGCATGACCAACGTGCCCTTCCCGAAGAACTACTTCCCGCATGACGATCCGAAGCTGGAACCGTTGTTCGCCTGGCGCGCCCACGCCAATCTGCTGTGGCGCAACTGGCTCAACTGGGTGTACCAGACCACGCCGTACGACCTGACCGAGGTGCCGCAGCTCAGGGCTGAGAAGAAGCTCGGTACTGATCGTTCGATTCGGCATGAGCCGGGCGGGCCGCGCCAGGATGATTTCGAGCCGTTCGCCCACGACGGATACGGAGTGATCAGAGGGTAGCGCAAATGCCGCACATCCTCGTATTGTGACTAATAGCGCACAACGCTTGCGCAACATCCGAAAAACCTTGTGCCGCCGCCGATTCCAGAAGACGCGCCGGTGTAGTATTGACATTGTCTAGACGCAGGCAAATAATCACTCTTCAGTCATTCGGAGCCGAATGCCCAGCGCAGACTCCGTGTCCGCGCCCGGCAGACTCCACACCGAGGAGACGAAAGTAACGAGCACGTCACATTTGCCTACCCGGTGGGTTTAAACTGACACCTGACATTGAAGAAGCAGGAGGCGTGATATGGTCGGTTCGCTCAGCGCAGGATTGCTGTTGGCTGACGAGGCAGGCGCTCATCTGCCCTCGGTTGATGACTTCCTTCCCCCGGAGATTCTGTTCCAGGGAACTCCGTTTGCCATCAACCGCATTATTCTGATTCGTATCGTGGCAACTATCGTGCTGTTGGTGGTGCTCGGCGTGACCGCAAAGCGCGCCAAGCTCATCCCCGGCCGTTGGCAGGGCGTAGTCGAGTACGGTCTCGACTTCGTGCGCGACAAGGTCGTGTATGACGTGATGGGTGAGGCCCGCGGCAAGCGTTACGTGCCGATGATCACCACCCTGTTCTTCACGATTTTCATCTTCAACCTGTGCGGCATCATTCCCGGTATGAACATGGCGGCCAACGCCACGGTGGTCATGCCGCTCGTGTTCGCCATCTGGACACTGATCCAGTACTGGATCGTCGCCATCCGCTCGCAGGGCCTCGGCCACTATCTGCGCCACGAGCTGTTCACCCCCGGTGTGCCGTGGCCGGTCTACATCCTGCTGGCCCCGATCAACCTGCTTGAGCTGCTGATCATCCGCCCGGCCTCCCTGACCATCCGTCTGTTCGCCAACATGGTCTCCGGACACCTCATGGTCGCCACTTGCCTGGCCTTCGCGCAGTTCTGGATGGTAGACGCGGCCAACAAGCTGCAGGGCATCCCGGTGGGTGCGCTGTGGTTCGCCGGTGGTTTCGCCATGACCTGCTTCGAGGCGTTCGTCGCCTTCCTGCAAGCCTACGTCTTCGCGATTCTTTCCACCGTGTACATCAACCTGAGCTTCCCGGAAGAGTGACGGGCGACTAACCCGCCGCTTCCGGTCCCCGGTCTGGGAAAATCGCAGACCGACCAAACCCCAAGATTTATAACGTCGCCAAGTACGTTAGAAAGGAAACACAATGGATATCATCACCCTCGCAGAGGTCGCCGGCAACCTGTCCGTCATCGGTTACGGTATCGGTACTCTTGGCCCTGGCATTGGTCTGGGCATCCTCTTCGGCAAGGCCATGGAATCCACCGCTCGTCAGCCTGAGATGTCCGGCAAGATCCAGACCATCATGTTCATCGGCCTGGCTCTGGTCGAGGTGCTGGCACTGATCGGCTTCGTCGCCGCCCTGATCATCTGATCTGCGCAGGTCAACAGACGAAAACCGATTATGTCCATCACTGAAAGGAGGGCTTGATGACACAAGCAGCAAGCGGGATTGACCTGTTCATTCCTGAGGTTTATGACATCGTATGGTCGCTGATCATTCTTGTCATCGTTGCGGTGTTCTTCTACAAGTTCTTCATGCCGAAGTTCAATGCGATCTTCGACGAGCGTGCCGCCAAGATTCAAGGCAACATCGCCAAGGCGGAGCAGGCTAAGAAGGACGCCGACGAGGCCAAGGCCAAGTATGAGGCCCAGCTGAGCACCGCCCGTGTGGACGCCGCCAAGATCCGCGACGACGCCCGTGCCGAAGCGTCTCACATCATCGCCGACGCCCGTTCGCGCGCCGAGTCCGATGCGGCCCAGATCGCCGCATCCGCACAGCGCTCGATCGAATCCCAGCACCAGCAGGCCATCGTCTCGCTCAAGGGCGAGGTCGGTGCGCTTGCCACCGCTCTGGCCGGCAAGATCCTTGGCGCCAAGCTGGAAGACAACGACGTGCAGTCCTCGATGATCGATTCGATGATCGATGATCTGGCCGTCAAGAAGTGACCGTGACCATCCGTAACCAGAAAGGGAGGTGACCATGCGAGGAGAGGCATCACGTATTGCAGACCGCGAGTCGCGTGATTCGCTGGCCCCGAAACTGCGCGACACCCGTGAGGACGCGTGGCGGATCGGCAACGAACTGTTCACGATCACCAAGGTGCTCGACGACAGCATCCAGCTCGAACGCGCACTGACCGACCCGTCCCGCCCGGTTGCCGACAAGGTGGCCGTGCTGACGGAACTGCTCGGCGACAACGTGCATCCGATGACCATGGAGATCATGACCGATTTGGTCTCCCGTCACTGGAGCCGTGCGCGGGACATCGCCAACGCGGTGGAGGACTTCGGCGTGGACGCCATGATGTACTACGCTGACGCCACCGACGCCACGCTGCAGGTATCCATCGAGCTGTCCGAGCTGCATTCCGCACTGCTGAACCTGCCGGTCGTCCGCTCCAAGCTGTACGACTACCAGGCCACCAGCGAGGCCCGTGTGAAGTTGTTCCGCGAGGTGTTCTCCGGCAAGACCCTGAACAAGGTCACCATGAGGCTCGCCGAACACGCCACCTGCAACCTGCGCCGCCGCCGCTACTTGGAGACCATCCAGTGGCTGATCAACAAGTTCTCCCGCCACATGGGCGAGTCGATGGTCACCGTGACCACCGCCACCCCGCTGAAGAAGGAGCAGATTGAGCGACTGGTCGAGGTCTACTCCGCCAAGGTGGGCCGCCAGGTGCACATCAACTCGGTGGTCGATCCGACCGTACTGGGTGGCATGCGCATTCAGGTGGGTGACGAAGTCACGGACAACACCGTGGTCGCACAGCTGCAGAACCTGCATCGCAAGGTGCAGACGGAGGCGACTCCGGCCTGACCGGCCGAGCCAATCCGTCCAACACCACACACAAGCAAAGACTTGACTGAACAATAACCAATAGAAGGAGTGATCATGGCAGAACTGACCATCGATCCCGCCTCGATTCGCAAGGCCCTCGACGACTTCGTGTCGTCGTACAAGCCGAGCGACACCCCCACCCAGGAAGTGGGCTATGTCGCCACGGCCGGTGACGGCATTGCGCACGTGACGGGATTGCCTGGTTGCATGGCCAATGAGCTGCTGACGTTCGAAGACGGCACGCTCGGCCTGGCGTTCAACCTTGACGCCCGTGAGATCGGCGTGGTGGTCCTCGGCGATTTCGCAGGAATTGAGGAAGGCCAGGAAGTGCGACGCACCGGCGAAGTGCTCTCCGTGCCCGTCGGCGACGGCTATCTCGGCCGTGTCGTGGACCCGCTGGGCAAGCCGATCGACGGCCTCGGCGAGATCCAGGGCATTGAGGGTCGTCGTATCCTCGAAGCCCAGGCCCCCGACGTGATGCACCGCCACCCGGTCGACGAGCCGCTGTCCACCGGCCTCAAGGCCATCGACGCGATGACCCCGATCGGCCGCGGCCAGCGCCAGCTCATCATCGGCGACCGCCAGACCGGTAAGACCGCCATCGCGATCGATACCATCATCAACCAGAAGGCCAACTGGGAATCCGGCGACCCGAAGAAGCAGGTCCGCTGCATCTACGTGGCCATCGGCCAGAAGGGCTCCACCATCGCCTCGGTGAAGCAGAGCCTGGAAGACGCCGGCGCCATGGAGTACACCACCATCGTGGCCTCCCCGGCAGCCGATTCCGCTGGCTTCAAGTACATCGCCCCGTACACCGGCTCGGCCATCGGCCAGCACTGGATGTACAACGGCAAGCATGTGCTCATCGTCTTCGATGACTTGTCCAAGCAGGCAGAGGCCTATCGTTCGATTTCCCTGCTGCTGCGCCGCCCGCCGGGGCGTGAAGCCTACCCGGGTGATGTGTTCTACCTGCACTCCCGCCTGCTCGAACGTTGCGCCAAGGTCTCCGATGATCTCGGCGGCGGTTCGATGACGGGTCTGCCGATCGTTGAGACCAAGGCGAACGATGTGTCCGCCTACATCCCGACCAACGTGATCTCCATCACTGACGGCCAGATCTTCCTGCAGTCCGATCTGTTCAACGCCAACCAGCGCCCCGCCGTGGACGTCGGTATCTCCGTCTCTCGAGTCGGTGGCGCCGCACAGACCAAGGCTCTGAAGAAGGTCTCCGGTACGCTGAAGATCTCCTTGGCACAGTACCGTTCGCTGGAATCCTTCGCCATGTTCGCCTCCGATCTGGATGCGGCTTCCAAGGCCCAGCTGACCCGTGGTGCCCACCTGACCGAGCTGTTGAAGCAGCCGCAGTTCCACCCGTACTCGCCGGAACAGGAAGTCGTGTCCGTATGGACCGGCACCCACGGCAAGCTCGACGACCTCGACCTGAAGGACGTCCTTCCGTTCGAGCAGGGACTGCTGGACTACATCGACCACAACACCGATATCCTCAAGACCATTCGCGAGACCGAGGAATTCACCGCCGACACCGAGGCTGCCCTCGATAAGGCCGTGGACGAGTTCCGTTCGACGTTCGTCTCTTCCGCCGGCAAGCCGCTGGTCGAGAAGAAGCCGGACGTTGACAAGGCCGCGCCGGTTGATCAGGAAAAGATCGTGGCGGGAGAAAAGTAAGCCATGGGCTCGCAACTCGCATTGAAATCACGCATCCACTCCACCGAGTCGTTGGCGAAGATCTTCAACGCTCAGGAGATGATCGCGTCTTCGCATATCGCCAAGGCCCGTGATGTGGCCCTGAACGCGAAGCCGTACACCGATGCGATTTTCGATGCCGTGCAAGCGTTGGTGGCCCACACCCATATCACGCATCCGATCGCGGTGAAGGACGAGAAGAACCCGCGCGTGGCTGTTCTCGCCCTCACCTCGGATCGTGGTATGGCCGGCCCGTACACCTCTTCGATTATCCGTGAAACGGAGTCGCTGCTGTCCCGCCTCGATGCGGCAGGCAAGCAGCCGGAGCTGTTCGTGTACGGGCGTCGCGGTTCGACGTACTACAAGTACCGTAATCGTGACATCGCGGCGACGTGGGAAGGCGACACCGACCAGCCCGGCGTGGAAATTGCTGAAACGATCTCCAACACTTTGATGGACGCCTACATGAAGCCGGCTGAGAAAGGTGGAGTTTCCGAACTCTACATCGTCTACACCGAGTTCATCAACATGGTGGTGCAAAAGGTGCGCGTGCTGCGCATGCTGCCGGTCGAAATCGTGAAAAACGAGACCAAGGTGCCCGATCCTGATGAAAAGGCACCGGCTACTGCGGATGTCGCTCCGCTGTACACTTTCGAGCCCAGCCTCGAAAAGGTGCTGGACGCGATTCTGCCGAAGTACATTCAGTCCCGCATCCACGAGTGCCTGCTGACCGCGGCCGCGTCGGAAACCGCAAGCCGCCAGAACGCCATGCACACGGCAACCGACAACGCACGAAACCTGATCGACGACCTTACGCGCAAGCTCAACGCTTCCCGCCAGGGCTCGATCACCCAGGAACTTACCGAAATCATCGGCAGCGCTGACGCGCTGACCAAGAAGGAAGAGTAGGAACGCATATGGCTGACAACCAGACCACTGCGGCCGAGCCTACCAACGGTCGCGTCACCCGCGTCCAGGGCTCGGTTATCGACGTTGAATTCCCGGTGGGTCATCTGCCCGACATCTACAACGCCCTGAAAGTAACGATCGTCAACACCGGCGCCAAGGAAGAAGGCGAGGCGAAGGAGACCGAGATCACCCTCGAGGTCGAACAGCACCTCGGTGATTCCACGGTCCGTTGCGTCGCTCTGAAGCCCACCGACGGCCTGGTCCGCGGTGCCTCCGTCTCCGACACCGGCGCCCCGATCTCCGTGCCGGTCGGCGACGTGACCAAGGGCCACGTCTTCGACGTGTCCGGTAACATCCTCAACAAGAAGCCGGATGAGACCATCACCGTCTCCGAGCGTTGGCCTATCCACCGCAACCCGCCGGCCTTCGATCAGCTGGAGTCCAAGACCCAGATGTTCGAAACGGGCATCAAGGTCATCGACCTGCTGACCCCGTACGTGCAGGGCGGCAAGATCGGTCTGTTCGGTGGTGCAGGTGTGGGCAAGACCGTGCTGATTCAGGAAATGATTCAGCGCGTGGCTCAGAACCACGGTGGCGTGTCCGTGTTCGCGGGCGTCGGCGAGCGTACCCGTGAGGGTAACGATCTGATCGGCGAAATGGCCGAGGCCGGCGTGCTTGAGAAGACCGCACTGGTCTTCGGCCAGATGGATGAGCAGCCGGGTACCCGTCTGCGTGTCCCGCTGACCGCACTGACCATGGCAGAGTACTTCCGTGACGTGCAGAACCAGGACGTGCTGCTGTTCATCGACAACATCTTCCGCTTCACCCAGGCCGGTTCCGAGGTGTCCACCCTGCTGGGTCGTATGCCTTCCGCCGTGGGTTACCAGCCGAACCTGGCCGATGAGATGGGTTCCCTCCAGGAGCGCATCACCTCGACCCGTGGTCACTCGATCACCTCGCTGCAGGCCATCTACGTGCCGGCCGATGATTACACCGACCCGGCCCCGGCCACGACCTTCGCCCACTTGGATGCAACCACCGAGCTGTCTCGTGACATTGCCTCCAAGGGTATCTACCCGGCTGTGGACCCGCTGAGCTCCACCTCGCGAATCCTCGATCCGCGTTACGTGGGCCAGGCTCACTACGACTGCGCCAACCGCGTCAAGGCGATTCTGCAGCGTAACAAGGAGCTGCAGGACATCATCGCCTTGATCGGTATCGACGAGCTCGGCGAAGAGGACAAGACCACCGTGAACCGCGCTCGTAAGATCGAGCAGTTCCTCGGCCAGAACTTCTACGTTGCCGAGAAGTTCACCGGTCGCCCCGGCTCCTACGTGCCGGCCGACGAGACCATCGAAGCCTTCACCCGCATCTGCGACGGCGTGTACGACGACGTTCCGGAGCAGGCGTTCTCCGGTATCGGCGGCATCGATGATCTCGAAGAGAAGTGGCACAACATGCAGAAGGAACTGGGTGCGTGATGGCTGCGGAAAAAACCACGATGAAGGTCAACATCGTCGCCGCTGACCACCCTGTGTGGCACGGCGAGGCGACGAGCGTGACCATTCCCGCCTCTGAGGGCGGCATGGGCATCCTGCCCGACCATGAGCCTGTGCTCACGGTGATCAAGCAGGGTACGCTCACCGTGGTTGAGCCCGATGGCGATCGCCACATGTTCGAGGTGACCGACGGATTCATCTCCTTCGACTCGAACAAACTCACCGTGGCGGTCGAGCGCGGCCACGACGTCCAGTACTCCGGCACCGCCGAGTGATCTGAACCAACTCCTCAAGGGGCTCTCTGGTTTTCCAGAGAGCCCCTTTTGCTATGTATGCCATGTGTTGCGCTACAGTGGTGGCCTATGCGAGTTATTGTTGCCGACTGTTCGGCCGAGTATTCGGGCCGCCTCAACGCCTCACTGCCCCTGGCCAAGCGTGTATTGCTGATCAAGGCTGATTCCAGCCTGTTGATTTTCTCCGAATTGGGCTCCTACAAGCCGCTGAACTGGATGACCGCGCCCTGCACGATTCGTGAGATCGACCCAGCCGCCAAATCCGCGCAACATTCCCGGGAAAGTGTCGCTGGTGGGGCTGTGGATGGTGATTCCGCGACGCATTCCCCGGAAAGTGTCGCCGCTGGTGAGCCGGAAAAGGTGCTACGTGTCAGCGCCGACAAGGGCTCTGACATTCTTGAAGTGACGCTGCAACACATCTATTCCGACCAAACCTATGATCTGGGCGAAGATCCGGGTCTCATCAAGGATGGCGTGGAAGACCATCTGCAACGCTATCTGGCCGAGCAGATCGAGCGTATCGGCAAGGGAGCCAAGCTGGTGCGTCGCGAATACCCTACCGCCATTGGTCCGGTGGATATCATGGCCGTGAATGCCGAGGGCGAGCATGTGGCTGTGGAAATCAAACGTCACGGCGGCATTGATGGCGTCGAGCAGCTGACTCGCTACTGCGAACTGCTCAATCGCGATCCGCTGCTGGCCCCGGTGCATGGCATCTTCGCCGCACAAACCATCACGCCGCAAGCCCAGGTCTTGGCCAAGGACCGCGGCTTCACCTGCCTCATCCTCGATTACGACGATATGAAAGGCACCGAGGACGACAGTCTCAGGCTGTTCTGATTGTTCTTGGCTTCCCTCTTGAAGGGGAGTTTTCGAACGTACATAGAGAGACTGAGGGGAGGCCTCACGGTATATTCCGTGAGACCTCCCCTCAGTCAGTTTCGCTGCCAGCTCCCCTCTTGGGGAGAGCCATCGAGATTGTTTAGTACGCGGCGAGAATATCGATTACGAAGACCAACGTGGAGTTGGCGGGAATCGAACCTTGCTCCTTATCTCCATAGGCCTGATCCGGCGGAATCACCAGCAGAACCTGAGAGCCGACGGTCTGGCCGACCAGACCCTTCTGCCAGCCCTCGATAACCTGATGCTGGCCGCTGGAATCGCTGAACAGATCGGCGTCGATTGTGGAATCGCGATCCCAGGACGAATCGAACTGCTTGCCATCCGTAAGCCAACCGGTGTACTTGACCACCACGGTGTTCTTGTCGGTCAGCTTGGCGCCGTTACCCTTGATCAGCGTCTGCGAGATCAGCGAATCAACCGAACCCTGACCGTTCATGTCAATGGACGGCTTGCCATTCTTGGCTCGCGTCACCTTCGGCAGATTGGCCGGCACATCCTTGACTTCCTCGCCAGTGGCCTTCTTCAGGTCCTTGGACTTGGATACAAACGTCATCGCCAAAATGTAAGAGTATCCGGACGAATCCTGAGCGTTGACGCCAAAGCCGATCGTGGTGTTGATCTTGGCACCCTTGATCTGGTTGTAGTAGGTCGAGGAGAGGGTCTTGGAATCCACCTTCAGCGAGCAATCCGGCGTGTTCTTGGTCCAGGTGTCCATGAGCTCGGTGCCGTCTTTAACGTTGAGCGCGATGCCTTGGGCGCAGACGCGGTCGCCCTCCTCGATTACGTCGCCATCGCCCTTTTGCAGCACCACATAGGAGCCGTCGGACACGGTCATCGGCGTATTAAAGGAGATGGTCGGCTTCTCGCCGAGCTTGCCCTTGGCGGTCACGCCGGCAATTTGCCCCTTCTTGTCAGAAGAGTCGGAAGAGGATTTCGAGTCCGAGCTCGAACTGGAGCAGGCAGCCAGCGATACGCACATCGCCAGCGAGCAGGCAAGAGCAACGGCCTTGCCGAGAGGGGATAACATAGATTTAACAGACTTACGCATGACACACCACCCTACTGGTGAACCTTGATTTTCTGCGCTCCTAGGTAATAAACAGGTGAAGATTGTAGAATGGTTAAGTTATGAGTGCTGAAGAACAGACTACAAGACCGGATAAGGGCGCCAAGCGTCCATCCCGTCATGCCAAGATCATGCGTGGAGTGGTGACGCCTATCTTCGGTCTATTGGCCGTGGCGGCTGTGGTGTTGGGATACATGAATGCCACGATATGGAAGCCCTCCACTGAAATCACCGCTTCCGCAACCATGAGCGGCTCCCGGTATGCCGTCACTGATCCGAATGTGCTGACCTTGTTGGATCAGAACGCCACGATAACCGTGGACTCGGGATCCTCTCAGAACGAGGCGTGCGTGGCGTTGGGTCCGTCCAAGGATGTTGCCGGATGGGTCGCGTCCGAGAAGTCCTATACCCGTATCACCGGATTGGCGTCATGGAGCGAGCTGAGCACCCAGAAGGGAAGCAGCACGAGTCAGGGAGCGCCTGCCAGTGCCGATGACGCGGTGGCGTTCAAGGATTCCGATATGTGGACTGCCGTGAAATGCGGCACCGGGTCCGTTTCGCTGGAGAGCAAGAAGACCGGCGCCTCGACGGTGGCCATTGTGGATTTGGGTGAAAATGCCGCCAACGCCAAGGTGCAGCTGCACTGGGTGCGCTCCGAAGTGCCGGACTTTGCGATGCCGTTCTATCTGTCCGGTGGATTGCTGGCCGTGCTGGCCGTATTGTGCGCCTCCGTGTTCGCCATGCCGCCGCATAAGCGCCGCAAGCGCATGGTGGAAGGCGCGGCAAGCGCCGTAATTGAGGAAGAGGCACCCGCCAGCATCGCAGTGTCCGGGAAGCCGGATGGTGCAAGTCGACGTAATCGTCGCCGCCACGCCACAAATCGGCGTTCGGGCCGTGCGTCCTCGCAATCCGAAGCCACCGAAACACCGGTTATCATCGACCCAAGTTCACGTAACCTGGTCGCCGACCAGCAGACTGGTGCCGAGAGCGGCGCTGAGACCGGCTTCAGCGCCGGCGATAACGAATCGACTTCGGTAATCACCCCTGACGAACTGCAGGCCTACTTCTCCCGCTTGGCCCAAGAGGTCAATACCGGAGATGACTCGGCCGATGACGGACAGGAGGAAAGCTGATGAACAAGCGATGGAACAAACTGTGTGTGGCCGCCCTCGCCTGCGTGGCGTTGGTCGTGCCGTTGACCGCCTGTGAAGGCCGGCTGCCGACGCCGGCTGCTGATACCTCCACCAAGGTTGCGCCGGATTTGACCGAGGCACAGGAGAAGAAGATTCGCCTGAAGATTCTCAAGACGATCGATGAAGCCGATCAGGCCAAGAATCCCGATGGATATGCGGCCGTTATGGGCGGGCCCCAGCTGGACATTCGCATCAGCCAGACCACGATCAACCAGCGCGGCGGCGGTATGTCCAAATACGCGACCATTCCCAAGGACATCGCCCAGACGGTGATTCCCATGGACGACGGATGGCCTCGCTCGGTGTTCACCATCACGACCACCACCGAAGATCAGCAGTCCAAGCGTTTGCTGGTCTTCGATCAGGAATCCGCCCAGCAGAATTACAAGCTGATGGCCATGGCTCGACTGTTTGAGGGGGCCAAGCTGCCGAAGTTCGAGATTCCGACTATTGGCTCGCAGATGGGCACTGCAAAGGATGAGAAGCTGGTGGCCACTCCCGCCGATGCCTTGACCCAATACGCCGATGTGCTGCAGAACGGCTCCAAGAGCCAATACGCTTCCAAGTTCGCAGACGATTTGCTGCGCCAGGAACTGGCCAATACCACGGCCAAGGTGCAGGAAGGTATGCAACGCAACAACGGTACGCAGGAGCAGAAATTCACCGTTGTGCCTGAACAGATGTGGGTGATGCGTGCTGCAGATGGTGCCGGTGATTTGGTGGTTGGCCGTATTAACGGCGAATGGACTCGCAAGGCGGGGGATGGCCGCGAATCGCAGCCGGCTTCCGACGACGAGAAGGCGCTGTTCAATAGCGACAAGTACACCAGCACCATGAAGGTCACGTATGTGAACGTGGTGGCCTTGTACATTCCGTTGGCAAGCTCCGGTGAGCAAATCACCGCCGTGGGTGCCGACCGTCAGCCGGTAAAGGTCGAAGCGCTGTAGTTGTTGCCCGCCGCCCACCGCGCGGTTAACGCCCCACCACGATATGATTCATCCACCACGATGTCGGTAAGTTTTACCTTTCGCACAATGGTGCTGTTTTGAGTCACATCGTGGTGGGCGTTTTGCTACGTGGTGGGAATTTCACCGCGTAGTGGAAGAATCCCTACGTGGTGGGAATCGGCATTACAATCAATGTCAGCAAATGTGATTGTTGTTGTACGCGAATCGCGTGGAATCGGGAGGCATTATGGCAGAGCAGCAGTTCAATTCGGGAGTCTCATTGGCGGGCGCCGTCGATTTGGAGGCGCTGAAGCATCAGGTCAAGGCCGAGCCCGGCCAGGCGGGTGGCGCTCCTGCCGCTGGTGGGTACGTGATCGACACCACCGAAAACACCTTCCAGGCAATGGTGCAGACTTCTGCGACCTTCCCGATCCTGCTGCTCCTGTGGATACCGACCGATGACCGCCTGTTCCCGATGGCCCGTGCGTTGGGCGACGCGGTGAACGCCCTGAACGGCCAGATTCAGCTCTCCCGTATCGATATCTCGTCCAATCCTTCGATTGCCCAAGCGTTGCAGGTGCAGGGCGCGCCCGCACTGTTCGCGTTGATTGCCGGCCGTCCGATGCCACTGTTGCAGGGCCTTCCGGGTGACGACGAGCTCAAGCAACTTACCGACGAGGTGATTCCGAAGATCATTCAGGCCGCCGCGCAGTCTGGTGTGAACGGTACCGCGCCGTACTCGGGTGATCCTGATTCCGATGCCGCCAAGAGCGCTGGTGCCACCGGTGCCGGCGTGGGTGCTGAGCAGGTGCCGCCGGAGCATGCCGAAGCCCATCGTTTGGCCGAGGAGGGCGATTACGCCGGTGCCGCCGCCGAATACGAGCGCGTGCTCGAATCCGACCCGTCCGATGCACTGGCCGCCCGCGAACGTGCGAAGGCGCTGTTGCTGGCCCGCTCCGGGTCCGCTGATGTACGTGACGTGCGTGCCGCTGCCGCCGCAGCGCCGGACGATGTGGAAGCGCAGTTGGCTGTGGCTGATATCGACATGATCGGTGGCCAGATTCAAGACGCTTTCGACCGTTTGCTGGACTTTTTGGCCGCCGGGCACAAGGCCGATATCGAGCCGGTTCGCAAGCGTCTGCTCGAATACTTCGCCATCCCCGAACCCACCGACCCGCGTCTGGCTCGCGCCCGCCGTCGCCTAGCCACCCTCATGTACTGATTGGTTTTGGCTCCCCTCTTTGAGGGGAGCTGTCAGGCGTAGATGACTGAGGGAAGCGCGCGAACGTACTTGATTGCTTCCCCTAAACCATCCGATTCTTCCCGAAATATTGCTGGAACCTTGGCCCCTCCAGCGCCAGTTCCTCCTCGAAATCATCCGCCCACTTGCAGAACGGACGGTTGGCGAGACCATCGTTATTGAATCGCGCCTGATCGGTGATTTCGGTGATGCAGAATTTCGGAATCGTCAGATTGGTAACCGGCCCGGATCGTTCGGCCTCGGCTACGATCAGCGGCGCGTTCGGCCCGCCGAACACGTCCACGCTCCAGCCGTCTTCCGCAATCCACACGGAATACCGGTTCTTGATGATTACCGAGCCGCCGCGCTTGATGAGTTCGGCGGCGATGCGCGTGTCGATCTCGCGCTCGACCTCGTAGCGCGTGCCACCCACGGACGGACCTTTGACGGTGACATACGCTTCCGAGAACCGGTCGCGGTACTCGTCCAGCACGGCCACCGGATTTACGTCGGGCGTCATGTCGACGTGAACCTTGTGCGAGACCAGCCGCACGCGCAAGGCGTAATTGTCGGCATGCACGTAGTAGCTCTGAATAATGAGGGTCGGGGCGTCGCCGTCGTCGTATTCCGCCGGCAGCTCGCGGCAGAAGAAGCGGCGTTCGTATTCGAAGTCATCTGTAGGTTCCGACATAACCTCATTGTAGAGCCGATGATGGCGATTTTCTCGTTATTTTGGCGACGTATGTGCCTCATGCAGCGTGATGTGGTGTACAGTAAAGAAGTTACTCGGGTTTGTAGCTCAGTGGATAGAGCGTCTGTCTCCGGAACAGAAGGTCGTGGGTTCGATCCCCATCAAGCCCACCAGCATGGCTTTCGGCTAGCCGCCGGAAGCCTTTTGCATATTCGGCGCGTGATATTAAGCGCGTGCAAAGCTGGTGCTGGTGCTGGTGCTGGTGCTGGTGCTGGTGCTGGTGCTGGTGCTGGGGTCGGTGATGCCGGCTCGCTTGGGTCGTGGAAAAACCGCCCGGTTTGGCGAGAACGGTAGTCGAATCGTCTGGAATCGTCTGGAATAGCAAGGAATAGTCTGTTGATGGCCGTATGCCGGGCATCATGCGCGCTAAACGCGACTTCGCTCAGTAGACTGCTACGTAATCGGCATTGCCAATCGTTGCTGATCGTGCGATTGGTCGTAGCCGGTGGTGATGTGTACCGGCGCCGGCCGCAGCAGGTGGGCGCCCCCAAGATGAGAAGGAGCACAATATGAGCGAAAAGATGGAAGCCGTAGCCACTTCCGAGGCGCCGGCCGCGCTGGGCGCATACAGCCAGGCGGTGAAGGCCAATGGCTTCGTGTTCGTATCCGGCCAGCTGGGCATTGATCCGGCCACCGGCGAACTGGCGGGCGAGACCGCTGGAGAGCAGGCTGCACAGGCGCTGAAGAATATTAAGCACATTCTCGACACTGCCGGTACCGGCATTGAGCATGTGTGCCGCGCCACCATCTACCTGAAGAACGTCGAGGACTTCAAGGAAGTGGACGCACGTTACGCTGAGGCGTTCATCGGCTCCGTCAAGCCCGCCCGCGTGGCCTTTGGCAACAACATGATTCCCAAGGGCGCGCTCGTGGAGATCGACGCCATCGCGGTGGAGTGATTCGAACGTTTTCCCGGCGGCCCGTCTGCGCGCATGGTGTGTGCAGACGGGCCGCCGCGTATTGTGCGACGCATTCCGGGGAATGTTTCGCTGGGCGGGGGCGCGAGGTGTGGTTCCGCGACACGTTCCCGGGAACGTTGCGCTGGAATCGTTGGGCGGTGGTCCGTGCCACAATAGAGACCATGGCATCCAAAGGAAAACCGTCGCCACGTTCGGCCGTAAGCCCGCTGAGTGATGAGCAGGTCAAGCGTCTGGCCGCCCGCCACACGCTTGTGGACTCGACACAGTATTACCCGACCGGCCCCCGCACGCCCAATCAGCCGGAAATCAACGCCCAGAATCCCAAGGCCACCAAACGACTGCTGGGAGGGGTGTCCATTGTGTTCCGCGCCAGCTGCAAGACCAAGGCCTGGGGCCTGGAACAGGTGCCGGAAACCGGACCGTTCATCACCGCCGCCAGTCATATCACCATGTTTGATGTGTTCGTGCCGATGATGAGCCTGTTCCACATGGGCCGCCGCCCCCGTTACATGGCCAAGGCCGAGATGGCGAAGTGGCCATTGATCGGCAAGTGGTTCCGGTTGGTCGGCATGCAGCCGGTGCAGCGTCATTCGGGCAAGGCCAAGCAGATCGAAGAGACCTCGATTGATATTCTGACGTCCGGCCGCCCGCTGACGGTCTGGCCGGAAGGCACCGTGACCCGCGACCCGAAAAAGTGGGTGATGAGCATTAAGGAGGGCGTGGGATACATCGCCCTTGAATCCTCGCACAGACTGGGGCATCAGGTGCCGCTGTACCCGGCGGTGACGTGGGGTGCCGCCTCCATCAACCACTGGTGGCCATGGCCGCGCAAAAACGTGGTGATGTGCTATGACCATGCGCTCGATTACTCCGATCTGCTTGCCGACATGGACTCATGGGGTGAAGAGCCGCCTGCCGAGGCCGTGAACGAGCTGATGTGGCGCGTGCTCAAACGCATGAACACAGTACTGGAGGAAATTCGTGGCGAGCAGTTCCCCGCTGAAGGCTACTGGGACTACCGCAGCATGAGTCGTAAGCCTTGGCCGGAAGCCGGCGGCCCGTTCCCGGCTGAGAAGTAGCCGCACCGGTTCCCGTACGGGGAGCCTAGGCGAGTAGCATGGCACAGATTGTGCCGATGAAGTTGCGCGACAAGCGAAGGTAGGAATCTGATATGGGTAAAAATATAACGGTTCTCGGCGCAGGAGCATGGGGTACCGCTTTCGGCCAAGTGCTGGCGGACGCCGGCAACACGGTGACCATGTGGGCCAAGGAGCAGCGGATTGTCGAGGGCATTCGCGATCACCACCACAACGCCGTGCGCCTGCCGTCCGTCGAAAAGTTGCCGGACAGCATGACCGCCACCGGGGATCGCGCCGAAGCCGTCAAGAACGCGGACATCGTAGTCGTGGCCATCGCCGCGCAGTTCGCACGCGTGGCCCTCGTCGAATTCAAGGGACTGATTCCCGATCGCGCCATCGTCGTCAGCCTGATGAAGGGCATCGAGCGTGGCACCAACAAGCGTATGGACGAAGTCGTCCGCGAATCCCTTGACCTGCCGGCCGACCGGTTCGCAGCCATTTCCGGACCGAACCTGTCCAAGGAAATCGCCGATCGTCATCCTGCCGCCACCGTGGTGGCTTGCACGAACCTCGATAATGCCACGAAGGTGGCCGAGGCATGTACCACCTCCTATTTCAAGCCGTTCGTGACCACCGACGTCATCGGTCTGGAAATGTGCGGCAGCCTGAAGAACGTGACCGCGCTGGCCGTGGGCATGGCCCGTGGTGCCGGCTACGGTGAGAACACCGCAGCCATGATCGAAACTCGTGGACTGGCCGAACTGACCGCACTGGGCGTAGCCGCTGGCGCCGATCCCAAGACCTTCTTCGGCTTGGCCGGTGTGGGTGATCTCATCGCCACCTGTGGCTCTCCGCTGTCTCGTAACTATACGTTCGGCGCGAATCTCGGCAAGGGATTGACGGTCGAGGAGGCCACCAAGGTCAGCAACGGTGTGGCCGAAGGCGTGCCCACCACGGATGCGGTGGTGGCTCTTGGCGAGCAGCTTGATGTGCCGACCCCATTGGCGTATCAGATGAGCCGCGTGCTGAACGAAGGCATTTCCTGCTCGGAGATGCTTGCCGGACTGTTCGGGCACGAGGTTACCGGCGAATAACGAGAGAAGCGACGTATACGTGGCGTATACGTTGTACGTGCAAAGTCGTGTGACGTATACGTCGTTGACGTGCGCGAGTAGACTGGTGTGCGTCTCTTGTGCGCGGCGGTCCGAGCGCGGTTCGGTCCGGTTGGCGGTGCAAAGCATAGGCTTGAAAACGGTTGTAGTTTCAATAAAAGGATGGTTATGGCCAAGAAGCGTGTTGTGGTGCTCTATGGTGGGCGTGCAGACGAGCATTCGATTTCCTGCATCTCCACTGCCGGTGTGCTGGGGGCCATGGACACTGAACGGTTCGAGCCGATTCCGGTCGGTATCACCAAGGACGGCAAGTGGATCATCAACGGCGAAGATCCTCGTGGCTGGAATCTGGATGGCGGCGAGCTGCCGACCGTAAAGATCACCCCGGAATCGCGCCCGGTGATGCTTGACCCCTCTCGCGGCCAGGACGGTTTCTTCATCGGCGAGCCCAGCCACATCAATTCCGCCGATTCCGGCTTCGGCACCAGCTTCGTCAGCATGCCCGACCTGGAAATGCACCATGCGCTGACCTCCCTTGGCCATGTGGACGCGGTACTGCCGGTGCTGCACGGCCCCTATGGCGAGGATGGTACGGTTCAAGGCCTGCTGGAAATGATGGGTGTGCCGTACGTGGGGTGCGGAGTGTTTGCTTCCGCCGCCTGCATGGATAAGCATTACACCAAGGTGGTACTGGATGCCGCCGGCATTCCCACCGCGCCCGGTGTGACGGTCGATGCGCGCAACTTCACCGCCGCCGATGTGCTTGCCAAGATCGAGGACGCCGGTCTTACTTATCCGCTGTTTGTCAAGCCTTCGCGCGCAGGCTCCAGCTTCGGTGTGACCAAAGTCGAGAAAGCCGATGACCGCGAGACCCAGCAGGATCGTCTGGCCGCCGCCATCGCCACCGCCGGCGAGCACGACTGGAAGGTGCTCGTCGAACAGGGGATTGATGGTCGCGAAATCGAATGTGCCATGCTGTGCCCGAAGGCCGGTGACGAGCCCGAGGCCAGCTGGCCCGGCGAAATCGTGCTCGATCATCAGAACGACGACCAGTTCTACGATTTCGACTCCAAGTACATGGATGCCTCCGCCAGCCACGTGGAAGTGCCTGCCAATCTGCCGGTCAGCGTGCTTGAGGACGTGCGTGACGTGGCCCGTCGCGCGTTCAAGGCCGTGGATGGTGCCGGCTTGAGCCGTGTGGACACCTTCGTGACGCCTGATGGCACGGTGATGGTCAACGAAATCAACACCATGCCCGGCTTCACGCCGATTTCCATGTATCCCAAGGCTTGGGATGCCACCGGAGTGAGCTACACCGAACTCATCACGCGATTGATTGAGGGCGTGCTGAGGTAAGTGTGGTGCGGAATCGGCCGCCAAGGAAGAGGGCGCGCTGAACGTCATCGCCCTTCCGCACGACTGGTCCAACTACGGCGAGGTCATCGAGGGCTTCAAGAAGAAGTACCCGGAGATCAAGGTCACCGAGCTCAACCCGAACGCCTCATCCAAGGAAGAGCTCGACGCCGCCAAGACCAACAAGGGCATCGACGCCGCCCCCGACGTCTTCGATGCCGGCCAGTCCATCGCCGCCACCTCCACCGACTACTTCGCCCCGTACAAGGTGCAGGCCTGGGACAAGATCCCGGACGGGCAGAAGGACGCCAATGGCGCCTACTACGCCGACTACACCGGCATCATGTCCGTGGGCTGGAACGCCGACAAGTACGGCGACATCAGCTCCCCGGACGACCTGCTCGACCCGAAGTTCGCCGGCACCGTGGCCCTCAACGGCAAGCCCGCCGAGGCTGGCGCCGCCTTCAACGGCTACCTGATGGCCAACCAGCTCGCCGGTGGCGACATCAACAACCTGCAGCCCGGCCTTGACTACTTCAAGAAGCTCAAGGAAGCCGGCAACCTGACCACCGTCGACGTGACCAACGGCACCATCGACTCCGGCCAGACCGGCGTGGTCTTCGACTGGACCTACAACCAGGCCTCCTACAAGAAGGAGCTCAAGGACAAGGGCGTGAACTGGAAGTACAAGACCTTCCCGAAGGCCCAGGTCGTCAGCTACTACAACCAGGCCATCAACAAGGACGCGCCGCACCCGGCCGCCGCCCGCCTGTGGGAGGAGTACCTGTACACCGCCGACGCCCAGAACCTGTGGTTCAAGGGCGGCGCCAACCCGGTGCTGCTCGATTCCATGAAGGAAGACGGCACCGTCGACCAGGCCACTCTGAAGGACGCCATCACCATCGAAGGCGAGCCGGTCTCCTACACCAACGACGACTCCACCCGCATCACCGAGTGGCTCCAGAACAACTGGGACAAGACGATCGGCAACTGAGGCACAGACCGATGACCGCCGCAATCGCACCCATTGCATCGAACGGACCTGCTGCCGCCAAGGCTGCGGGTCCGTCCGCTACTCCCGCTTCTCCTCTCTCCTCGGCGATGGCCAAGCACCGCCAGGAGCTGGGCACGCTCGCCACCACGCTCCCGTTCTTCGCCTACACCGCCTGCTTCCTGCTCGCACCCACCGTCATCGTGATTGTCGGTGCATTCCAGGATCGCAGCGGCAACTTCACGCTCGCGAACTTCAATAAGATGTTCGAGGCCAACACCATCGCCGCATTCGGCACCTCGATTCTGGTGTCTTTAGCATCCTCTCTGATCGGCGCAGTGGTGGGCGCGCTCGCTTCCTACGCACTGGTCATTGGTGCCAAGCCGAACGGCCTGCTGCGTCGTATGGTCTCCGCCATCTCCTCCGTGCTTGCTCAGTTCGGCGGCGTGATGCTCGCGTTCGCGTTCATCGCCACCATCGGCATCAACGGTATCGGCACCATGCTTATCAAGACACTGACCGGCTACACCGTGAACCCGAACTGGCTCAGTTCGTTGCCGGGCCTGGTGACCATCTACTGCTACTTCCAGATTCCGCTGATGATCATCATCTTCCTGCCCGCGGTCGATTCGATCCGTCCACAGTGGCGCGAGGCATGCGAATCCCTCGGTGGCAACACGTTCCAGTACTGGACGCGCGTGGCCTGCCCGATTCTGGCACCCCGCTTCATCTCCGCGTTCCTGCTGCTGTTCGCCTCCGCGTTCTCCGCATACGCGACCGCCGCGGCCCTGTTCTCCCAGCGTTCGATTCTGGTGCCGCTTATGATCCAAGGTGCCATGCGCAACGAACTGGACCCCAACCAGCAGGGCTTTGCCCAGGTGCTGGCATTCGCAATGATCATCGTCGTGGCCATCGTCATGCTGTTGAGCCACGCCGTGGAAAAGAGGGCCGGACGTTGGCAATGACCGAAACTTCCGCAACCAAGCCGCCGCAGCTGCGCGCCGCTCGTGCGCGTAAACAGAGCATCATCAAATTCGTGATCCTGTTCGTCACCCTGGCGTTCCTGTTCGTGCCGCTGCTGGCCATGCTCATCTTCACCCTGCGTCACCCGCTGTCCGGCCGCTGGTCGGCCGCGCCGTGGATCGCGATTTTCACCGGCAACGGCGAGTCGCTGGGTGCCGACCTGACCGTGCTGTGGCAGGGCATCGGCACCTCGCTGGCCCTGAGCGCGGTCACCGTGGTGATCATGCTGGTGCTGTTGGTGCCCACCATGGTCATCGTGCATATTCGCTCCAAGGTTTTGGAGCGCGCGATCGAATGGGTGGCCACGCTGCCGCTGACCATCCCGGCCATCGTGCTGGTGGTGGGTTTGGGCCCGATCTACCGCTGGCTGTCCGCCGACGTGCTGAGCACCAACCCAATCTGGCTGTGCTTCGCCTATGTGATTCTCGTGATGCCGTTCGCCTTCCGCGCGATCGCCGTGGGGCTTAACTCCATCGACGTCAAGACGCTGGTCGAGGCATCCCGCTCGCTCGGTGCCTCCTGGCCCAAGGTGTTCCTCAAGGTGATCATCCCGAACCTATGGCAGTCGATTCTCTCGGCATCCTTTATCTCCATCGCCGTGGTGCTGGGCGAATACACCGTCGCCTCGCTGCTCGGCCGTATGAACCTGCAGGTCGCGCTCTACCAGCTCGGCCAATCCAATTCTCAAATCTCCACCGCCATGTCGCTGCTGGCTTTGCTCTTCGGCGTGGTGCTCCTCGTTGCGCTCGACCTGATCTCCGACGCAATGCGTAAGTCAAGGGAAGGTAAGTGACCCGATGAACAACGATTCAACCCCCACCCGTCAGGAAACCGGTACCGCAGTGGACGCCGCCCCGGCGTCCCCGGCCATCCCGGCAGCCGTGTCCTCCACCGCCGAGGACGCCTTCAAGAACGATCCCACCGCCACCCTCGAAGGCGTGCGCGGCAAGGACGTGACCAAGGCCGCCAAGGCCCTGCTCAAAGACAGCGTCAAGCGCGGCGGCGGCTCCATCCAGATGCGCGACGTCGTCAAGATCTACCCCGGCTCCACCGTTCACGCGCTCGACGACTTCAACCTGGACATCAAGCCCGGCGAAATGGTCGTGATGCTCGGCGGCTCCGGCTGCGGCAAGTCCACTGCGCTGCGCTCGCTCGCCGGCCTCGAAGACATCCAAGGCGGACGCATCATGGTCGGCGGACAGGACGTCACCGGTGTGCCGGTGAACAAGCGCGAAATGGCCATGGTGTTCCAGGCGTACTCGCTTTTCCCGCACATGACCGCCCTTGAGAACGTGGAATTCGGCCTTGAAGTGCGCGGCATGGGCAAGGCCGAACGCCGCAAGATCGCCATGGAACAGCTGGAGCTCGTGGGGCTTGCCGATCAGGCCAAGAAGTACACGCAGCAGATGTCAGGCGGCCAGCAACAGCGCGTGGCCCTGGCCCGCGCGCTGGCCGTCAAGCCGCGCGTGCTCCTGCTCGACGAGCCGCTCTCCACGCTCGCCTGCTGAATGGCGTTGCGATGATCGTGCGGTTCTGCTCTGTTTTGTGACTGTACGATCGTCGAATGGCTTATCGGCAATGATATGTGTGGGACGGCGGCGATTTTTGGGCGATTATCGCGTGTCGTCCCACGCCGGTGCGGGATGGCATGAACGTCAAACGATGTACATTCGTGCCGTCCCACAGAATGTATTGGGGAATCGTTGCAATGACGCCATTTCTTCGTGCGGCGTCATCAGTCATATGTGGAGTGGTGTGGGCCGCCGTGAAAAAATCGGGTAAAATCGCGTGGCGTCCCATAGTAATCTTGCAGAGTAGGGGACTTTCTCGTCATTGGGAATGATTGACGTTGATCATTCCTTGCCCATTGATGATTTCCTCCCCCATTCCCAATGCAATCGAAACGCCGTGCCGTATTCTTGAAGAGTATTGCACGTGTGATCGGTCCGTTTGCGGCCAGTGACTATGGGGGATAAGTATGAGCGAACCAATGCCGCCGGCGCAGCAGCCGCAGGTACCTGAGCAACCACAGCAGCCGCAACAAACCCCACGCGATTGGTGGTTCACGGCCCATCGCCGGTTTTCGACAATCGGCTCGGCGCTCGCCATTATGATGGTGTTCTGGATCGGGCTGAATATTCTGGCCACTGAAGCACTACGAACGCTGCTTGGCGCCGATGTGCCCGCTTGGGCTGTGCTGCTCGCCTCCTCCGGGCCGCTGTATGTGGTGGCCATGCCGCTGAGTATGTTGGCCTTCACTCGCGTACCGGTTATTCGCACCCGGCAGTACCCCATGAAGGCCGGGGAGTTCATTCGGATTTTCGTCATGTGCATTCCGGTAATGCTCTTGGGCAATATGATTGGCAATATATTGTCTGCCGGAGCCACTGATGGTCAGGCCACCAATCGCATCAACGACGTGATTCTTGGCAGCGACTGGCGGGTGAACGCATTGTTCATAGGCCTGTTGGCACCGGTTTGCGAAGAATGGATTTTTCGCAAGGAGATTATCTCCCGCCTGCGCCGGTACGGAGAAAAGACCGCAATCATGTTCTCCGCATTGGCGTTCGCGCTATTCCATATGAACGTGTTCCAGTTCTTCTACGCCTTTGGCCTAGGACTGATGTTCGGATATGTATACACACGCACCTCCCGCCTGCGGTATTCAGTGGCTATGCACATGCTGATCAACCTGAACGGGGCAGTGCTCGCCCCATTGGTGATACAACAGATCGATCCCCGCATCCTCGACGGCACAATCAGCGAGGCCGAAATCATGCGTATGGCTGAAACCGGCAACATGGGCGGCATGGGCATCATGATGTTGTACGGCACAGTGATGTTGGGCCTCTGCATTGCCGGTATCGTGCTGCTTATCACCAAGCGCAAGAACTGGGAGTTCTATCTTGCGCCAGAGGAGTTGCCGGCGGGGCTTAAAATACGCACCGCCTATGCCAATCCCGGCGTTATTGCGTACCTACTGCTGACTGTGATGCTTACCGGTTGGATGCTGTTCGCATAATTGTCATAGCCGGGCCCAGAGAGGCGAGTCGGGAGATATCACAGATTGTCTGACGAGCCGCCATCTTCGACAAGGTATTCGGTGCCCGAACCGGCGATGGCTCGCGCCGCCATATCTTTGATGGTGGAAGGCAGCACACCCTCGCGCGCGAACACAAGCACTTGGCCGGTCATGCCGTAAGGAGAAAAACCGGTGAACTTGACCAGCGGTGGCTGCCCCTCCAGTGCCACGTCGGCGGTGGCTTTGGTTACGCGGTCGAGAATATCCTGACTGATAGCGGACGGGTCACCGGAGGCCTTGGCCGTGAATTCAAGCGTGGCCATGCCTTCGCTGGCCGGCGTGAGCTTGGTCAAGGCGGCGGTATTGAGTACTGAATTGGGGATGACCATCATGTCTCCGGAACGGGTGCGCACCACGGTCTGACGCCAGGTGATGTCGTGCACGGTACCTGTGACGCCTTGAATGGTCACCAGATCGCCGGGCTGGATTACGCGGCCCAGCATCAGGCCGAAGCCGCCGATGATATTGGCGATCGTATCCTTCAGACCCAGTGAGATCGCCACGCCTCCGACGCCGAGGGCGGTGACCAGGGTGGTCGGATTGATGCCGAACACCGGCTGCAGCACCATCGCCGCACCAGTGACCCAGATGGTCACGCGCGTGAGATTCACGAAAATCGAGGCGCTGGGAATCTGAGAATTGTCCAGAATCTTGCGCAACACGCGGCTGATGACGCGGTCGGCCACAAATACGATGGCCAATACAATGGCCAGCCAGATGAGTTTGCCCGCATTGACCTGGAACCAGTGTGCGATGTCTTGTGCATATTCGGTCATATGCCCTACTGTATCGACCATTTCTGGTGAAGTCGTAAACATGCGGGCCCACGTCGGGTTTTGGCCGTTGCGGTGGTGCCGGTGGTGCGATACCTGTGGTGCCGTCGGTGGCGTGCCGCCGGTGGCACCGCGGCACCGCGGTGCAGCATCATCGTGGTGATGACGTCGCCGTGACGCCTAGTCCCGATGCTCGCGGCAGGTCTGGCCGAGGCCACGGGCCAGACGAATCGGATCGAGAATCTCGTCCAGCTGCTCGGCGGGCAGGTCGGTGCGTTCGCCGGCCACCTCGCGCACGGTACGGCCGGTGTGCACGGCTTCGGCGGCGATGTCGGCCGCGTGCTCGTAGCCGATGTAATGGTTGAGCGCGGCGGAAATCGACGGTGAGGACTGGGCATATGAACACCCCAGGTCAGCATTGATTTCGATGCCTTCCACGCAGTTGACGCGGAACGTCTCCATGGCGCGCGTCAGCAACGCCATGCCGGTCAGCAGCTCATGCACCATCACCGGGTCGAAGGCGTTCAGTTGCAACTGTCCCTCGGCCACGGCCCAATTCACGGTCACGTCCATGCCGAAGATCGTGAAGCAGCACTGGTTGACGCATTCGGGGATCACTGGGTTCACTTTGGCCGGCATAATCGACGAGCCGGCCTGACGCGCCGGCACGTTGAGATCGTTGAAACCGCAGCGCGGCCCGGAATTGAGCAGTCGCAAATCGTCGGCGGCCTTCTTCAGGTGCACGGCGAGGCTCTTGATGGCATCCGACGTGGCCACGTACGCGCCCATATCCGTCATGGCGGCCACCGGATCGGGCGCGGCGGTGACTGGCAGCCCGGTGATTTGCGCCAGATGCTTGATGGCGGACTTGCGGAATCGCAGATCCGCGCAAATGCCGGTACCGATGGCGGTGGCACCGAGGTTGAGCTGGGCCAGCAGCGGCACCACGCGATCGAATGCAGCCAAATCAGACTTCAACAGCGTGGCAAACGCATGAAATTCCTGACCATAGGTCATTGGTACGGCGTCCTGCAGCTGCGTGCGGCCAATCGTCACGTCATTGATATGTTTGTCGGCCAGATCGTGGAAGGCCTTGGCGAGTTTCTTGGTGGACTCGGCGAGCGGCCCGATCGCGTCGATAAGCGCGAGTTTGCAGGCGGCCGGATAGGTGTCGTTCGTGGACTGCGACTCGTTGACGTCGTCGTTCGGATGGATGTATGCGTAGTCGCCGCGCTGGTGGCCGGCGATTTCCAGCGCACGGTTGGCGATCACCTCGTTCATGTTCATGTTCGACGAAGTGCCGGCACCGCCCTGCATCACATCGACCGGGAACTGATCGGCCAGTTTGCCGGCCTCGATTTCCAGGCAGGCGGCGCGAATGGCCTCGGCCTTGGCCGGGTCGATCAGGCCTAATTCCTCATTGGCGATGGCGCAGGCGCGCTTGACCGTGGCATAGGCGCGAATCAGCTCGGGATGTTGGCTATCGGTGATGCCGGAGACCGGGAAGTTGCCGATAGCGCGCTGGGTGTGAATGCCCCAGTAGACGTTCGCCGGCACCTCCATCTGGCCGATGCAGTCATGTTCCAGACGGGTTTTGTTCGATGTTTCGCTCATGCTTCCATCTTCCTGTGTGAGGGCTGGAAACGCCAGCATGAGAGGCTGATTGCGCCTTGTGAGAAACCTCACGCAGGGTTCATTCGACGGAAACAATCCAGACTCACTGGTTTTCGGTCAAGCGGTGTACCCGGGGAATCCTGCGGGGCCGTTCGACGGTGAGATGGGGGATGGCGCGGCATGCGTGGCGGTGGCCGGCATGCCGGGGGCGGCCGAATCCTGCGCATTGTGCACGAAGATGCGATTCCAGTAATTAAGCATGTCCTTTTGGCTCATGGACAGGTATATGCCCATGGCCAGCACGGCCACATCTTCTTTAAGCAGGTCTTTGATTTCGATGGCGTCGCTCAATTCGGGCCAACGTTGCAGCACGGCGAGCATGCCGCCCACGGTGAACTCGACCATGAGATCGGTTTTCAGGTCAAGGTTCTTGGGGTCGCGTTGCAATGTGCTGAGCATTTGCAGACGGCAGAAGTCGCGCAGCGATTCGGTCAGTTCAAGCGTGCTGTGCGGGCCTGCCAACAGGGCCAGGCGGTCGAGGCGTTGCCGTTGCTCTGGATCGGAGAGCGTGGCGGTGACGCGGTCCCGCCATTGTTCCTCGGGATTGCCATTTGGGTCGGGGGTGCGGTTGATCGGAATCGATTCGACCTGATGCAGGATGGCTGAATCGGCCAATTCGGGCAGGCTGGAGAAGTGATAATAGAACGAATTACGGTTCACGCCAGCCTCACGCACCACATCGGTGACGGTGATCTTGCGGTAGTCGCGGTCGGCGAGTAATTCCCAGAAAGCGTTCTCTAGGCGTTCTTTGGCGGGCAGCACCTCGGAATCATGGCGTGGACGTGGCATCTCTTCCTCCTGATGCACCAGCGTGATATGGTCACGCTGTCTGATAACTTATTGGGCAGTATAACTATTATTTGTGGACATGTCTATGAGCTAATCGGCGATTTCAGTTGTGTCCTCCGCTGAGGGCGAAGCTACGGTGCCGGCATCGGTATCGGTATCGGCTCTGGCCGGGGCCGCTCTATCTGTTCCTGTCGCGGTTCCTGCTGGGGTCTCGGCTGTTCCTTTGTCGGTCGCAGAACTTGGTGCGGAAGCTGGGGTGGGCGTCGGCCTGCGTTTGGCCGTGGACGCCTTGAACAGTATCGCTAGGGCCTCAACCAAATGACGCCGGTCTGCGGGGGTCAGCCCTACATACGCGCCAAGCATCGCCGGAATCGAAGCGGGGAAGTTGCTCATCACCTCGCTGAAACTGGTGGCGCCGTTGGCGTGCAGCACGGTGAACAGCGCGTCCACCGCACGTTTGCGCTGTTCGGGCGTAAGCGTGGCGATCCAATGGTTCAGCTCCTCGTTAAACAACTGCGAGCTGGAACTCAAATCCGGCTCGGTGATGAACTGGTCGCCATCCAATAGCCAGGTGAAGGCGGAATGCTGCATGATGCCATCCGAATCGGAAGAGACCGCGCGGCAAGGCTCCGGGGTCTCGAAAATCATGCCCACAATCGACGAACTTGGCACGATTTTCGTCACCTTCGGCTGGATGGTGCGGTAGGCGGGGCTGGTCACAATCTCCGGCGGGAAACCGGGGCCGTCCAGTGAATAGACATGCTGAATGCGCTTGCGCACCTTGGGGTCGGCGTTCATGGCCGCGTAAATCGCCAGGTTGCCTCCCTTGGAATGGCCGACCAGAATAATCGGACCTTCCCACAGTCGCGCCACCGTATCCAGATAGGCGCTGGCTGAACGTTGCGCCGGCACCGGATACTGGAAAGCCATATTGAAATCTTCCTTCCATCCGATGAGCGAATCATCGGTGCCGCGGAAGGAAATAACCAACGTGCCTTTGTAGGTCGGCTTTCGGCGCTTGTGGCCGTCGGGCAGTTGGAAGGTGGCGGCGGCGAATTGGGTTTGCTCACCCTGATTGATGTGCTCGACCACCGCGCCCAGACGAACGTTGGCGTAGCGGGGGTTCTCGCCCGCGGCCTGGAACAGGTCGTGGGTCAGGTCCGGATTGACCACTGAAACCATTTGGGCTTCGTGCGGCTTGTCGTCGGCATGCGTTTTCGGCGAACGATGCAGCTCGCGGTTGGCCTCGTCAAGGCTTACCGATTCAAGCTCGGGATGCCAGATACCCTTCAGCCAGATCAGTGGATGCTTGGGCTCGAAAGCGCGAATGCGTGCGGCGAACGAGCCTGACCGCGTCTCATCCAGCATCAACGTCGGGCAGATACTGGCCACATCCTCATAGATGAGCGTGGAGATGATCAAGGCGTCGATTTCATTGAACGGCAAGTCGGCGAAGGAGCGCGTTTCGGTGTGCGCGTAATCGATAATGCCGGTCATACGCACCTCCTGCTTCCGTTGATATTGCATATCCCCTTGGGCCATGTGGTCTTGCGATTGCGTGCGGCCGTGCGGCTGCGCGCAGCAATTAACCATATACATTCCATTGTAGGGATTGTGCGGTTTTGGCCGGCGCGATCGAGCAAGACTGCACCGACGGCGAACAATTCGTGGGAGGATTCCCGTCAGCTTGTCGAAAATTGTCGGGTAGCAGGGTTGCGATGCCAGCCAGCCGACCACCCTCCGGCGTTACGTGCCACTTCCCGCCAGCGGGAGGGGTAACCACTCAATCCTTTTGACGAGGCGGACCGCTGGGGCCGTCAAAGGTTCGGCAGATTGAAGCGGGCCAGATCCACGCCTTCGTGGTCGAGCAGTTCGGCCTTGATGTCGAGTCGGCCGCCGTAGCCGCCAAATGCGCGGCCCGAGCCGACTACGCGGTGACAGGGCACGATGATAGTAACCGGATTGCGCTTCACTGCGCCTCCGACCGCCTGCGCGGCCATGCGGCCGCCACCGCGTCGTTCGGCCAATTCGGCGGCGAGTTCGCCGTAACTTACCGTCATGCCATAGGGAATTTCGGCCACCAGATTCCACACTTCATGTTGGAATGGCGTGCCGGCGGGATGCAACGGCGGCGTCTGATCTAGGCCGGGGCGCTCGCCGGCGAAATAGGCGGTCAGCCATACGCGGGTCATACGGAACACATCGGGTTCACGATCGGATTCGCGATTCGAATCGAGAACGGCTTGGTGATCGGTGGCCCACCACCAGTCTTCAAGACAGAGCTCGGTCAGGCCCTCGCCGTCCGAGGCCATCATCATCCGGCCGATGGGCGTTTCGACTGTGGCCCGCATCAGTTGTCGTTGCGTCATACCGCCATTATCGCGCGTTGAGGGATGAAGCCCATACCGTGCCTGATTTCATGAAGGACGGGTCGTGCTGTACGGTCAGTATTGCGTGCTGGGCAGCGATATCTGACATAGTGGGGGTTCTTGGGCCGGCGTGAGTGTTCTTTCCGACATCCCAACCGTCTAACTCCGTTTCGAGGGGCTGATTTGGGTTATTCCGGAGGTCTATCTCCGTTTCGAGAGGCTCCTCATCCGGGAAACCGCAAGTATAAACGGCTCCGGGCTAACGTCATTACGCCGTTTTTGGCCCGTGTCTACTCAGCCACCAGCCCCTTGAAACGGGAGTAGACCTCCGGAGAAGGCCAAATCAGCCCCTTGAAACGCAGCGACCCCTCTGATTGGAGTCAATCAGAGGGGTTCGGCACATTGCTGATGCAGCTGGTCCGCCGTCCGCCTTGAGGCGGAACGTAACCAAGATTCAGGCGGGATTACTCCGCAACGAGCGCCAGGAAGGCGGCGGCCACGGCGGCTGTCGGGTTCGGGAATTCCTCGTCCTGGTTGAAGAACGGCACGTCGGCGTAGTTCAGGAACTTCACTTCGGCACGGTCGCCGATCAAGGCCTTGGCCTCTTCGGCCAGCTGATCGGTTATCGTCATGCGTTTCTGATTTCCACGGCCATGGCCGTGGAATGTGCCCATCGCTTGGTTCTACCCGCTGTTTATGCTGGCCATGCCCATCGCTTGGCTGCTGTATACGGTCACCGCGAGTTATGTGCACGGCGGCACCCGATAATCGTTGGAAAACCGGTGGGACACGCGGGGGCTTGGCTTTTTCCTGAGGTTGGCGTATCTTTGTCACCTGTTGCCCGTGAAGGTAACACATGCGGACATAGCTTAGTTGGTAAAGCGCAACCTTGCCAAGGTTGAGACCGCGGGTTCGAGTCCCGTTGTCCGCTCTCGGATGGTTGATTCATACTGATTGATTCGACCGGAGGATGACCCGGGCGGTTGGCGCAGTGGTAGCGCACTTCCCTGACACGGAAGGGGTCACAAGTTCGAATCTTGTATCGCCCACTCGATGAATCGCCGGCAGAATGTTGCCGGTTTTTTCATCACAGGCTCGGGCGATTGGCGCAGCGGCTAGCGCACTTCGTTCACACCGAAGGGGTCGTAGGTTCGATTCCTACATCGCCCACCCGATATCACGCTCGTCAGTCTATGATGGCGGGCATTTTCTATATCTGCCGTGCCACGGTCCCTTATATGGCGTCCGGCCTCGGGTGGCATTTGGCTGTGAGCGGTTTCCGATTATGAGTGGCGTCCGGCCGTCGTGCAATCCCGCTGCGCGCGGTGCCGTTTGGGCTGTAATACGGGTGCTTTGAACTGGCCATAACTTCTTCATATGTCCCGGGGCTTGTGTCGTGTGCCGCGGCGTGCTTCCATAGTGGATATGGCGGTGCGGAAGGGGAGCCGCCATACTTACTTACACAAGGACGTCTTGGTCAGCCAGGGCAACGGCATGGAAAGGGGTTTGCGATGGTGTGCACCACGCTGAATTTCGCGAAGAAATACCTGCTGAAAACCGAAGTCAGGTCCGTTGCCGGTATGTCCGGCGGTACTTCCGATGCTGGTACTGATTTCGATGTCGATCTCGGTGGCGAGGGCGACCTCAGAAGCGATCATGCCACCGGTTTCAATCGCTCGCTATCGGCCGACGATTATTGGGCTGCAGCCGGATATGCCGATGAGTCATTGTATTGATGGACGTGATGACGCGGTAAGGGCGCGTCGATAAGTGCGGCTGGTGTCGCGGCTGATGCCGCATTTGGTGCTCGTTCGGTGGTCGCGGCTGATGTTCCGTACGGACCGCCTGCAATGGTTTTGCATCGGTGGTGCGTCAAAATCCGGACCGTCGCCGACGCTGTTGACGTCTGGCGGCGTTGGAGGGACAGATAATGGATTGTCAACGCCGCTGAGAACGATTGGCGACGGTGGTGGGACAGCGGATGCCCCACCACCGTCGCCAAGAGTGGTACTTGTGTCGGTGGCGTCCAAAACATGGCCCGGCACCGACATCAGATACTCTGAACGTCGGCGGATTCCCGTTCTGTGTCCCAGCGCCGACGTTTGATTCCTGCTTATGCGAGCTGGCGTCGGTAAAAAGGCAGAACTTGGTTCACCGGCGATGTCTCAGCACGTTTGCGCGCGTCGGATCCTTCTGGAGCAGCAGGAAGATGAGCGCGACGACGAGCAGGACGGCGATGGAGAGCACGCCGAACGAGGCGTTGCCGGTCAGGGACGTGGTGGTGGCTACCAGGAAGGTGCCGATGATCGAGGCGGTCTTGCCGAAGATATCGTAGAAGCCGTAGTACTCGTTGGCGTGGTCCTTGGGGATGATCTTGCCGTAGTACGAGCGGGAGAGCGCCTGAATGCCGCCTTGGAACACGCCGACCAGAATCGCCAGAATCCAGAACTCCACGGCCGATTTCATGAAGAACGCGGCGAAGAGCACGATGCACATGTACGCCACGACCGCCGCCGTGATCATCGCCTTGCAACCGAATCGCGCCGCCAGGCGGCCGTAGAGAATCGCGCAGGGGAAGGCCACGAACTGCGTGACGAGCAGTGCCACCACCAGCTGGGTGGAGTCGATGCCAAGCTCGGCACCGTAGGAGGTACTCATCGAAATCACCGTGTTCACGGCATCGATGTAGAAGAAGAACGCGATCATGAACATCCACAACGGCTTGTTCTTCACGATCTTGCCGAACGTGCCCGCCAGTTCGCTGAACGTGCCGCGCACGGCCGAGCCCAGCTGGTCACGGGTGGCGCGATAGTGCACTTGGCGGTAGCTGGTAAGCAGCGGGATGGTGAATGCCACCCACCAGATGGCGGTGATGATGAACGAGGCGCGCGTGCAAGCCACCGTGGACCAGCCGAAGAGCGACGGGCCGCCGAAGATCAGTGCGATGCAGAAGATGAACGGCACGGTGGAGCCGATGTAGCCCCAGCCGTAGCCGTGCGAGGAGACCTTGTCCATGCGCTCGTTCGAGGTGGTGTCGATAAGCATCGAATCATAGAACGTCAGCGAGCCGTTAAGGCCGATGGTCGCCAGAATATAGACGACCAGGAACGGCAGCCAGGTCAGGGGCAAGGCCATTGTGCAGCAGGTGACCACGCCGGTGCCGAAGAAGCCCAGGAAGAACTTGATTTTCATGCCTTGCACGTCGGCGATGGAGCCGAGCAACGGCATGAGCAACGCTATGACCAAGGAAGCAATGGTCTGCGCGTAGCCCCAGGCGGACACGATGTTGCCGTCCGCCGGCATCAGCGATTTGGCGTAAATGGGGATGACGGCGGTGGACAGCAGCACGAATGCCGAGTTGCCGACGTCGTAGATGATCCACTTCTTCTCGCGGGCGGTCAGTTTGGCGCTTTGCGGCACCGGTTCGTGGCCATTCGTGGGATCAGTCATATGCACTCCTCGACGGTATTCAACTCAATCTATCGTAGAAGCGCGGACTAGGGTAGGGAGACCATTCCGGTTGAACGGCGGGTGAATAATGCCGGGCCCCTTTCTAAGGGGAGCCAGAGCAAAAAATAGCTCCCCTCGCTGAGGGGAGCTGGCCGCGAAGCGGACTGAAAGGAGCCGATCGTGGATTCCCCCAGATGAGGAAATCCACTCAATCGTCCGGAAACTATTCGCCGATCAGCGCGATGGCCTCGTCGTAATCGGGGCATTGCGGCACGCCGTTGAGGCTACGCTGAATGGCGATGGATGCCGCCGCGTTGGCGATCTTTACCGATTCGGCCAGACTATGGCCCTTTGCCAGCATCGCGCACATCACGCCGGTGTGGCAACCGCCCGCCGAACGGGTGTGTACGGCCTTGGTCGGGTATCCCTCGATATGAATCGTCTCGCCACCTGGCTCACGAATCCAAGCGCCGCGGGCACCGACACGCACCACCAGCGGCGCGCGCAGTGTAGTGCCCAAGCCGTCACACAACTGGTGCATGAAGTCGTCGAGTCCACCGCCGATGGTGACCTTGCTGTCGTCGATCGGCGCGCCCAGGCGCTCGGCCAGCGTCATGGCCTCCTGACGGTTGCAGGACCAGACCGGGCGTGCGAGCACCAGGTCCTCAAGCATATGGTCGTTGACCAGACGCAACGTATTGGTGGGATTGATCACCAGCGTGTAGTCGCGTGCAGCCGGGTCGGTACCGGCCTTGAGTAGGAATCCGTCCACGCCGGTGGCCGTATGGTCCATCAGTGTGTTGCCGCTGATGTGCACCACGTCTTTGGGCTGCGGCTCCAGCGTGTTGAACGTGTCCGCGTCGCCATGAGCCTCGGCGCCATAGGAAGCGATGAACGTCTTCTTCGGCGCGCCGGAGCTCAGCACCACGCGGAAACCGGAATCCTCCTCAAGACGATCCTGGCCGATATGCGTGATGCCGTTGTCCTGGAATGACTGGCGGATGAAATGCGCCCACAGGCCGTTGCCCAGAATGCCGGCGTGCTCGGTCGGCACGCCCATGCGGCTGGCCGCCTGCAGCACGCGATAGCTGCCGCCAATGGAGGGCTTCGGATGATCGGCCACGGCGAATCCGCCCTGTGCCGGCACCTCGTCCACATTGAGCATAATGTCCACCCAGACTTGACCCAGTGAAATCACGCTGGGCTCGTGAGTGCCGATACCTCGCCTGAGATTCAACATGACAGCCTCCTTCGTCGTAAGTTGCACGAGGGCCCCCTTCGTCCCTTGCCGTCTCTTATACCGAGATTATATGAGAGTTTGCTGGATGCGGAATAGGCAGGCCGGCGTGTTTTATCAGGCAAACGCTACGATTTGCAGCGTAATTCGCCGCTGGCGAACTGCTGGCGAACTACTTGCGGACCGCTGGCGAACCAATGCCGAGCCGCTCGCGAACCGCTGATGGCCCATTCGCAAGTTACGCTCGAACCGCGCGTGAACCGCCGAAGTTCGCCCATGATACACGCAAGAGTTGCGGTTGTCGGTATTGGGCTATATATTTGTGAAGTTGTGTGTTCGGCATGTCGGGTGAAACCGGCGGTCGAATGCGTGAAAGACTTGACACATCAAGGTTAAGGGAGTCCATCATGGCAGCTCGTTGCGCAGTGTGCGGCAAGGGACCGCAGACCGGTTTCACCGTTTCCCATTCGCACCGTCGTACCAAGCGTAGCTTCCGCCCGAACCTGCAGTCTGTACGCACCACGATTGATGGCGAGAACACTCGTCTGCGCGTGTGCGTCAAGTGCCTCAAGGCCGGCAAGGTTCAGCGCGTGGCCGCGTGAATCGCGTACTAACGTGGAGCAAAACCCGTTTGAGCTTCGGCTCAGCGGGTTTTGTTGTTTCTGCGGCCTAAAGAGGCCGTGCGAATAGAATAGGCCAATATGAGCATCACTATGGACACCACTCTCGCTTCGCTGGTCACCAACAAGCGTCGCGTGTCCGCGCTCAAATCGCTGGGAATCGTCACTGTCGGCGACGCCCTGACCTACTATCCCTTCCGCGTCACCGAACCGGTGCCGCTTCGCGCCATCCGCGAGGCCGCACCCGGCCAGCAGATGGCATTTGCCGCCGTGATACGAGACATGCGCGTGGTGCCGATGAACGCTCGCCGCGGCTACCGACTCGAGGCGACGGTTGACGACGCCGACTTTGCCCGTTCGCGTCGCGTACCCGGCAGCACGGCCCGGCTCACGTTCTTTTCGTATCGTAAATCGTATGTGGATTGGGTCAGCATGCGGCTGCGCGCCGGCACGTCTGTGGTGGTCTCCGGTATGCCCAGCGAATACATGGGGCAGCTGCAATTCACACACCCCGAAATCCTCACTGTCGCGCCCGGGTCGGCCGGAGCAGGAGCGGGGCTTGAGGGTTACGCTCGGGGTGCGGCATCCGGCAATGGCGCGTTTGCGGGAAGTACCGATCCGTATGCCAGTGTGCAGTCCGCGTATCCGCCGGCCGCGGCTGCCTCTTCCGGGGCCGCGCTGAAATACGACGCCGATACCGTGCAAGAGGCGCTTACCCGCGTCTGCCGGCCCCGCCCGGTATATCACGCCAGTTCGCGTATCTCGTCCGAACATATTCATGAGACGATTCTGGGATTGCTGTGGATGATGGGGGCCCGCACGTCATCCACGCCTGACGGGCAACTCGCTGGCGCTGGGTCAGCCGGCATCGTGGCTCCCACGACCGACACCATCGCCGTCCAAAACGGGGAAGAGAATTCCGGCACGACCGCCGAATCCGGTGCTGAGGCGCTCTCCCAATCCATCCCAGATGTGCTGCCCGAATCGGTGCGCAAGGCCAAGAACCTCATGCATCGGGCTGAGGCGTTCCTGGCCATTCATGATCCGGCCTCCACGACCCGGTTCAAGGAGGCCATCGAAACCCTGCGCTATGAGGAGGCTTTCGTTTCGCAGACCTCGCTGCTTAAAGCCAGGTCGCACGCCCATAAATCCGCGGCTCACTCTTGCCCGTTGGTAACCGACAGTCTGCGCGATCAGTTCATCGCATCCCTGCCGTTCTCCCTCACTGCAGGGCAGCAGCAGGTTATTCATGATATTGCCGCCGATTTGGCTCATGACCGGCCAATGCAGCGTCTGCTGCAAGGCGAGGTGGGCTCCGGCAAAACCGTAGTGGCGCTCGCTGCCATGCTCCAAGCCGTAGACGCCGGCTATCAGGCCGTGCTTGTTGCCCCGACTCAGGTGCTGGCCGAGCAGCATGCCGAAACCATTGGCCGGATGGTGGAGCAACTCAAGCCAGCGATTCCAGTCACGTTGTTGACGGGCGGCATGAAGCTTGCTGCGCGACGTAAAGCACTTGCTGCGGCGTCCAGTGGCGAGCCGGGCATTATCGTGGCCACGCACGCGGCGTTTTCCAAGACCTTCCAAGCTCCGCACTTGGCCTTGGTGGTAATCGACGAGCAGCACCGGTTCGGTGTGGAACAGCGCGAAAGTCTCAACGCCAAAACCGATGACGGCACCACGCCGCATCTATTGGTGATGACCGCCACGCCCATCCCGCGCACCGCCGCCATGACTTGGTTTGGCGATCTCGATATTTCCTGGCTCACCGAATTGCCTGGCGGCCGCAAACCGATTCGCACCGTGGTGGTCAATGAGGCCGACGCCGCCACCATGGGCCGTATGTTCGCGCACATTCGCGCGCGAGTCGACGCGGGGGAGCGGGCCTATATCGTGTGCCCGCGCATTGATGCGGATGATGAGGGGAACGAAGGCGGTTCCGGCGTTTCGGCAGCAGCCGGTTCTGCCCGCGGACGCGCCGCAGCATCTGGTTCCAGTGCCCGCACAGCTGCGGGCGGCCGTGCAACGCGCGCGGCGGCCGACGCCATCGGCATCGACGACCCCTACGAAACCTTCGACGAAAACGGCGAAACCGTGGCTCGCCCGCCATTGCATGCGGTGGCCGAAATCGCCGACCGGTTGCAGAAACTCCCGCAATTCCAAGGCATTCGGTTTGCGACTCTGACCGGCCGCGACAAGGATGACGTCAAAACCCAGGTCATGGCCGATTTTGCCGGCGGCGAGACTCCGATTCTGGTGTCCACCACGGTGATCGAAGTCGGTGTGGATGTGAAACAGGCCAGCTGCATCGTGATCTTTGATGCCGACCGATACGGCCTCTCTCAGTTGCATCAGCTGCGCGGCCGCGTGGGGCGTGGCGGCACCAACTCGTGGGCGTTCCTTATTTCCCGTGCGGAACCCGGCTCCCCGGCCGAGCAACGGCTCGAAGTGATTCACCACTCGCTCGACGGTGCCGAAATCGCCCAAGCCGACTTGGAATTCCGCGGTGCCGGCGATGTGCTCGGCGACGCCCAATCCGGCGGCAAGTCTAGCTTGAAGCTCCTGCGCGTGGTCAAGGACGCCGACATGATCGCCGACGCCCGCACCCGTGCCGAGCAGCTTCTGGCTGCCGACCCCGAACTGGCAGACGAGGTCCAACTCGCCGGTGCCGTCCTCGACTTCACCCGAGGCAACGAAACCTTCCTGACCTCCAGCTGAGGCTAGGGCTGCGCCCCCCGTAATCGCACGATATTGTATTTTCATCTGGTAAACAGAAGTAAATGCTTGTGCCAGAGACGGATTGCATATGCATGGGTGCTTCGTGGAAGCTGATTCTGTGTTCCGTTGCTGAGTTACGGACGTGCTGGCGATACGCAGCTTTCGCGTTCGACAAGCTGCGTGGGAAAAATGAAGTAATTCTGTTCCACCTTTCCTTCCCGCGCTTCGAGAATCAGGTCGATGCATTGTCTGGCGATGAGGTCGAATGGCTGCCTGATGGTCGTCAGGGATGGACACATGCTTGCCGCAGGATAGACATCGTCGAAACCGATGATCGATAATTGTTCGGGCAGACTGATGCCGTGCTGTCGGGCGGCGCGATAGACGTTGATCGCGCCGAGATCGTTGAACGCGAAGATGGCGGTCGGTCGGTCCTGCTCCCTCATTTCCAGGAGATCGCATGCCGCCTTGTATGCCTTGTCAGATACGTAGTCGCCAACCTTGATGAGATGCGGATCCGCGCTGATGCCGTTTTTCTGCAGCGCCGCCTTTGATTCAGGCTTCTCACGATTTGGAAAACCTTGACGAAGAGGACAGTGCTCTGGTTCGGGAAGCGGAATCCGTCCGTTCCCAACTGGCTGAAACGCGATTGGGAGCTGACGGAAGAATCCTCGAATGGAACGACGAATTCATCGAATCCGATCCACAGCACCGCCATCTGTCCCACCTTTACGAACTGCATCCTGGTGCAGGCATCACGTCTAAGACTCCGTGTCTGGAGGAAGCCGCGAGAAAATCCCTCGAAGTGCGTGGCGATGATGGTTCCGGTTGGAGCATCGTATGGCGCATGATCATGTGGGCTCGTCTGCGTGATGCGGAACACGCCAAACGAATCATAGGCATGTTCCTACGGCCGGTGGATGCGAACGCCGAAACCAATCTGCTGGGCGGAGGAGTGTACGACAGCGGATTATGCGCCCACCCGCCGTTCCAGATCGACGGGAACCTTGGATTCCCGGCGGCCTTGTCGGAGATGCTTGTCCAAAGCCACGATGGCTGGATTCGCGTTCTTCCGGCCCTGCCGGAGGATTGGCATGAGGGAAGCTTCCATGCGCTCCGCGCAAGAGGTGGAATCCAAGTGGATGCGACATGGACGGATCAGACAGTGGAATATACGTTGCGCTGTTCGAAGCCCACGGAGATTACGCTGAACGTTCTGGGGACTGATATGGGACGTGTCGCATTGTCTCCGGATAAGCCATTCAAGGGAACCATCCGGCGTTAACGTATTGCGTTATATCCGTTACTAAATGTTGCGGACCGTCTTTCCTAATAGAGGAGGACGGTCCGCAATCTTTTTTTGATGGGAAAGGAGATTCCGCCATTTTCCACGATTGGTATGCGTAGATGAGCCTGTACAGTGAAAGCTATGCGTGTAATTTCTGGACGATTCAAGGGCGTGGCGCTTGCTACGCCGAAAACGGGTACCCGGCCTACCACGGATCGCACCAAAGAGGCGATTTTCTCGCACCTCGACTCATGGGGAGTGCTGGATGATGCCCGTGTACTGGACCTGTTCGCCGGTACTGGTGCGTTGGGCATCGAAGCGCTGAGCCGTGGCGCGCGAGAACTCGTGGCCGTGGAAAGTTCCCGGCCTGCGGCGGCGCTGATTGCCAAGACCTTGTCGCAGTTACAGAAGAATCGTTCGTGGGATGCCTCGCTCAAGGCCCGTGTGCTGGTCAAAAAAACCGAGCAAGTGGCTGGCGGCTTTGGTGAATCCTTTGACGTGATATTCATTGATCCGCCCTACGCCTATGAGACCGCTGAATGCAATCAGTTGTTGGCCAATCTGGCGGTGGGCAGCGCCACCAACGAGAACACCGTGATTATGCTCGAACGCTCGGTACGCTCCGACACCCCCACCGCCCCCGAAGGCTGGCAAATCACTGAAAGCCGCAACTACGGCGAAACCGCCGTCTTCTACATCGAGCCCGCGGATGACGACTCGGATATAGAGCGTTCCGACGATTCCGCCGCGTAGTGAATCTCCCGCCGTGTGGTGAATTAATCGGCGAGCCGGCGCGGATGGGTGGCGGAGACCTCCCAGCCCAAGGCCATCAGGGTCTTGCGGTCGGCCTTATCCAGCGCCTTGCAATCCAGTGCCGCGATAAGGTCTGGCCGGATCTCGGCGGTGCGGGCCAGCGCTTCGTCGCGGCGAAAACGGTCCACCTTGCCGTGGTCGCCGGACAACAGCACGTCCGGCACCGCAATACCACGCCACACGGCCGGCTTGGTGTACTGGCGATGTTCAAGCAGTGCGTCCTCGCCGGTGTAGGATTCCTCGACAATCGAATCTGGGTTGCCCATGAATCCGGGCATCAGGCGGGTGATGGCCTCAAGCATCACCGACACCGCCACTTCGCCACCGTTCAGCACATAGTCGCCGATCGAATATTCGCGTACGTCGACGCCCTGGGAGCGGTAGTAGTCCGGGATGCGCGCATCGTAGCCCTCATACCGGCCGCAGCCGAACAGCAGATGGTCGGCATGGCTGAGCTCGGTGGCGTCGCGTTGGGTAAACAACGGGGCCGATGGGTTCGGGAAGATGAGCACCGGTGTGCCGGATAGGGCGGAGGATTCAGACGGCCGCGAGAATCCCAGCAGTTCGTCCAGGCATTCGCTCCACACCTCGGGCTTCATCACCATGCCGGCCCCGCCGCCGACTGGCGTATCATCCACCGAATGATGCACATCGTGGGTCCAGTCGCGCAGGTTGTGCGCTTTGATCTCCAACAATCCCTTGGCCTGGGCTTTGCCCATCAGGCTGAGGTTCATCACCTCAAAGTATTCGGGGAACACGCTCACGATATCGATCTTCATGTTATCCAGCCTAACGGTAGCCCCGCCCGCATTACACGGCCACCACTACACTATTGCGGTGATGAATACGACGATGAACCTCCCCACCCGCAAAAAGCCCGAAGTGTTGTCCCCGGCCGGCAACCTGAGGGGCCTGAAAACCGCGGTCGATTATGGTGCCGACGCCGTCTACTGCGGCGGCAAAGCCTTCGGCATGCGATCGGCCCCCAAAAACCTAAGCCTTGAGGACTTTGAGGAAGGCTCGCGCTACGCCCATGAACGCGGCGCCCGCGTGTACGTGACCTGCAACGTGCTGCCGCGCAACAACGAGATCGAAGCCATGCGCGAGTACGTCGGCCAGCTCAAGGACACCGGCGTGGACGCGCTGATCGTCTCTGACATCGGCGTGATGATGATGGCCCGCCAAGTGGCTCCGAACCTGGAATTGCATGTCTCCACGCAGGCCGGCGTCACCAATTACCAAGCTGCGAACGCCTTCTATGAGCTTGGCGCTCGCCGTGTGGTGTTGGCCCGCGAGATGGACTTGCAGGCCGTGCGTGATATTCGCGCCAACATTCCCGGTGACCTCGACATCGAATGCTTCGTGCATGGCGCGATGTGCATGGCGTTCTCCGGCCGTTGCCTGTTCTCCAACTATCTGACCGGGCGTGATGGCAATCATGGCGAATGCGCGCAGCCATGCCGCTGGAAGTATTCGATCGTGGAAGAGAAGCGCCCCGGCCAGTACTTCCCGATCGAGCAGACCGAGAACGGCGCCTATCTGTTCAATTCGCAGGACATGAATATGCTGGGGCACTTGGATGATTTGATTGACTCCGGTGCCACCAGCCTCAAAATCGAAGGCCGCGCGAAAAGCGCCTACTATATCGCCGCCATGACCAACGCCTACAAAACCGCGGTTAATGAATACATGATTCAACGCGGTTTTGAAGACGCTGATGGCAATGTTCTGAAGCCTTTCCGTGACCGTGTGATTCGCCCGGGCGACCCCGATTTTGGCCAAGGAACCGAAGATCAAGTGATGAGCAATGCCGATGCCGCGTTCGCCGGTGTGGCCGATGAGGGATATGACCGTGGCTCTGATACTGCGGTTGCCGATTCGGTCACCGGCTCGGTTGCCGCAGAACGTGACCGCGTGACGGTTGCTGATGCCGCCGACTCAACTGCCTCTGGTACGTCGGCCGGCACCGCCGTCGAACCCGACGGCATGAGCTCCCACGCCCGCTCCACGCGCCGCAAGTCCAACACCGCGGTCGAACAGATCGAGACCGATTGGAAGCATGCGGCCGTTCGCCCGGCCCCGCACGTCGAACTGCCCGAATGGCTGCTCGAGGAAACCGACAAGGTGGCCCACCGCGACTACTCCACCGGCTTCTATTACCCGGAGCACAAGGTCACACAGAACACCGACCGCTCCGCCTACTTCCGCTCATGGCTGGTAGTGGGCGAAGTGCTGAGCTGGAGCGCGGACGAAGGCGGACGTGTCACGCTGATGAGCCGTAACAAGATCGAGCCCGGTCAACAGGTTGAATTCCTGCTGCCTGGCGAGAGACCATTGGTCTTTGCCGTGCCGGAAACCGGCCTGCGCGATGCCGATGGCGCGCCAGTACCCGCCATCAATAATCCGGCGCACGTGTTCTCGATGCCCTGCCCGCACCAGGTGCCCATCAACGCCGCCATCCGCTCGCGCACCAAAAAGCCCACCCTCAAAGCCGAATAACCTACCACTCCGCCCCCGCTGACTGGGGGTGGTCATGGGAATCATGAACACCGCCCGCACCCAAGAAAGAATGCCTTATGCCTGAATACAGCGAAGAAATCCTCGATTCCAACAGCATCAGCTCTACCGATAAAGCCGGTCGCCCTATTCCGGTGACCATCCCCATCGCACTGGCCCCCGGCATCAAGGTGGTGTACACCACGCGACTGGGCGGCCTGAGCGCCGGCGATTACGGCAACCTGAACCTCGGCGGCAAGTCCGGCGACGAACCTGAGGCCGTGCTGTCGAACCGCATCGCACTCGCCGAAGCGGTGCAAGCCCGCCTATCGCTGGTCTCCCAAGTACATTCCGGCGTGGCTGTGGACGTGGACGACTCGTTCGTCATCAACACCCCCTTCGGCTTCGACGTGTCCGGCACACATGGTGAGACTGACACTCCGCACGTCATCGAGGCGGACGGCCAGGTCACCGCACAATCCGGCATCGCCCTAGGCATGTTCGCGGCCGACTGCCTGCCGGTGCTGCTGGGCGACCCGGTCACCGGCATCATCGGTGCGGCCCACTGCGGCCGTCGTGGTCTGGAGCGTGGTGTGATCGGTGCCACGGTAGACCTGATGAAGAGCAAGGGTGCCGACCCGGCGAACATCGTCGCCACACTCGGCCCGCGCATCTGCGGCGACTGCTATGAAGTGGGCGACGAGATCGCCGATCAGTTCATCAAGCGCTTCCCGCTGACCAAGACGAAGACCCGCTTCGGTGGTGCCGGCATTGACATCGCCGAGGCGGCAATGATCGACCTCGCTTTCGCCGGCGTACATCAGGTGGTCGATTCCATGCCGCGCGTGCACGCCGCCACCCAGTACCTTGAGGAAGACCCGGAACTCGCCGAACTGTGCCGCACGGACGGCGAAGGCCCGGCCGGGCTCGCGGAGCGCATCGACAACATCAGCCACAGCATGTGCACGCTCGAAAACCCACTGTGGTACTCGCACCGCCGCGCCGCGCTTGCCAACAAAACACACGAAGGCCGCCTCCTCGCCCTCATCGTGCGTGACTAAACGGAGAATGCGGGCACATTCCGTGGAGAAGATGTGATGCAGTTCACGGACGGCCAGCCCTCACCCTACGGTGGTGCCTATGACTGAGAGAGATTTCGATACCCCCGTCGAGACGCCTACCGTCCAGCCGGCCCCCGCTCAGGGCACCAAACCGGCACAAACCGTGCCGGTGGTGGCCGTGGTGCTGGCCGCCGGCTTCGGTACGCGCTTCGACCCCGATAATCCCAAGCAGCTTGTCTCCGTGGGCGGCAAGCCCATCGTGTGCTGGAGCATTGATGCCTTTGAACATTGCGATCGCGTCAGCGACATCGTGGTGGTGGTCAATCCCAAGGTGCGCGGTGAAGTGGAAACGTTGGTTGGCGAGATGGGCTACACCAAGGTCCGCGTCATCATTGACGGCGGTGACGAGCGTGTGGACAGTACCGCCGCCGCGCTCGACATGCTGGCTACGGCTGGCATTCCGGACGATGCCAAGATTCTGATCCATGACGCCGTCCGCCCGTTCGTGGAACAGTCCGCCATCGACGGTTCGATTGATGCGCTCGACCAGTTCACGGCCGCGACCGTGGCCTACGCCTCAACCGACACCGTGCTGTTGACCGAGGATCTGGGCGATTTGAAAGTGGTCAAGTCGGTGCCGGACCGCCCGAACACCTTCCGCGCGCAGACCCCGCAATCCTTCCGCTTCGCGACGATTCGTCACGCTTACGATCTGGCTGCCGCCGACCCGGACTTCCATCCCACCGACGACACGCGCGTTGTGGTCGATTATCTGCCTGATGAACCCGTCGCCATTGTCTCCGGTGCGGAAACCAACCTGAAGATCACCACGCTGGAGGATATTCCCACAGCTGAGCGTATCGCCGAGGAGATTCTCGGTCGTGATCCCAAGGAAGAGGCCCGCGCCCGCATGCACGCCCTGCTGGCCCAAGCGGCCGGCCAGATGCATCGCTAGACTGGCATTATGCGTGAACTCAATGTTGTGATCTCCGGCTTCGACCACTATGACGGCGTGGAGGTCAATCCCGCCGTCGAAGTGCCCAAGGCCATCGCCGAGCAGGGGTTGGGCGTCTCCTCTGCTCCGGACGATCCGTTGGAGCAGGTCGCCGTCACCGTCCATGCCGTCAGCATCCCGGTGAGCTTCGCCAAAGCCTGGCCCACGCTGAAAGAGACGATTGAGGCCACCAAGCCCAATATCGTCATCGCCACCGGGCTCAAGCACGCAGCCCGAGGCGTGATGCTTGAACGATGCGCCACCAACCTGATGGACGCGATCAAGCCGGACGCGGACAACGTGACCCCACGCCGCGAACCCATCGACCCCAATGGCCCGGCCGCCTATTGGACCCGCCTGCCGTTGCGCTCGATCCTGAATGATTTCACGGACGATTCGATTCCGGCCACCCTGAGCTCGGACGCAGGCACGTTCGTATGTAATTCGCTGTTCTACAACTTGCTGAACTGGACCGCCACCCAGGAGCGGGTGCTGGGCGGATTCGTCAGCTTCCCGCCGGTCGTGCCGGCGGATTCCAGCCAGCATGGTCTGCCACTCGACCAGCAGATCGCCGCTGGCCGTGATGTGGTGCGCGAAGCCGTGCGCTACTATCTCAAGCCCTCCAGCTCCGGCATCCTCATCGCCTAGCACGCTGCGCGCCACGCCGGAATAGAACATGGTTCGCACGCATTGTAACGATTGCGCGTCACTCAACGCCCAGCGCTAGTGCGATGCGCTACAGTGCTTCAAGGATGTGCCAAGAGCTTTATGCGTGTGCGAAAGGAATAAACAGCGATGGTGGATCGTTTCCCGGTGGTGCTGCGAGGATATGACAAGGAGAAGGTTGATGCTGCCTTCGACGCTACTCAGGAGAGTGTGAAGCGTGCGCAGCAGACGTTGGCCAGCATGCGTGAGCAGATTGCGGCGGATGACGACCGTATTCTGCAACTGCAGGCCCAGCTTCAGGAAGAGAAGAACAAGAAGCCGGAAGGCAACAGCTTCGCTTCCCTGGGGGCGAACGCCCAGCAGATGCTCGCCTCCGCCGAGCAGACGAGTACCGAACTGTTGGAACGCGCTAAGCAGGACGCATCCTCCATCCGTACCACGGCTCAGGCTCAGGCCGAAACGCTGATCAACAACGCCAAGCTGGATGCCCAGCATATTGTTGACGACGCCAATGCCAAGGCCGCCTCGATTCTGACGAACGCCAACAATCAGGCCGAATCAGTGACCACCTCCGCCAACGAGGACGCCGCACAACTGCGCTCCGAAACCGCCAAGACCATCACCGAACAGCGTCAGACCGTCGAGCTTGAGCTCAGCAACGCGCGCGAAGAGCACACCAAGAAGATGGCTTCCGAACGCTCCACCCAAGAGCGCGAAATCGCCGATATGAAGGCGGAAGCTACCCAGCAGGTTGCCGCAATGCGCAAAAGCGCCAATGAGGAGATCGCCAAGCTTAAGTCCGATTCCAACGATCAGATTGAGGCGGCGCTCGCCGAGGCCAACAAGAAGCTCGCCGACGTGCGCGAGCAAGTGTCCAAGATGATGACCGAAGCCCAGCGCAAGGCCAGCGAAATCATTGATGCGGCCAAGACCAAGGGTCAGGAAATCACTGATGAGGCCGAGATCAAGCGCACCAGCACGATGAGCCAGGTCAACGCCGAAGTCGAGCAGATCCGTCACGACATCGCCGCTCAGCAGGATGAGGCCACGAAGAAGGTCAACGAACTCCTGCAGCACCTCGAAGAGCGTCGTGTGGCGGCCAAGCGGGAAGCCGATGAGTTGGTCGGCCAGGCCAAGAACACTCGCGACCAAGCCGATTCATATGCCGCGGCCAAGCGCGAGGAGGCGGACATCCAGGCCGCCGCAATCGTGCATAAGGCGGGCGAGGAAGCCGATGCGCAGATCGAGGAGCGTCGTGCCGCCGCCCAAAGCGAGCTTGACGGTCTGTCCAAGCGCATCGCCGATCTGCAGGAACGCGAGTCCGTCATCACCCAGCGTGTTTCGGAACTGCGTTCTATGTTCTCGCAGGCGTTCTCCGGATTCGCTTTCGGTGGTAATGCGGCGGCCTCTGGTCAGAGTCAGGAAGCCGCTGCCGTGGCGTCATTGCCGGTGGTCGCGCCCGTCCCGGAAGTCAAGCCTGTACACAACGAGGCCGATGATCAGCCGGGTGAGTTGAGCGGAAACGAGTCGGCTGCCGACGATCACAATGAGACAGATGCGGCACCGGCTGATTCGGCTGATTCAGCTGCGCAGAATGAGCAGTCCGAATCGTCTGAGCCGTCCGAGCACCAGACACAGGGCGAACCGGAGGCCCCGACTCAGGAGAATCCAGCCGTATCTGAGCAGAACGGCGAATGACAGGCCTTCGATTAGACTACTAGCGGTAAGAATTACGGCACCTGCGCTTTCGAGCCAGGTGCCGTATTCGTTTGGATCTGCGCCACAAGCGCACCATCACAGAAGGAGTATGACATGAGTGAATTGACGCCTCTGACCGGCGAAGCATTGAATACCCTGCGCGGCGATTTCGCACAGAGCGGCACCAACCGTCTGGCCATGAACGCGGTGACCGCCGCCGGCATCGACAAGGTGGCTCGCAATTATGACCGCGCTCGTCTGATGCAGCGCCGTTTCTCCACCATCGTTGACAATGGCGAAGCCACCCATCAGGATCGCTCCGGCCGCTGCTGGCTGTTCAGCTCCCTGAACGTGGCCCGTTTCGTGGCCAAGAAGAACATGAACTTGAAGGAGTTCGAGTTCTCCCAGAACTACGCGATGTACTACGACAAGCTGGAGCGCGTCAACTACTTCCTTAAGGATGTGGCCGCTCTGGTGGCTGCCGGAGAGCCTTCCGACTCCCGCCTGATGCAGCACCTGCTCGCCGACGTGATGGGCGATGGCGGCCAGTGGACCATGGCCATGAACGTGTACAAGAAGTACGGCGCTGTGCCCAAGGACCTGTTCCCGGAGACCGAATCCTCCAAGAACACCGGTGAAATGAACACCCAGCTGCGCCACATGCTGCACACCGCCGTGGCGCACATGTACGCCGCTGACGGCGATGCCTCCAAGGTCGAGGCGATTATTGCCGACGCCACTGCTGCCGGCCACCGTATTCTGACCATCCACCTGGGCGAGCCGCCGGTCTCCTTCGACTGGGAGTGGACCGACAAGGATGGCGAATTCCACCGCGACGGCGAGATTACGCCGGTTGAGTTCTGGAAGAAGTACGTGGGTCCGGCTGGTCTTGAGGACTACGTGTGCCTGGTGGATGATCCGCGCACCGAGCACGCCAAGGGCAAGAAGATCGGCATCGAGCACCTCGGCAATGTGGCTGGCGGCGACGCCACCGAGTACCTCAACGTGCCAAACCAGTTCATGAAGGACTGTGTCAAGCAGATTCTCGTTGAGCAGGGCATCCCGGTATGGTTCGGTGCCGACTGCCACCCGTTCATGGACCGTGAGAACGGCGCTTGGGCCACCGACCTGTTCGAGTACGGCCGCGTGTACGACGTGGACTTCGATCTCGACAAGGAGGCCCGCGTGCGTTTCGGTGATTCCGCCATGAACCACGCCATGGCCTTCGCGGGCGTGGACGTCGCCGACGACGGCTCCACGCGGCGCTGGCGTGTGGAGAACTCCTGGGGTGCCAAGATCGCCGACAAGGGCTACTTCACCATGTCCGACGACTGGTTCACCGAATACGTCTACGAGGTAGCCGTCCCGAAGGCCCTGTTGCCGGAGGAATACCAGAAGGCCCTCGAAGAGCCAGCCACCATGCTCCCCGCATGGGACCCGATGGGCGCCTTGGCCTGACTTCGCCAGCCTCCCGGAATCGGCCTGACGGCCGATGCTGTGTTTTTTTCGCAGCCTGCCGGCTGCTAGGGTCTCTCCCTCTGTCAGCGCGAAGCCGCTGACGGGGGGAGAGGCCGCGGTCGCAGGCCGCACAACAACACAGCATCGCCGCAGGCGAGTCCACGCAGGCGAGTTCACCCAAAGTCCATAACCGCCGGCCCAACAAGCAGTCCCCGTAACAGACTGCTATAGTTGGGCTTTTGCGTCTATAGCGTCATACCGACGGTACGTATACAAGGAAAGGAGTCGAGCAATGGCAGCACTACGTGGCCCGGATAGTTCCGAGGATGAACGTCGTTTGGGGGAGCAGGCCGTCTTTCCCGAGACCGTCGATGTCAACATTCGTCAGCTTGACCCCATTCCCGCGCCGCGTGCCTTCCTCAGGGAGCAGCCGCTCACCGATGAGATGAGCGAGCTCGTGCTCCACTCGCGGCAGGAAATCCGCGATGTGCTCAACGGCCGCGACGACCGACTGCTCGTCATCGTGGGCCCCTGCTCGATCCACGACCCGAAGGCCGCGCACGAGTACGCAGAAAAGCTGGCTGCCGTCAAGCGCGAGCTGGAAGACCGACTCGTGATCGTGATGCGCGTGTACTTCGAGAAGCCACGCACCACCATCGGCTGGAAAGGCCTCATCAACGACCCCGATCTGGACGGTCGCTTCAATATTCGTAAGGGCATGTGGCTGGCCCGCAAGGTGCTCACCGACGTGCTGAGCCTCGGCCTGCCCGCCGCCACCGAATGGCTTGACCCCATCACCCCGCAGTACATCTGCGACGCGATCAGCTGGGGTACCATCGGCGCGCGTAACACCGAATCCCAAGTCCACCGCGAACTGGCCAGTGGCCTGTCCATGCCGGTGGGCTTCAAGAACTCCACCGACGGCTCCATCAAGGCCGCCGCCGATTCCTGCTTCGCGGCCGGCTTCGAGCATCACTTCCTGTCCATTAACTTGGACGGTCGCGTGATTTCCGCCGAAACCAAAGGCAACCCGGATTGCCATCTGGTTCTGCGCGGTTCCAGCCACGGCCCGAACTACGATGCCGAATCCGTGCGTCAAGCTCTGGAAGACCTCAAGGTTTCCAAAGCGTCCGGCCCGAGCCAGCATGGCCTCGTCATCGATGCCGCCCACGGCAACTGCGGCAAAGACGAAAACCGCGAAGCCGAAGTCATCGAAGAGATCGCTGAGCGTCTGGCGCACGGCGAACAAGGCATCACCGGCGTAATGATGGAAAGCTTCTTGGTCGGCGGTCACCAAAAGCCGGCCCCGCTCGACCAGTTGGTCTACGGTCAGTCCGTCACCGACTCTTGCGTGCCGTGGGAACGCACCAACGAGCTGCTGCACACCCTAGCCGACGCCATCACCGCTCGCAGCTCGGCTAAATAGCTTTGTCTTTGTAAAAATGCTCACTGAGACCCACTCAGTGAGCATTTTTTGCCAATAACGGTGGTCATGTCAGTTTGTTCCCGTGACACCTTATCCTTGGGAAAGATACTGATCCAAGGAGAGATGTTATGCAGCAGCAGGAGGAAGCAGCACATTCGCTGCATCCGTTGCAAGTCGGTCCGCAGCCGTTGAACACCCCGGAAGAGCTTCGCGCCATTCGTCAGGCGATGGGGGAGGGGAAGAACCCGCTCGTTGCCACTGATGTGCCACGCTGGGAAGATCAGGTGGGTGTCAGTCGCATCATCAACCGCCGCGTATTGGAGCTGGAGCCGCTGCCCACGCCCGCGCAAGTGCTCGCTGAACTCCCGCTGACCGATCAGGCTCAGGAAATCGTCGCCTACTCGCGTGATGAGATTCGCGCGTGCCTGTACGGCCAAGACGACAGGTTGTTGGTCATCGTCGGCCCCTGTTCGGTTCATGACCCGAAGGCCGCGCTGGACTACGCGCACCGATTGGCCAAGCTGAAGGACGAGCTCGGTGAGCAGCTGCTCATCGTCATGCGCGTGTACTTCGAGAAGCCGCGCACCACCATCGGCTGGAAGGGCCTGATCAACGACCCGGATATTGATGGCAGCCACAATATTCGCGAAGGCCTGTTGCTTGCTCGCAAAACCTTGCTTGGTGTGCTGAAGGAAGGATTGGCGGCCGCCACGGAATTTCTGGAGCCCACCAGCCCGCAGTTCATCTCGGACGCGGTGAGTTGGGGCGCCATTGGTGCGCGCAACACGGAAAGCCAGATCCACCGCCAATTGGCCAGCGGGCTTTCCATGCCGGTCGGCTTCAAGAACGCCACTGACGGCTCGGTGAAGGCAGCGGTCAACGGTTGCTTCGCCGCTGCTCAGCAGCACACGTTCTTCGGCATTGACCATCTGGGGCGTGCCTGCGCAGTCGAGACCCTTGGCAACCCGGACTGCCATGTGGTGTTGCGCGGCTCGATTCACGGCCCGAACTACGATGCCGAGTCCGTGGCCAAAGCCATGGAAGACGTACGCGCCGAAATGCCCGCCGAATCCGCAGCCTCGCACGGTCTGATTGTTGATTGCTCGCACGGTAACTCCGGCAAGGACGAGCATCGTCAGGCCGAAGTCGTGCGCAATATTGCCAGCAGAATTGCAGCTGGCGAACAGGGTATTACCGGCATCATGATGGAAAGCTTTATTGAAGGGGGCAATCAGAAGGCCGCGCCGCTTGATCAGCTGGTCTATGGCAAGTCGATTACCGACAAGTGCATCAGCTGGGAAGAAACCGAGGCCTTGCTGCGCGAGCTTGCGGAAGCCGTGGCCACGCGGCGTTGGCACTGAGTTGCGTCATCGGCTCTCTCGGGGGGGAGCAATGTGACGAAACGTCTGACTACCCCTCAGCCCGCCATTCGGCGGCCAGCTCCCCTGACAAGGGGAACCGAAAGTGTTGTGAAAGGAACTTACGTATGGGTATGAAAACTGTAGCTATTATTGGCGCATTGGATGAAGAAGTGGCACTGATCGCCAAATCGCTCACGCATGTGACGCACACCGCCAAGGGCAGCCTTGACATCGTGTCCGGCACGGTCGACTCCTTCGGTTCTGACGTCATCAAGGTTGCCACAACGGTAGGCGGCATGGGACTGGTCAATGCGGCCGCCACCACGCAGCTGCTGATTGACGAGTTCGCCCCGGACGTCGTGATTTTCAGCGGCATCGCCGGCAACCTCAACACCCACCTGCACATCAACGACGTGGTGCTCGGCGGCACCCTGCGCTACCTCGACACTGACATGCGGCTCGTAGGCCAGTGGAAGCCCGGCACTGCGGACGCTCCGGTGGAGGAATTCCACTCTGATGACCGTCTGCTGGAAGTTGCCGACGAGGCGCTTGCCAATGCGGGCATTACCCACATCACCGGCATCATCGCCTCTGGCAACTACTTCGTGGACACGCCCCAAAAGGTCGAGGAGGTCATCCGACTCACCGGGGCTGACGCCGTGGAGATGGAAGGCGCCGCCGTGGCACAGGTCGCCGCCCGCAATGACGTGCCGGCACTGGTGATTCGTGCCCTTTCCGACAACGCCGACACCGATTACGAGGTATTCAAGGAGTTCGACATCTCCGAGTACGCCGATACCGCCGCCCGTCTGGCTGTCGACATCGTCAAGCGCCTGTAGTCGGCGGGCTGGCCCATCTCACCATCCACGTTTTGGGTATGATGACCACAATATGAGCGTTTTCAAACTATTGCTTATAACCTGAGCCATACTCGGTGTTCGGCACAGCGATGTGCGGGGTTCATCGCTGGGGCCACAAGCCGTACCAGTTCTTCTCCCGCATGCCGGTCGCTGTGCTCAATTCGTTAAGCGACGACAACACCGTCGCGAAGCATTGAATACACAATGCGCACGCTGCACTGGGGTTTATCTGCAGCATGAGGAGAGAAAAAAGGCCTTTCGCTGTTTGGTGTGGGTGAGTGGGTCGGGGGGTGGTGGTGCTGGTCG
>JACXXQ010000009.1_pt1 | contig 181577 bp, 158 predicted proteins | sample 8621361 | NCBI WGS metagenome assembly JACXXQ01 (sample SAMN15503820, study PRJNA645414) | gut metagenome | isolation source: feces | host: Bos taurus | place: USA | collected 2016 | reverse complement strand
GTAATCAGTCTTCCAAACTGATTACGCGGGTTCGATTCCCGTCATCCGCTCCACTATTTATATGTTGGTGTATCTAATTGGGAATACCGGAAGGGTGAGCTACCCCGAGTAGTATTAGTACTCATGGTGTTGAGAATCGACGAAGCTGAACTGCGTGCCAAGCTCTTTGAGCACAAAGAGCAGATTGGTTTCGGGCCGATTGCCAATGGGGTCGTCATCATCATCGAAGGATTGTTTTACATTCCTGCTGCTCTCACATCTGGACTCGACCAAATGTTTCAAGGATTGCTCCTTGCATTGAGCATTATCTTCATATTCTATGGAGTATGGAGTTTGATTACTGCTTGCAGAAATAAGTATGATGCCATAACACTGTATGAGGATATCGTCAACATGGATAGAACCGAACGAAGAAGCTCGATCATTGCGGTGAAAGATGCTAACCGATATCTTCTGTATCGTGATTTAGGTTGGGGATGCGACTTTTTCCCTAATCATGCAACCGCAAGCAGTACTGATGAGGATGTTCGTCAGCTGACGACGTATTTTGCCGATGAATTCGGAATTCCTGCTAAAGACTTTACTCTGTCTCACATTTGTGTGAAGGATTCTGAGAAGCCATCCACGGAGCATGATGGAGAGGTTCGTTATTACGAATACACGCTATACCGCGCTAGCGTAACGGTAATGCCTGACGCCTGGCGTTCCACTGAGTTCCATGTTGGTGCCAAGGACTGCCGCTGGATGACTCTTGATGAGATGCTTGCCGACCCTGTCATCAACAAAATCAATCATGATGTCGTTGCGATGGTGCGGGATAACTTGTAATTGTTGCCGCCTTTGGGGGGCATATGGTTGTTGGGCCGAAGCGCGTTCTATACCTCGATAATCATCGGAATCAGGGCGTAGCATGCTCTATGGAACTCTCTATACCCTGAAAACACTGAAAATCAGGATATAGCGCGGTAGAACAGAATCTGCAAACAGCGGTATGCCGAGGAATGAGGTCCTCTTCACCCACGACGTAACGCAGATTCGTATCTTATGGACCTTATATATAGGTTTGTGGCCAAGGTGCTACCCACAACATTGCCCGTAACGCCACCGCCCGCAACAGAACACGGCCTTGGTGAGTCGTATGTTTGCGTTCACAGAAATTGCATGTAGTATGTCTTCGCATATGCGTAACGACGTGTGGCCGTGTGGCATTGCACACACAGAACGGTGGCATGCTGACGGCCGACGGTAACTCCGCGCCCCACGTAGCGGCAGCAAATCTGCCCCTATTCCCGAATTGTGGGAGCAGCACGCCCTGCAGGGGCGAAAAAGTCCGTTATCGTAGGGTGGATGACGAGGGTGCCACTTTTCAAAAATTCCAAGGTTCTTTTCAATATCGGGTAAGAATTTCCCTCTATCCGGGTGGATGCATTCGTGCTTTTTGCTTAATAACGTAACGCCTTGTAGGTGTGACGCCAGGCTTTGGCGTACGCGATCGTAAGAGACAGGCAAGGCTATGAAGAGAATTGCAGAATGGTTCGCCGCGGTAGGGGCCGCAGCGGGCAAGAGTGGCAAACGGCTAGTGGCCGTCGTTGCCGCCGTGGCGATGCTCGGCGGCGTCGCCGGCGTGGCTGGGGTAAGCGCCACCGCCATGGCGGACGATGGGAATGCCTCCACAACACAATCGCAGACCACCGATGAGAAGGCGGCCGCCAGCGTGCCTGTTCCTCTTTCCGCTGAGGGAACAAACGGTGTGCCAGATGATCCGACGTTGTCTGCTCCGGCCCGCGAGAAGACCGTTACCGCCAATGGAGACGGCACATACAAGGTGGCATTGAACGTCACCGGTGCGAAGAGCGCGGGTACGGGCGAGATCGTGACGAACCAGCCGCTCGACATCGTGCTGGTGCTGGATGTGTCCGGCTCGATGGCCGAAAATATTGCTTGGAACCAGCCTACGAAGATTGACTCGCTCGAGACCGCGGTCAATAACTTCATCAAGGCGACGGCCGACGAGAACGCGAAGATTACCGACCAGAGCCAGCGGAACCGCATCGCCTTGGTGAAGTTCGCTGGTGACGTGTCGTCCAGCGTCGGCGATGACTTTTACCTCAAAGACGGGCACTCCTACAACTACACGCAGATCGTCAGCAACCTGACGGATGAAGTCTCCGGACTGACGGGCACGGTCAACGGCCTGAGTGCGGCCGGCGCGACCTCCGCCGACTACGCCTTCGACCGCGCCGAGAAGGCGCTGGACCAGGCCCGTTCCGATGCGAAGAAGGTCGTCATCTTCTTCACCGACGGCGAGCCGAACCACCACAACGGGTTTGACCCCATCGTCGCCGCCACCGCGGTGAACGAGGCGAAAAGCCTGAAGGACCGCGGCACGACCATCTACTCGATCGGCGTCGTCAGCGGCGCCGACCCCGGCGACACCTCGAGCAACCTGAACAAGTACATGCACGGCATCTCCAGCAACTATCCGAATGCCACAGCCACGAGTTGGGGAACTAAGTATTGGAGCGTCGCCCTCGGTGACCGCGCCGACAACAACAGCTACTACAAGGCCGCCACGGATGCCGACCAGCTGAACAACATCTTCGAGTCCATCCGCCAGGAGATCACCAAGACGGCAGAGTACGCCGACGTGACGATTCACGACAAGCTGTCCAGCTGGGTCGTGAGCTCCGACGGCGCCTCCGCGAATGGAAAGCCCGCGGGCTTCACGTACACGAAGACCCAGCACGGCCAGACCACGGCGTGGGCTGGCGCCCCGGAGGCGACGGTTGCGGCTGATGGCACCGTGTCTTGGCCGGTCACGTCCAACGGCGGCAAGCTTGAGGACGGCGTCACCTACACGGTGAGCTTCAATGTCAAGCCGACGCAGGCTGCGTTCGACGAGGCTGTTAAGAACCACAAGGACGATGCCAATGCCTCCGGCGACAACAACTTCTACACGAACGACAACCCCAGCGCCACCGTCGACTACAAGACCGTGGTGACCTCCTCGCAGGGCGGCACGACGACGAGCGATCCGCAGACCGCCCTCTACCCGCAGAAGCCGACCATCACCCTTCCGGTCTCCAGGATTACGGTGACGAAGACCTGGTCCGACGGCAGCGAGAATCACGCGGATGATTCCGTGCAGGTCCAGCTCAAGCAGGACGGCAACAACTACGGCGATGCAGCAACTCTGAATGCCGCCGGCAACTGGACTCACGAGTTCACGGTGCCTGCCGGCCCTGAGGGGCACAAGTACACGGTCGAAGAGACCGCTGTAGATGGATATGACGCGTCCTATGAGTTGGCTGTAATTAAGGACACAACAACCAGTTCAGTTGTTGCCGAAAACGATGTCAAGAAGCTGAACCTCATTGGTTTGACCGAGCAGGACGGCACTGTCACGATAACCAACAAACCTTCTTACGTGACCTTGCCCGCCTCCAATCTTCAGGTGACGAAGGAGGTCCTGGGCCGTGGTGCCAGTGCCGACTTCACCTTCAACCTGAAGTGCGAAGACAACGGTGACGCGAAGTGCGAGAACGTCGAAGGTCTAACCAGCAATGGTCTGACCGCAACCGTCAAGCAGAATCAGCTGACTACGAGCGGCAAGACTGCGACGGCGAACTTTGGCGATAGTGCGCTGAAGTTCAGGGTTCCGACCGGTAACGCCACGCAGCTCGTCTACAAGTTCAATGTGACGGAGGACCGCACCAATGTCCCAGCTGGCTGGCGTTACGACGGCAGCACGAAGACAGTGACGGTGACCATTGCCAAGAACGATGACGGCCAGTGGGCGGCGACTGTGAACGACAACAACCCGACGTTCACGAACAAGTACGTGGCCGTGTCCAGTCTGCCGCTGACCGGTGGCACGACTGGTCGTGACTGGATGGTGTTCGGCGGTGGCGTGGGCCTGATGGCCCTGTTGGCTGCTGCGGGCTACACGGTGTGGCGTAAGCGTCAGCTGGTCTGATTTCAAGAAACTTGAGGTGGTTTTGGCTCCTCTCGCTGAGGGGAGCTGGCCGCCGAAGGCGGACTGAGGGGAGTCGATGAAGGCTTCCCTCCCCGAAAAAAACAATAAGGATTTGCGGATCACGGAGGCCCTGCAAAGGGTCTCGGCCTCCGCGATTGTAGAAAAGTAGTACATAATAAGGAAGAGAGGGTTTCTCATGAAGTTGAGGAAGCTTTTCGCGGGCGTCGCTGCTGCGGCGACCCTGCTCGGTGGCATGGCGTTCGGTGCCGCCACCGCCAACGCGGCGGATACTGACCAGGCCACGATTACGGTGAACAACGCCCAGGCGGGTTACACGTACAAGGGTTACAAGTTCGCCACGTTCGATAACGTCCAGGGCACGGCCCCGAATGCCACGTCCGTCGAGGTGAACACCGTCGCCGCGTGGAAGGACGCCGTGTACAACGCGGCCGACGCGGCCAACGGCGATGCTGCGGTTCCCGCCGAGTACGCCGAGAACCCGGCCGCGTACGTGGCCACGTTCGATGCCGCCACCGCCCGTAGGTTCACCGACGAGCTGACGAAGCGCATCCCCGCGGGCGAGCAGGGCACTGCCGCCGTGAACGGCGTGATCACCGCCACCGAGGGCTGGTTCCTCGTGACCAGCACGACAGAGGAGAAGGCCGGCAAGTCCGCTTTGGTCGCCACCCAGATCACCAGCGGTGGCGAGACCTACACGAAGATCACGCTGAACACCGAGGACGGCCAGCACAACATCGACGCGCTGGGCCGGTTCAACGCCAAGGACGAGAACGTCCCGACGCCGCCGACCAAGACGGCTGACGGCAAGGGCACCGTGAACGTGGGCGACACCGTGAACTACACGATCACCGCCGTCGTCCCGCCCGCAGCAGCCGGCTACGACACCTACAAGTACACCATCACCGATGCCGCATCCAAGGGCCTCAACGTGGCCGAGGACAACGCCAACTTCACGGTCGTCGTCAAGAAAGGCAACGCCGACGACACCGACAAGACCTTGGCCAAGGACACCGACTACACGCTGACCCAGAACGGTTCCGCCTCCGACGAGAACGGCACCGTGACGACCATCGCGTTCCCGAACGTGAAGGACTACGCCGGCAAGACCATCCAGGTGACCTACCAGGGCGTCGTGACCTCTGACGCCGTCGACCAGGTGACCAACACGGCCACCGTGAAGAACAATAACAACCAGACCGGCGAAGGCACGACTGTCGTCAAGAAGCTCGGCAAGTTCGACTTCACCAAGATCGGTGTCGGCAACGACGCCACGGGCCTGGCCGGTGCCGAGTTCAAGGTTTCCGCCGATAACGGCAAGACCTTCATCAAGTTCTCCCAGGACGCCAACGGCGTCTACTACCCGGACGCCATCAACGGTAGCGAGACCCTGACCTCAGCCGACGGCAAGGGAGCACAGAAAACCCTTGGCAAGGTCGCTGTCCGCGGCCTCGCCGAAGGCATCTACACCGTTCAGGAGACCAAGGCCCCGACCGGTTACGCCGAGAACTTCAAGGTCACCTTCACCGTGACCATCGGCAAGGACGGCGGCGAGGGCACTCTGACCGTTGACAATCTCCATCAGGTCAACACGACCGACAAGACGGTCTTGAACGTCAAGTCCATCACCCAGCTGCCGCTCACCGGTGCCGCCGGTACCATGCTGTTCACCGTGGTCGCCGTGCTCCTCGCCGGTGTTGCCGCGACCGTGTTCGCCAAGTCCCGCTTCACCAAGCGCGCCCTCGACGCGTGAGGCGATAGCAAATAATCTGCCATCTGATTATCGGTAGATGTTCAAGTGAGGCTCGTTCCGAAGGTTGCTTCAGGACGGGCCTCTTTTTTTTGAGAAAAAGGAGCTGTTTATGGAACAGCCGGCGAAGAGATATTCAAGCCAAGATGTATGGAAAAGTTATTGGTGTGGTCCAACCATATTCGATCGTATCGGTAAGGATTTTGACAAGAGCGGCTATGACTTGCATTGGCTGCGTGATGCGCTGACCTCTGCCTATGACGTTCAGGAGAGTTGCAGGTCGAGCGTCAATGAAAAGCTTCGGCACCCTTACACGTTATCGGTGTTGGAGAAGGCGCGCTTGCTGTGTGACGCGCAAGATAATCGGCACGCGTCCAGTATAGGTATTGTTGATATTGCGGTGCTAGCATTGTCCTGTTTTGCCGTATTGGCGTCAGTAATTTCTACGTACAAGGATATGAATATCTCTCAGGAGATAATGCCTGCTAACTTGATGCTGCTTATTGGACTCATCGTGCTGTTTGCCATTCTTATGGGTGAAGCAATTCATCTATTCAGGCGGGACAATCGGCGTGACAGGCTTCGCGAAGCTTTGGCTATTCTCATTGCGGAGGATGAACGAACCGCGAAAGAAAAGGAACAGGCCTCGGATGAGGAGCTCCGCCAACCGATTCATAATCCGTTGGCGATTAGTGTCCAAGCCGCTAGCGCTGTTAGCGATAATAGTGCTGCTGGCGGTACTGCTGATGCTGATGCTGGTAATGATGATGGGGATGGTGACGCTTAATAGCGTCTATTTTCCATAATCATTGCCTGAGGATTCGACACTCAAGCATACATAGGCCGTCATAGGCCGTTTTGCGAGATATGGAGGGCCATCAGTTCTGGACACTGATGGCCCTCCATCATGCTTCCCTATCGTTTCCCTCATCTCAATATCGGGGATGAAACCCACCCTACTAGGGGTTAGAAAAGCCCGTATAACAAGTACTATCATCCCAAGCTATGACATGCCCCCATATTCAAGGGGGTGCGAACGAACCTTCTAGAGATGTAAGGGGTGAAAATGACTGTCGGTGGAGGGGCCTTTAGACCCGAAGAGATCAAGTACCTGAAGTCATTGCCGGCGGTGGCGGAAGCCACTTCGAAACGCATTACCTACACTGACGACTTTAAACGGTATATCTTGACCCGTTATAACAAAGGTGTCTCGCCGGTGCGATTGTTCCGTGAGGCCGGGCTCGATCCCGCCCTGATCGGGTACAAGCGCATCGAACGTTGTCTTGCCCGCTGGCGCGAGGCACAGGATGAGATCCTGGGTGCCGAAGCGTCGGAACCCGCCCAGCCTGGGGGGGGGGGGTATCTCATTTGAGGCTTTATCGATCGGGAACCGCTGGAACGTCAGATACTTCGAACGAGTGGCGCGAGGCGGAGAGTGCCGCGATTACGGCGAAAGCCGGCAGCGAATCCGATTTCTACGTATCCTCCGAACGCCGCGCCATCATCTTCCCCATCTCCCGCAAAGAGCAGAACAACGATTTACGTGACCTGCTGATCGCACAGCAAGTACGTCGTATCGATGAGCTGGAGCGGCAGGTCGATATGCTTGAGGCTTTGCTGCATAGCGGGCGACGGGGGAGCAGGGCATCATCTTTCTTGCTTCCGAAACGCGAATCGGGCGAGCGGGGCTCGTCTGCGGGCAATAATGACGTTGCTCCCGCGGATTCGGATAAGGAGAATCGTAGCGAGGATCATGGTGAGGGCCATGGCGAGTAATCGATCGTATCGGAGACTTGCCTAACACACACGCTAAGATGGGCATCGCAATACATGGCAATGAGCAGGTAATCGGCGAGGCGGTGCATGGAGCAGGAATCCAACGAGCAAGAACCTAACGAGGCGACGGAAATCGTAGGCGGCAAAGTAGAGACCGTCGAGGTTTCCAAGCACCCCGAGGCTTCCATACCCGAGACCGATTTGTCTCTGGCGGATATCGAGCGCCGTCGTTCGCATCCGTTGCGTTGGGCGCTGATTATTCTTGCCGTACTGTGCGCCATCATCGCGCCGTACTGGTTCGGCCGTTCGTTGGCGGTAAATAATACTGACTCCATTGTGGCCGTGCTCGGGGGAGTGTCTCCGCAAGGCATCGCACTGGTCGGTTGGGTGACCGTGGTGATTGCGTACGTCGGATTGGCGATGGCGGTGGTCGTCTCGCCGTCCTGGCCGTGGTTGATCGTGTTCGTGATCGGGTTGGCCGGCGAGCAGTTCATCGCGGGACTCAGTATGCTCAATCTCAATTTCTGGTATTCCACGTACGTGGTCTACGGTAAGCAGGCCGGCCTGGCGAATGCCGCGAATCTGGGCATTATGGGTGCGGCGATCGGCATCGCCGTATATGCCCTGATGTTCGTGGGTCTGCTGGTGATTATCCGGAAGACCTCGCCGCTGAACGTGCTGACCAAAAGCTGGGCCAGCTTTATTCTGTACTTTGTTATCGAAGGTGTCGCACTGTTCGTGGTGCTGTTTGGCGGACTGCTTACCGCGGTGTGACCAATCGGCTGGTTGGCTGTCTGTGCATTGCCGTATAGTTTTCATTTGGCGTGATTTCGCCCGCGGATAGAGAGCGTTTCGAGCGCACCGCCCGGAACACCGCGCAACGACACGATTAAGGAGGATGCCGTGGCACTGACGGCTGAAGAGAAGACCCAGATTATCAACGAGTACGCGACGCACGAAGGTGACACCGGTTCCCCCGAGGTCCAGGTGGCTCTGCTGTCCAAGCGTATCGCCGACCTGACCGAGCACCTCAAGGAGCACAAGCACGACCACCACTCCCGTCGTGGTATGCAGCTGATGATCGGTGATCGTCGCCGTCTGCTTGATTACCTCAAGCGCGTTGACATCAACCGTTACCGCTCCCTCATCGAGCGTCTGGGTCTGCGTCGATAATTGAAGACTTCCGCCCGAGTACCTAGGATGGTGCTCGGGCGTTTTACATATCGCCAGCCAACGGCAACAACGGCAAGAGGGTTAGAGGATAGGCCAGCAGGTAAGGCCGACAAGAGAACCCGAATGAAGGGGTTGACACGAGGAACGACGACCAAGGGGCCAGTCGAAACAAGGTATGTGACGTCCGCTGAAGAGGACAGTTGCGGTTCAAGCGAGTCGCCGAACCGCAGCACAGTATGTAGGAATAATTAGAAAATTAAAGAAGGAGGAACCCTATGGAGGGTCCCGAAATCAAGGCCGTTGAGGCCGTAATCGACAATGGATCGTTTGGCAAGCGCACGCTGCGCTTCGAGACCGGCCGCCTCGCCCAGCAGGCCGATGGCGCTGTGGCCGCCTACCTCGACGACGATTCCATGATTCTGTCCACCACCACCGCCGGTTCCAGCCCGAAGGAGAACTACGACTTCTTCCCGCTGACTGTCGATGTTGAAGAGAAGATGTACGCTGCCGGCAAGATTCCGGGCTCGTTCTTCCGCCGTGAAGGCCGCCCGAGCTCCGAGGCCATCCTCGCCTGCCGCATCATCGACCGCCCGCTGCGCCCGCTGTTCCCGCACACCCTGCGCAACGAAGTGCAGGTCGTCGAGACCGTGCTCGCCGTGAACCCTGATGACGCTTACGATGTCATCGCCCTGAACGCCGCTTCCGCCTCCACCATGATCTCCGGCCTGCCGTTCGAAGGCCCGGTCTCCGGTGTGCGTCTGGCGCTGATCGACGGCCAGTGGGTCGCCTTCCCGCGTTGGAGTGAGCGTGAGCGCGCCGTGTTCGAGATCGTGGTCGCTGGCCGCGTGATCGAGAACGGTGATGTTGCCATCGCCATGATCGAGGCGGGTGCCGGCAAGAACGCCTGGCACCTCATCTATGACGAGGGTCAGACCAAGCCCGATGAGGAGGTCGTGGCCGGTGGTCTTGAGGCCGCCAAGCCGTTCATCAAGGTGATCTGCGAGGCTCAGGACGAGCTCAAGAAGATCGCCGCCAAGGAGACCAAGGAATTCCAGCTCTTCCCGGAGTACACCGACGAACTGTACGCCCGCATCGACGAGATCGCTCACAAGGATCTGGACGAGGCCCTCTCCATCGCCGAGAAGCTGCCGCGCCAAGACCGCATCCACGAGATCAAGGAGCACGTGCGCGAGGTGCTCGCAGACGAGTTCACCGATATGGACGACGCCGAGAAGGACAAGGAGCTGGGCAACGCCTTCAAGGAACTGCAGCGCCAGATCGTGCGTCGCCGCATCCTGACCGAGGACTACCGCATCGACGGCCGTGGCCTGCGCGACATCCGCACCCTGTCCGCCGAGGTGGACATTGTGCCTCGCGTGCACGGCTCCGCCCTGTTCCAGCGTGGCGAGACCCAGATTCTGGGCGTCACCACCCTGAACATGCTCAAGATGGAGCAGCAGATCGACGCGCTGTCCGGTCCGCAGTCCAAGCGCTACATGCACAACTACGAGATGCCGCCGTACTCCACTGGCGAGACCGGCCGCGTCGGCTCCCCGAAGCGTCGTGAGATCGGCCACGGCGCCCTCGCTGAGAAGGCTCTCGTGCCGGTGCTGCCGAGCCGTGAAGAGTTCCCCTACGCCATCCGCCAGGTCTCCGAGGCCATCGGTTCCAACGGTTCCACTTCGATGGGTTCCGTGTGCGCCTCCACGCTGAGCCTTTTGGCTGCCGGCGTGCCGCTGAAGGCCCCGGTTGCCGGCATCGCCATGGGCCTCGTGTCCGGCGATGTTGATGGCAAGCACATCTTCAAGACCCTCACCGATATCCTGGGTGCCGAGGATGCCTTCGGCGACATGGACTTCAAGGTGGCCGGTACTTCCGAGTTCATCACTGCCCTGCAGCTCGACACCAAGCTCGACGGCATCCCCGCCGACATCCTGGCCGCCGCTTTGCAGCAGGCCAAGGAAGCCCGCGCCACGATTCTCGAGGTCATTAACGAGTGCATCGACGGCCCGGCTGAGATGAGCGAGTTCGCTCCGCGCATCATCACCACCACCGTTCCGGTCGAGAAGATCGGCGAGGTCATCGGCCCGAAGGGCAAGATGATCAACCAGATTCAGGAAGATACCGGCGCTGAAATTGCCATCGAGGATGACGGTACCGTCTTCATCTCCTCCGAGGGTGGCGAGGCCGCTAAGAAGGCCAAGTCCATCATCGATTCCATCGCCAACCCGCACGTGCCCGAGGCCGGCGAAACCTACAACGGCAAGGTCGTCAAGACCACGTCGTTCGGCGCTTTCGTGAACCTCACCCCCGGCACTGACGGCCTGCTGCACATCTCCCAGATCCGCAACCTGGCCAACGGCGAGCGTATTGACGCCGTCGAAGACGTGCTCAAGGAAGGCGACACCGTTGAGGTGATCGTTCAGGGTGTCGATGATCGCGGCAAGATCTCCCTGGCCATCCCTGGTTTCGAGGATCAGGAGAACAACGCCCGCCCGAGCCGTGGCGATCGCGATGATCGCCGTGGCGGCCGTGGCCGTGGTGACCGTGACGATCGCCGTGGCAGCCGTGGCCGTCGCTCCGATCGCGATGACCGTGACTTCGACGATCGTGACGACCGTCCGCGTCGCCGTCGCTCCGATGACTTCGAGGATGATTACGACGACCGTCCGCGTCGCCGTCGCTCCGATGACCGTGACTTCGATCGCGATGATCGCGATGATGATCGTCCGCGTCGCCGTCGTTCTGCCGACCGTGACTTCGACGATCGCGATGACCGTGATGCTCGCGACTCCCGAGATGATGATCGTCCGCGTCGCCGTCGCTCTTCCGATCGCGATGACCGTGGCGATCGTGATGACCGCCGTGGCGGTTTCCGTGGCGGCCGTGGCCGTGGCTCGGACCGCAACCCGCGCTACGCCACCGACGACAACTACGACGACTACCGCGCCGACCGCGAAGAGCGCACTGAGCGCCCGCGTCGCCGCGTCCGTCGCGACTTTGATCCGTTCGAGGACTAAAGCCCTCTCACGGATCGGTCGCGGCATAGCCGCTCCCCCCCCTCACCTACGGGAAGCCCGCAGGGCTTCCCGCTTAACGGTTCGGCATTCGAGGACTAATCGTTCTCTAGCTTCTCTCGGGTGAGAAGAGCTTAATCGCAAACCAAAAGGCTTCCATACCGTTTCATTCGGTATAGAAGCCTTTTGGTTTTTCAGCTTCTTCGCGCTACATATTTCGATGTTGAATAGGGCACTCGTGCTGCTGCCATGTACATTCAGTTGTCAGTTGACAACTATTCTCATGCATCAAGAATGGCGGAAAACAGCCATTAAGATGATTGGAGCCACGCTAAAAAGCGTTGACAACTGACAACAGTTTGTACACGGCACCGCATGGCACCTATCCTGTTGCTCACGACCGGATCTATTCTCTCGTCTGTTGTTATGCCCAACAGCAAAATCCGCTTGCCGTGCCGCGCCATGTCCGAGTCATGGCCAGCCGTTGATTGAATGGCGGATGATCATCGAAGGTACTCATGGGCGTTGATCACTGTGGCAACAACAAAGGCCGGGCCCTTGTGAGAGCCCGGCCTTTATGCCGTATGGCGGCGGATTAATCCTTAAAGGCTAATCCGTTGTCAATCAGCGTTACAGAATCGCCATGCACACGAAGTCCAGAATGAACAGCGCGGCCACAATCCAGATGATCGGGTGAACCTCCTTGGCCTTGCCCTTGCAGGTCTTCACGATGCAGTACATGATGAAGCCGCCGGCGATGCCGTAGGAGATGGAGTAGGAGAAGGCCATGAACACGGCTGCGAAGAACGCCGGGATGGCTTCGGCGATGTCGTCCCACTTGACTTCCTTCAGGGAAGCGGCCATCATGCAGCCGACGATCACCAGCACGCCGGCGGTTGCGGCGGACGGCACGGCGGAGACGACCGGGGCCAAGAACGCGGACAGGGCGAAGCAGATCGCCACAACCACGGAGGTCAGGCCGGTGCGGCCACCTGCGGCGATGCCGGCGGAAGACTCGACGTAGGTGGTGGTGTTCGAGGTGCCGCAGATGGCGCCGATGGAGGTGGCGATGGAGTCGGCGAACAGGGCCTTGTCCATCTTGGAGGAGAAGCCGTGGCCGTTCTCCAGAGCCTTCTCATCCTCGGCGGAGAAGATGCCGGTGCGGCGGCCGGTGCCGATGAAAGTGCCCAGGGTGTCGAACGTATCGGACATGGAGAAGGCGAAGATGGTCACGATGACCAGAGGCAGCTTGGAGACGTCGGAGAACAGCGCCGGGAAGCCCTCAGCTGAGAAGATCGCGCCGAAGGTCTGCGGCAGCTGGGAGAAGGTTTCGCTGATGGACTGCGAGTTGGACCAGGTGGTCACGCCGAACGGGATGCCGATCACGGTGGTGATGGCGATGGCCAGCAGCATGCCGCCCTTAACCTTCATCACGGTGAACACAATGGCCAGTACGAGGCCGATCAGGAAGACCCACAGCACCTTGTCGTTGAAGTCGGCCAGACCCGGGGTCGCCGCCACGGCGCCTCCCTTGGCCGCGGCTTTCGGGTCGCCGGGGGTGAACTTGATCAGTCCGACGTTCAGCATGCCCACATAGGCCACGAACAGGCCGATGCCGCCGCCGATGGCGTGTTGCAGGGACTCCGGGATGGCCATGATGATCATCTTGCGGATCTTGGTGACGGTGATGAGGATGTTGATCAGGCCGCACAGGAACACCATGCACATGGTCTGCTGCCAGCTGAAGCCGAGGCCGAAGCACACGGTGTAGGTGAAGAACGCGTTGAGGCCCATGCCGGCGGCCTGGGCGTACGGCACATTGGCGAACAGCCCCATGACCAGGGTGCCGATGATGGCCGCGATGATGGTGGCCAGGAACACGCCGCCCCACGGCATACCCGTCTGCGACAGGATCTGCGGGTTGACGACGATGATGTAGGCCATCGCGAAGAACGTGGTCAGGCCGGCCAGAATCTCAGTCGAGACGGTCGTGCCGTTTTCCTTCAAATGGAAGAACTTCTCCATTTACTCTCTACTTCCTTGGTTTTATGCGGGGCTGCGCACCGCGCGCATAATGCTGCGGCTGGCCCCGGCGAGAATTGCGACTCGCCCTGATCGGCCTGCCCAACGCGCGTCAGGCGCTGCGCATCCAATCAGAACCGTGGCCGATTATAGCTTGTGGAGGTAACGTGAACGGGTCCGGGAGTAGACTGACTGCCAGAATAATTCGGAACAACTCAGGGACACGCAGGGCACACCCGTGGAAGGAAGGCGCGCGATGAAACCGGCCGTCGAAGTCAGCATCACCTCTTGGAAGAAGAATGTCGTCAAGCCCGGTCAGGAGTACGGCCGCGTACTGCTGATGCCTGGCACCGGCTACAACTGCGACCGTCCGCTGCTCTACTGGTCGGCCCAGGCTCTGGTCGAGGCCGGCTGGCGAATCGACCGCATGAACGTACGCAACGTTTCCGACGACCTGTCCACGGTGATTCCGGTCCTCAATCAGGCGATTGACGGCTGGATGGCCGCCGCGCGCGAGTCCGGCGCGGGTAAAGCCGGTGATTCCGGGGATGGCGTTGCCGCCGATGATTCTGCTACCGTGCTGGCCGATGGCGCAGCTGGCTCGCCGAACCGTGATTCCGACACCCCGTCCGGCCCTCGCCTGTTGCTGATCGGCAAGTCGCTGACGACGATGACCTACCCACATGTGGCCTCACACTACGGTCTGCCGTTCGTGCTGCTGACCCCGGTGCTGCATCACGCCGACTTCGATTCATCCGCCCGGGTGATTCCGGTGCCGGCTGTCGGCGATGATATCGTCGCCGAATCCGAGGCTCCGAGCGTGGCCGAAGCAAGGGCGATCATCCGCGCAGAACTGGCCGACCAGTCGCACGCCGCCAGCTCCCGATACTCCGGCCCGGCACCGCTGATCTGCGCCGGCACCGCCGACCCGTTCTACGATCGAGCCCGCGCCAACGCGCTCACCCCGCACGTGCACGAATACCCGGATGCCAACCATTCGATCGAGGTGCCCGGCCACTGGCGTCGCTCGCTCGACTATCTGAAGGAAGTCACCGCGTCCGTAGCCCAGTACGCCGCCACGTTGTAATGCCTTGCGACACGCCCGAATTCTGCAATGTCGCTGACCATCCGTAATCTAATCATCCGTAAACCACAGACCGTTGGTTGAAGTGCGCGCGAGTGCATTTCCGAAGTTTGGTTCGCCAAGCCAGCGCAGGTTGAGAGATATAAGCCCGTCAAGGGCCGGCGAAGGTCGCTTCGCGAGATTATATTGCTCTGCCTGTGCGCAGGGCTTTTTTGTTGCCCGGCCGAAAGTTCCGAACTCCAAGTCAACGGCCGACTTAGGAAGGAACGCCATGAAGAGGCCCGAAAAGGAAGCGGTAGTCGCTCAGCTTACGGAAGAATTCCGTAACGCTGACGTCGTCTACCTGACCGAGTACCGCGGGCTTACCGTTCCGCAGATTTCCGATCTGCGTGAAAAGCTAGGCCGCGATACTTCCTACACCGTGGCAAAGAACACGCTGGCACGCATCGCCGCCAAGGAAGCGGGCATCGAGGGTCTCGACGAGATTCTCTCCGGCCCGACCGCCATCACCTTCGTGAAGGGCGACTTCATCGAGGCTGCGAAGGTCATCCGTGACTTCGCCAAGGACAACAAGGCTCTTGTCATCAAGGGTGCCGCCGCTGACGGCACTGTCTACGATGCCGAGGGCGCCAAGAAGCTGGCAGACCTCAAGTCCCGCCCGCAGCTGCTTGCCGAATTCGCCGGCGACATCAAGGCATCGATGGCCAAGGCCGCGTACCTGTTCAACGCCCTGCCTACCAAGGCTGTGCGTACGATCGACGCCCTGCGCGAAAAGCAGGAGAAGGCTGCCTGATTTACGCCCTCACGGCATGAATCAGTCGCTTCGATAATTTAAACAATAAGGTTTATTAGGCAGCGGATCTACCACTTCGTCCGCCGCCAAGATTGAAAGGAAGCCATAATGGCTAAGTACACCAACGATGAGCTGCTGGAAGCCTTCGGCGAGATGACCCTGGTCGAGCTCTCCGAGTTCGTGAAGGCCTTCGAGGAGAAGTTCGACGTCGAGGCTGCCGCTCCGGTTGCCGCTGTTGCCGCTGTTGCTGGCGCTGCTGCTCCGGCTGAGGAAGAGAAGGATGAGTTCGACGTCATCCTCTCCGCCGTCGGCGACAAGAAGATCCAGGTCATCAAGGCTGTCCGCGCCATCACCTCCCTCGGCCTGGCCGAGGCCAAGGCTCTTGTCGACGGCGCTCCGAAGGCCGTCCTCGAGAAGGCCAAGAAGGAAGATGCCGAGAAGGCCAAGGCTCAGCTGGAAGAGGCTGGCGCCTCCGTCGAGCTCAAGTGATTTGTGCGGCATAAGCCGCAATCACAGCTTTTCGAGGAACCCCGCACCTGTGTTTCAGGCTGCGGGGTTTCCGCATACTGAGTAGACTAGTTGACGAGGGCGAGGCGGAGAACGCGATCCGGCGTGGAATCACAAAGCTGGCAATGAGCGAAAGTTGTCAATTCTGTGCCCAGTAATCCGCCAAAAGCCGGTAAAAGATGACACAATGGCACGTAGTGTGGTCAAATAGTGTGTCCAGGAAGGCGGTCACGGTGAGCGAGTGGACGGTGAAGATCAACGGTGTCGACCGGATCAGCGTCAAGCCGGGGGAGTGCGTGGAAATCGGCCGTAAGCCGTTACGCCCCCTTGCCGATGATGGCAACACCCGTCTTGACGTCGCCGATCAGACCAAATCGATGTCCAAACGGCACGCCATGTTCACGGTAAAAAGCAATGGTACGGCTTCGGTCCGCGATCTTGGATCGACCAATGGATCGTATGTGGTGCGGGAAAATGGTGATTTGTTGCGCTTGCCGGCCAATGTCGAGTTCCTGTTGCCGACGTCTCCCATGCGCATGCAGTTCGGTGATGTGCCTGCGGACTTCATTCGTATCGACGATCCAGTGGCAAAGCCACTCGACCTTAAGGTGCCTGATTTGTTTGGCTATGCGGTTCACGAAGCACCGCAGGAGCCGGATGCGGCGGATATGTCTGTCGACGATATTCTTGATTTGCGGGCCGGCGAGCCGACCGCCATCTTCAGCGCGGATAATGTTCGACGCAAGGTCGACGAGCTTGAACTTGGCTCGCTGAATATCACGCAGCCAGTGACGAAAAACGATGAGCCGGCCATACCCCGTGACCTGTTCGCGGATGCGTTGGCCCAGCATGCCGAGCAGGAGACCGAACGCAAAAACCAGCAGGCCATGGACTCCGTGGTACTGCCGAAGCCGCAGACCGAACCTGAGTCGACGACTGTAACGCCCGCATCCAAGCACAGCAGGATCTCCGGTATTGTCCCGGTAGATGCCATCGCCCATGCCGTTGTTAAGCACGCTCCCAGCACAAGCGAGCCGGCAGTGGCGTCGGCGGCGGTTGTTGAATCCGATGTGGTGGCTGGCGCAAGCAAGTCAGCCGAAAACGTTCAGTCCGCTCCGAATACCGACGATTCTCAGCCGGTGGACGCTGTTGCACAGCATTCTGAAGGCACTCAGTCCGAAGCCGCCCAGTCTGAAAACACTCAGTCTGAGACCGTCCAGCCGGCAACCACCCAGCCTGAAACCGCTCAACCGGCAACCGACGCACCCGAGGATCAGCAGCAGCCCACAGCCGAGGCTCATCAGGAAGCCGCCACGGTCACCGCAACAAGCGCAGACCAGCAGCTGGCGACCGAAACCGAAACCGCCCAGCAGTCGGTCTCCGAAGCGTATGAAGCGTCTGATATCTACTCCACGGGCGTACACACTCCGGTCTTCGAGCCCGGATCGGTGTTCGAGCGTGTGGCCAAGGGCGAGCTGAAAGCACAGGAGCCGGCAGTCGAAGTCGATGGCCTGACCTCTGACGAGGCAAAAACCACGCAAGATTTCAACGTTCAGTTCGAAGTCGCCCGTCATCCCGAATTACTGGCGTTCCTCGCCATGAATCCGTACCTGTACGACGACATGTATTCTTGGCTCGCCGCCCGTGGCGAGGCCGATATTGACGAAGCCCTGTCTCACAACAAGGGCTATCAGGAATACCGCGAAGCGGTTGGAAAGTGAGTCGAGAGATGACCCAGAGCCAGACTCAGAACCAGAATCTCACGGAAGGTCTGAATCGCATCCGTCGCTGGCGTGACCAATACCGCAGCATGCAGCCGCCATCGCCGCTCGAGGATGTGAATCAACTGGCCGCGAAGCTGGAGATGACCCATGCCCATCCCTCCGGCATCGCCCAGCTGTTCGCTTCCGGCCATGTTCGGTTGGATTCGTTGTTCCGTGACACGGGTGTGCTTAAGGCCGCCGAACGCCATATCGGGCGCGTACTGGATGACCAGGCCGCCAAGCGCAGGATTTCCGGCGTGGCGGAGTTGTCGCTCGTGGTCGGTGTGGCCACGTGGAGGGGCAACGCGCTGCCGGTGCTGTTGTACCCGGTGAGCGTCACGATCGAGGATGATGGCTTGTCGACCACCATTCGATTCACCGGTCGCGTGACCCTGAACGCCGCGTTCGTCAATGCATTGCGTGAGCAGGGGGTGTTCCTGGATGAGGATTCCCTGTTTGACGGTGCCAGCTATGACAGTGGCACTCCCGAAACTTCCGCGATGTTCGCCCGTATTTCGTCCGAAGCATCGGAGCGTATCTCCGGCTTCGCCATCGAGCGCCAGATTGTGCTCGGATGCTTCATGGACCCCTCGTCGCAGATGATCAGCGAAAGCCGACAGTTCATCGACCAGCTGGAGAATGGCCCCACCGGCAATGTGCTGTTGGACGCGCTTGCCGGCGACGAATCCGCCCGCACCGCGCTCAAAGATGCCAATATTCCGCAATACAGTCCTTTCGACGTAGACCCGCATGCTGAGTACGAAGTCGGCGATGTGGACAATACGGTGCGATATGCCGCGTCACTTGCTGCCAATGGCCATAGCATCGTGGTCGACGGCACCTTCCCGAAGGGCACCGCGGAGCAGGCTGTGGCCATCGCATCGCGCTGCCTGATGAATGGTCGTTCCGTGCTGTACGTGCCCGGCGTGGCCGAGCAGAAGCGTCTGTTCATCCAGACGGCCTCCGCCAATGAGATGAAGGCGCAGGTACTGGATGTATCCGATGAACACGCCAACGCCGCGCTTGATAAGCAGCTGATTGCCGCAGTCGGATTCCAGCCCGGAGTCGCCACCCAGCGATTCGACCAGCTGGCCGACGAACTCGTGGGCGTGCGCTCGCGCTTGACCCGCTATCTGGGCGACCTGCACGGGGGCAACGATAAGTGGAATGTGTCCGCATACGAGACCATTCAGAACCTGGCCCGTATCTCCGTACTCCCGACACACCCCGCCACCCACGTTCGACTTGACGAGTCAAGTGCCCTGAGCATCGCCAACGATATTGACACATGGATCAGCAAGATGGAACGTGCCGGCGAGCTCGGCGAATACACCATCGGCCCGGAAGACACCGCATGGTACAAGGCGTCCATCACCACTGAAGAACAAGCGGTAACCGCTTACCAGCGCGTGGACGATTTGCTGCGTCGCTTCCTGCCCGCCACCCGTGAGCAGGTGGCACGCACCGTGCAGACCTGCGGATTCCCGGTTCCTCCCACCACTCGCGAGTGGGAGCGTCAGGTTACGGTTTTGAAGAATCTGCGACGAGTGCTTGACGTGTTCCAGCCAGAGATTTTCGAGCGAGACATCAGCTCCATGATCGAGGCCACCAAGCCGAAGAGCCAGCGCAAGGCCGAGGGCACGTCGATGGGATTCTGGGAGCGCCGCCGCCACGTCAAGGAAGCCAAGGATCTGCTGCGCGTCGGCGCGCAGGTCGAGGACTTGCACGAAGCGTTGAAGGTAGTCGCCAAGCAAGGGGAGCAGTGGCATCAGTTCGTGCCTCACGGCGGTTGGCCGGTGCTGCCCAGCAAGCTCGACGAGATCATCTCCACCCAAGAGGCGCTGGTCAGCAATATGACCGCGCTGGATACCGTGCTTTCCACCACACCCGCTGGTGGCAATCTGGAAACCGCCGATTTCGAGAAGGTGGAAGCACGCCTGAAAGCACTGCTGGATGATCGCAAGGCACTGGACACCTTGCCGGAGCGTTGCCTGCTGGAGCAGGAATTCGCCTCTGCCGGACTGAACGAACTGGTCGCCGATCTCAACGCTCGCCGGGTGGGCGTGGAGCAGGTGCGCGGCGAAGTGCAGCTGGCATGGTGGACCACCGTGTTCGAGGACATTGTGCGTTCTTCCGCCATCATCTCCAACCAGGATGGTGCCGCGCTGCAGACCGCATCCGACCGCTTCGCACAGGTCGATGTGGAGCACGTGCGCTCCATCGGACCGATGGTGTCGCAGGAATCCATGCGCCGCCTGTGCGACATGCTGTTCTCCCGCACTCAGGAAGCCAACCAGATGCACACCGTGCTGGCAGGGCGCGCCAGTGTGTCGCTGAGCAGGATTCGCCGTGATCATCCGGAGATTCTGGCCGCGGCCAAGCCGATTCTGGTGGCCGCGCCGGGTACGCTCGCCGCACTCACCGAGCCGGGTGTGCTGGCTGATGTGGCGATTCTCGATGCGTGCGCGCACATTCCCGCTATCGAGTTGCTGTCCATCATCGGCCGCGTGCAGCAGGTGGTGGTGATCGCCCACTGCGCGACGGTAACCAGCGAAAGCGTCAAGCAGCTGATCGACACGTTGCCTCATATCGAGGTGGATGCTGCCCCGTCTCGCCGTGCGCCGCGCCTGTCCGCATTCCTTGAATCCGAGGGATATGGTCCTGTTCGCTATGATGTGGCCACCGAGCCGGCTGCCGGTGGGGTGCGGTTCCACCGTGTGGAAGCGAGCGGTGTGCCGGTTATGTCTTCTGGTCTGGTGGAATCCAGCCAGTCGGAGATTGATGAAGTGGTGCGTCTGATTACGCAACGTGCCGCCGGTTTTGCTGTGGTTCCTTCCAGCTATCGACTTGTGGTCGTGATGTTGACCGACGCATTCCGCACACGCTTGGGTGCCGAATTGAAGTCGTTGGCAGGCAAATCCAAGGCGATGGGCCGATTCCTGCGCCATGTGCGGCTGGTTTCCTTGCGTGACGTGGCCGGAGGTCGTGCCACTGACGTGATTCTGTCGATGTGCTATGCGAAAACCACGCACGGACGTCTGCTTCAGCAGTTCGGTCCGCTCGAAAGCACAGGCGGTCGCGGACTGTTGCTGGATGCCTTGGCATTGGCGGACCACAGCTTGGATATTGTGTCGGCCTTTGGTTCCGAAGATTTGGATGAAGAACGACTGCACCAGTCCGGTCCTCGGTTCCTGAAGACCATGTTGACGTGGGCCGAACAGCTTGACGACCGTCCGGTGCTTCCGTTGCGTGATGCGGCAGGCGGCAACGTGCTGTTCGACGATATCGCCGACAGGTTGCGCGCGCGAGGACTGAACGCTGCTGTTGATTATGGATTCGACAAGGGCGTGAAGATTCCGCTCGTGGTGGGATTGAAGGACAAGCCGTTTGCCTTGGCCGTGCAGACCGATGACGCGAACTTTATGTCCGTGCAATCCACGCGCAGGCGTCATCGTTTGTCGGCACAGGATCTCATTTCCTTGGGCTGGAATGTGATGACCGTCTGGAGTGTCGCCGCCTTCGTGAACCCCGATAAGGAAGTCGACCGTATCGTCAGCCGTATCGGCGAGATCTACCGCGAGGTTGAATAATCATGGCGGAATACTCGGCTACACGGCGCACACCGCGCAAGCACAAGCGCGTGGTGATGAAAGGCACTGAGCAGTTTGACGCTGACGGCGTCAAACTCGAGCCCGGAGACATGCAGACCGACCAACAACGGCAATCTGACGACGACAAACGCATCCTCGGCGAACTGCCTCCACACTGGGCTGTTTTCAACGAGCGCGAGTAGGAGTTGAGGCGCACTCTGTGCGCTCTGATGTTGTGTTTTCCGCAGCCGTACGGCTGCGGAAAACACAACATCGGCCGAAGGCCGATTCCGCTTCCTACCGCACAACGGCCATAATCGCTCCGGCCTGTTGCAGCTCCATAACCTTGGCCGCGGCCTCCGGCGGCATTGCGAACGACACCAGTCGGTCGTTGCTTCCCAATGCGCCAGTCGTATCCGGTTTGTCGACATTCATCACCGTGGCGTTCTCGGCCAGCGTGCAATCGGCACCTTCGCAACCGACGGCGGAAACCAGTCTCACCTGATCGCCGGCCAATACATCGTCGACGCTACTGGCCAAGCGGACTTCAATCACCGTAGTGCCGGTCGGTGCTACGGGCGCATCTCTGGCCATATGCGTGGAAATGGGATCGGCTGCTTCGATATCGATTTGCGCCACCTTGCCCACCACATCCTCAATATTGCACGCCCAAGATGGGCCTATCGCAGATACCGGCATATCAGCCAACTGAACGTCGGCGGCCAGAATAATGTCACCCCGTCGAATCGAGCGAGCGGCCACCACCATCGGCTCGGTCTCCACCACGGCCAATACGGCTTCAAGCCCAAACAACACTGCGAGTCCCACGCACAACGCAGCAGTGAGTCGGCGCAAGGCATCCGCCATGCGCCGTCGCCGCAATGAGCCGCGCGCAGGCGGCTTAATAAACGAAAAGGTCACCATGCAACCATGGTGACCTGAAGTTTTTCGTAAGCGCAAGCTGAATCGACCTATGTGGTTCTAGCTTGCCAAGTTATCCACAACGCTTCAAACCCGTGCAACAGACAGTGCCCGTAGTGCCAATATCCGCGGCATACCGCCGTCGACACCGTCGTTTACAGAGGAAAAACGGGGAGCCGACCTTACTTGCCGGATTTGTCGGTGCGGTAGAAGCCGTGACCCTTGAACTCAATCGGCACGGCGGAATACACCTTGCGCACCTGCTCCTGCGAGCACTTGGGGCACACGGTAATCGGGTCGTCATTGAACGACTGCTGTTCGGTGAAGTCATAGCCGCAGTTCTTGCAACGGTAATGATAGGTAGGCAACGGATTCCTCCAACAAAGTCATATTTCTCGTGCATGGCGTGCAACACCATGCCGTGCAACCGTTCATATCCTAGTCGCCGCCCTGACACATTGGCGTTACGGTCTTACTAGCCAGCCTGCTTTTGCCACTCTGGTTCCATCGGCCAGTGTGCGTGGCTGGTTGGTCAGTCTGGCTTGCGCCGAGTATCTTGGCCGGCCGGTCAACTCAGCCGGCCCGATTCGCCAAGCCGCCGGTATCCCCCCGGCGTCAGCACTCCGTCGGCCGGCACATCATGTGGTTCGGCCGGCAAATCGGTGTCCAACACCTCCCACGGCCAGCACACCGCAATCAGGGGGCACGCGGGCTTGCGTCGAGCCAAGGCCCGGTCATACCAGCCGGCTCCACGCCCCAGACGATTGCCTTGCGGGTCCACTGCCAAAGCCGGGGCGATGACCAGATCGGCCTTCTCCAACGCTTCGGGCGGTAGAACTGCGCCAGTTGGCTCATCGGGTCTGTGATGGACGGTGCTGGGAGAGCTGCAGCTACCGGCATTGTTCGCGCCACCCACTGCATCCATCGAGCGCAAGGATTCCAATGAATCCAGCACACTCCAGCCAATTTCCAACCCAGATCCCAATCGTGGCACCAACACGTGGCAGCCATGAGCCAACAGCCATCGCAACAGTGGCCGGGTTTCGATTTCCGAACCCATCGACACATATGCCGCCACTGTGGAACCATCCTGAATCATGTGTGCCGGGAACCGTCGCACCAGCAATTCACCGGCCGCTCCACGTTCTTCCGCTGGAATGCGCTTGCGCCGAGACAGTATATGGTGGCGCAGCGTCGCTTTATCCATCTTTTCTGTTTTCTCCGTGCCGCTGTGGTCGCTGCCGATATTCATGCCATTGTCCGCTTCGCTCATACCGCACAATCTAGTGTTTCCACCGTAAAACGAAAGTGGCCGAGGCGAAGGCGCAAGCCCTTCATATGGCTACAATAAAGGCCGTGTCAGTTTTCCAGTCGATTAAAGAGGCGTTCAAGCTGGACCACCAGATCCGTCCGCCGCGCCTCACCCATCCCGGTTTCCCGATAATCCTGCGCCCCCTGACCATGGACGATGAGGACGGCTGGAACGAAGTGCGCTGGCGCAACAACGACTGGCTGGCGCCTTGGGAATCCGGCGACCCGATGCATGGCGGCTCCATCACCTTCAATCAATGGGTGCAGCGACAGCGCCGTAATGAGCAGCATGGCGTCGGCGTGATTTTCGCCATCGAATACCAGATGCGTATCGTCGGCCAGATTTCGTTGGGAGCCATCGCGTATGGTGCCATGCGCACCGGTGTGGTCGGATATTGGGTCGACCAACGGTACGCCGGCCACGGATTTGCGCCGATGGCACTGGCCATGCTTGCCGATTGGGCACTCGGAGACCCATTCGGGCCCGCGTTGCATCGGCTGGAAATCGCCATTCTTCCGGATAACGCGCGCTCTTTGGCTGTGGTGCGTAAGGTCGGAGCCCATCATGAGGGACTGCGCGAGCGGTATATGTATGTCAATGGCCAGTGGCGTGACCACGTAACGTTTGCGCTGTTGGCTGAAGATATGGGGCAAGGGTTCGCCGCTAGACTCGCCGCCGCCGGTTCCAGATAAGCGTCGACCGGAAGAATTCCGCTCCGACACGCCCGGACGGAAAGCCCCAGTTCGTCGGCACGTCTCCTATCCTTGACTCTATGGGTTATGAGTCACTGAGCACTGTCGTCGTGCTGGTGATTGTGGCGATTATTATCGTTGTATGGCTGCCCGTACGTACGGCCAACGGCATGAAACGTGTGGACGAGCACCGGCAGGATCGTTATTCGCCTTCCCTGCATATCGTTGATGCAGAGAACGGCAGACGATTCGGAGACATCAAGCCGCATAAGGCGAAAGGGGCAGCAATGCCAGCATCAACACCGTCAGCGAGGCTGACATCTGAGCACATCGCCCATGTGCGGGAACTGCGCCGCGCGGCCATCCGCCGCCGGCAGATTCTCGCCGTATGCCTGTTTGCCATAACCGTGTTGGTGTTTGCCGTATCGTTCCCCCTGCATTTCAGTCCGCTGCTTGCTCTTATTCCGTTCGTGCTGTTGCTGCTGGTGCTGGTGCTGGGAGCCAATGCCTCACGCCAGGCCCGGCAATGGGAGCGCAAGGTGGTCCGCTACGAGCGGGCTCATAGCGGTACGGGCTGGTCCAAGAAACCGTCTGCCGAGTCCAAGGACAGCAAGCGTGTGAACAAGGCCGAACCGGTTGCGGCCGTAACTGCGCCTGCCGAGAAGCCTGCCGAGCAGATTGAGGATGCTGCCACCGAGGTCATGGAACAGCGGCAGATTCGCCGCGCGTTACGCGATGCCGAGATTGAGCAGGCCAAGGCCAAGGCGTTGCGTCAGTCCGCCGCCGCATATCAGGCCGCGGCGGAGCACGCCAAACAGTCTGAGAAGTCTGATACTGCACAGTCCGCCGCCGATAAGCCTGCCGCCGAACCGTCTGCTATGGTCGATGAATCCGCTGACCGTAAGTCCGCTGCCGAAACCAGTGAATCTTCCGCCGCGCCCGATGCCTCCGCTCGCACGGATAAGTCGACTAAGTCGGATAAGTCCGTCGCCCCTCGAGTTGAACCATCGCTTACGGTGCGTGACGAGCGTGATGAGCGCGACGATGCCGCTGCCGCTGCCGATGCCACGTCGGAACTGGTCAGCGTACGCCCTGCCCGAGCACTGGACGTCTTCGATATGTCCACCTCGCAGGATCTCATCTCCTTCACTTTGGGCGGGGAACATAACGCCGACAACGCTCCGGAAAGCTTGGAGATCAAGTCGACCCGTCAGGTGTCCAAGGCGGAACCTGTCGAACCCGCAGTGGCGGAAAAGTTGATTGACGAGGCCCGAGCCGTCAAGGCCGCGGACGATGCCAAGGCCGCCGATGCGGGCAAGGCTGTCAGTGCCGGAAACGCTGTAGACACTGAGTCGGAGCAGCGCGATGATGCCGATACGAACGCCGCTACGGACGCCGATGACGAGGCTGCAAACGCCGCCCAGCGAGCCGCATTCCACGAATCCGAGGAGCGTGCCGACGTCGAAGCGCCAGCGGCGACCACCGATTCGTTGGGCGCAGGCCTGGACTCCATTCTTGCCCGCCGCGGCAACTGAGCGTTGCGATTCGCCGATTTTCTCTCACAGCGTTAGCACTCGAGTTGGCAGAGTGCTAATAATCGCGCTACGATGTGTCCTAGCGCAAAGGGACAACGCAAGTGATCGTCAGCCTCTTGAGGCGTTCTGGCGCGGCATTATCGAACTACAAGTAGATACGAGGTGACCCACAGTGTCGATTAAGCTCACACCGTTGGAAGACAAGATCATCGTCAAGCAGGCCGAGGCCCAGACCCAGACCGCTTCCGGTCTGTATATTCCGGACAACGCCAAGGAGAAGCCGCAGCAGGGTGAAGTCCTGGCCGTTGGCCCGGGCCGTCGTGACGACAAGGGCGAGCGCATCCCGATGGATGTCAAGGTCGGCGACAAGGTGCTGTACTCCAAGTACGGCGGCACCGAAGTCCACTACGAGGGTGAGGACTACCTCATCGTCGGCGCGCGCGACATTCTCGCCATCCTCGGCTGATTAGTCGCCTAGCGAACTTCAACAACCCCGACTGTTCCCACGAACAGTCGGGGTTTTCTCTTGTCAGGCGGAAAGGGGCTCCCCTCAGAGAGGGGAGCCGAAAACCGCTCCCGCCAAACGCCCAGCCATGCCTGCTATGCATAAAGGTGCATGCGCGCAACGTAGTTGAGTTCGGCGTTGCACCGCATCTACACTGGGTAACGGATTGGGGTCCCTATGGAAGAGGCTCAGTCGGCGACTTGGCCGAGCGGCTTAAGACATTTTGCACAAGACGGCAGTAGGTCGACGGTATGTTGTTTTTTTTCCGTGTCGCAGGTTCGTGGTGTCGTCGCTGTGCCAATGGTTGTCTCTCTACCGACGCTGAGTGCCGTGGCATGAGGCCAGCGTCGGCAGTGGGCCACGAAATGGCGATGTGCCGATGCTGAGCCGCGTTGGCGTCGTTATGGGGCCAGTTTTTGGACCATTGCCGACGGCAAATCGGCGTTTTGTGTCGGCGACGGTCCAAAAACTGGCGGTCTGCCGACGATAAGTGCCGTCATCGTCGGCAGACCGCCAGGTATTGTCCCTGTGCCGACGTAAAAAGCCCTGCCGTCGTCGTCACCGAGCCATCTTGTGACTCACTGACGGCGGCAGCAGGGCGGAAGAGGCCGAAATCATGCGCGCGGTGCGGTCTCACACCTCGAATCCGGCCTCCACCAGCGCGTGATCGATGTCGCGAATCAAATCGTCCGTATCCTCCAGACCCACGGCCAGACGGAAGAAGCCGCGGTGGAACTCAGGCGGGTACAGGTACTGGCGCTCGTCATCCTCACCGAGGAACACGATCAGCGATTAGTCATGGCCGAGCGAGACGGCAGACGTAATCACATTGAGCTTGGAAACGAATCGGTTGTGCCCGTCGTGGTCGGTGTCGAGGCCGAACGACAGCACGCCGCCGAACCCGGAGTCCGGGCGGGCCAGCTGGCTGGCCGCCACCTCGTGGTGCAGGTGCGATTCCAGACCGGGGTACGCCACGAAACGCACCACATCCAGCGATTCGAGATGCTTGGCAATCGCCAAGGCCGAGGCGTCGTAGGGCAGCGCGTAGGTGTTCGCCAGCGTGATGGGGCGACGGATCGCGCCGGTTTCGGCGTCGACCCCGTTGCCGAGGTGAATGGCCAGCGTGCCGAATCCGAGCGGCTGGTCGTCGAATGATTGTCCGTGATGTACAAGATCAGAAGCCATGTGCCCAGCATGCCGGCATGCGCTGTGCCGCCGCAAGCAGGCGACGCCACTCGAAAACCGCGCCATTGCAAGGTTCTGGAACACCATATAAGAAAAATGATTGGTAGAAGTGCGGGGTGCAGCCTTGGTCGGGGCTGTTTGCAGGGCCGAAGCGGACCCTGAAACCACGCTGTGAGACACGCCGATAAAACCGCAGAATTCCGCGGTAAAACAAGGTTCGCGTAGAGGTCGATTTGCGTACTTGGAAAATATGTGGTTATATAGCCAAGTTGCCTGTTGAGGTCAAACACCGCGGCGGGAAACAGACTGGCGGATTTCCCAAGCGGTCAAAGGGAGCTGACTGTAAATCAGCCGCTTCGTGCTTCAGTGGTTCGAATCCACTATCCGCCACGCCCCGATAGCTCAGTGGTAGAGCACTTCCTTGGTAAGGAAGAGGTCGTGAGTCCAATTCTCACTCGGGGCTCTCTGGCGGGGTAGCTCAGCTGGCTAGAGCGTACGACTCATAATCGTAAGGTCAAGAGTTCGAGCCTCTTCCTCGCTACAAATTGCGCCCGCTAACCGGTGGGCGCGCACTATACCTAAGAACACAGAGGTGAATGACAATGGCTAAGAGCGCCGACATCCGTCCGGGCATCACGCTGGCCTGCACCGAGTGCAAGGAGCGTAACTACATTACGACTAAGAACCGTCGTAATACGCCCGACCGTCTTGAGCTCAAGAAGTTCTGCCCGCGCTGCGGCAAGCAGACCGTGCACCGCGAGACTCGTTGATCGCAAGCATCACAGCTTTACAAAACCCGGCCCATTCGGCCGGGTTTTTGCGTATTGACTCCAGAGCCGAGTGGTAGGGTGCGGAATCAGTATCCGCATCGCGTGAGAAACGGCAGAAATCCCGCGTCTGAACGAACCCCTCGCGGGCGTTCTGCCGTTTCAGCCGATGATTGCCCCGATATCGCACCTGCGCCACTAAGATAGGAAGTCATGACAAGCTTTGCAGACATCACCACCATGGGCGTGGGCGGCCCCATCGCCCATTTCATCGAGCCGACCACGCGCGTGGGGCTCATCGAAGCCGTGGAGGATGCCGATTCCAAAGGCCTGCCCTTGGTCGTTATCGGTGGCGGCTCCAACCTGCTTGTTTCCGATAAGCCTTTTGACGGCATGGTGGTTCGAGACGCCCGACGCCTCATCACTGTGCCGGACGAGGCTGCACCGGTAGAGGGCGAGGATCGCACCGTGCATGTCAATGCCGAGGCCGGTGCCAATTGGGATGATTTCGTGGCCTTCACCGTAGAGCTCGGGCTCGAGGGCGTCGAGGGACTGTCCGGCATTCCCGGCACAGTCGGCGCTTCCGTGGTGCAGAACATCGGTGCCTACGGACAGGAAGTCGCCACTTCGGTCGAATCGGTGGAAGTCTGGGATCGAGACACCAAAACAACGCGCGACCTCACACCCGCCGATCTTCGATTCGGCTATCGATACTCCGCACTGAAGGCCAGCATGTACGCCGGTCCCGGCCAGCCGGACGACCGATTCTTCCCGACGCCACGTTACGTGGTGCTCTCCGTCACCTTTGCCCTGACCCACTCGGCCGAAGGCGCGGTAGGTTACGGACAGCTTGCCAAAGCGCTTGGCGTCGAAGTGGGCGACCGTATGGCCACCGCCGACATCCGCAAAGCCGTGCTCGCAGTACGTGCCGCCAAGGGCATGCTTGAGGATCCCACTCGCTACGCCTTGCCCGGCATGGCCACCGCCAAGCGCGAGGCCAATATCCTGACCGATCTGGAGCGTCTGGCCTCCCTCAATGAGGCCGCCGGCGTTCCCGTTGGCGATGACGGCCTGCCTGCTCCCGACTACAATCGCCACAGCTGCGGCTCGTTCTTTATGAATCCGATTCTGACCGCCGGCCAAGCGGCGGCCCTGCCCGAAGATGCGCCGAAGTTCGACGCGACTCTGCCTGACGGCACTCCCGGCACCAAGACGTCCGCCGCCTGGCTCATCGACCATGCCGGCTGCCATAAGGGATATAAGGTCGATGCGTACGCGCCGGCCAGTCTATCCACGCAGCACACGCTGGCCTTGACCAATCGTGGGGGAGCGAGCGCGGCCGATATCGCAGCTTTGGCGCGTGCGGTTCAGCAGGCGGTCAAGAGCGCGTTCGGAGTGGACTTGGTGCCCGAACCGGTCTGCGTCGGCGTGCTGTAATCGCGCTATTGATTGATGGAGTTGGATATTAATCCCATATATTGCGGACTCTAAGTCTTATTAATAGACAAGACACGCGGGCTCTTCTATACTCGATTGTCGGTATTGTGCGCATTCGGTGCGCAAACAACAGAGAAAAAGAAGAGCACTATGCAACTGTTCCGTACGAAATCCGTCGAACAGACCATTGCCGAAACGGGTGAAGAGGGCCGCAAGCTCAAGCGCAACCTGACTTGGTGGGATCTGTCAATCATGGGCGTGGCCGTAGCCGTGGGTGCCGGCATCTTCTCGGTGGGCGCGCAGGCCGCCGCCTTCCACGCCGGCCCGGCCGTGATCATCAGCTTCCTGATCGCCGGCATCGTGTGCGGCGCAGCCGTGATGTGCTACGCCGAATTCGCTTCGATGATTCCGGTGGCCGGCTCCGCCTACACCTTCACCTACACCACGGTCGGCGAGATCATGGCCTGGATCATCGGCTGGGATCTGATCCTGGAGATGCTGATGGCCGGCTCCGTGATTTCCAAATATTGGGGCGTATACCTCAACGATTTCATGCGCCTGATGGGCTGGAACGCCAACACCAACCTGGCGTTCGGCTCCTTCCATATCGATATCGCCCCGATCATCATCGTGGCGTTCTTTACCACGCTGCTCGTATTCGGCACCAAGATCGGCGCCCGCGTGGACGGTGCTATGACCGTGCTCAAGATCGCCATCGTGTTCTTTGTGGTGATCGTCGGCTTCTTCTACGTCAAGGCCTCCAACTTCACCCCGTTCATTCCGCCGAGCCAGCCGGCCTCCACCGTGGAAGGTTCCTCCGCCGTCACCGGCGTGATGACCCAGCCGCTGTGGCAGTTCGCCACCGGCATGACCCCATCCGTGTACGGCGTTCCCGGCATCCTTTCGGGCGCGGCGCTCGTGTTCTTCGCGTTCATCGGCTTCGACGTGGTGGCCACCGCCTCCGAGGAGACCAAGAACCCGCACAAGAACGTGCCGCTCGGCATCGGCGTGGGCATGCTGCTCATCATCGTCATGTACATGCTCGTGGCCGTGGTGACCACCGGCATGGTCTCCTATGCCGATCTCGCCAAGCAAGACAGCCCCTCGCTGGCCACCGCCTTCGAACTGGTGGGTGCCGACTGGGCCGCCAAGATCATCAGCTTCGGCATCGTGCTGGGCCTGGCCACCGTGGTCATGGTGCTGTTGCTCGGCCTGACCCGTATCGTCTTCGCCATGAGCCGCGATGGTCTGCTGCCGCGCGGCCTGTCCAAGACCGGCAAGCATGGCACCCCGGCCGCTCTGCAGATCGTCGTCGGCGCGGTGGTGGCGCTCGTGGCCGCCTTCTTCGACATCGGCGTGCTCTCCGACATGGTCAACATCGGCACCCTGTCCGCCTTCACGCTGGTGGCCATCTCCATCCCGATTATGCGCAAGAAGCGCCCCGACCTGCCGCGCGCCTTCAAGATGCCCGGCGACCCGTGGATTCCGATCCTCATCGCCGTGGCCAACTTCTGGTTGATGCTCAACCTGTCCGTGCTCACCTGGATTCGTTTCGTGGTGTGGCTCGTGGTCGGCGTCGCCATCTACTTCGGCTACGGCTACTGGCATGCGCGCCTCGGCAAGGGCGACCTGACCGAAACGCTGTCCGCCGAAACCGATAAGGCCGTTAACGGCTGAGAGCGAGGAGCGTCCCAACGGGCGCGTACCCTTGTATCAGTATTTGTTAAGGAGGATTCCATGCCATATGTGATCGCTCAGCCTTGCGTGGATGTCAAGGACAAGGCTTGCGTGGACGAGTGCCCCGTCGACTGCATTTACGAGGGTTCCCGCTCGCTGTACATCAACCCCAACGAGTGCGTCGATTGCGGTGCATGCGAACCGGTGTGCCCCACCGAGGCCATCTTCTATGAGGATGATCTGCCGGACGAGTGGGCTTGGTACAAGGATGCCGCTGTCAACTTCTTCGCTGAAGTCGGCGATTTGGGCGGCGCTTCCGCCAATGGCCCAATCGGCAAAGACCCGGAACAGGTCGCCGCGCTGCCGCCGCAGAACCAGTAAGCTGATTTGCGGATAAGCGCTGCACACAGCGCATAGTTCGGATTGAACCCTCGGTCTATCACGGCCGAGGGTTCGTCGTATCTTAGGAACATACCGTCCAAGAAAGGGGTTCTCATGGGCTTCCACGCATATTCGTCGCCATACGACTGGTCTCGTATCGCCGGCTTCAAAGCCACCGCCAAAACCGTGCCGGGTGGCATGATCGACCTGTCCGTAGGCTCGCCCGTGGACCCGGTGCCGAGCAGTGTCCAGCAGGCGCTGGTTGCCGGCGCAGACGCCCCCAACGCCCATGGATACCCGGTCACCGCCGGCAGCGCCGACCTTAAGGCCGCTATCGATACATGGTTCCGCGAACTGCGCGGTGTGGATCTGAAGTCCATCAACGCTGCCGCCGTACCCACCGTGGGTTCCAAGGAGGCCGTGGCACTGATGGCCAGCCTGCTGCACCTTGGCGAAGGCGATGTGGTCGTCCAACCGGCCGTCTCCTACCCGACTTACGAAATCGGTACCCAACTTGCCGGCGCCACCGTGGTCAAAGTCGATGATGTGACCGACGTCGATTCCTGGGTGAATATTCCGAACGTCAAGGCCATCTGGATCAACTCGCCGTGTAATCCTTCCGGCGAGGTCATCTCCGCTGACTGGCTGACCGACATCGTGGCTGCTGCCCGTCGCATCGGTGCCGTGGTGCTCTCCGACGAATGCTATGCGTTGATGGACTGGCGTTCGGTGCGCCGCAATACAGCCTCGTCCTCTGCGCCTGCCGCGTCTGCATCTGCTGCGTCTGTGCCTGCCGCACCGGTGGCCGAATCCAACGAGCCCGCCTCCGATACCGCATTCAGTCTCTCCGCCACGCCATGTGCCCTGAATTCACATGTGTGTGAAGGTTCGGCAGCTGGCATCCTGGTGCTCTACTCGCTGTCCAAGCAGTCCAACATGGCCGGCTACCGTACGGCTCTGATTGCCGGCGATTACCGGCTGGTCAAGGAAATGGCCGAATACCGCAAGCAGATCGGCCAGATTATCCCTGGCCCAGTGCAGGCCGCCATGGCTGCGGGTCTGAAGGACACAGCCGCCGTGCACGAGCAATGGGGTCGTTACCGTCGCCGTCTATCCGCGCTGGTTGACGCGCTGAAGGCGTATGGCTATTCGGCGCAAATGCCCTCCGGCGCGCTGTACGTATGGGTCAAGGCCAAGTCCGGCGACTGCTGGGCCGATATGGCCGAGCTCGCCAAAATCGGCATCATCCCCAGCCCCGGCGAATTCTACGGCGCTCCCGCCTACCTGCGTTTCTCCGCCACCGCCACCGACGAGGCCATCCGCTCCGCCTGCGAACGTCTCACGGCGTAATGAGATCGTAAGTGGCGTTGAGCCGTTCACGCCCCAAACTGGGCGGCCTTGCAGCCGAATTTGCGGCGTACGGCATCCAGCGCGGCCTCGGCATCATGCAAGCGTGCCTGTGAGGTCTGGCCGCGAGCATTGTAGGCCTCTTCGAGCATGTCATCCAGTGAAGGCTGCACGGCCGTAGCCGCCGCCTCACTGAGCGAAGACGTGCTCATACCGGCCAAGCGAATAGTTTTGGGCAGGGGAGTGGCAGACTCCGCCGAGGCTGGCAGCCCCAACATGACTTTCAGCTGCCGCACGCATTCGGGGTACAGCACGCCGGCCGTATCGGTCGGCCGCTCCATCGTAAAAGACCGGGTCTGATAGCTCAGGTCAGCAAAACGCAGCTTCACCGTCAGCGTGCGCGCCACCAGTCCCTTGCGTCGCAGCGTGCTGGCCACATCGTCGCAGGCCGAACGCAGCAGACCGCATACCACGCGCATATCGCGCGTATCCTCGGCCAAGGTTTCCTCGGATCCAATGGATTTCTCCTCACGCACCGTGGTGATTTCACGGGAATCCAACCCGTGCGAGGCCGCCCATAATCCACGTGCCGCAGCCGGGGAGCCAGTGGCGCGAGTCAATGCAGCTTCATCCAGCTGAGCCAATTCAGCCACCGAATGCACGCCCCAAGCATTAAGCCGCTTCTCCAAAGACGGCCCGATGCCTGGAATGCCGCGCAATGGCATCATCTGCACGAACTCAGCCGAGCGGGCCGCCGGAATCAGCAGCATGCCGTCCGGCTTGGCATTGGTCGAGGCCATTTTGGCCACCAGTTTGTTGCAGGCGATGCCCACCGAACACGTCACGTGGAAGCGCTCGGCCACCTGAGCGCGAATCCACGCGCCGATTGCGCTCGGCCGCCCCCACTCCAGCAGTGCGGCGGACACATCCATATAGCCCTCGTCCACCGAAACCTGCTCGAACCGGTCGGTGACGGTCAAAAACACCTCGTGCATGATTCGGTGCGACATCATGCGGTAATACGCCATATCCACCGGCAGAAAGACGCCGTTCGGGCACAACTGATGGGCGCGCGCGGCCGGCATCGCCGAATTGATGCCGTATTTCCGGGCTTCATAGCTCGCGGCGGACACCACCGCGCGCGGCCCGGTGCCGATGATCACCGGCTTGCCTTTGAGCCCGGGGTTGCGCGCCACCTCCAATGAGGCATAGAAGGCATCCATGTCGATATGCAGCACGGTGCATCCGGTCTCGTCGTGGCCCCAATCGCGTTTGGCGGCCTCAAGTCTCGGTGCGGTGCTCATGCCACCATTGTAGGAATGCCGAACGAGGTCATGCTCACTATGTGGCGCGCATGGCGCGGCGCTCATTGTCGTAATGCCAAATATCGCCGGAATTCCAAGGGTTTGCGCACTGTGCGGCTGTTTCGCATGGTGGGTGCGATTCCACGGAATCGTCCACATTGCGTCACTGTCCGTAACGCCTTCCAAGTCGCTGCGCGCTGTCCCGACTCTCCGAGTAGCGTAAACCTCGTGAAGAAGGCAGTGGTCGGTATCCTCAACCGTGTTCCCGTGGTGCTTATCGTGATTGGTGAGGCACTGGTGATTTATTTGGCTACGGCCGTCGCCAAACTTGCGTTCACCCAGCTCGACCCGCTGTATTCGGTGTGGTACCGCGTGGGATTCATGGCGGTGCTGTTGCTGCTGTGGCGCAGGCCCTGGAGCAAGGCTAAGCGAGCGCAGCTGTTTCACCGCGACGCCCGCGGCTGGGGGCTGGTCGTACTGCTCGGCTGCTCGCTGGTGCTGATGAATACCCTGTTTTATGTGGCCATCAGCAATATGGATATGGGCATTGCCGTGTCTATCGAATTTTTGGGACCGCTTTCGGTGGCGGTGATTACCGGCAAAAGCTGGCGTGAGCGGGTCGGTATCGGCATCGCGGCGGTCGGTGTGGTGCTGTTGGCCGGCATATCATTGGCCAATCCGTCCGGCAATGGCACGTTTTTGTATGGTCTGATTGCGATTTTGATCGGCGGGTCGATGTGGGGCATGTACATCATCACCGGCCGGCGCGTGGCGGCTGGCGGCAATTCGCTGGATAATCTGTGCATCGCCGTGACCATCGGCTGGCTGGTCCAGTCCCTGTTCCTTGGCGTGCCGGCTGTGGCTCATGTGGTTCACCCCAAGGCCGATGCCACGTGGGCGCTTGAGCCCGGCGGCTCGCTGAAGCTGCTGGCTCTGCTGTTTGTGATTTCCCTGATGGCCTCGTTCATTCCCTATGTGGTGGAGCAGATCACGCTGCGACGCACCACATCCGGCGCATTTTCGGTAATGCAATCCATCAATCCCGCCATGGCGGTGGCCGTGGGACTGGCGTTTGGCGAGATTCCCAGCGTTGGTGAAATCATCGGTGTGGCGTTGGTGATTTGCGCGGTTATCGTTACGTTCTCCGGCGATGCCGCGCCCGCGGACGGTCAATAATGTGTCGTTCGGCACGCCGTATCCGCAGGACGTGGTACAGTAATTTGCTGTTGCGCATTATTGCGTAACGTGGAGTCATGCCTGAGTGGCCGATAGGGGCACCCTGCTAAGGTGTTAGTCGTGTAAACGGCTCGAGGGTTCGAATCCCTCTGACTCCGCAAGCAAGGGCTTTCGGGATTTCTCGGAGGCCCTTTCTGTTTTCCTGCTCTACCGCACTAGGAACATAAATACCGGCTTATGGACGTGTCAGCTCTTATAGCTCAGGTGAATGAACAGTTGTTCTCTAGGCATTCAGGCTGCGTTCGTGCAACTGGTACATTGGATAGTGATGTCGTAACATGCGGCATCTCCGTTGATATGACGGGCCGTTACCGGCGGAAGCTGGTAGCAAAAAGGCCCGACGCTACGAACATCGGGCCTTGTTGTGGTTATCGGCTTACGCCCCTAACCAAAGGTTACGAAATGAATCATATCACGATGCACGGTGGGTCTGACCGTGAACGGGCGCACCGTCATTGTCCATGTGGGCGATGGCGAGGCGTGCGCCACGGTGGATGGCATGCATTTCAACGTGCGCAGCCTATGGCAGCTTTACCAGTTGCTGAGACTGCTCGTGTAGCGGTCATTAAGGCGCGGTACCCATTATTGGGTGCTGCGCCCGTAACCTGAAGTATGCATGCGAGATTGACAGGAAAGCCACTAAAACTTTTTTTAGATTCAGGTCGAACGTGTGCTGACCCCCGGAATCGATTAAAGTAGGAATCATGCGTAGGGCAACTGTGTATGACGTGGCGAAGAAGGCGGGAGTGTCCACCGCCACGGTTTCATTTGCTTTCCGTCGCCCGGATAAGGTCAAGCCTTCAACCCGGGCGAAGGTACTCAGGGCGGCGAAAGACCTTGACTATGTGCCCAGCGCCAACGCTCGTGGCTTGGCTCGCGGAAACACCGGCGTGCTCGGTCTGTATTCCTTTGACATGCTTATTGAGCGGCCGCTTGGCGATGAGGATGATTTCGATTCATGCTCTGGCGGCAACGATGTCGTGTCTGAGAATGGGAAACCAATTTTCTCCAATCGCGCAGGTGAGAGCTTTGATTGCCCGAGTGTGTTGTCGTACCCATTGTATGTGGATGAAGTGCAGCGTGGATTCGAGCTGGAATGCCGGCGTCGCAATCGTGCCGTGCTGCTAGGTGCTGCTATTCGGCATGACGATGGTGCGGGTATCACAGATGTAGCTGGTCGCGTGGATGGTTTAGCAGTGTTTCCAAACGAATTCACCAGCACTATGCCATTGGAGGCTTTGTGCCGAAGCATACCTATCGTGCGTCTGAGCGAGGGTGATGGTGACGAGCCTGCGGCCTACATCTCTTGTGACAACGAAACTGGCATGAACCAGCTGATTGACCATCTGGTTGATGTCCACGGCGTGCATGACATGGAGTTTGTGGGCAGTCTGGACAACTACGATTCTCGTCATCGATTTGCTGCGATGCGGGCAAAACTGAAAATGAAAGGGTTGCGGGTTCCGGACTTGCCGCTTGATGACAGTATGTCTGGCACGCATGAGTGGTTCGTGGATCTGTGCGAGGTAATAGACGCTGGACGGTTGCCGCAGGCATTGCTATGCGCTACCGATCAAACTGCGTTCGAAGTCATGAGCGTACTTCGAGATGCCGGTGTCCGGGTTCCTCAGGATGTCATACTGACTGGTTTTGATGGTGTGCTCGCTGGTCAGGTGCTGACTCCCACGCTTACCACTGTGCGTCAGCCCTTGGAGCTGCTGGGGCAGTTGGCGGCCCGACTGTTGGATGAGCAGGCAGGGGAGCCGTGGGGCAAGCCCGAACGGTTCCGTTTGCCGGTCAAGCTCATCGTGCGGGGCAGCTGCGGGTGCTGATTATTTCTTGAAGAAGGCTAAATAAGGCTTTTGAGACCTCCTGCAGGGGGAGTCACTGTTGATGCTGTTTCGGCGTGTCGAATCGGTTCGCGAGTTGACAAACAAAAAACTATGCGCTTAAATATTAATCATAATCTACGCGGTTAGATTATTGAGAAGTAACAGTTCAAGGAGGAATGAGGAATGAAGCGAAGCATGTTCAAGATGGCGACTGCCATCATCGCCAGTGCGGCTATGCTGACCAGCGTCGCAGCCTGCGGACGCACTAGCGCTACGTCTGACAGTGTAGATGACGTGACCACAATCGATTCGGCTAAGGCCACCGGCGATCTGACCATCTGGGCTATGGGTAACGAAGGTGATTTGCTTGGCGACTTCGTTAAGGATTTCGAGAAGGAGAATCCGGATGTCACTGTGAAGGTGACCGCTATCCCGTGGTCTTCCGCACACGACAAGATTCAGACCGCCATCGCTGCGGGTAACGGCCCGGACGTTGCTCAGATGGGCAACACGTGGATGGCCGATTTCTCCAATTCCTTCTCTACGGTCCCCGGCAACTTTGACATGAGTGGATTTTTCGAAGGGCCGGCCGACAACTACAAGGTCGGAGATCGGCAGTTGGGCGTGCCGTGGTATGTTGACACCCGCGTGCTGTACTACCGCACCGACATCGCTGAGAAAGCCGGCGTCACTGAAACGCCGAAGACTTGGGACGAACTCAAGACGATGGCTGAAGCCATGCAGAAAGTGGATGGCGTCGATTACGGCATGCGTATCGGTGCTTCTGGCACGGACTGCTTCATTGGCATCCTGCCATACGCCTACTCCGCAGGCGCTGCACTCTCCGATGACGGCCAGACCAAGTGGACCATCGACAGTGATGCGATGACCGAGGCTCTTGACTATGTCACCGGCTTCTACAAGGACGGTATCGCTGATGCCAATGCTGACGTGAGCGCCGGTGCCGACATCGCTGACTTCGTAGCCGGCACCACGCCGATGATGCTTCAAGGGCCCACTGCTGTCAGCCAGATCGAGGAACTCGGTGGCGACGACATCAAGGACAAGTACGCAACGGTGACGCTTCCCGCAATGGACGACTCCTCCGACATGGGTACTTCCTACCTCGGTGGCTCCGGTCTGGTTACCTTCAAGGATTCCAAGAATAAGCAGGCGGCATGGAAGTTCATACAGTGGGCTAGCCAGTCTGACGTGCAGGCTAAGTGGTACACCCTGTCCTCCGATTTGCCGGCTGCTCAGAGCGCCTGGGACAATGATGCACTGACCTCCAGCACCACATTAACCGCATTTGGCGATCAGCTTGAACATGCTCAGGGCGTGCCTGCTTTTACCACTTGGGCACAGGTTTCCTCCGCAGCTGACCGCATTTACGAACAGATTGCCAAGGGCCAGGTTTCTGTGGGCGATGGGCTGAAGAGCCTGCAATCCGAAGCCGATTCCATCGGCATCGGCGAGTGAGTCCATCAGGACATACAGCAATGATCAAGCACGCGAAGGCGCAGGAGAAGGGAGCCGGCAGCTCCCTTCGCCGCCGCCAGACATTACTTGCATGGGGATTTGCACTGCCGTTCGCGGTCATCTTCTGCGTATTTATGCTGATCCCTCTCATCTCCTCCATGGCGATGTCGTTCACCGACATCACATCCCGCGACCTGCGTACCCCGTTCAACGTGAACTTCGTCGGACTCGACCAGTACATCGCCCTGTTCAGTGACAAGCGCTTCCTGCATTCGCTTGGTGTCACTGGCATCTTCGTACTCATCGGTCTGCCGATCACCATGATTATTGCTCTGGCGTTCGCCGTAGCACTCAACAAGGGCTCCCAGCACCTGAACGCCTTCTTCCGTGCGCTGTTCTACGCGCCGGTCGTGGCCAGCGTCGTTGCCGTCTCCGTTGTATGGCGCTACATCCTGCAGGGAGACGGCCTGCTCAACTCCCTGCTTTCCCTCGTCGGCGTACAGGGATCGGACTGGCTGCACGACACTCGTTATGCTCTGCCTGCCCTGATGATCATGACCGTCTGGCGTAACATGGGCACGCTGATGATTATCTTCCTCGCTGGATTGCAGGCCATCCCCGAAGAACTCAAGGAAGCCGCCGCCATCGACGGCGCGAGCAAATGGCGCACCTTCCGCTCCATTACCCTGCCGCTCATGAAGCCAACACTGTTACTCGGCGCGGTGCTACTGTCAGTCGGCTACCTGCAGTTCTTTGAGGAATCGTTTGTTATGACACAAGGTGGTCCGCTTGATTCCACCCTGTCGGCCGCATACTACGTCTACCAGAAGTTCGGATTCGGCCAGTACGGCATCGCATCCGCCGCCAGCTGGGTGTTGTTCATCATCATCGCCTTGGTGAGCGTGCTGCAGTTCCGCATCCTGCGTTCCGAAGACTAAGGGGGATCGATATGAGTGCAACAATACAATCCGCCGGATGCCCTGCACCGGCACAGGACAATAAGCTGCTGTTGTGGCAGCGATTCATCAAAGGTCGTGGCATCTCGTACATCGTGCTGGCGGTCATTGGCATTGTTTGGATTTTCCCGTTCCTGTGGATGGCTTTAGGCTCGCTTAAGACCCAGCGTGAAATCCTTGCTAAGCCGCCCAAGCTCATGCCTGAGCACGCGACACTAGCCAACTTTTCGCAATGGTTCACCCAGCTGAACTTTGGTTCGTACTTCACCAACAGCCTCATCGTCGCGGTCATCACTGTTCTGGGCAACATGGTGTTCTGCTCGATGGTCGGCTACGCACTGGCCAAGATGAAGTTCGCCGGCAAGAATATCTTGTTCGGCGCGGTCATGGTCACCCTCATGGTGCCTAGTGTCGCCACGTTCGTGCCCTTGTTCGTCATCATCTCGAACATGCACCTGGCCAATACATACGCAGCGTTGATCCTGCCGTTCCTGTGCCAGCCTATCGGTGTGTTCCTAATGCGTCAGTTCATCGGTGGCATTCCGGATGCGCTCATGGAAGCCGCTCGTGTGGACGGTGCTGGCGAACTACGCATCTTCTTCCAGATCATCCTGCCGCAATGTGGCCCGGCGCTGGCCACGCTGTCCATCCTGACTTTCCTGTCTAGCTGGAACAACTTCCTATGGCCATTGGTTTCCGCGCAAAGCGAGGAGATGTACACGCTGCCAGTAGCCCTGTCCCTCTACTCCACGGGCCAGAACGCCACCAACTACAGTGTGCTGCTCGCCGGCGCCGTGCTGGTCATCACACCCATCCTGCTCTTGTTCGTATTCCTGCAGCGCTACTTCATTCAGGGCGTGGCTATGACGGGCATTAAATAAGCGGGAATTAAACAAGAAAGATAAGCTTCGATGTCTTCTCTAAATTACGTATTTCCTGAAAACTTTATTTGGGGTGCCGCTACTGCTGGTCACCAGATCGAGGGCAATAATACCTCCAGCGACTGGTGGGCGCGCGAGCACTCGCCTCGTACTGACGTGAGCGAACCATCCGGTGATGCCGCAAACAGCTACAACCGCTATCGCGAGGATGTCAGGCTGCTCGCCGACTCTGGTCTGACCATGTATCGATTCGGTATCGAGTGGGCACGCATCGAACCCGTAGAAGGTTGCTTCTCCAAAGCCGAGTTGTTGCACTATCGCGCCATGATTGACGCTTGCCACGAGTTCGGGGTTGAACCTATGGTGACTATCTACCATTTCACCATGCCATTGTGGTTTGCTGCAGAAGGTGGATGGAAACGACCGGATGCACTCGATAAGTTCAAACGTTACGTGAGTTATGTGCTGCCTATTCTCAACGATGTAACGTGGATCTGCACGATTAATGAGCCGAACATGGTCGCTTTGACCCAAGGCGGCACGGAAGGCACTGACTTTGTGGCTGCCTCCCTGCCTGCCCCTGACCCGGTGATTTCCAAGGCGCTAGTCGATGCGCATCATATGTCCCGCGCTGTCATTAAGTCTGAGCTGCCTGATGCAAAAGTCGGCTGGACCATCGCTTGTCAGGCTTTCCATGCTGTGCCTGGTTGTGAGAAGGAGATGGAGGAATATCAGTACCCACGCGAGGACTACTTCACCGAAGCGGGTGCGGGTGATGACTTTATCGGCGTACAAGCCTACCTACGCACATTCATCGGCAAGGACGGGCCTGTGCCCGTCGACGATGATGTGGAACGCACCCTAACTGGCTGGGAATACTATCCTCCAGCCCTCGGCATCGCTGTGCGTCATACTTGGGATGTCGCAAAACATACGCCGATTTTCGTCACTGAAAACGGCATTGCCACTGCTGACGATCGTCGTCGTATCGACTATACGTTCGATGCCCTTGCTGGACTGCATGACGCGATGGATGACGGTATTGATGTGCGAGGCTACACGCATTGGTCCTTGCTTGATAACTATGAATGGGGGTCGTTCAAGCCTACATTCGGTCTTATCGGTTGGGATAAAGACACTTTTGAACGCCAGCCCAAGGCATCGCTTAACTGGCTTGGTTCTATTTCTCGCACCGGAGTCGTAACTCACCCGTATCGGTAGTTCTGTTATTAGAATGCGATAACTTATCCGCAAAAATGTGGGGCACGGTTTTCATATGAACTGTGTCCCGCAATCCATGATGTCTGTTTGTTTTATGGCAACTCATTTGTTGCGTACACGGCTCGCAAGTTCGTATTCATCGCTAATACTTATTGTTACTGTTCTATCGATAGTCGCATTGCCAGATTAGCGGAGCCGGAGGTACGCCATTGTCCGTCCGCCTCCAAACCGCCATTTTAGCGGGTGAGCGAGTGCGGCACCTCGGGGAAAGGCTAACAAACGAAAGAAGAATGTCCACTAAGTGAGACTTTTGCGTGGTGTTCGTGAATGGTGATTGAAGATTAACCGGTTTATGTCGCTTGTCCAATCGCTTGCCCATCGCCTTCCTCCCCGCAGTGTTTGACTGAGATGGGCGGTACCCTAGAGAGAGAAGAAGAGTTCCGAAGGGTGGGCAAAGATGAGCCATATCGCTGGGCAGGGGCAACATCGCTCCAACTCGACACGAACCAACCGTGCGGCGCTGATTATCGTGTTCGTGATCGCGCTCGCCGTTACGCTGGGCATCGGCGCATGGTTCGCAACCCATCGCACGGACGGCAATGGCCCCGCACGCGCCGGAGTGTCGGACGTCGCGTTGAATAAAGCGAAGAACACGCCCAAACCGGTGACCGAACATCACGGCAATTCACCGGATTGCCCGGATACGGACTGCATCGCCATGCTGGTCAACGGCGATTTGTTGTTCCATGAGGGATTGTGGAGCCATTTCCAAGGCCCGAACCCCAACGCCACGGATGGCACCGCCTTCAACTTCGACCCGCTGTTCGCGCCGATGAAGCAGTACATTCAGGCTTCGGACATCGCCGTGTGCGAATTCGAAACCCCGATCGCCCAGCGCGGCGGCCCATATGCCGCGTACCCGATCTTCAACATTCCGCCGGAAGTGGCGGATGCCGCCCGCAACGTGGGATACAACGCCTGCACACACGCCACCAACCATTCCTGGGATCAGGGGGCGGATGGCATCGCCCGTCTGTGGGACACGCTTGAGGCCGATGGCATCGCCCAGACCGGCTCGTACAAAACCGAAGCCGACTCCACCAAACCGTTAGTCATCGATTCCCCGACCGGCGGCGGCAAGCTGGGTCTGGTCACCGGCACGGTCTCCCTCAACGGCATGACCGCCGACGAGGACTGGCAGGTGGATCGTCTGCGCGAAGACGGCGACCCGAATCACGGCAGCGACATCCAGCGCGCGGTAGACAAGGCCAACAAGGCCCGCGAGCAAGGTGCCGATGTGGTGGCCATCGCCATGCACTCGGTGCAGGAATACCTTGATTACGCCGATTCCTGGCAGATTTCGGAAGCCCATGAGCTTGCCGACACTGGTGCCTTCGACGTTATCTACGGTGCCGGCTGCCATTGTGCGCAGCCCATCGAGAACTATAACGGCACGTGGATTATCTACGGTCTGGGCAACGCCGTCACCGAGTCGGCGAACACGCCGGAAACCTTGGTCAACAACCAGGGTGTGACCGCACGCATCCAGTTCGCCGGCAAGAAGGGCGTCAAGGGGTCGTGGCGCGTCAACCGCATCGACTGGGTGCCCACCGCCAACGTGCATCAAGGCAACTACCAATGGTGCCCGATATCCAGCGACCATCCCATAGGCACATGTTGGGACGAAGCCTACGACGCTCAGATACGCCAACGCATCTGGGATGTCATCTATTCGATGGGCGCGGACCAGAACGTCGTCAAGGAATGGAACATCACGCAGGAGCAGGCGGCAAAGCAATAGTTGCTCGGCTTGGTCTCAAGGAGGGGAAGCCGCAAGGTGACGCTTTTCCCGTCGGCCTCCTAATGTGGAGCCCATGACCGAGATTTACGAAACCCAAAGCGAACGCACCGATCTGCCCCTCGTCGTGATGCCGTCCGTGCTCGACGCGATGATCGAGCCCATCAAGGCCCAGTTCCCCGCGCTCCACGACGTTGCCCGCGTGCGTATGTTCGAGGAATTCACGTCCGACGAGGCGACCATAGCCGAGCGTCTGAAGGATGCCGACGCCCTGCTGGTGGGCGGCTACCACATTTCGGATGATCTGCTGCGCACCATCAGCGAGCAGGGGCACGTCAGGTGCATCGTGTTCTGCGGTACCGGCGTCGCCAGCTACATCAATCTCGATAAGGCGCGCGAGCTGAAGATCCGCGTCTGCAACGCCGAACATTATGGCGATCACGCCGTGGCCGAGCACACCTTCGCCCTCCTGTTCGAGCTCATCCGCCGCGTTGGCCAACTCGATAAGGATGTCAAGGCCGGCAACTGGGCGTGGGCCGGCGGCGATGGACTGCAACTCGCCGGCCGTCGCATGGGCATCATCGGACTGGGCGGCATCGGCGCCACCGTGGCCGGCATCGCCCGCGCCTTCGGCATGGAGGTCGCCGCATGGAATTCGCATGTGCCGCCCGAGCATTTCGAACGCTCCGGCGCCACTCCGGTCGACGATCTCAACGAGCTCATCGAAACCAGCGACGTCATCTCCGTCCATCTGCTGCTCAACAACGCCACGCGCGGCATCGTCACCGCCGAGAACCTTGCGCATGTGAAGCCCGGCACCCTGTTCATCAACACCGCCCGCTCCGAAGTCATCGAATCCGGTGCGCTGCTTGCCCGACTGCAAAAGGGCGATGTTCCCGCCGCACTCGACGTGTTCGACCACGAGCCGCTGACCGCCGACGACGCCATCTGCCATGTGCCCGGCATCGTCCTGACCCCGCACGTCGGCTGGCGTACCGACGGCGCGTTCAAGGAGCTCACCCGCCAGATGATCGCCTGCCTGACCGCCTACTTCGCCGGCGAGGACTATAACGTCGTCGTCTCCGAACACTGATAGCCCTGTCTAGCCTCGCGCTCAATCGAACACCCAGTCAGCCGACCACCGGAACACGCTTATGCAGACGATTCTCAACACGTCCGACGATCCCGCCCACGATTCGCTCGTCGAAAAAAAGTCCGAATTCATCGGCGACGCTGCCCATGTCGATACGCTCGACGAGGCGCTCGCGTTCGTGGCCGCGATCCGCGAGCAGCATCCGAAAGCCCGACACGTGGCGTATGCCGCCTTGTGCGGAGGCGCGGATGGGCGACTGTCCGAACGCATGAGCGATGACGGCGAGCCGTCCGGTACCGCCGGCAAGCCGATTCTCGACGTACTCAAGCAGTCCGGCACCACCGATTGCGTAGTTGCCGTCACCAGATATTTCGGTGGCATTCTGCTGGGCTCCGGTGGTCTGGTCCGCGCGTACTCATCCGCCGCATCATTGGCGATGAAAGCCGCCCGCGCCGCCCGCATCATGACCGCCAAGCGATACCGGGTCCGTCTCGAATACCCGCAGCTGGCACGATTCCAGCAGATCCTGGCGCAGCTCGGTGGCAACCAGGAGGATGAATCGTATGCGGTGAACGTCGAACTGACCGCGGTGGTGCCGCAAGATGATTGCGTGCGATTCGAGGAGCGTGTGCGGGAAGCGTTCAATGCCGCGGTGGTACCGGACCCGATTGACGTGGTCAACATTCCGATTCCGTTCGCGTGACGCCTGTATGACTAAGCTGGGCATCATGACCGACGAGAACACCACCAGCCAGCGGACCCAGCCCACCGAGGCCGCAACTGAGGCTGCAATCGACACGGGCGCCCAGCAGCGGGACCAAGGCGCGCAGGCCGCAGCCGAGTCCGCCGCTCCGGTGGATTTCGAACCGCTGACCGCTACATACGAACGTCTGCGTCATTCCACCGACCCGGCCGAACTGTCCGAATTCGCCCGTCGGCCGTTGCCTGACCGTGCCGATCAGGCGGCGTTCTCCCGCGCCACCGCACTTTTGGAGGCTGTGGCCGGCAACCCGCACACCCCGGTGGCCGATCGCGTGTTCCTCGCCGACACCATGCCGTTCCCGAACGTATTGGTCAAACTCTCCGAAGACCCCGAACCGTCCGTGCGCCAAGCCGTGGCCGCCAACGGGGATGACAAGAATTGGCTGGTCGGCCGCCTGACCAAGGATCCGGTACCTGCGGTCCGGGATACGGCGTTGAAAAACAAGCGCACCAGCTGGAAGATGCGGCTTGAGGGTGCGCAGGACCCCACTGCGGATGCGGAGACATTGGATTTCTTGGGCGTACTTGGCACCGAATCCGAAGAGGGAGCACCGGCAGTGCTTTCCTCGATGGTCCGCCGTGCCGTGGCGCTGAACCCCAATACGTCCGAAGCGATGCTTGCCAAATTGGCCAACGACCCCTCGGCCGAGGTGCGGCACGCCGTGGAAAGCCGCCGCTAAGCACACTATTGCTGTGTTTTGCCGTGCAAATTTGGCCGGCAATCACCCTCTATCCACCATTGTGAGCGCTCACATCTCACTATGTGAGGGTAAAAAGTACATAATTTGGCGGAATCACGGCATTTTGCTTACGGTGTGGCGCAATCAAACGGCGTTAGACTGGGGCTATGAGTGAGATTACCGAGAGTGAAGAGCGTCTGGCCCGTCCGTTGATTCGACTGGCCAAGTTGGTCGGTGTCGGCACGAGTTATGTGGGCATGAGCCATGACTACCACGAGATAGACGATGACGTCCTGATCGAGGTGCTGGCAGCGCTGGGCATCGACGCCTCCAGCGAGAACGCCCAACTCATCGCCATCCGACGCATTCTGAACGAGCGTTACTCCCGATTGGTGGCACCCACCGTGCTGCATATCGCCGGTAGCGAGGACCGGGTGCTGGTGAACACCGGCATTCTGGACGTGCCTTCGGCGAGCATCACGCTGGAGAACGGCGAGCCATATCAGGGCACCGTTGAAGTTGGTCCTGGAGATGGATCCCAGGCCTACGACTTGGATGGCACGTTCATTTCGAATGCGGCTGTGGTCATTCCCGCCGATCTGCCGATTGGCTACCATACGCTGCACGTCAAGGTCGCCGACCGTGTGCAAGACGCCACTTTGATCAGTGCACCTGATCGCGTCGATCTGCTTGACCCGATGAAGGGCGGCAGTCTGTGGGGCTGGATGGCCCAGCTGTACTCGATTCGCTCCTCCAACTCCTGGGGCGTGGGCGATTACGAGGATCTGAAGACCATGCTGGTGGACGCCAAGCAGAAGACCGGTGCCGACTTCGTGCTCATCAATCCGGTACATGCCGCCGAGCCGGTGTCCCCGCTCACCCCGTCGCCGTATCTGCCGGTAAGCCGTCGCCTGATCAACTTCACGTACATCCGCCCCGAGGCGATCGCCGAATATGCCACGCTCAGCGCGGGCGACAAGAACGCCGTCGACGGACTGCATGCCGACACCGAACCGCTGAACGGTGATTCCCAGCTCATCGACCGTGACGCCATGTGGCGCAGCAAGATGCACGCCCTGTGGATTATCTTCAAGGCCGGCCGTACCGCCGAACGCCAAAGCGCGTTCGACCAATTCAAGGCGGACTGCGGTTCCGACTTGGAGGCGTATGCCACGTGGTGCCTGTGCTGCGACAAGTGGGGAGCCCCCAACGGCGAGGAGAGCAACTGGGAGCGCAAGTTCAACCGCAACTCCCCGGAAATCGCCAATCTGCGCAAGCAGTACCCGGACACTTTGGACTTCTACCGCTGGCTGGAATGGATTGCCGCCGAGCAGTTGTCCTCCGCCCAGCAGGCAGCCAAGGACGCCGGCATGCATATCGGCATCATGTCCGATATGGCCGTCGGCGTGCACCCCTCCGGCGCTGACGTGTGGTGGAATCCCGAGCGCTTCGCCAAGGGAGCCACGGTCGGTGCACCGCCGGACATGTTCAACCAGCAAGGCCAGAACTGGAGCCAGCCGCCGCTGAGCCCGATCAATCTGGAGGCCACCGGCTACGAGACCTACCGCAATATGGTGCATGGCATGTTCGCCCGTGCCGGTGCGGTGCGCATCGACCACATTCTCGGCCTGTTCCGCCTGTGGTGGATTCCCGAGAACCGGTCGGCTATGGATGGCGCTTATGTGTACTACGACTCAGACATCATGCTGGGCGTTCTGGCCATCGAGGCCTCTCGCGCCGGCGGCGTGGTCGTAGGTGAGGACCTCGGCGTGGTGCCGGACCATGTGGCCGATTCCCTGTCGAGCCACGGTATTCTCGGTTGCGCCGTTGAATGGTTCGAGCAGTGCGACGGCGTGTTCCGCGCCCCCTCCCAGTGGCGTCCGTACGCATTGGCCTCCGTGAATACGCACGATTTGCCGCCGACCGCCGGTTACCTGGAATACGAGCACGTCAAGATTCGTGAGCGTCTGGGCTTGCTGACCGGCCCGGCTGAGGAATTCGAAGCCTCCGCAAAGGCCGAGCAGGATGCGATGCTGGCCATGCTGGTCGAGCAGGGCTATCTTGATGCCGACTTCGCCGAACATCGTGAGGATCACGAGGCGGATATCATCGACGCGCTGTACCGCGCACTGAAGGGTTCGCCGTGCAAGCTGCTCGCCGCCTCGATCACCGACGCGGTGGGGGAGAAGCGCGCGCAGAACCAGCCGGGCACCAACAACGAATACCCGAACTGGCGCATCCCGCTGGCCGACGCCAAGGGCAACGTGGTACCGCTCGAAACCCTCTTCGACACCCCCGGCGTCCAACGCTTCGCCCAAATCTTCAATTCCTGACCCACTTTACCTCCCTCTGACGAGCCGAGTCGTTAAGCGGACAGTCCAGTGGACTGTCCGTAGACGAGGCCTGAACGAAGCGATAGCTGAGAGAAGGCAGGGAATTGCCTCACCGTAGGCGAGTCGGTTAGCCGAAGTGGGTGGGAGAGAAACCATAAATAGGGGAAGAGAAGCCATAAACCCAATGGAGTGTCCCCAGTTGCCCTATGTCAAGCCCGGCGATATACTAGTGGATTGTTGTGTTTCCCTAAGGGGTCCTTCAAAGCGCTATCCCACTCGCCATCGAGGACTTTCAGGGAGCCCACGGATAAAGAGGTTCGATGCCTCTTGGATGCGGCCCTGACCAAGCCACGCCAAGCAGCTGAGACCCGGAACACAATATAGAAAAGGTAATCCAGTGAAAACTTTCACTCCGAAGCCAGCTGATCTGACTCATGACTGGTATGTCATCGACGCCACCGACGTGGTGCTCGGCCGTCTCGCCACCCAGGCTGCAATCCTGCTGCGCGGCAAGAACAAGCCGACCTACGCTCCGCACGCCGATTCCGGCAACCACGTGATCATCATCAATGCCGACAAGATTGCTCTGACTGGCAACAAGATGGGCAAGGAACTCTACTCGCACTCCGGTCGTCCCGGTGGTCTGCGTCGTGACTCCTACGCCGAGCTGCTCGAGAAGAACCCCGAGCGCATCATCAAGAACGCTGTCAAGGGCATGCTGCCGAAGAACCGTCTGGCCAAGGTGCAGCTCGACCGTCTGCGTGTCTTCCGCGGCGCCGAGCACCCGCACACCCCGCAGAAGCCCCAGGTCTTCGAGATCGCCCAGGTCTCGCAGCAGGCCAAGTGAAACCTGAGAGGAGATAAGAATCATGGCTGAAAACACCAACGACTCCCAGGTTGTCGAGACCGAAGAGGAGCTCACCAACTACACCACCGAGACCAACGCTGGCGCTGGCACCGGCACCTCCGCGATCGAGCCGGGCTACGGCACCGGTCGCCGCAAGGAGGCTGTCGCCCGTGTCCGTCTGGTTCCGGGTGACGGCAAGTGGACCATCAACGGCCGCACCCTGGAGGAGTACTTCCCCTCCAAGCTGCTGCAGCGTGAGGTCAACTCTCCGATTGTTCTGCTCAAGCTCGAAGGCAAGTTCGACGCTATCGTCCTCGTTGACGGCGGCGGCACCACCGGCCAGGCCGGCGCTATCCGCCTCGGCGTTGCCCGCGCTCTGAACGCCATCGATCGTGATGCCAACCGCGCCGCCCTGAAGAAGGCTGGCTTCCTGACCCGCGACGCTCGCGTCGTGGAGCGCAAGAAGGCTGGTCTGCACAAGGCACGTCGCGCCCCGCAGTTCTCCAAGCGTTAATTTCGCTTGTCCTGTACCGAGCATACAAAGGCTCTCCGTGGAATTCCGCGGAGAGCCTTTGTGTTTGTGTCGTGCTGTTTTGAGTGTGACTCACACCTGTTTCATCAGCGTGATGCTCAGCGCCGGCATGGTCCAGACATTGTCGTCGACGGGAGTGTCCGGCGTATCATCCACAGGGGCATCAGGCATATCAGCTGATACCTCATCCCGAGGCGCGGACGAGGTGCCGTTTGCGGCGTGATCCGTTGCTGGCATCGCGAATTCGATGGTATCCGCTTCATCCTCAGTCGAGGATTCCGTGCGCTGCATGGCCACTTCTTCGACCAGCGTGCGTACCGTCTCGCTGGCGTCCGGTACATGCTGCGTCCAAACGGTGGTGTCATCGTTCAAATCGCATTCCTCGACCTGAATGCCATGCCCGGCTCGGCGGCCGTTGATTTCGGCCGAGCACCATTTAGGCGTCCAGTGAGTGTCTGGCGGCAGGCGGAATGTGCGGTCGTCAGCGGTGCCGTTGACCACAATGCACACGTCCACCTCACTGTTGGACAGCAATCGCATGGTGAAGCTACGTACGCCCAGATCGAACCAGTCACGCTCCATCGGCGTGGTGCCGTCGGGCAGGAACCACTGCACGCGGCTTGAGGGCTTGAGTAGGCCGAGTTGGGTCAGTCGGGTGAAGAAGTCCTCGTGGTGATACAGGTCCAGTGATTTACGTAGCGCCACCAGTCGAGACACGCTTTTCAGGCGACGCATTTCGCGTGTCTTGTTGGTGGAATACATCCAATCCCACTTCAGCCACGTGATGTCGTTGTCTTGGCAGTAGGCGTTGTTGTTGCCGTCCTGTGTGTTGCGGAATTCGTCGCCGGCGAGCATCATCGGCGTACCCAGCGAGAGCAGCAGCATGCCGATCATGTTCATGGCCGCCTGTTCGCGTGCCGTGATGACGTCTGGATCATCGGTGACGCCTTCGGCGCCGAAATTGGCGGAATGGTTCACCGACGAGCCATCATTATTGTTCTCGCCGTTGGCTTCATTGTGCTTGGAGCGGTATCTGGTGAGGTCCGTCAGCGTGAAACCGTCGTGGCAGGACACGAAATTGATGGAGGCCGGAGCGCCGCGCCCGGGTTCGGTGGCGAACAGATCGGCCGAGCCGCACAGTCGCGTGGCCATCTCCTGCAAACTGATACGACCGAAATCGGAGCCGCCGTCCACATCCTCAAGCCAGAAGGTGCGGGCCGTGTCGCGGAAGCGGTCATTCCATTCGGCGAACGGCACGGAGAATTGGCCGGTGCGCCAGCCGAGGTTGCCCAGATCCCACGGCTCCATAATGAGCTTCAGGTTGCCCAGCAGCAGATCGGAACGCAGGGCGTAGAGGAACGGGTGATGATGGGTGAATTCGCCTTCCAGGCGGGCCAGCGTGACGCCAAGGTCGAAACGGAAACCGTCTATGCCGATACGCTTGGCCCAGTATCGTAATGAGTCGATGGCAAAGGTGACCACATGCGTGTTGGTGAAGTCCAGCGTATTGCCGCAACCGGTGGTGTCTTCGAGTCGACCGGTATTGGATTTTTGATGGCGATAGTAGGCCAGGTCGTCGAGGCCGCGCCAGCAGACCGTCGGGCCTTCGACGCCGCCTTCGCATGTGTGGTTGTAGACCACGTCCATGATGACTTCGAAGCCGGCCTCGTGCAGCGCGCGCACCATGTCTATGACTTCTTGGCGCACGGCGGCCGCGCCCTTCTCTTGGGCTGCTTTGGTGGCATAGGAGGGTTCGGGGGCGAAGTAGCTGAGGGTGGAGTAGCCCCAGTAGTTCTTGCGGCCGTGTTCTTGCAGGAAGAGCTCGTCCTGCTTGGCCATAATCGGCAGCAGTTCGATGGAGGTGATGCCCAATCCCTGCAGATAGGCGAGCGTTGTGGGGTGGGCGAGTCCGGCGTAGGTGCCACGCAACGCTTCGGGCAGCCACGGCGCGTTGGCGGTGAAGCCTTTGACATGCATCTCGTAGATGACGGTTTTGCGCCACGGCACATGCGGGTGCTGCGGGTCGCCCTCATGCTTATGGATATCGCGATCGTCGATGGCCACGGACACCGGCACATGGCCGAGCGAGTCTACGGTGCTCATGGCACCGTATGCCGAGCCGGTTACCTTGTGGTCCACGACATCGCATTCATAGGAGAAGGCGGCGGGGGTGAGCTCCATGGAGCCGTCGATGCCCTTGCCATACGGGTCAAGCAGGAATTTGTATGGATTGAAGCGCACGCCGTGTTTCGGGTCCCATGCGCCGTCCACGCGGTAGCCATAACGCATGCCGTCCCATGCTTTGGGCAGGTGCACGTACCACAGGCCGTAGTTCGGTCCGGTCATGCGGAACAGGGTCTCGCGCAGATACAAATGTTCGATAATGCGCGTGCACACCGGAAACTCATGGATCTGCTGGATGAACGAGGCGTTCGGGTCTTCGAACAGGCGGATGGCGTCTTGGAAGAAGGCGCTGGGCTCGTCAATGGGCTCCAGCACACACAGCCAAACCTGATCGGCAGTTTCGGAACGAACAACGACGTCAGCCCCACCGTCGTCAGTGAAGTACAGCCCTGGGCGAGTGGCGTAACGATGCAACGGTGGGTTTTTCATACCTCCATTGTAGACGTGTTGTCACTTCTGGTGGAAGCCCTTGATTTCCTGCCGCGTTCCGCAGCACCACAGATATCGTCGAGATAATTCTCGGCGAATCGCAATGCGGCACCGATGATGTTCTGGTCTTCGGCGCAGTAGCTCTTGCGCAGATTGAAATGGTCGGTGCCGAACGGACTGCGTGCGATGACGCGCGCCTTCAGATCCTCGATGTCACTGTCTTCAAGATGCTGGGCTGCTTCACCGCCGACAATCACGTCGCCCGCGATGATGGATCGCGCGTTGACGATGGCCTGCGCCACGTAATCCAGCCATTCGTCCATGCGCTCGCGATGATGCCGTTCACCCTGCTCAAGCACGCTGAAGAAGCCGGGAATACTTTCGTAATCCTCGGGCAAGGTCTCCGGCGAGCAGTAGGTGTCCATGCAACCGCGCTGGCCGCAGTAGCATTCGCGGCCGCCCGGCACCAGCGTCATGTGTTCGATGGCGCCATTGCACATATTCGGACCCTGATACAGCTTGCCGCCCACGATCACCGCGCCGCCCGGGCGTCGCTCCAGATAGACGCACACCGCATCGGTGAGCGTGGAGTCGAACCATAGCTCGACCATGGCGGAGGCATCGGAATCGTGGATCATCATGCACGGGTAATGGACCGACTGGCTGATGGTTTCGAGCGTAAGCCCCGTGTTGCCCATAATGGTGCCGAAGGTGATGGTGGTGGCGTCGGGGGAGAGGATGCCTTGGATGGCGAACGAGACGCCGAGCACTTTGCCGTGCTTCTTTTCGACGTCGGAGGCGAAGTTGTTGATGATGCCGCCGATACGCTGGTAGTAAACGTTGGTGTTGCGGTAAGGCAGGGCATCGTTGCGTTTTTCGATGACGTTGCCGTACAGGTTAATCGCGCACAGGCGCAGTTCGTTGGACCGCATCACTACGCCGATGGCAGTGCGATGATCGGGATTGAACTCATAATTTTGCGCCTTGCGCCCGCCGGTGGAATCCTGCAGTTCGCCTTTGCGGATGAGTCCGTCATCTTCTAGGGCGCGCAGATTTTGGGTGATGGTGGGCAGGCTGAGGCCGAGTTCGCGTTCCAGTTCCTGCTTGGTGACATGGCTATGGCCATACAGATACTGGGTCATGGCACTGCGGTTGTGCGCTTTCACTGCGGTCGATGGCATTGCCCTCATATTTACCCCTTTGTGCGATGAGATATATGTAAGTATACTTTATGAAAGTGGCTTTCATGTGCCTCGACGCGGAGATTATGAGGCAACAATCGTATATTTGTAGGCGATTTTGGGCACTTTTTTAAACCAATTTTCTAGAAATGTGGGGAAAATGAGTACTTTTGGAAACTTGATTTAAGAAAGTTGTCGGATTGCGTTGTTTGCAAGCATGTGATTTTCGGTAAAAAGTGAACAAAAAGTACCAAATCACCGAATAAAGTGAGGGTTTGTTCGATATTTCGCACAACTATTAACAAAAACTGTTCAATATCGCACGTGAAACGCCGTCGATTTTGTGCGTATGCATCGCGCCGGACCGTTCGGTATATTGTGACTCGAGTCACATATGCAATGTGACAACGCATCACCGGTCATTTTCGGTTACTGAGGCGGTATCCCGCTGGTGCAACTGAGGTGACGAGGCGATGGCCCAGAACTTTGCCATATACCCCAAGAAGATCGAGGAGGACCCCAAGTGGCAGAAGCAAAGAAGAAAGTCGAAGCTGCCAATCCGACCCCAGAAGAGAAGCAGGCCGCAGCTGAGGCCGAAGTTGACGCGCTGGTTGCCCGCGCCAAGAAGGCTCTCGACGAATTCGAGAACCTCGACCAGAAGCAAGTTGATCGTATCGTCGCCAAGGCCTCCATCGCCGCTCTGAACAAGCACCTCGTTCTCGCCAAGATGGCCGTCGACGAGACCGGCCGTGGTCTCGTGGAAGACAAGGCCACCAAGAACATCTTCGCCTGTGAGCACGTCACCAACTACCTGGCCGGCCAGAAGACCGTCGGCATCATCCGCGAAGACGACGTGATGGGCATCGATGAGGTCGCCGAGCCCGTCGGCGTGGTCGCCGGTGTCACCCCGGTTACCAACCCGACCTCCACCGCCATCTTCAAGTCCCTCATCGCCCTGAAGACACGCTGCCCGATCGTCTTCGGCTTCCACCCCGGCGCGCAGAAGTGCTCCGTCGAGGCCGCCAAGATCGTGCGCGACGCCGCCATCGAGGCCGGTGCTCCCGAGAACTGTATCCAGTGGATCGAGCACCCGTCCATCCAGGCCACCGGCGCGCTGATGCAGCACCCGGGCGTGGCCACGATCCTCGCCACCGGTGGTCCGGGCATGGTCAAGGCCGCTTACTCCTCCGGCAAGCCCGCCCTCGGCGTGGGTGCCGGCAACGCCCCGGCCTATGTTGATTCCGATGTGGACATCGTCCGTGCCGCCAACGATCTGGTGCTCTCCAAGCACTTCGATTACGGCATGATCTGCGCCACCGAGCAGGCCATCATCGCCCACAAGGACGTCTACGACCAGCTCATCAAGGAGCTCAAGGTCCGTAAGGCCTACTTCGTCAACGCCGAAGAGAAGGCCAAGCTGGAGCAGTACATGTTCGGCTGCACCGCCGGTTCCGGCGTCAAGCCCGTGCTGAACTCCGTGGTGCCGGGCAAGTCCCCGCAGTTCATCGCCAAGGCTGCTGGCTTCGAGATTCCGGCCGACGCCACCATTCTGGCCGCCGAGTGCAAGGAAGTCTCCGACGACGAGCCGCTGACCCACGAGAAGCTCGCTCCGGTGCAGGCCGTGCTCAAGGCCGACAACAAGGAGCAGGCCTTCGAGATGTGCGAGAAGATGCTCAAGCTGGGTGCCGGCCACACCGCCGCCATCCACACCAACAACCAGGAGCTCGTGCGTGAGTACGGCGTCCGTATGCACGCCTGCCGCATCATCTGGAACCAGCCTTCCTCCCTTGGCGGCATCGGCGACATCTACAATGCCATCGCCCCGTCGCTGACCCTGGGCTGCGGCTCCTACGGCGGCAACTCGGTGTCCGGCAACGTGCAGGCCGTGAATCTCGTCAACATCAAGCGCATTGCTCGGAGGAACAACAACATGCAGTGGTTCAAGATCCCGGCCAAGACCTACTTCGAGCCGAACGCCATCAAGTACCTGCGCGACATGTACGGCATCGAGAAGGCCGTCATCGTGTGCGATAAGGTCATGGAGCAGCTCGGCATTGTCGACAAGGTCATCGACCAGCTGCGCGCCCGCTCCAACCGTGTGACCTTCCGCATCATCGACTACGTCGAGCCGGAGCCCTCCGTCGAGACCGTCGAAAAGGGCGCGGAGATGATGCGCGAGGAGTTCGAGCCGGACACGATCATCGCGGTTGGCGGCGGCTCCCCGATGGATGCCTCCAAGATCATGTGGCTGCTCTACGAGCACCCGGAAATCGCCTTCTCCGACGTGCGCGAGAAGTTCTTCGATATCCGTAAGCGCGCCTTCAAGATCCCGCCGCTGGGCAAGAAGGCCAAGCTCGTGTGCATCCCGACCTCCTCCGGCACCGGTTCCGAGGTCACCCCGTTCGCCGTGATCACCGATCACAAGACCGGCTACAAGTACCCGATCACCGACTACGCGCTGACCCCGTCCGTGGCCATCGTGGACCCGGTGCTGGCTCGCACCCAGCCGCGCAAGCTGGCCTCCGACGCCGGCTTCGACGCCCTGACCCACTCGATGGAAGCATACGTGTCCGTGTACGCGAACGACTTCACCGACGGCATGGCCCTGCACGCGGCCAAGCTCATCTGGGACAACCTGGCTGAGTCCGTCAACGGCGAGCCCGGCCTGGCCAAGACCGACGCTCAGGAGAAGATGCACAACGCCGCCACCATGGCCGGCATGGCATTCGGCTCCGCGTTCCTCGGCATGTGCCACGGCATGGCCCACACCATCGGTGCCCTGTGCCACATCGCCCACGGCCGTACCAACTCCATCCTGCTGCCGTACGTGATTCGCTACAACGGCCAGATTCCTGAGGAGCCCACCTCTTGGCCGAAGTACAACAAGTACATCGCCCCGGAGCGCTATCAGGACATCGCCCGCAACCTCGGCATCGACACCGGCAAGACCCCGGCCGAAGCCGTGGAGAACCTGGCGAAGGCTGTCGAGGACTACCGCGATAACAAGCTCGGTATGAACAAGAGCTTCCAGGATTGCGGCGTGGACGAGGATTACTTCTGGTCCGTGCTCGATCAGATCGGCATGCGCGCCTACGAGGACCAGTGCACCCCGGCCAACCCGCGCATCCCGCTGATCAACGACATGAAGGACATCGCCGTCGGTGCTTACTACGGCGTCTCCCAGGCGGAAGGCCACAAGCTACGCATCGAGCGCGAGGGTGAGGCCGCCACTGAGGAAGCCTCCGAGCGCTGATTGCAGGCGGTTGGCGGCTGCTGGCACCAGCAGTAGCCACCAACCGCGGTGTTGCAGCTTAGTGGCTGCATAGCGGACACAAGGAGCCCGACCCCATTACAGGGGCCGGGCTCCTTTGCATATGTGGCGCTCCCTCAGCCGGCAGGTGCCTCCATGGGGCGGTAACCTACTCATGGGGCGGTAACTTGCCCATGGGGCGGTGAAAACCCCATGGGGCGGTGTACGAAAACGGCTCTATTCTGCGGAAGGTAAAATTTTACCGTCCGCCCCATGGGCTAATTACCGCCCCATGAGGGAATTACCGCCCCATGGAATCGCTGAGCGTCGCTAAATCACCGCAATAATGCAGCCAAAAGCAATAAAGCTGGCAAACGCCTCGGTAATGCCGGTCACCACGGGCTTCAAGGTTGTGCGCCGTGTAACCACCGGCAACGCAACGGCGCGGGCCAACAGCAGCACAGTCATCGCAATCAGATACGGGCTGCGTCCAGCCGGCACGGCGGCTAGCAGCAATAGCGCCACATGCCATACCCACGAAGCCGCCACGTACGAACGCTTCCCGCGTTCCCGGATCATGGTTTTGACCACCAAAACCGACCCATACTGCGTCAGCGCAAACAGCACGGTGGCAATCAGCCCGTTCACGGGCAATGAACCCGCAGGCCACCAGGCGTGAAGGTCGAATATCTGGCTCAAATCTGGCATATTCCGAATCGCGGCGCGTGCGGCGGTGACATCAGCGGCTGCGCACGAGGCATGTGCTGCGTTGATGGGAATAACACATGCCGTCTCAACAGCGTTGCCAAACGACGCGATCACCGTGGCCATGGCCGACACGGCATTGCCCCACAGCGAGCGCTCCTTCCTCAGCCGCAGCGGGTAGCATAACCATTACCCATGCGCTAGGTTGGTTGTCGAACCAATCGCGTTTAAGGGTCTTGCGGCGGGAAGTCATATCTGTCATGATATCGCAGCGAATGGTTCTCAATAAGAAAGATGTGAGACCTGCATTGCGACAATCGAACATAGGAAGTGCGAGAAGCCAGTGCTTCCGCCATTATGCAACATGTGCGATTGTTCGGAAATGTTCATTTGGCTCACATTGTGTTTATGTGAGACTAATCTCGTTGAGTATCGCCCTCGGCGCTGGAAATGGCCTCGGCTATCGGATCTTGGCTGAAGTCGTGGTTGCGATAATCAGGGTCGTCCACCGGCAGATGCTGCACCAAGGTATCGAACACCTGACTGTAGATTTTGCCGCGCTCGAGCACCGCATCGAGCACATGGCCGCCGAACGTCTTGTCGTCGGACAGGAAGTGCTCGTGGAATCCGGCCACAGCCGCGCCGTGAAACATCACGGGGGAGAAGTACCCGAGCATGGTGCCCTTGACGTCGTGGCGCAGGAACACGGCCTGCCGGTCGGCCACCTCTACCAGCGTGGGGTAGGGTGCCTGCTGCTTGATGACCGCGCGTGTCTTGATGAAGCTGAACGTGCCGCGCACAATTACCGAAAAGAACGTGTTCGCGCGGCCGTTCGCCTTGACGATCTTTTCGTTGAGCTCTTCTAGGCCGATATCATGACGCTCGCACTGGTACTGGAAGGCCGCGCGATGGCTATTAGCGAATGGCATGGTGAAGTCGTCCGGCACGCGTTCGGCCACACCGGATTGGCCTATCTTGTATGCCACGCCATCCAGGATGATGAGCTCGCCGTCCAAGCCCTCGCCGGTGCCGATGCCGGTGTCGCCATGCTTGAGCAATTCGCCGATGGTGGTGGTGCCTTCCAGCAGCCCCGGCACGAGTAAGGCCAAAGTGCCGTGCTGATATAACACGTTGGCACCGTGCTCACGAATAGGTTTGATGTTCTTTGCCAGTGATTGTGTCACGAGCCTTAAGAGTAATTCGCGTTACCGTCCAACTCAATTAATCAATCCATATTCGCCAACGTGAGCTGTGCCACTATATATAGGTAAGTCTCAGAAGGATGTTGGTAGGCGACGCCGAGCGGCTATGCCGCGAGGTAATACGAACGGCATGAGCGCGACACGCGCGAATTCCTCCGCGCTGTCCCACCTCAATGCTTGAATAAACAAGTTGCCTGATTTGGGCTCGCAAATTGGAATTAAAAAAGCGAGCGCGGGCCGGGAGCCACTTCAAGTGAAGTGACAGCCGGAAACCGCGCACTGATGTCGGATGACCGCCAGAGGACGTATGTCCAAGGGAGGCCATGCGCGCCGGTGCCCTAGAAGCAGGTTGGTAAACAGTACAACGAACATCGCTAGAAAGGGCGGACGGCAATGGCGGGACAGAAAATCCGCATCAGGCTTAAGTCCTATGACCACGAGGTCATCGACCAATCGGCGAAGAAGATCGTCGAAACGGTGACGAACGCGGGCGCAACTGTTGTTGGCCCCGTTCCGCTGCCGACCGAGAAGAACGTCTTCTGTGTTATCCGTTCTCCTCACAATTACAAGGATTCTCGCGAGCACTTCGAGATGCGCACTCACAAGCGCCTCATCGACATCGTGGACCCGACCCCCAAGGCCGTGGACTCCCTGATGCACATCGATCTGCCTGCGGACGTCAACATCGAAATCAAGCTGTAAGGGAGGAGGAAGCATTATGTCTAATCGCAAGGCTCTGCTGGGCAAGAAGCTCGGCATGTCCCAGGTGTGGGACGAGAACGGCTTCTTCGTGCCCGTCACTCTTGTCGACGTGTCCACCAACGTGGTGACCGCCGTGAAGACCGAGGAATCTGACGGCTACAAGGCCGTCCAGCTCGGCTACGGCGCCATCGACCCCACCAAGGTGACCAAGCCGCTGGCTGGCCACTTTGCCAAGGCCGGTGTCACCCCGCGTCGCCACCTCGTCGAGGTGCGCACCGACGACGTCGATCAGTTCGAGGCTGGCCAGGAACTGGCCGCTGACATGTTCGAAGAGGGTGCTGAGGTCGACGTGACCGGCACCACCAAGGGTAAGGGCTTCGCCGGTACCATCAAGCGTTGGGGCTTCAAGTCCTACCGCCGTACTCACGGTTCTCACAAGAACGAGCGCCGTCCCGGTTCTGTGGGCGCATGCGCCACTCCGAGCCGTATTCTCAAGGGCAAGCGTATGGCCGGCCGCATGGGTCATGTGACCGCCACTACCCAGAACCTGACCGTCGTCTCCGCTGATGTCGAGAACGGCATCCTCGCCATCAAGGGCGCCATTCCTGGCCCCAAGGGCGGCATCGTTCTCGTCCGCTCGGCTGTGAAGGGAGCCTGATAAACCATGGCAAACGTTACTCTGAACGTCATCGACGCCAAGGGCCAGGCCACCGGCACCGTTGAAGCTCCTGAGGCTCTCTTCGGCGTTTCCGCCGAGGATGTCCAGGCTCACATCCCGCTGATCCACCAGGTTGTCACCGCTCAGCTCGCTGCTGCTCGTCAGGGCACCCACGCCACCAAGACTCGTGGCATGGTTTCCGGCGGCGGCAAGAAGCCGTGGAAGCAGAAGGGCACCGGTCGTGCTCGTCAGGGCTCCATCCGTGCACCGCAGTGGTACCACGGCGGCACCGTGTTCGGCCCGCAGCCGCGTGACTACTCTCAGCGCACCCCCAAGAAGATGAAGGCCGCAGCTCTGCGCTACGCCCTGTCCGATCGCGCCAACGCCGGTCGCGTTGCCGTGGTGGAGTTCGGTATCACCGAGCCGTCCACCAAGGCCGCTGTCGCCGCCCTGGCCCCGATCACCGCGGACAAGTTCACCACGGTCGTCTTCACTCGCGACAACATCAACGAGTGGCTCTCCGTGCGCAACATCCCGACCGTTCACCCGATTTTCGTCGATCAGCTCAACACGTACGACGTGATTACCTCGCAGTACGTGGTCTTCACCAAGGAAGCCTTCGAGGCTTTCGTGGCTGCCAAGACCGAGCCGAAGGAGGCCTGATTTAGATGGTCGCTATTCACAAGCCCGCTCACGACGTGATTCTTAAGCCCGTCGTCTCCGAGAAGAGCTACGCCGCTTCCGACCGTGGCCAGTACACCTTCGTGGTGGCTCCGGATGCGAACAAGGTGCAGATCAAGCAGGCAATCGAAGAGATCTTCAAGGTCAAGGTGACGAACGTCAACACCCTCAACCGCGCTGGCAAGAAGCAGCGCACTCGCACCGGTTTCGGCCAGCGCGCTTCCCAGAAGCGTGCGATCGTGACCGTCGCCGAGGGCCAGACGATCGACATCTTTGGTAACTGAAGGCTAGCCGAGAAAAGTTAAAGGAAGAACTACATTATGGCTATCCGCGTTTATAAGCCGACGACCGCAGGCCGCCGCAACGCGTCCGTCTCGGATTTCTCCGAGCTGACTCGTTCTACGCCTGAGAAGTCGCTGGTTCGCAAGAAGTCCAAGACCGGCGGTCGTAACTCTTACGGCCGTATCACCTCCCGTCATCGCGGCGGCGGCCACAAGCGCCAGTACCGTCTCATCGATTTCAAGCGTTGGGACAAGGACGGCGTGCCCGCCAAGGTTGCCGAGATCGAGTACGATCCGAACCGCTCCGCCCGTATCGCCCTCCTGCACTTCGCAGATGGCGAGAAGCGCTACATCATCGCGCCGAAGGGCATCAAGCAGGGCGACGTCATCGAGACCGGTGCTCAGGCTGATATCAAGCCGGGCAACAACCTGCCGCTGAAGAACATCCCGACCGGTACCGTGGTTCACGCCATCGAGCTCCGCCCGCTGGGTGGCGCCAAGATCGCTCGTTCTGCTGGTGCTGCCGTTCAGCTCGTCGCCAAGGATGGCGCCTACGCTCAGCTGCGTATGCCGTCCGGCGAAATCCGCAACGTCGACGCGCGCTGCCGCGCTACCGTCGGCGAGGTCGGCAACGAGGACCACGCCAACATTCAGCTCGGCAAGGCTGGCCGCGCCCGCTGGATCGGCCACCGTCCGATCACCCGTGGTGAGTCCATGAACCCGGTCGACCACCCGCACGGCGGTCGTACCCGCGGTGGTAAGCCGCCGGTCTCCCCGTGGGGCAAGGGCGAGGTTCGTACTCGTCGTCCGAAGAAGGCTTCGAACAAGATGATTGTTCGTCGCCGTCCGTCCGGCAAGAACCGCAAGTAAGGGAGTATCGAGAAGATGACTCGTAGCATCAAGAAGGGCCCCTTCGTCGACGCCCACTTGCAGAAGAAAGTCGACGAGCAGAACGAGAAGGGCACCAAGAACGTCATCAAGACGTGGTCCCGTCGTTCGATGATCACCCCTGATTTCATCGGACACACCTTCGCCGTTCATGATGGTCGCAAGCATGTCCCGGTGTTCGTCACCGAGGCCATGGTTGGTCACAAGCTGGGTGAGTTCGCCCCCACGAAGACCTTCAAGGGTCACGTGAAGGACGACAAGAAGGCCCGTCGCTAAGGATAAGGAATAGAACATGGAAGCTAAAGCAATCGCTCGTCACGTCCGCGTGACGCCGCGCAAGGCTCGCCGCATGGTCGACCTCATCCGCGGCAAGAAGGCGACCGAAGCCGTCACCATTTTGAAGTTCGCCCCTCAGGCTGCGGCCCTGCCGGTCCGCAAGACCCTGGAGAGCGCCATCGCCAACGCTCGCGTGAAGGCCGACAAGGCCGGCGAGCCGTTCCGCGAGAACGACCTGTACATCAAGGAGACCTACGTTGACGAAGGTGTGACCCTCAAGCGCTTCCGCGCTCGTGCCCAGGGCCGCGCCGCTCGTATCAACAAGCGCACCTCCCACATCACGGTCGTCGTGGCTAACAAGGAAGGAGCCCGCTAAAGATGGGTCAGAAGATCAATCCGTTTGGCTACCGTCTGGGCATCACTGAGAACCACCGCTCCAAGTGGTTCTCTGACTCCAACAAGGCCGGCGAACGCTACCGCGACTTCGTGCTTGAGGATGATCAGATCCGCAAGGAGATGAGCAAGGACCTCGAGCGCGCTGGCGTGTCCCGCATCGTCATCGAGCGCACCCGCGACCGCGTCCGCGTCGACATTCACACCGCCCGTCCGGGCATCGTGATCGGTCGTCGTGGCGCCGAGGCCGAGCGCGTCCGCGCCAAGCTCGAGAAGCTGACCGGCAAGCAGGTCCAGCTCAACATCTTCGAGGTCAAGAACGCCGCGCTGGACGCCCAGCTCGTCGCTCAGGGCATCGCTGAGCAGCTGACCAACCGCGTCACCTTCCGTCGTGCCATGCGCAAGGCCCAGCAGGACGCCATGCGCGCCGGTGCCAAGGGTATCCGCATCAAGCTCTCCGGCCGCCTCGGCGGTGCGGAAATGAGCCGTTCCGAGTTCTACCGTGAGGGCCGCGTTCCGCTGCAGACCCTCCGCGCCCTCATCGATTACGGCTTCTTCGAGGCCAAGACCACGTACGGCCGTATCGGCGTCAAGGTCTGGATCTACAAGGGCGACATGACCGAATCCGAGTTCGAAGAGCAGCAGGCTCAGCAGAACAACCGTCCGGGCCGTCGTGGTGGCGATCGCCGCCCGCGCCGTGGCAACCGTTCCGCCGCCCCGCAGGCCGTCGAAGCCCCCAAGGCTGAGGCTCCCGCCGAGGCCGCTCCGGCTGCAGAAACGAAGGAGTGAGCAAGAATGCTTATCCCCAAGAGGACTAAGTACCGCAAGCAGCACCGCCCTGTGCGTTCTGGCATGTCCAAGGGCGGCAACGAGATCAACTTCGGTGATTTCGGCATCCAGTCCCTCGCCCCGGCCTACGTGACCAACCGTCAGATCGAAGCCGCGCGTATCGCCATGACCCGCTACATCAAGCGTGGTGGCCGCGTGTGGATCACGATCTTCCCGGATCGTCCGCTGACCAAGCACCCGCTCGGTGCCCGAATGGGTTCCGGTAAGGGTGCCCCGGAGTTCTGGATTGCGAACGTGCGCCCTGGTCGCGTGATGTTCGAAATCGGTGGTGTGTCCGAGGACGTCGCTAAGGAAGCCCTCCGCCGCGCTATCGACAAGCTCCCGATGAAGTGCCGCATTATCGCACGTGAAGGTGGTGATATCTGATGGCAGTCGGTACCGCTGATTACTCCATCAAGAATCTCAACGAGAAGACCAACGCGGAAATCGAAGGCTTCCTGAAGAAGTCCAAGGAAGAGCTGTTCAACCTGCGCTTCCAGCACGCCACCGGTCAGCTCGAGAACACCGCCCGTCTCAAGGCTGTCAAGAGCGACATCGCCCGCATGTACACCGTGCTTCGCGAGCGTGAGCTTGGCATCAGCCAGGAGCCGGCCGCTACCGAATCCAAGGAGAAGTGATTATGGCTGAAGAGCGTAACTTCCGTAAGGTTCGCCGCGGCTACGTCGTGTCCGACAAGATGGACAAGACGATTACCGTCGAGCTCGAGCAGCGTTCGACCCACCCGCTGTACGGCAAGGTCGTTCGTTCCACCAGCAAGGTCAAGGCCCATGATGAACACAACGACGCCCACATTGGCGACCTCGTGAGTATTATGGAAACTCGGCCTCTGAGCAAGACCAAGCGCTGGCGTCTCGAATCCATTATCGAGCGCGCCAAGTAAGTAAAGTTCGGCAAGGCTCGCCATTTACCGGGGCATTATGGGCAACCACGATGCCCCGGTAAATGGGGAGAACCAGCTCGGCTAAGGAGAATCAATGATTCAGCAGGAAACGCGGCTTCATGTCGCCGACAACACGGGTGCGAAGGAACTCCTCGCCATCCGCGTGCTCGGCGGATCGAAGCGACGCTATGCCGGCATCGGCGACGTGATCGTCGCCTCCGTCAAGGACGCCATTCCTGGCGGGTCGGTCAAGAAGGGCGACGTGGTTAAGGCCGTTGTCGTCCGTACCGTCAAGGAATCCCGCCGTGCGGATGGTTCCTACATCAAGTTCGACGAGAACGCCGCCGTCATTCTCGGCTCCGGCCGTGAACCGAAGGGCACTCGTATCTTCGGACCGGTCGGTCGTGAACTGCGCGAGCACAAGTTCATGAAGATCGTGTCCCTCGCCCCGGAGGTGATCTGACATGGCAGCCAAGATCAAGAGCGGCGACCTGGTCAAGGTCATCCGCGGCAAGGACCGCGGCAAGGAAGGCACCGTCAAGCAGGTGCTCTCCAACGATCGACTGATCGTCGAAGGCGTGCAGATCGTCAAGAAGCACGTGCGTGCAACGCAGCAGGGCCAGCAGGCTGGCATCGTCTCCACTGAGGCTCCGATCCATCGCTCCAATGTGATGGTCATCGACCCGGAGACCAAGCAGCCGACCCGCGTTGGCATCACCGTTAAGGAAGAGGCGCGTGACGGCAAGGTGAAGACCGTGCGCGTGCGCGTCGCCAAGAAGTCCGGAAAGGAGCTGGCATGACCGATACTACTGTCGAAGCGCCGGCCACCCCGCGCTTGAAGGTCAAGTACAACGAGCAGATCATTCCTGAGCTCGAGAAGGAGTTCAAGTACTCCAACCCGATGCAGGTTGCCCGTGTCCAGAAGGTCGTCGTCTCCATGGGTGTTGGTGCCGCTGCCCGCGACTCCAAGCTCATCGAAGGTGCCGTCAAGGACCTCACCCTGATCACCGGCCAGAAGCCGAAGATCACCAAGGCCAAGAAGTCCGTCGCGCAGTTCCACCTGCGTGAAGGCCAGGCCATCGGTGCGTACGTCACCTTGCGTGGCGACCGCATGTGGGAGTTCCTGGACCGTCTGCTGACCCTCGCGCTGCCCCGTATCCGCGACTTCCGCGGCATCAACGGCCACCAGTTCGATGGCCAGGGCAACTACAACTTTGGTCTCACCGAGCAGTCCATGTTCCACGAGATCGATCCTGATTCGATCGATCACGTGCGCGGTATGGACATCACTGTGGTGACCTCCACCAAGGACGACAAGGAAGCTTACGCGCTGCTGAAGCACCTCGGCTTCCCCTTCAAGGAGAACTGATATGGCAAAAACCGCTCTTAAGAACAAGGCGGCCGGCAAGCCGAAGTTCAAGGTCCGCGCTTACACGCGCTGCCAGGTCTGCGGTCGTCCCCACTCCGTCTACCGCAAGTTCGGCCTGTGCCGCATCTGCCTTCGTGAGAAGGCTCACCGCGGTGAACTGCCCGGCGTTACGAAGTCCAGTTGGTAAACATCGACGCTGAAGGTCCGCGGCCCGAACGCTTCTAGAAGAAGCGTGAGGGCGGCGGAAACCATAGCGAGAAAGGGCAACAAGCCCAAATGACAATGACAGATCCGATCGCAGACATGCTTACGCGTCTGCGTAATGCGAGCGCGGCCAAGCACGAAACCGTGGATATGCCGTACTCCAAGTTCAAGGCGAACATCGCCGAGATCCTGAAGCGCGAAGGCTACATCAAGGACTTCACCGCTAAGGAAGCCAAGGTCGGCCAGACTCTTGAGGTCACCCTCAAGTACGGTCCGAACGGTGAGCGTTCCATTCAGGGCATCAAGCGCATCTCCAAGCCGGGCCTTCGTCGTTACGCGAAGTCCGACTCCCTGCCGATGCCGCTCGGTGGCCTGGGTATCGCCATCATCTCGACTTCTTCGGGACTGCTGACTCAGAAGGAATGCCTCGACCGAGGCATTGGCGGCGAAATTGTCGCCTTCGTGTGGTGAGAAAGGAGAGCTGAAACATGGCATCGCATATTGGTAAGCTCCCCATCGCCATCCCTGCTGGCGTTGAAGTCAAGATTGAAGGCCAGAACTTCTCCGCCAAGGGCGCTAAGGGTTCTGACTCCTACGTGGTTCCGGAAGGCATCACCGCTGCCGTTGAAGGCAACGAGATCGTCCTGACCGCCGCTGATGACCTGCGTCCGACCCGTGCCAAGCACGGTCTGGCCCGCTCCATCATGGCCGGCATGGTCAAGGGTGTTCACGATGGCTACTCCAAGTCTCTTGAGATCGTCGGCACCGGTTACCGCGCCGTCGCCAAGGGCAAGGGCATCGAGTTCTTCCTCGGCTACTCCCACACCATCACCGTCAACCCGCCCGAAGGCATCACCCTGAAGGTGACCGACGCCAACCACGTGGTTGTCGAAGGCACCGACAAGCAGGTCGTGGGCCAGGTTGCCGCCAACATCCGCAAGCTGCGCGCTCCGGAACCCTACAAGGGCAAGGGCATCAAGTATGCCGATGAACGCATCCTGCGCAAGGCTGGAAAGGCTGGTAAGTGATATGAGCGTTGCTATTCTCGGAAAAGGCAAGAAGGTAGCTCTCAAGCGCCGTCACGCGCGTATCCGCAAGCGCATCTCCGGTACCCCCGAGCGTCCGCGCCTGGTGGTCACCCGCTCCAACCGTCACATGGTTGCTCAGGTGGTCGACGATACCAAGGGTATTACCTTGGTGTCCGCCTCCACTCTTCAGGCCGACTTCGCCGGTTTCGAAGGCACCAAGACTGAGGCCGCCAAGAAGGTCGGCGAGCTGATCGCCGAGAAGGCCAAGGCTGCCGGCATCACCGCAGTCGTGTTCGACCGCGGTGGCAACAAGTACACCGGTCGCGTCGCAGCCGTTGCTGATGGCGCCCGCGAGGGAGGTCTTGCACTGTGAGCGACAACGAAACGAAGGAAACCCAAGTGGCTGAAGAAACTCAGAACACTGTGGCGACCGAATCCAACAACGAGGACCGCAAGGGTCGTCGTGGCCAGCGCGGTGAAGGCCGTCGCGGCGAGCGTCGTAACCGTCGTGAAGAAAACCACGGCGACGAGCTGCTCGATCGCGTGGTGACCATCAACCGTGTGTCCAAGACCCACAAGGGTGGCCGTACCTTCAGCTTCGCTGCACTGGTTGTGGTCGGCGACGGCAACGGCACCGTGGGTGTCGGCTACGGCAAGTCCCGTGAAGTCCCGGCCGCCATCGCCAAGGGCCAGCTGGACGCCAAGAAGCACATGTTCTCTGTGCCTCGCGTCCGCGGCACCATCACCCACCCGGTTCAGGGTCACGACGCTGCTGGCACCGTCCTGCTGCGTCCGGCTGCCCCGGGTACCGGTGTAATCGCCGGTGGCTCCGTGCGCGCCGTCATGGAATGCGCAGGCATCACCGACGTCCTGACCAAGTCGATGGGCTCCGCCACCGCCGTTAATGTGGTGCGCGCTACCGTCGACGCCCTCAAGCAGCTCGAAGAGCCCGAGGAGATCGCCGCCCGTCGTGGCCTGGCGCTCGACGAGGTTGCTCCCGATGCTCTGCTGCGCGCCCGTGCCGCCGGCATTGCCGAGGCTCGCAAGGCTCGCGAAGAGGCTGCTGCCGCTAAGGCCGCCGAAGAGAAGGATGGTGAGTGATACTCATGGCTAAGAACCTGAAGATTACCCTGCACCACGGCATCGTGAACCGTACCCCGGCTCAGCGCGCCACCGTCAAGACCCTCGGCCTCAACAAGATCGGTAAGACCGTTGTCCGCGAGGACACCCCGGCCAACCGTGGTCTGGTGAACGCCGTGCGTCACCTGGTCACCGTTGAGGAGGTTGACTGATTATGGCAGATAACGAAATCCTGCAGATGCACGACCTGAAGCCCGCCCCGGGCGCCAAGAAGGACCGCACCCGTGTGGGCCGCGGTGAAGGCTCCAAGGGTAAGACCTCCGGTCGTGGCGCCAAGGGCCAGACGAAGCGTAACCACGTGCGTCCGGGCTTTGAAGGCGGCCAGCTGCCGCTGTACATGCGCCTGCCGAAGCTTCGTGGCTTCAAGAACCCGTTCAAGGTCGAGTTCCAGGTCATCAACATCGCTCGTCTCGTGGAGCTCTTCCCCGAGGGTGGCGAGGTTGCTGTGGCCGACCTGATCGCCAAGGGCGCTGTTCGTGACAACGCTCCGGTGAAGGTTCTGGGCGACGGCGAGACCACCGTGGCTTTCACCCTCAAGGGTGTTAAGGCTTCGGCTTCCGCCAAGTCCAAGATCGAGGCCGCCGGCGGTTCCGTTTCCGAGGACTGATTAGTCCTACGGGGAGCGCAATAGGCTGTACAACCCCCGCCCGCCAATAGGTGGACGGGGGTTCCCTTTTCTAAAAAATTGTTGTTCTGAGCGCAGAGAAGCAGTCTCAACACAATGATCGTTTTGAGTATGCTTCCCCCCGTTCAGTACGACGGAGCATAATTCAGGTAACATTCGCGAGACATGAAGTGGCCGAAGTAGGCACTTTAGACTATGCTCATTCGTTAGTTTGTGTATTTCGCGTGATTGGCGCGCTATTGGGAGGAAATCTAGGTGAGGACACTAATCCAGGCCCTGAAGACCAAAGAGTTGAGGAAGAAGATTCTCTTCGTCCTGTTCATCATCATCGTCTACCGCATCGGTTCGTTCATTCCGACCCCTGGCGTGGACTACAACGTGGTGAACAAGTGCATGGCCACTATCGGCAGCGCCTCCCAGGAGAACTTCATCGGACTGGTGAACCTCTTCTCCGGTGGCGCTATGCTCCAGCTGTCTATCTTCGCGCTGGGCGTCATGCCGTACATCACCGCGTCCATCGTGGTGCAGCTGCTGCGCGTGGTCATCCCGCGCTTCGAGGCCCTGCATAAGGAGGGCCAGTCCGGAGAGGCCAAGCTCACCCAGTACACGCGTTACCTGACCATCGGCCTGGCCGTGCTGCAGTCCACCACCATCCTGGTCACCGCCCGCTCCGGTGCCCTGTTCAACTACCGCTGCGACCAGGTCATCCCGGACGGCTCCGTGTGGAACCTCGTGGTCATGGTCCTCATCATGACCGGCGGCACCGGCCTGATCATGTGGATGGCCGAGCTCGTGACCGACAAGGGCATCGGCCAGGGCATGTCCATCTTGATCTTCATGTCCATCTGCTCCGGCTTCCTGCCGCAGCTGTGGGAGATCGGCTACGGCACCAACGGCAAGAACGGCGACTGGACCAAGTTCGGCATCGTCGTGGGCGTGCTCGTGGTCATCCTCATCTTCGTCGACTTCGTCGAACTGTGCCAGCGCCGCGTCCCGGTCCAGTACACGCGCCGCATGATCGGCCGTAAGATGTACGGCGGCTCCTCCACCTACCTGCCGCTGAAGATCAACATGTCCGGCGTCATCCCGCCGATCTTCGCCTCCTCAATCCTCGCCATCCCGACCCTGATCGCCCAGTTCGGCAAGCCCGACCAGTCCTGGGTCAAGTGGATCAACGCCAACCTGGCGAACACCACATCCGTGTGGTACATCGCCCTGTACGCGCTGATGATCGTGTTCTTCTGCTTCTTCTACACCTCGATCACGTTCAACCCGGACGAGACCGCGGACAACATGAAGCAGTACGGCGGCTTCATTCCCGGCATCCGCGCCGGCAACGCCACCAGCCGTTACCTGACCTACGTGATGAACCGACTCAACACCGTGGGTGCCGTCTACCTGCTGTTCGTGGCCCTGATCCCGACCGTGCTGATCATGGCCCTCGGACTCAACGCCAAGCTGCCGTTCGGTGGCACCACGATCCTGATTATCGCGGGCGTGGGCCTCGACACCCTGCGTCAGGCCAAGGCCCAGACCGAACAGTTCCAGTACACCGGCTTCCTGTTCGAAAACGTGGACCACAAAGAAGGCTGACGCCCGCTTGACAGCGGTCGCCCGCAATGGGCAGGCGGCCGCGCGAGGAGTGGAACAGTCCAGTGGACTGTTCCACGACGGAGCAATCTTTCTTCCACATATAACTCAATGGCTCCCCTAACCAAGGGAGCCAAAACCGTATTAATAACCGACACAAAAGGAGACCACCATGCGTCTGCTCATCATGGGCCCCCAGGGCGTGGGCAAGGGCACCCAGGCTGCTCTGCTCGCCGAGCACTTCAACATCCCCACCATCTCCACCGGCGACATCTTCCGCTACAACATCAAGAACAAGACCGAACTCGGTCTTGAGGCGATGAGCTACACCGACAAGGGCGAGCTGGTTCCTGACTCCCTGACCAACAAGATCGTCAAGGATCGTCTGGCCAAGGAAGACTGCAATAACGGCTGGATCCTCGATGGCTACCCGCGTAACGCCGCCCAGGTCACCGCTCTCGACGAGATGCTCGCCGACCTCGACACTCCGCTCGACCACGTGGTGGCCCTCGAAGCCGCCCGTGACGTGCTGCTGGAGCGTATGAAGAAGCGCGCCGCCGATCAGGGCCGTGCTGACGACACTCCGGAGGCCATCGCCAAGCGCCTGGAGACCTACGAGAAGGAAACCGCTCCGCTGCTCGACATCTACGAATCCCGTGGCCTGCTCGTCGTGGTCAACGGCGTCGGCGACATCGACGAGATCAGCGGCCGTATCATCAGCCACCTCGAGTAGTAGGTTCGGCAGCCCGGCCAACAAGCCGGAGTGATGCCGAAATACCACATCAACGTTTCCATACCCCTGTGCGACACGCCGAGTGTTCGTACAGGGGTATGTGCGTATATAGTTGACAGTTGGTGTGTCTTCGGATATGCCATAGTAATCATCCAACGGAATAGGACTAGAGGCACATGGCAAAAGACGGTGTGATTGAAGTCGAAGGACAGGTAGTGGAAGCACTGCCTAACGCGATGTTCCGCGTTGAACTCGAGAACAAGCACATCGTGCTCGCCACGATTTCCGGCAAAATGCGTAAGAACTACATTCGTATTCTGCCGCAGGATCGTGTCGTGCTCGAAATGAGCCCTTACGACCTGAACCGCGGACGCATTACGTACCGTTACAAGTAAAGGTACACAAGAAAAGGATAACCATGAAGGTCAGCCCTAGCGTGAAGAGGATCTGCGAAAACTGCCGCGTGATCCGCCGTCACGGCCGCGTCATGGTGATCTGCGTCAACCCGCGCCACAAGCAGCGTCAGGGCTGAGAGCAGATTCTCCAGCGGCACTAAGTAAATAAGGCACTCTCTCACAGTGCTTCCCGCAAGGGAACGACACTGAACCACGGGTACGTAGGCCCGTGCCGGGTAACCGGGCGAGCGGGTGCAAGACCTACGGCAACAAGAAGGAATCGCAATGGCACGTCTTGCCGGAGTCGACATCCCCAATGAGAAGCGCATCGAGATCGCCCTCACCTACATTTTCGGTGTGGGTCGCACTCGTGCCAAGGAAACGCTTGCCGCGACCGGTATCAGCCCGGACATCCGCGTCAAGGATCTCACCGACGAGCAGCTGATTACGCTGCGTGACTACCTCGAAGCCAACTACAAGATCGAGGGTGACCTGCGTCGTGAAGTCGATGCAGATATTCGTCGCAAGATTCAGATCAACTGCTACCAAGGCCAGCGTCACCGTAAGGGACTTCCTGTGCGCGGTCAGCGCACCAAGACCAATGCTCGTACCCGCAAGGGCCCGAAGCGCACGGTCGCCGGAAAGAAGAAGGCCACCAAGTAGTCGGTGGCATGATTCGGGCCACGGGATGATTTCATCCCATCGCCCGAACGTCAACAACAAAGTTCGTTACTAGGAAACGAGGGTCAATGGCAGCGCCTAAGCAAGCCGCTCGTAAGCCCCGTCGTCGCGACCGCAAGTCGGTCCCGGTCGGCCAGGCTCACATCAAGTCCACTTTCAACAACACGATCATTTCGATCACCGATCCGTCCGGCGCCGTGGTGTCCTGGGCGTCCGGTGGCGACGTCGGCTTCAAGGGCTCCCGTAAGTCCACGCCGTACGCCGCTGGTATGGCTGCCGAGTCCGCCGCCCGCAAGGCGATGGAACACGGCGTCAAGAAGGTCGACGTGTTCGTCAAGGGCCCGGGTTCCGGTCGTGAGACCGCCATCCGTTCCCTGCAGTCTGCGGGCCTCGAGGTTGGTTCCATCACCGACGTCACCCCGCAAGCCCACAACGGCGTTCGTCCTCCGAAGCGTCGTCGCGTCTGAGCACTCAGCAATACCAAATCCATCCAAAACCGCCTGACCGGTGAGTGCACCACCGAGTTCAAGCTGAAAGGATAACCACAGTGCTTATTGCACAGCGTCCGACTCTTACCGAGGAATCTCTGAATCCGCAGCGCTCCCGCTTCACCATCGAGCCGCTCGAGCCTGGCTTCGGCTACACGCTCGGCAACTCGCTGCGTCGCACGCTGCTGAGCTCCATCCCGGGTGCTGCCGTGACCTCCGTGCGTATTTCCGGTGCCCTGCATGAGTTCACCACTCTGCCGGGCGTCCAGGAAGACGTCACCGAGATCCTGCTGAACATCAAGGGCATCGTGCTCACCAGCGAATATGACGAGCCTGTGGTCATGTATCTGCGCAAGAGCGGCAAGGGCGAAGCCGTGGCTGGGGACATCACCCCGCCTGCCGGCGTCACTATTGCCAACCCGGAGCAGCACATCGCTACCCTCGCCGACGATGGCGAACTCGAGATCGAGTTCACTGTCGAGCGTGGCCGTGGCTATGTTCCTGCCCAGATGAACAAGCAGGACAACGATGAGATCGGCCGTATTCCGGTTGATTCCATCTACTCCCCGGTACTCAAGGTGAGCTACAAGGTCGAGGCCACCCGTGTGGAACAGCGCACGGACTTCGACAAGCTCATTCTGGACGTGGAGACCAAGCCCGCCATCTCCCCGCGTGACGCGGTGGCTTCCGCCGGTTCCACCTTGGTGGAGCTCTTCGGCCTGTGCCGTGAGCTCAACGCCCAGGCCGAAGGCGTCGAGGTCGGTCCGGCCCCGGTGGCCGAGGAGACCAACCCCGAGATGGCCGTTCCGATCGAGGACCTCAACCTGACGCAGCGTTCTTACAACTGCCTCAAGCGCGAGGGCATCCACACCATCGGTGAGCTTGTCTCCCACACCGAGCAGGACCTGCTCGACATCCGCAATTTCGGTATGAAGTCAATCGATGAGGTCAAGGAGAAGCTGCAGACCCTGGGCCTGAGCCTCAAGTCCTCGCCGATGGCCTTCGATACCAATAATCTCGAAGGTGGTACGTTCTTCTCGCCGGAAGACGAGTGATCTGCCTCTTTGACCAATCGTTCGTTCACTAGGCAAGCGGATGTTCGGGCATATGCCCACCTGCTTGCCTGAAGAACGGACATATAAGGAGTAAACCCAATGCCTACACCTAAGAAGGGCCCGCGTCTGGCTTCCAGCCCCGCACACGAGCGCCTCATGCTGGCAAACATGGCGACCAGCCTGTTCCAGAACGGCCGCATCACCACCACGCTGCCGAAGGCCAAGCGCCTTCGTCCGCTGGCCGAGCGCCTGATCACCTTCGCCAAGCGCGGTGATCTGCACTCCCGTCGTCGCGTGATGCGCGTCATCCGCAACAAGTCCGTGGTGCACATTCTGTTCACCCAGATTGCCGAGCAGATGGAGCAGCGTGAAGGTGGCTACACCCGTATCGTCAAGATCGCCCCGCGCGTTGGCGATGCCGCTCCGGCCGCTGTGATCGAGCTCGTCACCGAGCCGGTTGCCAAGAAGGCTGTTGTGAAGGAAGCTGAAGCCGCCGCCAAGGTTGCCGAAGAAGAGGCTCCGGCCGTTGAGGCTGAGGCCGCTGAGGCTCCGGTCGAGGAGACCGCCGCCGCTGAGACTGAGGCTCCCGCTGAGGAAGCCGCTGACGCCGAGAAGGCCGAGTGAGCTGAATAGCGTTTCGCCAAGCTAGCTGAAAGGGCTGGAATCCGTTTGGGTTCCAGCCCTTTTGCGTTGTTTCATAGAAACTACAACGTACGTACGGCTCGAATGGCCTCGGCTCTTGCGGCCAGCTGATCATCGACGGGGTATGCGATATGCTCCAAAGTCAGGCCCTGCGGCGCAATCGGCCCGCTTGCGCCTTCACGCACTGGCTCGGCCATTTTGCCGGCAAACCATTCCAGAGATTTGCGTCCCGAACCAACTTTGATGCATGAGCCGACCAAGGAGCGCACCATATTGCGGGCAAAGGCGTCCGCCACAATCGTGAACACCGCCAGTCCGGACTCCAGCGCCGGAGTCCGATATGCTTCATGCGATGCCATCGCATCCGGCACCAGGGGAGTGATCGGCACCCGCCGCCAATAGGCGGTCTTGACTTCGCGGATCGTAGTGCCTCCCGGATTCGGAGTGGCGAAGGAACCAAAATCGTGCAGGCCGATGGTCAATGAGGCTGCGCGGTTCATAAGCTCCAGATCCAGCGATTCATCCACGGTAAGCACGCATCCACGCAGGCGCGGGTCGATCTCGGACGAACGATCGGCGACCCGATACACATAAGTGCGCTCCAATGCGGAGAACCTGGCATCGAAACCGGCCGGTGCCACGGCAATGCCATGAATGACGATGTCCGAAGGCAGCACAGCCTTGAGTCTGCGAGTCAGCGCCTCGGTGACCGGAATGGTCATGTGACCTACGCAGCGATTCAGTACCTCATCGGATACATCCAAATGCGCCACTTGGTGGGAGGCGTGCACACCGGTGTCGGTGCGCCCAGCCACCGTCAGACGCAACGGTTCGGCCGCATCATCGGCCGGCACCCGCAGCACCTTGTGCAGCGCATCTTCAATGGTGCCTTGCACCGTACGCAGATTGGGCTGTTTGGCCCAGCCATAGAATCCGCCGCCGTCGTAGGCCAAGTCAATGCGCAGTCGTGTCATAGCCATTCATTGTAACGAGTGCGGTCGGCGAGATGCGCGCGGTCGGCGAGACGAGTGCGGTCGGCGAAGTGACCTGCCTGTAACATTCTCGCGCGTTTGCTGAAACGGGGCCGCCTTAGGTTGTAACCATCAAACCCGGTTACGGCTTGCGGCGTCAGCGTGCGTTCGAAACGCCTAACCGCTTGAGGCCACAGAAGCCGCCACAGCAAGGAGCAGGCACGATGATCGAATCCGCAGCACGCAGACTGGCCCATGAACTGGTAAACCGTCGCGAGGCGATCAACCGCGAGCTGTCCCGCAACGGCGTACGCTTCGGCATCTACAAGAACGGCGAATACCATGACCGGCTCTTCCCGTACGATCCCGTGCCGCGCATTATCGAATCCGACGAATACGACGAATTGGAGAAGGGCCTGAAGCAGCGCGTCAACGCCCTGAACGCCTATCTGAAGGACATCTACTCCGACAAGGCCATCATCCATGACGGCGTCGTGCCGGAGGAATACGTATACACCTCGGCCGGCTACTTCCCGCAGGTCAACGGCGTGACCCCTCCCGGCGGCATCTTCGCGCACATCGCCGGCGAAGACCTGGTCCAGGGTGAAGATGGCCGCTGGTGGGTGCTGGAAGACAATCTGCGCATCCCCTCGGGCGCCAGCTACCCGCTGTTCGTGCGCGACATCGAGCGCCGCATCTCCCCGCGCCTGTTCCGCGACGTGCACATCCGCGACAATCGCGAATACCCGCGCCTACTGCGCAAGGCCATGGACTTTGTGTCCACTGAGGGCATCGCCGTGGTACTGACCCCCGGCCGCTACAATTCCGCGTTCTTCGAGCACGCCTATCTGGCGGAGAAAACCGGCGCCGCACTGGCCTTCCCCGAAGACCTCGAAGTGGTGGACAACAAGGTCTACTTCCTCGACTACGCCGGCAAACGCCACCGTGTGGGCGTGGTCTACCGCCGTCTGTCCGACGAATTCCTCGATCCGTTTGCCTTCAATCCTGATTCGGTGATCGGTGTGCCCGGTATCCTGTCCGCCTACCGCGCGGGCAACGTGGCCATCGTCAACGCGCCGGGCAACGGCGCGGCCGATGACAAGGCCATCTACTACTTCGTGCCGCAGATGATCAAGTACTATCTCGGCGAGGAACCGATTCTCAACAACGCGCCCACGTATATGCCGATGTTCGAGGCCGACCGTAAGGAAGTCCTGAATCGTATGGGCGAGCTGGTCATCAAGGATGTGGCCGAAGCCGGTGGTTACGGCGTGGTGTTCGGTTCGTCGCTGGATGCTGCCGCACGTGAGGAGCTTGCCAACCGGATCAAGGAGGAGCCTCGTCGATTCATCGCCCAAGAGGTGATTCAGTTCCGCGATATCGATGTGGTGGACCCGAAGACCGGTGAGATGTCGCCGCGCAAATGCGATTTGCGTGCCTTTGTGGTCACCGGCAAAAACACGCACGTGTGGTATTCGGGCTTGACTCGATACTCGTCGGTGCCCGGCCAGATGATCGTCAACTCGTCGCAGGGTGGCGGATTCAAGGATACGTGGGTGTTGGCACCCGAATCCGGCGTGGAGCATGAATACGGTGCTGAAGTGCAGGTGGCGAACCTGCTGAGCCAGTCCCGCCGCCACTCGTTGTCTCTGGTCACCGCTTCCAAGGCAGACAACCTGTATTGGCTGGGTCGGTACACCGAGCGCGCCTTCACCACGCTGAACCAGTTCTTCCCGTTCTACGATCGTGTGATGGACACCGATGTGGACGCCTTCCGTCCGTTCGCTCACGCACTCGACCTGCCCGAAGATTTCGAGGACTTCGACGGGTTCGTGAACAGCTTCCTGTACGACGGGTCCAACCCTGATTCGGTGCGGTCGGCCGTAACCTCCGCATTCAACAACGCCGTGATTCTGCGCCCGGAATTGAGCTCGCGTCTGTTGCAGTACGTGGAGTTGGCGATGACCAATATCACCGATGCCGCCAAATACGCGGCCGACGCCGAGGACATCTACAAGCAGCGCGATATTACCGATGACATGCTCGCCTTCTGGGGCGGCATCGAGAATTCGCCGGTCGACCCCACGCTGAAGGCGTTCATCTTCATCGGCAAGTATCTTGAGCGCATCGACCTGTACACGCGCTTCGGCCTGACGATGGAGGAGATGGAAGCCCCGCTTAGGAAGCTCGCCTCCTACTCGATGATCCTCGACGGCATGCCGTTGCCTAGTTGCTTCGCCGATGGGCTGAGCTGGCTGGTCGGTCAGCTGCCGTCTCGCGGGTATCAGGAAGTCGCCGACCTGCTGAAGAAGTACCTTGACGATTATTCCGGCCGTGTCAGCGCCCTGGCCATCAAAGACATGGGCTCACTGAGCTCCATGAACATGGATGCCAAGCGCCCCTAACCCGACGTTCGCCCTGACGGGTTCAAATGCTATGGTGGTATGGCGAAAAACCGTGCGCCCGAGTGCCGGCCGATGCGTATCGGCGAATTGCCGGAATATATGCGTGGACTGTGAGCGCGCGGACCATACCTCAGCCATGGCTGTAGTGTCGTTATCCCGAGAATGTGCCGGTTGCCGGCTCGTGTGTAAGTGCAGGAGACGTTGTGAAAAAACTCGTGTTCGACTATGAGATGAAGCTGTCCTTCAGCGCACCGGTCACCGATCACAGGTTCCAGCTTCGCTGTATTCCCGCCACTGGCCCTCGCCAACAGGTGATTGACGTGGAAGTGAAGATTCAGCCCGAAACCGAACTCGAAACCACCATCGACTCCTTTGGCTCCGTGGTGATGACCGGATTCATCCCCGAGCCGCACGACATATTCAGCTATTCGGTGACCGGCATCGCCTTCGTGGACAATGCGCATATCCATAAGGAAGCCTATAAACCGCTGTACCGATTCAATTCAGCGCTCACCATTCCCGGCCCGAACGTGGAGGCGATGATCGACGTATGCCGCGAACGCTTGGCTGCGTTGCCTGCCGACGCCACTCCGGTGCAGCAGGCCGCCGAAGTGATGGATGAGGTCTACAAGGCGTTTGTGTATACGCCCGGTTCCACCACGATTCGCACCACCGCCGAACAGGCCTTGGCCCAGCGCAAGGGCGTATGCCAGGATTATGCCCATGTAATGCTGTCCGTGTGCCGGCATGTGGGATTGACCGCGCGCTACATTGCCGGTTTGCTTGGGGGAGAGGGCGCGACCCACGCTTGGGTCGAGGTGTATCAGGATGGCCGATGGGTCGGACTGGATCCCACGCATAACCGATTGGTGGACGACAGCTACATCACCATCGCCCACGGCCGCGATTACCGCGACTGCATGCTCGACATCGGCATCTTCTCCGGCTACAACGTCCAGCAGACCCAATGGGTCAATGCCTCCGTCCACGAACAGGTGGCGTAAACAAAATTCCAAGCCCCCTCTGATGAGCTGAGCCGTGAAGAAAACGCCGGAGGCGGTGGCTCTGCCTGTATCTGACGCACAGATTCTGATTCGGGAATACATGCGACTCACGCTGACTGAGAGTGTGCCCAGGCAAGGCAAGGATCCTGATGTGGCTCGTCGTCTGCTGGATTCGCTTGCGCGCAATATCAGTCAAGCTGTGACATTCAAAACCTTACGTAAGGATATGTACGGTACTGAAGAAAACCTTGACGATTTCATTTCGGAGAGAACGGTATCCGGGTATACGGCCATGTTCGAGAACATGTTCGTCATCGATCCGATAAAGGGCTGGGTCCCGCCGGCACGGGATCCAAAGCGACTCCAGACCAAGGCGCGTCGGTATTTTGCCGATCCTTCCATTGCGGCCGCAATGTTGGGCATGAGTCCTGCTGCTCTTATCGGCGATTGGCAGACTTTTGGGTTTCTGTTTGAGAATCTATGCATCCGTGATCTGTTGGTGTATGCGAGATCTCTCCTCGATATTGGGATAGAACCGGTTCGGTATTATCGTGACGATTCCGGTCTGGAGTGTGATGCCATTATTGAATTGTCCGATGGACGGTGGGGCGGCATCGAAATTAAGTCCAGTGAGGATAAAGTCCCTGAGGCATCGGCAAATCTATGCAGACTGAAAGATAAGCTGCTGAGAAATCCGAGTGCGCGAACCCGTGAACCGGAGTTCTTGGCGGTGTTGGTGGGGGTCGGCGAGTTCGCGTATCAACGCGATGATGGAGTGTATGTAATTCCTGTCGGAGTGCTTGGCGCGTAAACGCAATGCCAGCGCTTCGGGCGAATTCCGGGATTGTGATCTGACATGTCTCAAGCGGCATACACTCGAGACTTGCTCAGCGAAACTCCGATTTGCCAGGTCGGCAGAATGTGGCATAATGAACAAGTTGCCATTTTGGCAGCATGGATAAGTGTCCGAGCGGTCTAAGGAGCACGCCTCGAAAGCGTGTGAGGTGAAAGCCTCCGCGAGTTCGAATCTCGCCTTATCCGCCTTTAGGGTTCCGGGGTTTGTCCCGGAACCCTTTTTGTTTTTGATGCGAACGTCCGTATTCGGGGTTATAGGCCAAAATGTATGTCCGGCGGTCTAGTCGTTCGACTGCCATTCGACCCTGGTCATGAACGGTTGGCCCTCCCGGATGCGCCTGCGGATCATGCGCCGCGCCTTGACGAGCCTTTGGTGCATGTCGTTCACGCTGCCGTAATCAACGACATGGTTTGCGTGTACCTGACGATGTACAAGTGGTCGGCTTCGTGAGGAGTGTGTGTCTACTCGAACAATGTGGCGTCAGTCGCTGGGTAGCCAAGTTGGAACGCGGTGTAGGCGTGCTTGGCGGCCAGTGCGGCGAGGATGAGCAGCGTATCGCTCTCGGTGGAAGATTTCGATTCGGTCACGGCCTTGATCTGCGCGCGGGCGCAGTCCATTTCGATGGCGGCGGCGGTCGGTACGGCCTGGCCGCTTGCCTTGTCGGCGATGGTGGTGGGGTTGGCCAGTAGTTGGTCGATGGCATAGACCTTTTGGCGGGGGTCGCTCTGGCCGGAAGAACTGGACTGTGCGCCGGAATCATCAAAATTGCCGTTCGCCAGCGACACCAGCTGCTGCCCGGCGGTCTTATGCATATCGCTCAACGCCAACGTAGCCCCAGCGGTCTGTCCTCGTGCGGCCAAGACCTCGATAGCGAATCCGGCGCGATCCTCGGCCACGGCCATCGCATCCAATACCGGTCGGTCAACGTTGGCGGACGTGACGCCATCAAGACGCGCCGGCGTCACCTCAGGCGCGGACTGCCCGAATTTATCGGCCAGAAAAGCCAGCCATTGCTTGGTCTGCGCGTCACGTAACGTTCCCTCGGCAAAACGACCCGAACAATACCCGGCAACGTCAATCCAAGTCAGGGGAGCGGCCAGGCCGGTGGCATACTGCTCTAATAACGGCGTGCCTTCAGCCGGATGGGTGGCGTAGTCCGCCAACGTCATCGCTTTCTCGCAAGGGCTCATTTGAGCTTCCGCCTCGGCCCGTCCGGCCAGTCGCGGCATCGAACACGCCGAAAGCGAACACAGCATCGCGCTCGCGCATAGTGCGGATGCCCAGCGCCGGGTAAACCGTCCTGAAGAGAAGCGTGTCTGCATGGAAACCTACACTAATAGCTAACTGTGACCACTCATAGGCCATGCGCCACATAACTTCATAGGAGGTACGGATCGATGGAACTGGACCTGACAGGAATACACAAGCTCGCCGCCGAGCAAGGAATCGACCCCGGAACCCTGGATGATGCGCTGGCAGAGGCCCTGCGCCTCGCCTACCTCAAGACCCCGCACGCCGCCAGGCACGCGCGTGTGGAGCTTGACGAACGTTCCGGCAACTTCACCGTCTGGGCCGCCGACGAAATCCCGGTCGAGCCCACCGAGGACGACCCGCACCCCGCTCCCAAGCTGGGCGAGGAATACGACGACACCCCGCGTGACTTCGGCCGTCTCGCCGCCGCCACTGCACGCCAGGTCATCACCCAGCTGTTCCGCCGCGCCGAAGATGAGAAGGTATTCGGCGCGTTCTCCGGTCAGAAGGGCAAGCTCATCACCGGCATCATCCAACAGGATGCTTCCGACCCCTCCAACGTGCATGTCGCGATGGGCGATGTCGAAGCCATTCTGCCTCGCCGTGAGCAGGTGCCCGGCGAACGTTACCGCCACGGCGAACGCATCCGCGTGTACGTGGTGAACGTGGCCCGTGGCATCAAGGGCCCGGAAATCGTGGTGTCCCGCTCCCACCCGGAGCTGGTCCGCAAGCTGTTCGAGCGTGAAGTGCCGGAACTGGTCTCCGGTGCCGTGTCCATCATGGCCATCGCTCGTGAGGCCGGCGCCCGCACCAAGATCGCGGTCAAGGCCAACACCGATGGCGTGAACCCGAAGGGTGCGCTGATCGGCCCCGGCGGCGCTCGCGTGCGTGCCGTTATGGAGAACCTTGGCCCGGAGAAGATCGACATCGTCGACTACTCCGACGATCCGGCCAAGTTCGTGGCAGCCGCGCTGTCCCCGGCTGTGGCCACCGACGTACAGGTGATCAGCGAGAAGAACAAGACCGCCATCGCCTTCATCCACGATGACCAGCTATCCCTGGCCATCGGCAAGGAAGGCCAGAACGCACGACTGGCAGCCAAGCTGACCGGCTGGAAGATCGGCATCGAATCCGCCGAGGCCCATGCCAAGAAGGTCGCCGCTGAAAAGGCCGCCCAGGCTGCGGCCGAGGCTGCTGCTCCGGAAGCCGAATAGGCCGCCGGGCTCGAAGGCGAATGATCTTCAGGGCGCATTATTTCCTGATACGAGCCGCGTCAGCAATGGCGCGGCTCGCTGCGTCTACGCTATCCAGCGCTATGAGTATGCTTGATTGGCGTATGTGGGCTGGTGCAGTGTGCGCGAAATCGCCCACACCAGAGACGAGGTAACACGATCATGGTCGCACGATGAGACAGGGTAGGCTTGCCGTCATCACCAACTGACCACGCCCATGCACGCGCGTGGTCACAGAATAGGAGTAATTAGTGGCGAAACCACGCGTATACGAACTGGCTAAGGTTTTGAATGTCGATAGCAAAACCGTGCTTGAGAAGCTTAAGGACATGGGAGAATTCGTCAAGTCCGCTTCTTCCACGATTGAACCGCCGGTAGCCCGGCGTCTGAAGGCAGAGTTCGCCAAGGACAACGCCAAGGGCGATTCCAAGCCCGCATCTTCCGTACAAAAGCCTGCTGCCAAGCCCGTGCAGCAGCGCCGCCCGGCCGCACCTTCGGCCCCGGCTTCCACTTCATCTTCCGCACCGACTCCGGCCGCTCCCGCACGTCAGGCATCGCCCGCCTCGGCACATCAGCAGGCTCCGACTCCGGGCGCACCGACACCGCGTCCGCAGGGCGGCGCACGCCCCGGCATGCCGACCCCCGGCCGCCACGGTCAGCACGACAACCGTGAGAATGGTCGCGATAATCGCGAAGGCCGCGAGAACGGTCGTCAGAGTCGCCCGAACGATCGCCGTAACAACGATCGTCGTGACAACCAGGGCCGTCCGAACAATGGCCAGCCGGGGCAGCATCAGAACAACCGCGACAATGCTTCGGCTCCGCGCCCGCACGCTCAGGGCGGCACCGGTGCCAATGGCGGCAATGCCGCTTCAAACGCGATTCCGCGCCCGCACGCTCAGGGCCCGCGCCCGGGCAACAACCCGTTCTCCCGCAAGCAGGGTATGCACACCCCGACGCCGGGTGATATTCCGCGTCCGCATCCGATGGCTCGTCCGACTGCTGATAGCGGTCGTGGCGGTCGTCCGGGCCGTCCCGGCCAAGGCCAGGGGCAGGGCCGCGGCTTCCGTGGCGGTCGTCCGGGCCAAGGTGGTCAGGGCGGTCCTCGTCCCGGCCAGTGGGGCCACAACCGTCCGGGTCAGGGCGGCGGCTCCCAGGGTGCCGGTCAGGGCGGCGCACGCGGCGGCTTCCGTGGGGGCCAAGGCGGCGGCAATAACTTCCAGGGCGGCGGCGCACCGAGCAACGGTCCCGCACGTGGCGGCGGTCGCGGCGGTCGCGGCGGTGCCGCAGGTGCATTCGGACGTCAGGGCGGTAAGTCCTCGAAGGCCCGTAAGAACCGCCTGGCAAAGCGCCATGAGTATGAGGAGCTGAAGGCACCGACCATCGGCGGCGTTCGCATCCCCAACGGCAACGGTCAGACCATCCGTCTGCGTCAGGGCGCTTCCCTGGCCGATCTGGCGGAGAAGATCAACGTCAACCAGGCCGCGCTGGTCACCGTGCTCTTCCACCTGGGTCAGATGGCTACCGCCACCCAGTCCTTGGATGAGGAGACCTTCCAGATTCTGGGCGAAGAGATCGGCTGGAACATCCAGCTCGTCTCCGCAGAAGAGGAAGACAAGGAACTGCTCCAGCAGTTCGACATCAACCTTGACGAGGAAGAACTGCAGGATGACGAGGATCTCAAGCCTCGCCCGCCGGTCGTCACCGTCATGGGCCACGTCGACCACGGTAAGACACGACTGCTGGATACCATCCGCAAGACCAACGTCATCGCACGTGAGGCCGGCGGCATTACCCAGCGCATCGGTGCCTACCAGGTCACCGTGAACCTTGAAGGCGAACCGCGCAAGATCACCTTCCTCGATACCCCTGGCCACGAGGCGTTCACCGCCATGCGTGCCCGTGGTGCCGAGCTCACCGACGTCGCGATCCTCGTGGTCGCCGCCGACGATGGTGTGATGCCCCAGACCGTTGAGGCCATCAACCACGCTCAGGCCGCCAAGGTGCCGATCGTCGTGGCCGTCAACAAGATCGATGTGCCCGGTGCCAACCCGGAGAAGGTCCGCGGCCAGCTCACCGAGTTCGGCCTGGTCCCTGAAGAGTATGGTGGCGACACCATGTTCGTCGACATCTCCGCCAAGCAGAACCTGCACGTCGACAAGCTGCTCGAAGCCGTGCTGCTCACGGCTGACGCTGAGCTGGACCTCCGCGCCAACCCCGACATGGACGCCCGTGGTGCCACCGTCGAAGCCCGACTTGACAAGGGTCGTGGTACCGTGGCCACCGTGCTGGTTCAGCAGGGTACGCTCCACGTGGGCGATGCCATCGTGGCCGGCACTTCGTACGGCCGCGTGCGTGCCATGCTCGACGAGAACGGTCAGCCGATGGAAGCGGCCGGTCCGTCCACACCTGTTCAGGTGCTGGGCTTGACCTCCGTGCCGACCGCCGGTGACCTCTTCCTGGTCGCCTCCGATGATCGTGCCGCTCGCCAGATCGCCGAGAAGCGTCAGGCCACCGAGCGTGCCGCCCAGCTGGCCAAGCGTCGCAAGGTCGTCTCCCTCGAGGACTTCAAGAAGAAGTTCGCCGAGTCCGAGATCGACATGCTCAATATTGTCATCAAGGGCGATTCGTCCGGTTCGGTCGAGGCGCTCGAGGAATCCTTGATGAAGATCGAGGTATCCGACGAGGTCGGCATCCAGGTCATCCACCGCGGCGTCGGTGCAATCACCCAGAATGATGTCAACCTGGCCACGGTCGACAAGGCCGTTATCATCGGCTTCAACGTGCGCCCGAACCGTCAGGTGGCGGACCTCGCCGAGCGCGAGGGCGTGGAGATCAAGTACTACTCGGTCATCTACCGTGCGATCGAAGACATCGAGGCATCCCTCAAGGGCATGCTCAAGCCGGAATACGAAGAGGTCGTCACCTCTCACTCCGAGATCCGCGAGATCTTCCGCTCCTCCAAGTTCGGCAACATCGCCGGCGTCATGGTGCAGGACGGCGAGGTCAAGCGTGGTACGAAGTGCCGTATCCTGCGCAACGGCGTGGCCACGGTCAACGACCTCGAGATCTCCTCGCTGCGTCGCTTCAAGGACGACGTTCAGTCCGTCAAGGAAGGCTACGAGGCTGGTATCAACCTCGGCACCTTCAACGACATTGAACTCGGCGACATCATCGAGACCTTCGAGATGCAGGAAGTCGAGCGCAAGTAGTCATTGTTAAGCCCTCTCTGACGAGTGGGCTGTCAGCCGCAGGCTGACTGGGGGAGAGACATGGTAGTTCCATGATTTTCTCTCCCCCAGCCTCACTGCGTTCGGCAGCCCCTCGTCAGAGGGGGCTCAAGTCTAGAAAAGGAAATTCCTATGGCAGGAACCAACCCGCGCGCCGCACGTATTGCGGCCTTGATTCAGCGTGTCGTCGCCTCCTCCATTGAGCGCGAACTGCATGACAAGCGACTCGCCAGCATCACCGTCACCGAAGTTCGTGTGACCAACGATCTGCAGATCGCCAAGGTCTACTGGACCCAGCTCGGCCACGAAGGCCACGAGGAAGGCGAACGCAAGCGCGCCCAGCAGGCGCTCGATCAGGCCAAGGGTCACCTGCGTTCTCTGGTGGGCCACAAGGCTGGCCTGCGCCTGACTCCGCAGCTCCAATTCGTGTTCGATGAAGTGCCCGGCGAGGCTCACGAGATCGAAGACATTCTCGCCGTGGCCAAGAAGCGTGACGAAGAACTCGCCCGCGCCCGTGCCACCGCCCAGTACGCCGGCGACGCCGATCCGTACAAGCACGACGACGAGGCTGAAGCCGAGGGCGATGAGTTCGAGTCCGACGAGGAGTAGTGTGCTTCATACAACACCCAGCGGCCTACTCATCATCGACAAGCCGCAAGGCGTGACCAGTTTCGACGCCGTCGCCGCCGTGCGCGGCGCGTTGCACATCAAGAAGGTCGGTCACGCCGGCACCCTTGACCCCATGGCCACTGGCACGCTGGTCATCGCCTTCGGCCACGCCACGCGACTGCTCAACGCCATCGTGGCGCATGACAAAACCTACGAGGCCACCATACGCCTCGGCCTGCGCACCACTACCGACGATGCCGAAGGCGAGGCGCTTGTCGATGATGAAGCCCGCTCCCGCTGGCAAACGCTGTCAGCGCAGCTGACTGAGGGCGGCCAGAGCGGCGAACCAACGGCGTCACCAACTGCCTCATGGCAAAACCTGCTCACTCGCACCATCGCCACCAATTTCACCGGCGATATCGAACAAGTACCCAATACGTTCTCCGCCATCAAAATCAACGGCCAGCGTGCCTACGACTTGGCTCGCGAAGGCAAGGATGTGGAACTCAAACCCCGCCTGGTGACCATCAGCGAATTCACCGTGCTGGATATCCGCAGCGGATTCGTAGCAGGGGAGCAGGCCGCTGAACCATTGCGGGAAGACGCGAACACGGGAACGATTCCCGCGCTTGATATTGACGTGCGGGTCAGCTGTTCATCGGGCACCTATATCCGCGCGCTCGCCCGCGACCTCGGCAATGAACTTGGCGTCGGCGGATACCTGACCCGTTTGCGCCGTACGCGAGTCGGCCGATTCGCGTTGCCGGACGATACCAGCGGACTTATCGCCTCTGAGGCGATGCTTGACACGCAAACCCATACCGTCACCGCACATACCGATCAGAAGACGTTCACTAATCGGGAAGGGCAAACCGTCACGCGCAACAAGTGCGTATTGAACACTCCTGAAGGTCTTGCCGGTGACGAGCGCCGCAACTGGCTGCTTGACCATGCCCTCACCATGGAACAGGCCGCTCGAGGCGCGATGCCGGCGCTTGACATCACACCTGAGGAAGCCAGCGAATTGCGCTTCGGCCGCCGTATCGAGCGTACAATCAGCGAGCCCACTGCCGCCATTGTGCCGCAAACGCATGATGTGGCGGCGATTATCGAGCGTGCCAACGCTCATCAGGCCAAGCCGGTCACCGTATTCCCCCTCGCGTAAAGTAGACGCGGTGAAAAGTGCAGCTTGATACAGGCCGCGCACAACAACGCCTATATTGCATGAATAACATCGCACGGATAAAAGGAACAGCACACTGATGGATATCACGCACCTGACCCCTGACGCCGAAGGTTCGATTGAATGGCCCTCGTTCAGTAACGACAAGAAGGCCGTGGTGACATTGGGCGCATTTGATGGCATGCACTTGGGACATCAGGCGGTGATCAAGCGTGTGGTGGAACTCGCGCACCAGCATGATGCTTTTTCCGTGGTGATTCTGTTTGACCCGCGCCCCGCATTCGTGCACGGCTGGGCCGCCTCGCACCATGGCGAGGAACCCGCGGTGCAGAACGTGGATGCCGAAGCCTTGACCAGTGTGGATGATCGACTGCACCGCATGGAACAGTTCGGCGTGGACCATGTGTTGGTGGTGCACTACACGCTGGCCTTCGCAGCCATGTCATACATTTTCTTCCTTGGCAGACTCACCGGCAAGCTGGGCATGCGTACGCTGGTCCTCGGGCAGGATGCCGCCATGGGCAAGGGGCGAGAAGGTGATGTGAAGCATATCGCCAATCTTGCCGCCGCCACCGGTGTATTCGAACTTGATGTGGTCGATGACCGTGGCCCGGGTGAAGTGCGCATTCCGCGCGATTTCAAGCCGGAAGCCCCGAGCGAATGGGGAGAGCCCGTCGACCCGCTGGCCAATGCCACCAAGGCCGAGCGCCGCGCATGGAGCAAGAAGAACCAGGCCAAGGCAATGCGCGCCTGGAGCTCCACCAATGTGCGCTACCTGCTGGCTCACGGCCGAATCCAGGATGCCAACGCCATTCTGGGTGCTCCGCACGCCATCGAAGGCGAAGTGGTACACGGTGAGGAGCGCGGCCGCACCATCGGATTCCCCACCGCCAATCTTGGCTCCGACATTGCAGGCTACATTCCGGTCGACGGCGTCTATGCCGGTTGGCTGGTAGATGGTGAGAACCGCTGGCCTGCCGCCATCTCCATTGGCACCAAACCCACCTTCAGCGAGAAAACAGGACTCAACGAACGCGTGGTGGAGGCCTATTGCATCACCGATGAGTGGATTGATCTGTACGACCATAAGGTTCGCGTTGAATTCGTCGGTTTCCTGCGCCCGCAGGTCAAGTTTGATGGTCCCGACCAACTCGTTGACGAACTCAAGCGCAACGTCGAAGAGACCAAGCGTCTTACCGCCTGAGGCATATCTCAGGGCTATTTCCGCACTCCCAAGGCATCTAAGGCGTCGGACAATGTGTTGGACTCCACCAGCCGAAGTCCCTCGACATGCACCGGCTTGCGCAGCGGAGGAATGACTGCCGTCGTAAAGCCAAGGCGCGCGGCCTCGCGAAGGCGATATTCCATACGCGGTACCGGGCGCACCTGACCGGTCAGGGAAATCTCGCCAATGGCGCACGTGGCTCGCGCAATGGGTTTTGACGTGGCGGCGCTCGCCAGTGCCGCCACTATCGCCAAATCGGAACCGGGCTCCTTGGCCTGGCCCCCGGCAATAGTGGAGATATACAGGTCGTTGGACAGCAGGTTGAGCTTGCTGTGACGGTAGAGCACCGCGACCAGCATGGCGATACGGCTGGGGTCCACGCCATTGACCGCACGTCGAGGTGTGGGCAGCACCGACGTGGTGACCAGAGCCTGTACTTCGATAGGCAGACTGCGATGCCCATCCAATGTGAACGTCACACAGGTGCCTTCCATGGGTGCCGCGTTGGCCGCATCAGGGCCGTCTCCAGACAGGAACAATCCGGCGGGATCGGTGACCTCTTCGATGCCCTCACCGCTCATGTCGAAACAGCCGACTTCATCGGTCGGACCAAAACGATTCTTCACCGCTCGCAACATTCTCAGCGCGGTCTCGCTGTCGCCTTCGAATTGGCAGACCACATCGACCAGATGCTCCAATGTGCGCGGGCCTGCAATCGAACCGTCCTTGGTCACATGACCAACCAGAAATACCGGAATGTCAAGCGTCTTAGCGGTATCTATCAGCGCGCTTGCCACTTCGCGCACCTGAGTCGAACCGCCGGAAATGCCATCGACCTCCTGCGAGACGATGGTTTGCGCCGAATCCACAATGGCCAAGGCCGGCTTGTTCTGTTCGATCAGCCCCAATACTGTGGACAGATCGGTGGTGGAGGCCAATAACAAGTTCGGCTCCACCGCGTTGATGCGGGAAGCGCGCAAACGAACCTGCGCCTGTGATTCCTCGCCGGAAATGTACAGCACGGTATTGGCATGTACCGACGGTGCGTTGCCCTGTACCGACACCGTGTTTGATGTGCCGCCCTGCGCCCGGCCCGACTGTTGGGCAGACCGCTGACCGGCTCCTCGGAATGTACTGTCTCCCGCCACAACGCGCGCGATATTGCCGGCCGTCTGCAACAGCAATGTCGACTTGCCGATACCCGGTTCGCCCGCTATCAGCGTCACTGAACCCGGCACCACGCCACCGCCGAGCACACGGTCGAATTCGGAAAACCCGGTACCGAGCCGCTCGACGCTTTCCGTGCCCACTTCGGTAATCGGACGGGCTGCAGATCTGGCGTTGTCGGCAACCGTAACCGACTGCGTGCGTGATGTTCGGCCGGGAGCGGCCGTGCGAGAGCCTGCCGCCGGCCGAGCCTCGTGAAATTCCTCGACCGTGCCCCACTGACCACACTCGGGGCAACGGCCGTACCACTTCGGCCCGTTCCAACCGCATTCGGAACATACATACTGCACACTTGATTTCGCCATGGTCTCACCCTAACCCAAACACCAGCGGACGGTAAATTTTTACCGTTCACAAGAGTTTCACGCGGCTTGCGCACAACGACTAAGATTACGGCCGTCTAGCGTCACGCGGCTGTGAGAGAATCGGGGCATGACTAATAGTGAGAACTCCTCGACCACACAATCCCATGGCAAGTTGATTGCAGTGGTGGTTGCCGCAGCTGTTGTGATTATCCTGGCAGTGCTTTCGGCCTTTGTATGGCCGGGTTGGGCCATCCAGAAGAATGATGGCACCTCCACTACCACCCAAAACAGCCAGCAGAAAACCGAATCATCCGAGCCGATCAAGCCGACCATCGACGCCACAGCTTTGCCGGATGATGCCAGTGAGCTGTTGAAGGCCATGCCGGACAGCGTGCTGAATTACGCGCGTACCAAGGCGGATGCCTCCACGACGTGGAATTCCGCGTCGCCGCTCGAGGAGTACACTCTGACCTACTCCACTGGTGATGCCGCCAAGGATGTCACGCTGGTCGCCGCGCAGTGGTCGTCGGCGGACAATGCCAAGACCCAGTACGATGCGTTGGTCGCTGCGCAGACCGGCGATGAGTCGGCATCCGGCAACGTCAAGGTTTCCGGCAACGTCACGGGCGCGTACGTGGTGAAGGCCGATGCCTCCAACAGCAAGAACGCCGCTGCCATCTGGCAGAACGATACCGTGGTCTTCCAAGCTACCGGCACCAAGGAAGCGGTCGATCGCTTCTACCAGAAGTTCCCGATGTAGTATCTAGTATCGGCTGTCAGCTGCTGCACAAACTTATGAACGTTGGGGCATCCACATTGCTGATGTGGATGCCCCAACTGCGTTCAGGGCATATGCGGACTATCGACAACATACTGGTTTCCTCTGTCTGGCAACACGTGTATTATGGTGCAAGTTGCAACTTTTACGATTAATCGAAATGGAGGCTTCAGATGGGTTCTGTCATCAAGAAGCGCCGCAAGCGGATGAGCAAGAAGAAGCACCGCAAACTGCTGCGTAAGACCCGCCACCAGCGTAAGTAGTCTTACCTGCAATCAAGGCATTAGAAACCCCGTGATCGTTATGGTCGCGGGGTTTCTCTTTTTGGCTCCTTTGCCTTGTTCGGGCAACAGTAAAGCCCGCACCTGCGATGTACAGATGCGGGCTTGGAAAAGTTCAGTGATGTGAGACAATCACTTGTTGGCGTTGGTCAACACGCGCGGGCCGTTCGGGTCGCCGACGATGACCTTGTCGACCATGTTGAGGAACAGGCCGTGCTCCACCACGCCGACCGTGTTGATGAGGTCTTCGGCCAGCTCCTGCGGGTGATCGATGCGCTCCAGGTGCAGGTCCACCACGAAGTTGTTCTCGTCGGTGCGCACTTCCTTGCCGTCGGCGTCAAGACGAAGCACCGGCTTGTAGCCGCGGTCCTCGAACTTCTTGATGACGTGGCCAGCGCCGAACGGAATGACCTCGACCGGCAGCGGGAACTTGCCGATGGTGTCCACAACCTTGGACTCGTCCACAATCCACACGATCTGGTTGGAGTTGGTGGCCACGATCTTCTCCCACAGCAGAGCAGCGCCACCGCCCTTGATACCGTTGAAGTTCTTGTCGACTTCGTCGGCGCCGTCAATGGTCACGTCGATGTGGTCCACGTCGTCGATGTCCACGATCTTGATGCCGTAGCTTTCAGCCTGGACCTGCGTGCGGCGAGACGTGGTTACGCCAGTGAACTCAAGACCTTCCTCCTGATGACGGCGGCCGAGCTCGTCCACCAGGAACTTCACGGTCGAACCAGTGCCGAGGCCTGCGATCATGCCGTTTTCAACGAGCTTGGCGGCTTCGATGCCGGCCGCCTTCTTCAGCGCATCCTGCTGTGCCTTATCCATGGTTTCTCCTTTGCCATCCTTGCCTCCGCCGCATGGATCAACGGCGTGAAGCCTTATCTCCTATCCTAACGCGAATGAGCGATTTTGTGTCATCGTGTCCGATTGCGGTACATATTCGTGTGTTTGGGTGTTAGTGTCGTACGAATGGTGCGTTGGCGATGGTCAGGTTGCCGTCGCCGTCCACATAGCCTTCGATTTCGATGCTGCCTTTGATCGGCATCGGCTGCCCGTTGAAATACGGGCTCGTTTTCGGCGCGGGGGAGAAGGTCAGCGTACCGGATACCGTCAGTCCGCTTGGCTTTGCGGGGTGTACGGGGTGCGCTGATTGTACAGGTTGCGCTGATTGTGTCGCTAAGGGTGACGAAGACTTGGTCTCTGGCCTTGTGGCATCCGTCGAATCCGTCGCCGCAGCCGGCTTGCGCAAACTTGCCGCATCCGCCTTGCCATCCAGCACCAACTGCACGTCTGGAGGCACATCGGTGCCATGTGCGTATTCGGAGCCCAGTAGCGACTGCCAGCCTTCAATCGGCAGATAGCCGTCGCGCGCACCCGAACGGCAATCGCCCGCATAGGTGCGTGCCAGTTCATCGACCAACTCATTGCCCTCGTTGCCGGCGTGACCTTTGACCCATCGGAAATCCACCGGGCCAGGGCGTTGTGAGATCTCACGGTCGATCGCCTGAATAAGCTCTTTGTTCTTCACAGGCTTTTTCTGCGAATTTTTCCAGCCGTTCTTCTTCCAGCCTTTGACCCACTTGGTCGAGCAATTGATGGCGTACTGCGAATCCGATTCGATGAGCAATGGCTCAGGGCCCGGGTGCGCTCGCAAAGCTTCCAGCACTGCGCACAGCTCACCAATCTGATTGGTGCCGTTGGTCGCGCCGCCCGCATCATAACCATGGTCGTCGTGCTTATGGCCGGGCTTGCCGCCGGCGTTCTGCTCATGATCGGCCCAGGCCCAGCCCATTGGCCCGTTTGGATTCCCTAATGCGGACCCATCTGTGGATACTGTGATAGTCATGTTCTCCACCCTAACGCAAGCTGTGCAATCTCTTGCTGAAGTGGGGTTGCCCAGTGCGAGGCAAAACAACGTAGTGAAGAGTGTGAATAACATCACACCTATTGACTTTGCTTGAAAAACATGCCATCGCGCGTGAATAGGTGAGCGCTCACAAGAAAAACAAGACATTTCCTCTCTGCGGGTGAGGCCGGCAACAATGGCGCATCCGGTATCTGGAATGAGAATAAGGGACTGTACAAAACCAGTGACGGCAACATCGAAATCCTCAAACCAGAGGCGGACGGCGATGGTTCGACCTCCACGGCCGCATCCAAGGGCACCATGCTTATCGCAGGCAACTCCAAAACCGTGGCACTCGGTCCAGGCGGCATGGCCTTGGCTCCCGGCCTGCCGCTCGGTCTTGGCTGGTTCATCCGACGCCGCTTAGGATTGGATGCCTCCGACATTCTGGACCGTAAGCTCGGCGTGAAGTAACGGCTGGTTCGGACGTGATTGCTGTCACGTACGGATCATGACGACAGCGCGAAGGTCCTCATCGGTTTACGTCGATGAGGACCTTCGCGCGCATTAGGGGAGTCTGTTGCGGGCTGCGCTACGCGGGTCATGCTGCGCGGGCGTGCTATGCGAACAAACTACGCGAACAAGTCGTTCAGTGCCTCGGCAATCGTCGGATGCGTGAACACCATATCGCGCAACGTGCTGGCCGGCGCGTCAAGATCCATCGCCAACTTGACGATATTGATCACCTCGTGCGACTCGACGGAAAGCAGCATCGCACCCAGAATGCGGCCAGTATTGCGTTCCACAATCGCCTTCATCAGACCATCCGGTCGCCGCATTACCTGGGCCTTCGGCACAGCGGCCACCGGCAATCGCTTGACCACATAATCCAATCCAGCCGCCTTCGCCTCGCGCTCATTCAATCCCACGCGCGAGTAAGGCGTGGCGAGGAATGTGCTCGACGGCACATGCTTGCGGTCCTTCACCGTGTACGGACGGTCGGAACCATTGAGCTGCGACCACACCACGCGATAGTCATCCAGCGAAATGTACGTGTGCTGCGGGCCGCCGTTCACATCGCCCAGAGCCCAAATGTCGGCTGCTGTGGTGCGCAGAAGCTCGTCGACTTTCACGGCACCGCGTTCGGTGAGCTCCACGCCAGCTGCCTCAAGATGCAGTCCCTCGACGTTCGGCGTACGTCCGGTGGCCACCAGTACCGCGTCGGTGGTCAGGCAGAATCGGGCTTCAGCCGGCTCGGCGAACCGCGGCTCGCCATCGTCTGATGGTTTCGTTTGAACGTGTGACATCGTGGCGTGATCGGTCGGGTTGCTAGTGGGGCTGGTGGTTGTTGTAGTGTCGGTGGCACCGGTGATATCGGTATGAGCGTTCCCGGTGCCGGCGGGGGTGGAATCGCAAGCTTGCGATGCGCCGCGAGTCATACCCTTCACCGCAACGGACAACCTGACGCCGCCGTCAGCAGCAGGCGCGATGGCCTTGGTATCCGCGTTGAACAGGAACTTGACGCCCTGCGCTTCCAACTGTGCGCGAATCGCGGCCGCCACATCCGCATCCTCGCGCGGCAGGAACTCGGCATTGTGCTGCAGCACGGTAACCGCCGTGCCGAAATCGGCAAACATCGAGGCAAACTCAAGTCCAATGAATCCTGAACCGATAATCACCAGTCGCTGCGGCATATCGTCGAGATCCATCAGTCCAGTGCTGGTGTAGACGCCGGGCGTAGTGTGGATACCGGGAATATCCGGAATGCGCGGCGTGGCACCGGTATTGATGAAGATCTTGCTGGCGGTCACGGCGACCGGGCCCTCAGCGGTGGCGATTTCCACGCTATGAGGGCCGGTGAAGTGAGCGCGGCCGGTGATTACGGTGATGTTGTCTTGGTCGGCGAGCTTGTGATAGTTCTTGTCGCGCAGCATCGAAGTGACGCGGCGCTTCTCCTTGATAGCAGCCTCGAACGCTGCTTCGCGGGTTTCGGGAGTACTGTTCGCGCCATCCCGCCGCGCCTGTTCGGCGGACAAAATCAGTGACTTGGACGGCAAGCATCCGATATTGATGCAGGTGCCGCCGTACATGTCGGCGCTTGCCTCGGCGACGACGACCTTGCGGCCGGCTGCACTGAGCTTGGCGGCCAAGGTTTTGCCGCCCTTGCCGAATCCAATGATCAGGGCGTCGGTGGTGATAGTGGGGGAGGTGCTGGGTGTGCTGATGGCATTGGGTGTGCTGGTTGTGCTGGGTGTGCTGATGGCATTGGGTGTGCTGATGGACATGGCTACTTCCTTACGTATTCGAGTGATAAGAGTTCGTTGTGCTGATGTGTTGTGTGCCGTGCGGCGTCTGTTTTCTTCTTTGACTGCCGAAGCGTTATCGACTGATGCTGGCTAGGGGGAACGCGCGGGATTATTAGCCTTTGCGCTCGCTGAATATCTGTTCGGTGATGTCGTGGATGGTGGTGTGTTCGAGTTGTTCGAGGCAAGTGCGGTTGAGCCCGGCATAGATGTCGTTCATCACTGCGCCCATTGAAGATGACACCAGACAGTCTTCGTGTACGTCGCCCGGTGTCCAGTTCACTTTCACAAAAGTGGTGCCGGTGGCTTCCGCTACCACGCGCAAAGTGATTTCGGCGGCGGGCCGGGCCAGAGCGTACCCGCCTTCAGCACCCTCTTTAGTGGCGATGAGTCCGGCTGAGGCGAGCGGTCGCATTACTTTGCGCACGCGCGCCGCATTGGTACATATGTTCTCGGCCAGGATCTGACTGGGCAGGTGTGTGGCGCGATGGTCAAGGTAGACCAATGCGTGCACTGCCAGTGAATGGTCGCCGTTCATGAAACGACCTCCTTACCGAGTCGATACTGTAACTATGATGTGTACAGTTATGATACTGTAATCATATCAGATACAGTTAGTGTGTCAAATCGGGGTTGAAGAGGTGGGTGACTATGTGTATAAGTGAGGTGTCCACATGGTTATCCACAATGAATGTGCGTAAGTGGAGCTAGGACCACATACCTCGGATCGGCTTCCGTTTCCGCACCCACTACCCATATGGTGGTGTCATGAACAGGATGACCGACGGCATCACCAACTATGGAGCTCTGCCAGGCTCTATATACGATCAGCCTCCGGAAGAATCGGAGGCAGTTTTTGTTCCGCCCGAATTTGCGGGGTCATTTTCTACTGACTCGAAATACCCGGCTTCTCGCGACTCGTCATCGCCGAACAGTGGTGCACATGATTCTGCAGCGACACCGACCATGAGCGAAAGCCTCGCCCAGTGCAGACGCGACATGGTCGCACGCTGCACTGAGGAAGCGAAACGGGCGGGCAAGAAGCTGCTTTTCGGCATGACCACTTCCCTCGCTCTGCAATCCGTACCGATTCCCGCCGATTGCGACCTCGACTCGGCCAAGCTGCACACTGTATCCAGCGTTAAGAGCAAGCGGTTTCGTACACGCCATGCACCACTGCAAACGCATATTTGGAATATTTGTACGACCTGTTGTTGTGGTGTGTGCTTGATATTGCATGCCGTTCGATTGCGATGCCTCGTAGTGATGGATTTCGTGAATGACTAGTGTTCGATTGTGGAGGGAAATGTGTCATAGTGGTCGATTGGGGGGGGCATTGGGCGTGGATTTGCGCCAATGGGTGTGGGACGCTACGCGTGTTTTGCCGATTTTTGCGTGGCATCCCACGGCCCCTCGGGTAATGGCTGTGACGGGTGTGGCAGGAATGGCGTCTTTCCGGGGTTTCCGGTTTGAGTGTGTGGGATGGGAGGAAATGTAAAACGATTGACTTAGCTGTTGTCCCACGCTTTTGTGGGATGGCAACTCTGGAACGGGCAAATTCGTCGTGGCGTCCCACAACGATGTTAAAACTCGACCATGATGCAAGCCGACCGAACGCTTCGGCGGTCATCTGGCCGCTGTGACCCCACAATGATGATGGTAGGCAGGCGAACGTTTCGCGGTCATCTGGCCGTCCTGCCCTGCAGTGATGTTGAGAAAATGCAGTCACGGTGCATGAGGAGAACCGTTGACCTGCGTGTTTCAGTGGTCGCGAACTGCATATGCGCTAAAAAAGCTCTGCAGTGGATTGCATGAATCCAATGCAGAGCCTTATTAGTTGCGGTGAACGCGACTAACGCAGCGATTTCACTCGCTCAGGGCCTTGTCGACCACGACGGTGGCCTCGTCGAGTACCTTGTCCAGAGCCTCGGGGGAGACGAAGGACTCGGCGTACACCTTGTAGATGTTCTCGGTGCCGGAGGGGCGGGCGGCGAACCAGTTGTCCTTGGTGGTGACCTTCAGACCGCCGATCTTGGCGTGGTTGCCCGGTGCCTCGGTCAGCTTGGCGGTGATGTCTTCGCCAGCCAGCTGCGTGGCGGCCACATCATCACCGGTCAGCTTGGCGAACTTGGCCTTCTGCTCCAGTGTGGTCGGGGTGTCGACGCGCTTGTACCAAGACTCGCCGAAGCGCTCGACCTGCTCCTGGTGAAGCTGGGCCGGGTTCTTGCCGGTCTTGGCAGTGATCTCGGCGGCCAGCAGGTCGGGGATCAGACCATCCTTATCGGTGGTCCACACGCGGCCATCCTTGCGCAGGAAGCTCATGCCGGAGCTCTCCTCGCCGCCGAAGGCGACTTCGCCGCTGAACAGCGGGTCCACGAACCACTTGAAGCCCACCGGCACTTCGATGACCTTCGCGTTGATCGATGCGGCCACGCGGTCGATCAGGGAAGAGGAGACCAGCGTCTTGCCCACGGCTGCGCCCTCAGGCCAGCCCGGACGGTTGCCGCCGAACAGGTACTCCACGCACACGGCGATGTAGTGGTTCGGGTTCATCACGCCCCAGTTCGGGCAGACGATGCCGTGACGGTCGGCGTCCGGGTCGGTGCCGCCGACCAGATCGTACTTGTCCCAAGCGCCGGCGTTGAGCTCGTCGACCAGGCCCTTCATGGCGTACGGGGAAGACGGGTCCATGCGAATCTTGCCGTCGTGGTCGATGGTCATGAAGCGCCAGGTCGGGTCGACCTCAGGACGCACCACGCCGATGTTCAGGCCGTACTTCTCGTTGATGAGCGGCCAGTAGTTCACGGAAGCGCCGCCGAGCGGATCGATGCCCAGACGCACGCCGGAGTTGCGGATCACGTCGAAGTCGATGACGTTCTCCAGGTCGTCCACGTAGTGCTCGCGGAAGTCGAAGCCCTCGACGTACTCGGACTTGATGGCCTCCTCGTAGGGCACACGCTTGATGGACTTGAAGTCGCCGAGCAGCTCGTTGGCGCGAGCGGCGATGGCGTTGGTGGTCTCGGCCGGGGCCGGGCCGCCGGTGACGGGGTCGTACTTAAAGCCACCGTCGGTGGGCGGGTTGTGGGACGGCGTGACGACGATGCCGTCGGCGAGGCCCTCGCCCTCGAAGCGCTGGGTGCCGTCGACCGCACGGTTGTGGGTCAGGATGGCCTGGGAGACCACCGGGGTGGGCACGAAGTCGTCACGGGAGTCGACGCGCACGTGCACGCCGTTGGCGACGAGCACCTCGATGGCGGTCTTCTTGGCCGGGCCGGACAGCGCGTGGGTGTCGGAGCCGAGGTACAGCGGGCCGGTGACGCCGGCCTTCTTGCGGTATTCGGCGATGGCCTGGGAGATGGCGATGATGTGGGCCTCGTTGAACGAGGTCTTCAGGGACGATCCGCGGTGACCGGAGGTGCCGAAGATGACACGCTGCTCGGGGACTTCGGGATCGGGGACGAGGTCATAGTACTTGCCGATAACCTCATCGACATTAATCAGATCTACTGGGGTGGCGGGCTGACCCGCATTGTTTGCTACCATGTTCCCTATTCTGCCACGTTTTTCGCCACTTTGGGTACTCTTATGTTAAGAGTTGTCAACTTTTGTGCGAATCGTGTGCCGGTTGTCTAGCGCTTGGTCATTTCCTTCTCGATTTCCTCCAGCGACTTGCCCTTGGTCTCGGGCACCAAGCGCAGCACGAACGGGATGGACAGGGCCGAGAACACGCCGAAAATCGCGAACGGGCCGCCCACATTGTTGCCGAACGCATCGAGCAGCACGAGGAAGAACTGGGAGACGATGAAGTTGCCCAGCCAGTTCGCCGCCGAGCCGAAGGATGAGCCGACGCCGCGCACGCTCAGAGGGAAGATCTCGCCGATAAGCACCCAGGCGATCGGGCCCCACGAGACCGCAAAGCCGAGGATATAGAAAGCGATGAGAATCATCGTCGGCACTGCCAGCACGGCCACGTCGCCCACGAAGTTCATCACGGCGAGCACCGCGAGCGAAACGGTCATCACGATGGAACCGAAGATCAGCATGCCCTTGCGCGGGAAACGATCCATGATAAGCGTGGCCACGATGGTGCTCACGAAGTTCACCACGCCGATGCCCACCGACACCCAGATCGCGTCGCCTTCAGGGAAGCCGAAGCCCTTGATGAACACCTGCGGCAGGAAGTAGATCACCGAGTTGATGCCCACGAGCTGCTGGAACAGCATGATACCGATGGCGGCCACCAGCGCCGGACGAGCGATACGGAACAGTTCGCGCACACCACCCTTGGTGTCCTGTGCGGCCACGGCCTTGATTTCGTCCAGCTCAATCTGCACCTGGGTCTGATCCACGTCCTTGCGAATCAGCGTAAGCACTTTGAAGGCGTTGCGGGTGTCGCCCTTGTTCACCAGATAACGCGGGGATTCGGGCAGCAACAGGCCGCCGAGCAGCAACAAGGCGGCCGGCACCAGCGCCGAACCGAGCATCCAGCGCCAGTCGCGGATGCCGAAGAGGTTGTGGTTCAGGAATCCGAGGTTGGAGGCGTAGGCCAGCAGAATGCCGAAGGTGACCATGAGCTGGAACAGCGTGGACAGTGAGCCGCGACGCTCCTTCGGCGCCAGTTCGGCCAAGTACGCCGGGGTCAGGGCGGAGGCCGCGCCGACGGCGAGACCCAGGATGATGCGGGCGCACACCATCATCGCGAATCCGGTGGAGGAGGCGCACAGGCCTGAGCCGAGCAGGAACAGCAGCGCGGAGACGATGAGCAGCTTCTTGCGGCCGAACCGGTCAGACAGTGCGCCGATCGACAGCGCGCCTGCGCACGAGCCGATCAGCACCGAGGAGGTGATGAAGCCGGTCTGAGAGACGCTCAGGCCGAAGTCCGATTCGATAAGCGGGGAGGCGCCGGAGATGATGCCGGTGTCGAAACCGAACAGCATGCCGCCGAGCGCGCCGAAGGTGAAGATGAATGCGCTGTTGAGCGGGAAGCGCGTGGAGAAGCCGTGCGATTCGGCGGCTTCGAGGTCCTCGATTGCGTTGGCTGCCGCGTTTGTGGCCGCGCCCGCCACTCCGGCCACGCCGGTTTCGATGGTTTCGATTGCGGTGGCCGCCGCACCGGTTGCGCTGGTTTCCTGCGCCGCGGATGCCGTCTGTTTCGATACGGGTGATGCCGTTGTCGTCGTCATTGCCTTGTCCTTTCGCCGTTGACGGACCGCGCCCGTTGCGTGGCCCCTCTGCCGCGTGCAAGGTCAGGCTTCGATTGTCTGAAGTCGCCCGAAAACAAAAAAAGACCTGGAACAACGTGGAATTCGCATATTACGATACGCAAATTCCACGTCGCTCCAGGTCTTGCCTCGTTTTGAGTAACAACCCTGCTACGCAACGTGTGTGAAAGATAGAATACGACTTCCGCAGTCGCGACACTCCGAATAGGCAGCAAAAAACGATGATTTTTGACAACGATTGCAGGATTCTGCATGGTGGAATGATGTCGGAATGGGCGCTGCGGCAAATACGGAGAACGGGTGTGGCGAAGCATCATCGCGGAACATTATGGCGGGACACCATCGCGGAGCACCGTAGCGCATAGTTGCCGTTTCGCGATGCTTTGCCGGCATTGCCGTGCTTTTGGGGCACCCAGCGCCGATAATGGAACACAGTGGCATACGGCAGCAAGGAGGAACCGTGGCGAACGCATCGAACGCAACGCCTGCAGTGATTGCGGCGCGCATCGTCGATGCCGTCGGCGGCCCCGCGAACATTACCAGCCTGACCCATTGCGCCACGCGACTGCACTTCGAACTGGCCGATGCCGGCCATGTCAACCAGCACGGTCTTGAATCCATCCCCGGAGTCCTCGGTGCATTCCCGCGAGCCGGCAATCGTTATCAGGTCATCATCGGCGGAGCGGTCGCCTCGGTGTACGAGCAGATCGTTCGGCTGCGGACGGCGCGATTGATGCCGGCAGCGCAATTGCCATCGGCAGTGATGCAGTCAGCGTCGCAGTCAACGCAACCCACTCAGTCAATGCAGCCCACTCAGCCAGCGCAGCCCGCGCAGTCAGCGCAATCCACACAGCCCACGCAACCCGCGCAGTCCGCGCCGTACCTTTCCGACGATGCCGCACCATCGCGCGATACTGCCACCGACGCCGAACAAAGTTGCGGCCCATCCAATACATCCCGTCACTTCACGCCTCGTACCGTCCACGAGTGGGGCAGTGCCGCCCGCGCTTGGGCTGCCGCGTTTTTCGACTACCTGTCTGACTCGTTCCGCCCGATTCTGGGTGTACTGCTCGGTGCCTCGCTGGTCATCGCCATCGTCAACGTGATCGTTGCACTCGGCATCGTGCCTGACGGCGAGACCTCCGCCGGCTGGATACTACTCAAGGCGATTTGGGAGGGTGTGTTCACCGTTCTGCCGATTATGATCGCCTACAATGCGGCCAAGAAACTGGACGTCGACCCCTGGCTCGGCGGCGCGATTATGGCCGCGCTGATGACCCCGCAGTTTACTGGCGTGATGTCCGGAATGTCCGGAATGTCCGGGACGTCCGTATCCAGCGCCCTCTCCGGGGCGATTCAATGCTCGGCCAACGCCGTATTCGGCGCCGAAACCTGCACCGTGTCGGCGTTCGGCATACCGATTCAACTCAACGACTACGGCGGCAACGTCTTCGTGCCGTTGCTCATGGCTGCCGTGCTCGCCGTGGTCTACCACGGGTTGAAGCGCGTCATTCCCGACAGCGTACAGCTGGTGTTCGTGCCATTCCTCTCACTGGTCGTCGTTTTTGCGCTCACCATACTGGTCATCGGGCCTCTGGGAATATGGCTCGGCGGTGGGCTGGGAGCGGCCACAGCATGGCTTAACGCGCACGTGCCGTTCCTATTCGCGCTCATCATCCCGATGCTCTACCCGTTTCTCGTGCCGCTCGGTCTGCACTGGCCGTTGAATGCCCTGATGCTGATGAACATTCAGGCGCTCGGCTACGATTTCGTCCAAGGTCCGATGGGTGTATGGAACTTTGCCTGCTTCGGTGCCACCGCCGGCGTGCTCGTGCTGGCCGTACGCGGCAAGGATTCGGCCATGCGGCAGACCGCGGTGGGGGCGTTGCTCGCGGGATTGCTGGGTGGCGTTTCGGAACTGAGCCTGTACGGCATCCATCTGCATCACCGCCGCGTCTACCGCTGGCTGCTCGCCGGCTGCGCGGCCGGCGGCGTGACCAGCGCGGTGCTTGGCTGGCTGTTCCCGTCCGTGCTGCCATCCGGTCAGATGGTCCGGGGCGTCACGACTACGGCGTTCGCCTTCTCCTCGTTGCTGACGATTCCGGTGTTTGACAGAATGTGGGTGTACGCGCTGTCCATCGCCGTTGCGTTTGTAATGGCGATGGTGCTGACGGTGCTGTTCGGGTACCGTACGCCGCCGCGCGCCACGGAGGCGCAGATGGTCTCGGCGGGCGAGAACGTACGCTCGCAGGATGCGGTGAGAGGGATTGGCGCGACATCGTCGGATGCGGAGTCTGCGGAAGATTCCCCATCGCGGCCTGCCTCCGATCGGACTCCTGACTCCAACGCCATCCTGTCGCCGGTCGCCGGCCGGTTGATGAATCTGGAAGCGACTGGCGATCCGGTGTTCGCCTCCCGCGCGCTGGGGGAGGGTGTAGGCGTCGTGCCGGAGACGGCCGGCGAGACGGCCGTGCTAGCACCGGTCAGTGGCACGCTGAAAACCGTGGCCCGGACCGGCCATGCCTTCGGCATTAAAACCGATGACGGCATCGAAGTGCTGGTTCATGTCGGCATTGACACCGTCAATATGGATGGCGAGGGATTCGTCGTGGCCGTGGGCAAAGGCGAGCGGATCGCGGCGGGAGAGCCACTGGCCACCGTGGATTTCGGCAAAGTCGCGGCGGCCGGGCACAGCGTTGTGGTGGTGGTGACGGTGGTCAACGCCGCTGAACTGACCGTGGTCACGCCGTTGATCGGCGACGGTAGCAGCGACGACAACGGCGGCGACTGCAAAACCGTATCAGCCGGCAGCCCGATCATCGATGTGGAACAATGACGTTGCGAAAGGATGCCATGGAAATACTGCGAGTGTTCAACAACAACGTCGTGCTCGCCAAAGGCGGCGACGGCGGTGAGGTGATTCTCACCGGCCGCGGACTGGGGTTCCAGGCCAAGCCGGGGCAGACGGTCGACGAGTCGAAAGTTGTGCGCACCTTCGTGCCATCGGACGGGCGCGACCCTGACCATCTGGCGCAGATGCTGGCGGACATTCCGCCCGAAATCATCCGCGTGGTCGTCGAATCCATGCAGGAGACCGGACTGGGGGAGCGCGAGACCGGCAGCACCACGCTGGTCATGGCCCTGTCGGACCACGTGGCGAATGCGGTGGAGCGGGTGCGGCGCGGCATCGACATCACCTACCCGCTGCTCGGCGAGGTGAGCAACCTGTACCCGCAGGAATACGCGCAGGGGCGTGCGATGCTCGCATCGCTCAATGTACGGCTCGACGTCACGCTGCCGGACGGCGAGGTCACCGCGCTTGCCATGCATCTGGTCAACGCCGGCTTCGCCACCGGCGACTTGTCCTATACGTACACGATGACGGGCGTGATCCAGCAACTGCTTGACATCATCGACCACAGCTACGGCATCACGTTGGACCGCAGTTCCGTGAACGTGGGCCGGTTCATCACCCACCTGCGCTACCTGTTCGTACGCATCCACCAGCACCAGCAACTGACGGACGAGCCGGCACCGGTGATGAAGGTGATTCGTGAGTCCTACCCCGTTGCGCTGCGATGCGCGCGAACCATCGCCTCCCTGCTCGAACTGCGCCTCGACACGGATATCAGCGACGACGAAATCGCTTATTTGGCGATGCATGTCGCCCGAGTCACCGGCCACGCATCGTAGTAACGGATTAGCGGATTGGCGAATCAGCGAATCGGCTCGAGTGTACCGGTCATTTCGGCGAAATTCGAGGTGGCATTTGAAGCAGCGGCCTGCGCGGTCTTTTCCAGCGCGGAGGCGTCGGGCACGCGCACGATCAGCGCGCGGTGATCCACCGAGAAACGGATGTGGCGGGTTTCCGGCAGCATGTCACCGTCCACCTGCGCTTTGGCCGGCTTTTCCAATGTGATTTCGGCACTGACACCCTGGACCTGTTCGATGGTCGAGTTCGTGGACAGCGGGTTCTGTTCGGGCTTGCCGATGATCGTCTGGTGCACCACGTCGCCGAACAGGTTGGCCCAGCCGAGGATGCCGCCGGTGGTGTCGATGATTTCGAAGTCCAGCAGACCATCGTCATAGGATGCCGCCGGCATCAGCGAGAACATGGGAATCTGGCCGCAGTTGCCGGCCATCACCGTGCGGAAATCGAGATTCTTGATGGTGTGGGTCGAGCCGTCGGCGCTGGTGACTGTCAGCGTGCCGCGGAACTTCGGCGCGAACAGGTTCTTCACGCCGCCCACGAAGTAGGCGAGCCAGCTGATGTTCGCCTTGAGCTCGGGGTTGGTGTCGTCGATCATGGCCGCATCGAAGCCGATGCCGGCGATGATGAGGAAGGCGTGGCCGTGGTCGTCCTTCGGGTGGTCGAGCAGGGTGAGACGGCCCATGTCCACCAGGCGGGAGCCGTGGGAGGTGGCCACGGTCAGCGCGGCGTCGATATCGTCCACGGGAACGCCCATATTGCGGGCAAACAGGTTGCCGGTGCCGATGGGGATGATGCCCAGCGCATGGCCGGTGCCGGAGACGGCGCTCGCCACCGTGCGCACCGTGCCGTCGCCGCCGACCGCGATCACCACGTCGGCGCCGTCCTCCAGCGCCTCAAGCGCGCAGACCCTGCCATCCTTGTCAAGCTGGGTGTCGTAGAAGCGGATGCGATTGAGCCCCTTGGCCTCGCAGAACCTCTGGATATGCAGCCGGCGGGCTTCGGCCTGCGGTTTGGACGGATTCACGATGAAGGCGTACTGCACCTCGTCGTCCCGGCGCTTCTCCAGCGTCTGAGCCAGCTTGCGGCGGCGCTGCGCGCGCAGGGCGATGGCGATGACGGCGATGAGCACCACCACAATGGCGATTGCGGCGATGATCAGAAACACGGTGAGGACAGGCTGAGGCATGGCTCCTATTGTTATCGGTGGGGAGGTCGTTTGCGGCCATGGTGCGCCGTACGTGAACATTTCCTGCACGCAACAGCCCCGTGGGGCGCGATTATGGTTCAATCGCGTCTCATCTGACGAAAAAATTGGCCGGGTGGACCCGTCCGCGGACTTTCCCGGGCTTCCCTGTGATTTCCGCGTGACTCCCGCGCATTCGGCCATTGTCGGTGTCTGCTTACGCGGCTAGTCTGGTGCCCATGCTTGATATTCAATTCATCCGTGAACACACCGATATCGTCAAGGAATCCCAGCGCAAGCGCGGCGAGTCCGTGGAACTCGTCGACGAAGTGCTCTCCTCCGACACCGCACGTCGTGAGGCGCTGAAGGCCTTCGAAGAGGCTCGCGCCCAGCAGAAGGAAATCGGCAAGAAGGTCGCCTCCGCCCCGGCGGACGAGAAGGCCAAGCTCATCGCCGAGACCAAGGAACTGTCCCAGAAGGTCTCCGAATACAAGTCCAAGGCCGATTCCGCCGCCGAGGAATACACCACCGCCATGTGGAAGCTCTCCAACATCGTGGAGCCCGAAGCTCCCGAAGGCGGCGAGGACGACTACGTGGTCGTCAAGAAGGTTGGCCAGATTCGCGACTTCGCGGCCGAAGGCTTCGAGCCCAAGGACCACCTGACCCTCGGCACCGGCGTGGCCGGCATCGACATGCGCCGCGGCGTCAAGGTCGGCGGCTCCCGCTTCTACTTCCTGCGTGGCCAGGTGGCCCGTATGCAGATCGCCATGCTCACCATGGCCGTGGACCAGGCCGAGGAGCACGGCTTCACGCTGGCCATCACCCCGACGCTGGTGCGCCCCGAGGTCATGCGCGGCACCGGCTTCCTGAACTCCCACGCCGACGAGATCTACCGTCTGCGCGAGCCCGACGACCAGTACCTGGTCGGCACTTCCGAAGTGGCGCTCGCCGGCATGCACGAGAACGAGATCCTCGACCTCGGCAACGGCCCGCTGCGCTACTGCGGTTGGTCCTCCTGCTACCGCCGCGAGGCCGGCGCCGCAGGCAAGGACACTTCCGGCATCATCCGCGTCCACCAGTTCGACAAGGTGGAGATGTTCGTCTACGCCAAGCAGGAGGACTCCTACAAGGAGCACGAGCACCTGCTGGCCATGGAGCAGGAGATGCTCGCCAAGGTCGAAGTGCCCTACCGCATCATCGACACCGCAGCCGGCGACCTCGGCTCCTCCGCCGCCCGCAAGTTCGACTGCGAGGCCTGGGTTCCGACCCAGGGCCGCTACCGCGAGCTCACCTCCACCTCGAACTGCACCGAGTACCAGGCTCGCCGTCTGAACATCCGCGAGCGTATGGAAGATGGCGGCACCCGTCCGGTCTCCACGCTCAACGGCACGCTGGCCACCACCCGTTGGCTGGTCGCCATCATGGAGAACCACCAGCAGAAGGACGGCTCCATCGAGATTCCGCAGGCCATGCGCGCCTACATGGGCGGCAAGGAAGTCATCGAGCCCACTAAGTGGGAGGCCTGAGTCTCATCGTGCTTTAGCTCCCTTTAATGGGGGAGCTGTCAGCGTAGCTGACTAAGGGAGAGATCGCTAATAGCCAGCAGGCGAATCCAAGACCGACCGCACTGCCGAATATCAACATCCCTCCCTTCTGTATAATGAATACTTGCGCGTGTGAACGCGCATCAGGACAGGTGTCTGAGCGGCCTAAAGAGACGGTCTTGAAAACCGTTGAGGGGCAACCCTCCGCGAGTTCGAATCTCGCCCTGTCCGCGAACCGAGGCCTGGGCAACATGCCCAGGCCCTTTTTCTTTTTCTGGAACCTGTCTTCTTGATCGCCACCGGGGTGCTGATATATTGGTTTGTGATGCCGTAACATGCGGTGTCCCCGTTGATATGACGGGCCAATCGGCGTGAGCCGATAAGAAAAGGCCCGACGTTTGCAGCATCGGGCCTTTGCGTTGATTACCGGCTTGCGCCTTTAATCAACAAGGTTGCAAGATGAATCATATCACGATGCACGGTAGTCTGACCGTGAACGGGCGCACCGTGATCGTCCATGTGGGCGATGGCTAGGCGAACGCCACGGTTGACGGCACGCACTTCAACGTGCGTAGCCTGTGGCAGCTCTACCAGTTGCTGAGACTGCTCGTGTAGCGTCTCATTAAGGCGCGGTGCCCCCCCTAGTCGGGTATCGCGCCGGCAACCTGAAAACCGATAATGTTGGCAAGTGCTTGCAATTTGTGGTGGACGATTGCAAGCTAACGTCTTGGATTGTTGCCGCTATCCAATATCTCATTAGGTCTACCGGTGTACCAAAAGTACGTTGCTTTGTAAGGGGAGTTAATGAAATGAACAAACCCGCACAATCGAGCATCGAATCGGTTTAATGCCACTCACCTCAACGGGACGCGCGGTAATTGTTAGCTAAGTTGACAATAAAAGAGCAAAGGCCTAAATTAGCAATCAGTCATCACGCTGAGGTGATGATTTCACTAGGAAGGAGTAGAGATATGGTATCGCACAACAAGCGCATCGTGGCTGCTCTTGCCGCGGTAGCAGCAATGGGTATTGGTTTGGCCGGTTGCGGCGGCAGCGACACTGCCGGCGACACGAAGCCCGGCAGCGATGGCGGTGTGGTCAACATCACCTATATGCATCGTCTGCCCGATTCCGAAGGCATGACCTTGGTCAACGACATTGTGGCCAAGTGGAACAAGGAGCACCCGAACATTCAGGTCAAGGCCACCAAGTTCGATGGCAATGCCGCCGACATGATCAAGAAGCTCGAGACCGACGTCAAGGCTGGCAATGCGCCGGATTTGGCTCAGGTCGGTTACGCCGAGGTTCCTGAGGTCTTCACCAAGGGCCTTCTGCAGGATGTCACCGATGAGGCCGCCAAGTACAAGGACGATTTCGCTTCCGGCCCGTTCGCACTGATGCAGGTGGACGGCAAGACCTACGGTCTGCCGCAGGACACCGGCCCGCTGACTTACTTCTACAACGCCGCTGAATTTGAGAAGCTCGGCATCACCGTGCCGAAGACCGCTGACGAGCTCATTGAGACCGCCAAGAAGACCGCTGCCCAAGGCAAGTACATCATGACCTTCACACCTGATGAGGCCATGATGATGATGTCCGGCCAGGCCGGCGCTTCCGGTCCGTGGTACAAGGTCGACGGCAACTCCTGGGTTGTCAACACCCAGACTAAGGGCTCCAAGGCCGTGGCCGATGTCTACCAGCAGCTGATCGACAACAAGGCCGCCCTCACCAACCCGCGTTGGGATGCATCGTTTGATAACTCCCTCCAGTCCGGTCAGCTGATCGGCACCGTGGCCGCCGCTTGGGAAGCCCCACTGTTCATCGATTCCGCCGGTGGCACTGGTGCTGGTGAGTGGAAGGTCACCCAGCTCGGTGACTGGTTCGGCAATGGCACCAAGACCGGCGCCAATGGTGGTTCCGGTGTGGCCGTGCTCAAGGGTTCCAAGCACCCGGCCGAAGCCATGGAGTTCCTTGACTGGTTCAACACCCAGATTGATGACCTTGTCTCCCAGGGCCTTGTCGTGGCCGCCACCACCGCGGATGCCAAGACCCCGCAGAAGTGGTCCGACTACTTCAGCGGACAGGATGTCATGGCTGAGTTCAAGACCGCGAACGACAACATGGGTGACTTCACCTACATGCCTGGCTTCTCCGCAGTCGGCGCTGCAATGAAACAGACCGCCGCCAAGGCTGCCGATGGTTCTGCCAAGGTTTCGGATGTGTTCGACACCGCTCAGAAGACCTCGGTGGATACGCTGAAGAACCTCGGTCTGTCCGTCAAGGAGTGACCTCACTAGGTCTTGTCAACGGGCCGGCTTGAAATAGCCGGCCGTCCAAGACCTCCGATGCCTCGCATCACCATAGCGAAAGGCCGGGGCACATACTCCGGCCTTCCGTATTGTTTGGGGGGTATTGCTGCAGGGGCGCTGTGGCCCTTGTCATTTGTTTTACTGTTCTTTGCAAAGACAGGTTTTGTATTATGACTGCATCCACTACTCAGGCGAAGGGCAAAGCGCCTAGGCGTGCCGCCGCCAAGCCGAAGCGGTCCGGCGCTCAGAAGCGCGAGAACCGCACCGGCTGGGCGTTCATGGCACCGTTCGCCGTCCTGTTCACTTTCGTGTTCATCTTGCCCATCATCTGGGCCATCTATTCCAGCTTCTTCCGTCAGGTCACCGAGGGCGGTGGCGCATACGGCGGTGGCGAGCTGGTCAATAAATTCGTAGGATTCCAGAACTTCCAGTATGCTATTACTTCCGGCAACTTCTGGTCCGGCGTCGGCAGGGTGCTGATCTACACCCTGATTCAGGTGCCGATCATGATCATCGCCGCACTGGCGTTGGCCATCGTCATCGACTCGTTCGTGGTCAAGCATGTCACCGGTTTCCGTCTGGGCTACTTCCTGCCCTACGCCATCCCCGGCGTCGTGGCCTCGATTATCTGGGTCTACCTGTACAACGGCCAAATCTCGCCGATCGTCAAGGGACTTGCCGCCATCGGCGTCAATGTGGACTTCTTCAACAAGAACATCGTGCTCGGCTCGATGGCCAACATCACCACATGGACCTTCACCGGCTACAACATGCTGATTTTCCTTGCCGCACTGCAGGCCATCCCGCATGACCTCTATGAGGCCGCCCGTATCGACGGCGCCAATGGTTGGCAGATTGCCACGAAGATCAAGCTGCCGAACGTGCGTGGCGCGGCCCTGCTGGCCATGCTGCTTTCCATCGTCGGCACCATTCAGCTGTTCAACGAACCGCAGATCATGTCTACGGCTGATCCGGGTATTTCCAAGTCGTATACACCGATGATGATGGCCATGAACACTTCTCAGGGCACCCTTACCCCGTCTGGTGACGGTCCGGCCTCGGCCATCGCCATTGTCATGGCTCTGATCGCAGGTGTGCTTGCCGTGCTGTACACCTTGGCCGAAAGGAAGGTGAACGAGTAATGAGCTCCGCAACCGTTGAAGAACGCGCCCGCAAAAAGGCCGAGCGCAAGCTCGAAAAGCAGCGTCAGGCTGCGCAACACGATTTGCCTCGCTCCATGCGACCGTCCGCGGCCGTGAAGACCCTCACCGTGGTGCTGCTGGTACTGGTGTTGATCTACTTCCTGTTCCCGATTTACTGGGCCATCATCGCGTCCACCAAGACGCCGGCCCAGATGACCGGTAGCAACGGCATGTGGTTTGCTGTGCCGCTTGACCAGCTGCCCAATGCCATCGCCACTAACTATTCCAAGCTGCTTGGCTGGACTCGTGGCAACTTCTGGCGCTGGGTGCTGAACTCCCTGATCTACTCGGGCGTCTCGGCATTGATCGGCACCATCGTGTCTGTGATGGCTGGCTACGCCACCGCAAAATTCAACTTCCGCGGCAAGAACGCGGCCATCGGCATCATTATGGCCTGCATGCTCATGCCGTCCGCCCTGCTGACCATCCCGATGTACTCGATCTTCCACACGTTGCACCTGACCAACACTATGCTCTCGATCATCATCCCGTGCTGCGTTTCGCCGTTCGGCTTCTTCCTGGGCCGCACGTACGCACAGAGTTCGGTGCCGGACGAACTGCTTGAAGCCGCCCGCATCGACGGCGCGAGCGAGGCGAGGATCTTCTTCACCATCGTGCTGAGGCTCCTGGCCCCGGCCATGGTGACGATTTTCCTGTTCCTGTTCGTGGCCACGTGGAACAACTTCCTGCTGCCGTTGATGATGGTGTCTTCCGACACCTTGAAGCCCGTGACCCTCGGTCTGTACGGCATGGTCTCGCTGGCCACGTTCACCGATCGCGGCGCCCTGATGATGGGTGCGTTGCTCGGCGTGCTGCCCGTGATCGTGCTGTTCCTCGGCCTCCAGCGCTACTGGCAGTCCGGCCTCGCCGCCGGTGCCGTCAAGGGCTGACCAATCCGCTGCCCGGCATGTCGTGTCACTCCTTCCGGTGCCGGGCAACGTCCCTCCCATATTCAGTGACACGATTCCAATCGTCCGGCGTCACCGTAAGCGTCAAGGATCTACGCAGTCAGGGTCCCAGGGCCCGCGATGACGCCGGTCATTTTGTATGCGACGAATTCGTCGCTTTGTAGTTTTTTGATGACCAACCCCACAAAGGAGCACTCATGACCAGCACCGGCCGCTTCACGCTGCCCAGTGAAGAGAATTTTGCCGAAAAGACCAAGGAACTCGCCGAATTGTGGGGTGCGGACGCCATCCGCAACTCCGACGGCACGCATCTGGACGAGGCCGTGCTCGCTCTTGGCAAGAAAATCTACAGCGCCTACTTCCCGACCCGCGCCCACAACGAGTGGATCACCCTGCACATGGACGAGACCCCGCAGGTCTACCTGCTGACCGCCCGTATCCTGGCCGAGTCCAACGCGGTGGATGTGCCGCTGATGGACGGTTTCTTCGAGGAACAGCTCAAGCCTAACCGTGACGCCGACCCTCATAAGTACTGGGAAGTCGTGGACCGCACCACGGGCGAGGTCGTGGACCCGTCCGGCTGGACGCTCGACCCGGGCGAGGACACCGTGCACGTGACCGCTGCCGTGCCGATGCACGAATACACGGTGAGTTTCCTGGCCTACATCATCTGGGATCCGGTCGAGATGTACAACCACCTGACCAATGATTGGGGAGACAAGGAACACGAGATTCCGTTCGACATCTACCATCCGGCCACCCGCAAGTTCGTGTTCGATACGTTCGAGCAGTGGCTGAAGGACAGCCCGCAGGTGGATGTGGTGCGTTTCACCACGTTCTTCTACCAGTTCACGCTCCTGTTCGATGCCAAGCGTCGCGAAAAGGTGGTCGACTGGTTCGGTTGCGCCTGCACCGTGAGCCCGCGCGCATTGGACGATTTCGAGAAGGAGTACGGTTACCGTCTGCGTCCGGAGGATTTCGTGGATGGCGGTGCCTACAACTCCGCGTGGCGCGTGCCCCGCAAGGCGCAACGCGACTGGATTGACTTCCTCTCCGGATTCGTGCGCGAGAACGTCAAGCGGCTTGCCGACATGTCGCACGCGGCAGGCAAGGAAGCCATGATGTTCCTTGGCGACCAGTGGATCGGTACCGAACCGTATAAGGACGGGTTCGAAAAGCTGGGTTTGGATGCGGTCGTCGGCTCCATCGGAGACGGCACCACCACCCGCATGATCGCGGACATTCCGGGTGTCAAATACACGGAAGGACGCTTCCTGCCGTACTTCTTCCCCGACACGTTCTACGAGGGCAACGACCCGAGCATCGAAGGCCTCGACAACTGGCGTAAGGCCCGCCGCGCGATCCTGCGTTCGCCGATCGGCCGTATGGGCTACGGTGGCTACCTCTCCTTGGCCGCCAAGTTCCCGAAGTTCGTGGACACGGTGACCCATATCGCCGACGAATTCCGCGACATCCACGACCGCACCGGTGGGGTGGCCGCCGAAGGCGAGCTCAACGTGGCGATTCTGAATTCCTGGGGCAAGATGCGTTCCTGGATGGCGTTCACCGTGGCACACGCCCTGCCCAACAAGCAGACCTACTCCTACTACGGCATTCTGGAATCCCTGTCCGGCATGCGCGTGAACGTGCGGTTCATCAGCTTCGACGACGTACTCGCGCATGGCATCGATAGTGATATCGACGTAATCATCAACGGCGGCCCGGTCGACACCGCATTCACCGGCGGCGACGTGTGGACCAACCCGAAGCTCGTGGAAACCGTGCGCGCCTGGGTGCGTGGTGGCGGCGCGTTCGTGGGCGTGGGCGAGCCGAGCTCGGCACCGCGCTTCCAAGCGGGCCGGTTCTTCCAGCTGGCCGACGTGATTGGCGTGGACGAGGAGCGCTATCAGACCCTCTCCGTGGACAAGTACTTCCCACCGGTGGTGCCGGACCACTTCATCACCGCCGATGTGCCGGTCGACCCGGCGGCCCGCGAGGCTTGGGAACAGGCCGGCTACCGCATCCCGCTGAGCGGTTGCGGCGGTGGCCAGTCCATCAAGCCGTTGGGCGGCATCGACTTCGGCGAACCCGTGCTCAACACGTATCCGGTCAATGAAAACGTGACCCTGCTGCGCGCGGACGGCGGGCAGGTGCAGCTCGCGACCAATGATTATGGCGAAGGCCGCGGTGTGTACATCTCCGGTCTGCCCTATTCGGCGGCCAACGCCCGCCTGCTGGAACGCGTGCTGTTCTACGCCTCCCACAACGAAGACAAGTATGCGGCTTGGAGCTCGTCCAACCCGGAGTGCGAGGTGGCGCACTTCCCCGAGCAAGGGTTGTACTGCGTAATCAACAACACCGATCAGCCGCAGCGGACCACGGTGACTCTGGCCGATGGCACCACCGAGGACTTCGACCTGCCCGACAGCGGCATCGCATGGCGTGAAGCCTGATTCCCGCGTTTTGGAGAACGGACCCATCATGACCGAAAGCAATGAAATTTTATTCGGCATCGCCTCGCATTTTGCGCTGGAAGGTGCCGTGACCGGCATCGAACCTTACGGAGACGGCCATATCAACACCACCTATCTGGTGACCACGGACGGCCCCCGCTACATCCTCCAACAGATGAACACCAGCATCTTCCCCGATACGGTGAATCTGATGCGCAATGTCGAACTGGTCACCTCCACTCTCAAGGCTCAGGGCAAAGAGACGCTGGACATTGTGCCCACCACCTCCGGCGCCACCTGGGCCGAGATCGATGGCGGCGCATGGCGCGTCTACAAGTTCATCGAACACACCGTGTCGTACAACCTCGTGCCGAACCCGGACGTGTTCCGCGAGGCCGGCAGCGCATTCGGCGACTTCCAGAACTTCCTGTCCGAATTCGACGCCAGCCAGCTGACCGAAACCATCGCCCGCTTCCACGACACCCCGCATCGTTTCGAGGACTTCAAGGCCGCCCTCGCCGCGGACAAGCTCGGCCGCGCCGCCGCATGCCAGCCGGAAATCGACTTCTATCTGAGCCACGCCGACCAGTATGCCGTCGTGATGGATGGGCTCAGGGACGGTTCGATTCCGTTGCGCGTGACCCACAACGACACCAAGCTCAACAACATCCTCATGGACGCCACCACCGGCAAGGCGCGTGCGATCATCGATCTCGACACCATCATGCCCGGCTCCATGCTGTTCGACTTCGGCGATTCCATACGCTTTGGTGCGTCCACTGCTCTGGAAGACGAAAAGGACCTCAGCAAGGTGCATTTCAGCACCGAGCTGTTCCGTGCCTACACGGAAGGATTCGTGGGCGAACTACGTGGCAGCATCACCGCGCGCGAGGCCGAACTGCTGCCGTTCAGCGGCAACCTGCTCACCATGGAATGCGGCATGCGCTTTCTCGCCGACTACTTGGAAGGCGATATCTACTTTGCCACCAAGTACCCCGAGCACAATCTGGTGCGCACCCGCACCCAGATCAAACTCGTGCAGGAGATGGAGCAGAAGGCCAGTGAAACCCACGCCATCGTAGCCGACATCATGGAGGCTGCCAAGTGAGCCGTCAGTCGAACCATACCCGAACCAGCATGATGGGGGCCGAGCAATGAGCGATCAGCTGACCGAGGTATACGCCAGCATCGACGCCCTAGTCGATTACGCCTTGGATCATCTCGACCTCGATCCACGCAACGCAGACTGGACCCGCAACCAAATCTTCGCCCTCTTCCACCTGGATTCCTACCCCGGACCCAAAACCACAACGTCGGCGGCGTCAGTGTCAGACGCAGTCCAAGACATTGTCGGCAGCCGAAGCCAGGCCCCCTCTGACGAAAAGACCCCCGACCCCCTACTCGCCGCCTTCCGCGCCGCCGCCACAACCGCCGGCCTCTTCGATCCGGAGGAAGGCCCGGCCTACGCCGACACCATCATGGGCATCCTCTCCGCCAACCCCGCCGATCTCGACGACCGGTTCCTGCTCATCGAGCACAGGGACGGCGGCATGGCCGCCATGCAATGGTTCTACGACTACTGTGTGGCCAACAATTATGTCAAGCGTGCCCAGCTCGACCGGAACCCGCGCTTCGACTCGCACGGGCTGACGGTGACCATCAACCTCGCCAAACCCGAATTCAAGAACATGAAGAAGGCGGCGGCCGGCAACGCCGTGTCCGGCGGCTACCCGAAGTGCACGATCTGCCATGAGAACGAGGGCTTCGCCGGACGTGACAAGCGCACGCTGCGCACCCTGCCGGTCACGCTCGGCGGTGAGTCATGGTTCTGGCAGTTCTCGCCCTACGGCTACTTCGACCAGCACGGCATCTGCGTGAACACCGACCACACGCCGATGCATGTGGACCGCGACACCTTCGGCCATCTGCTCGACTTCGTGGACCGCTTCCCCGGATACTTCCTCGGATGCAACGCCGCGCTGCCTCGCATCGGCGGCTCGGTGCTCGCCCACGACCACTACCAGGGCGGCGGCGAACTGCTGCCGATGCACAAGGCCGCCACTTGGGCCGCCTTCACGCTCGCCGACTATCCGGACGCCGTGGTCGAAATCCTCGACTGGCCCGGTACCGCCGTGCGTGTGGTGTCGAAAAACCGCCAGAGCATCATCGACGTATCCGACATCATCCGCGAGGCATGGGTCGGTTATGACGACGCGGCGAACGGCATCGCCAGCCATGACGCGGACGGCAACCGCCAATCCGCCCTCTCGCCCAGCGCGATCATCACCGAACGTGGCTATGAGATGAGTCTCATCTTCCGCAACAATGCGATCAGCGACGAGTACCCGGAAGGTATTTTCCATGCACACCCCGAATACTGGCCGGTCAAGCAGGAGCCGATTGGACTGATCGAAGCCCAAGGCCTGTTCATCCTGCCCGGACGGCTCGTCGACCAGCTCGGCATCGTCGAGGAGGCGCTCGCCGAAGGCCGCGATTTGCCCGATGAAGTCAGCGAATTCAGTCTCGAATGGGGCGAACTCGCTGAAACATTGGCCGGAAACCGCGACCGCGAGGCCATCCACCAAGCCGTACGTGACGAGCTCGGCAGCGTCTGCTACCGCATCCTCGGCAACACGGCCGTCTTCAAGCAGAAAGCCACCACGCAAACATTCCTCGAAAGTCTTGGTTTTGCCGCTAGGTGAAACAGGTCAAGTGAAGTAAGCTCAATACTGAAGGAAAACCGAAGGCAAGTCCTTCCAAAGGAGGAGATATGACTACTGTTCTGGTTACGGGCGGTGCTGGATTCATCGCCACCCACACCGACATCGAACTGCTCGACAAGGGCTACGACGTTATTTCCGTAGATAACTACGGCAACTCGTCTCCCGTGGCGCTTGAGCGCGTCGAGCAGATCACCGGCAAGCCGGTCAAGCGTTACGACGGTGACGTGCGCGATGAGGCGCTTATGGAACGCGTCTTCACCGAAAACAACATCGATTGGGTCATTCACTTCGCCGGTCTCAAGGCCGTGGGCGAGTCCGTGGCCAAGCCGATCGAATACTACGACAACAACCTGTACTCCACGCTTGTGCTGCTCAAGGTGATGAAGAAGCACAACGTCAAGAAGATCATCTTCTCCTCCTCCGCCACCGTGTACGGCACGCCGAAGGAACTGCCGATTACCGAGGAGACGCCGACCGGCGGCACCACCAACCCATACGGCACCTCCAAGCTGTTCCAGGAGCAGATTCTGCGCGACGTACATGTGGCCGATTCGTCCTGGACCATCGTGCTGCTGCGCTACTTCAACCCGGTCGGCGCACACGAGTCCGGCCTGCTGGGCGAAGATCCGAAGGGTATTCCGGCGAACCTCACCCCGTACGTGGCCAAGGTCGCGGTCGGCGAGCTCAAGGAAGTCCAGGTCTACGGCGACGACTACGACACGCCCGACGGCACTGGTGTGCGTGACTACATCCACGTGGTCGACCTGGCCAAGGGTCACGTGGCCGTCATTGACCACATCGACAAGGAAGGCGTGTTCGTCTACAACCTGGGTACCGGCCACGGCTACTCCGTGCTTGAGGTCATCAAGGCTTACGAGAAGGCCGCCGGTCATCCGATTCCGTACACGATCAAGCCGCGTCGCCCCGGTGACATCGCCGCCTGCTACGCCGACGCTTCCAAGGCGGAGAAGGAGCTTGGCTGGAAGGCCGAGCTGACCATCGACGACATGGCCGCCTCCTCCCTCAACTGGCAGACCAAGAACCCCAACGGTTTCCGCGACGCCGAGTGATATGAGCAGATGAGCTCCCTCTGATGAGGGAGCTCATCTGTCGTTTATCACACAATGCGCCTATCGGCGGCCCAGCGGGTGAGCTCGGTGCGATTCGAAAGCTGAAGCTTTCGCAGCACCGAGCTCACGTGCGTTTCGACCGTCTTGATCGAAATGAACAGTTCGGCCGCCACCTCTTTATACGTGTAACCACGCGCGATCAGCCGCATGACCTCCTGCTCGCGGGCGGACAGCCGGTCCAGCTCCTCATCATGAGCCCGTGCCGCACCATCAGCGCCGCCATCAGACCCCGCCGCCGGCACACCCTGGAAGGCCGAAAGCACAAAACCGGCCAGTTTTGGCGAGAACACGGCATAGCCCTCATGCACCTGCTTGATGGATGAAATCAAATCAGCGCCGGTAATCGTCTTGGTCACATAGCCCTGGGTGCCGGCGCGAATCACCGCCCCCACATCCTGCGGCGCATCCGAAACCGACAACGCCAGAAACACGGTAGTGGGGGAGTAGGGGCGCGATTTGGCGAGGATCTCGGCACCGCCGCCACCTTCACCGCCGGGCACATGCACATCCAGCAACACCACCTGCGGCTTGGTCTGTGCGATCATCGCCACCGAACCGGGCACGTCCGCCGCTTGGCCGACGATATCGAAGGAATCACGCAACGTGGCGATTACGCCCGCACGGAACATCTCATGGTCATCGACCACGGCCACACGAATCTTGGCTGTCTCGTTCTCGCTCATCGATGTTCTCCCTGCGCCGCTTTCAGCGCGATCGGCATATGCATTCTGACCTCGGTGCCCCAGCCGGCCCTGGACACTATCTCCACTGTACCGCCGCGCCGTTTGACGCGGCCGATAATCGATTCGCGGATGCCCAGCCGGTCGGGCGGAATGGCGTCCATATCGAAGCCTTCGCCATGGTCGCGCACGAACACTTCAACCATCGTGTCGCTGGCCTCGCAATACAAAGACACCGGCTCGCCGCCATGCGTGACCGCATTGACCAACGCCTGACGGGTGGCGTCCAGCAGCGCATCGGTCTGGGCGCTCGGCCGCGCGTCGCCCACGGTGACCACCTCAATCGGCTTGCCGTGCTCGTCCTCCACTTCGGCGGCGATCTGCTTCAATCCGGCTCCCACCGAACGATCCGATGTGGAACGTTCCTGATACAGCCATTCGCGCAGCTCGCGCTCTTGGCTACGCGCCAGGGCGAATACGGTGGTCGGTTCCTCGGAGTGCAGCTGAATCAGCGCCAACGTTTGCAGCACGCCATCATGCAGATGGGCGGTCATGTCCGCGCGCTCCTCTTCGCGCTCCTTCAATGCCTGCTCGTGGGTGAGCCGTTGCAGCATCGCGTTCGCCCACGGCATCACCGCCACCACGATACCGACGATCATCATGAATCCGCTGGCAACAATGCGTCGAGGAGAGGCGCCCCACCCAGGAATGCTGACATTATGCACATACAATGCCCATCCCATGAAAATCAGTGCGATGCCGCCCAACATAGACAACAGCTGCGTGCCTCGCGGACTAAGATTCATCCATGCCAGTGCGATGCCGCCCAACCCTACCAGCAGCGGAAGCACAATCTGGACATCCGCACCGGTGCTGGTGAGCAGCAGTCCGGTGGCCATCAACGCGAAACCGGCCAATGCCACGACGGCCGGTTTCGGAGCACGTTGGATGGCCTCGGACAATGATTCCGGTGCGGCAGCCGATTCGTCGTCATGAGCGGCAAGTGGCTGATTGCCTCGCGCAAGCGGCGCCTGATCAACGGGCACTGTGCGAGCTGCAGCCGTCACCGGGTCTCCGGCGGGCATGAACACCCACAGGAATACATAAGCGATGATGCCTGCGCCGTAGAGGAAGGTCAGTGCGATGAACGCAATCCGAATCCATGCCACGCCGATGCCCAAGTGCAGGGCGATGCCCTTGCACACACCGGTGAGCCAACGGCCCTGCCGGGGGCGCATCAACGGCATGCGCGCAGGCAGCAATGGTTCGGGAGATGACGTCATACTCCTATTGTGCCGCGCTCAGGGCGTTGCGGCCGGGGTTTTACCCGGTGTTCAGGGAACAATCAGGGTGTTCCCCGAGCGTTGTGGCAGTGGTCGGGCGGTGTAATGGAATCATGAGCAATCCAAACGCGAATCCGTATCAGCCACAGCCGCAGCCTGGTCCGCAAAAAAACAAGACATCGCGACGCTTCTTCACTTGGGTGCGATCCAGTGGACTGGTTCGCGGCGATGACCGGTGGATCGGCGGCGTATGCAGCGGCATCGCTTTACGGCTTGGCTGGAGCCCCACACTAGTACGTGCGTTGGTGATTGTATGTACATTGTTCTTCGGTTTTGGCGCAGCTCTGTACGCACTCGGCTGGTTTCTGATGCCGGATGTACGCGATGGGCACATCTTGGCCGAGGACCTCATTGCCGGCCAATGGGACTGGAATTGTCTTGGATGCTTCCTGTTCCTCGCCGTGGCAATCGTGATTCCAGGTGCGGGGTGGGTTTGTATTGCGCTCGCCGCCTTAGCGCTTTGGTTGTTGGCCAAAAGCGGCATTCGCCAGCAGGAAGGGTACGTATTCAGGGCATCTGCGCCGCGACCGGTTTCACAGCCTGTGTCATATCCAGCTCCACAGCCTGTCTCATATCCAGCCGCGCAACCGGTCCCTCAATCTCCTTTGTATTCAGCTCCGCAACCTGTTTCACAACCTGTTTCACGAACCGAGACTAGTGTTTCACAGCCTGTTTCACGGCCTTTCTATCAGTCGGTGCCCGGCGCGGTGCCCGGCGTGATGCCCAGCACAGTACCCAACGGGCCGTTTGCCCTCGACCGCATGAATGCGACGGCCTATGCCCCCACCGAGTCCAAGCGCCGCAAGCCGGCGGGCCCAATCGTGGTCTTGAGCATACTGGGCCTTACCTTCCTCTCCTTTGCCGGTCTGATGGGACTGATTTGGGTAAACGACATGGGCATTATCGGCATTATGCGTCTGAGCACCATCTGGATTGCCGCAGTATGCATAGTGATGGGGCTGGTGGTCATCATTCTCGGATTCAAAGGACGGCGTACCGGTGGTCTGATTCCTCTCGGACTGGTTGCCGGTGGATGCGCGCTCTGCATGACCATCGTTTCAGGCACGTATGGCGTGCACTACCGTGATCTTGGTGCCAGCGGCATCAATACTGTTGTTTCACTGAGGCAATCTGTCAGCGCGAGAAACAGCGACGGCATGAATGATGTGCAAAAGGATGGCATCTTCGTTGCCGATGCCAGCGATGCCACGTTCGAAACATTGCAGCAAGGTGTGGCGTTCAACGGTGAAAACTACAACACCGATCAGGCAATCATTGATTGGTCCGATTGGGACAAGACACATGGACCGCACACAGTGAAGATGCTGGATGGCAAAACCTCCATCAGTAATTGTCCGGTCGGTACCATCACCATAGCCGCAACACAGGCGCAAGTGCATATCGTTCTGCCGGATTCCTGCACTTACGCCTTCGGCACCGCCGACTCCTACTCCACTTCGAGTGACGTCGGCGGCAAATACGAGATGGTATACAACAACTACATGGGTCTAAGCTTTGGTTTCTTCGAAGCTGAAAGCGCCACCAATCCCATGAATGGGCCTGATTACGAATGGTTGGATAAGGGATCCGCCATGCCGGACAACGGCCCAGAATTAAAAATCAATATTCCCTATGCAGTGGAAGCACGTGTCAACGTGGTGTACGCCTCCGATTGGAAAGGCTCCACGTTCCAGCCGCTTGCCGATATATACGACGGCAACAGCACAAGCAAGAACACAACCGGGCAATCGGAATGATCAAGCCGTTACAACCAGGAGATGGAATCATGACTGATGAAACCAAGGAATTCGCCTCCATCGAGGATGCGACACCGACCACGGCCATACCTTCCGAAACCGACGAGACCACCGAGACCACAACCATGGTGACCGTCGATGACCGAACCGATACCACGGTGCTGCCATCCGCAGCGGATGATGACAAAACGGCTGTGCTACCCGTCCCCGACGATCATGCGGATGCGTCGGTCTCGGATGTGGATACGCAGGTGACAACTGCCTCTCCATCGCCCATCGAACCATCCACAGATCGGATTGCCCTGGAAACAGTTGCCGATGCCGTGGAGGGGGATGGCGGGCCGATTCCATCTGCCGATGATGTACCGATGTACGCAGCATCTTCAGCGCAACCTTCCTATGAGCAGTCTCAGACCGCCGGCAAACCACGCCAAACTGAGGGGATCGCCAAGAACGTCCAGAATGCTAAGGATGTCAAGAGTGCCAAGAACATCCAGAAACAGAGCACCAGCGCGCCTACTGTGGTATTCGGACTATTAGGCGTGATTATCGGCGTGATCGCGCTGGTTTTCGGGTGCATATCTCCGGATCGGATGATTTCGCTGTTCTCGCCGAATCCGCAATTGCTGACGGCTATTATCTGCGCCGTAGTGGGACTTATTCTGGTAATAGTGGCCGTTGTATGGGCCATAGTCGGTGCCGTCAAGAAGAGAAAATAGCGTTACAACCATTGCATTACGGTCCCAGTAGAAGCACATTATGACGGGAGCCGACCGTTCTATGCTGATGGGGGAGGCATAGTAACTATGAAGCGGATTTCGGCGCGGCGGGTAGCGAGCGTCATCGCCACCGCGATGGCGATGACGCTGGTATTCGCCACACTTGGCTGGGCGATGATGCCGCAATGGAACACACGGCCCTACACCAAGCACATCGCTATCGCTTCTGCCGACACCACCATCACCCCTGCCCATGCGAACATTCCCCACGAGGGGCGATATCGTACGCGTGAAACCCGACTATCCATCAAGACCGGCGACGGCGTCACGCTACCCGCCGTACTACGTGAACCGGTCGACGCTCCCGGGCCACGCCCGGCTTGTCTGTTCATTCACGGGTCCGGTACCAGCGGTGCCGAGGATTTCGGCGATATCGCCAACGCCATGGCCTCTGCCGGCATCGTGACCTTGGTGCCGGCCAAGCGCAACGACAACTACACCGTGCTGCATCGCGACTACCCGCGTTTTGCTCGCGAATACGGGCGTTCGCTCGACGTGCTGCGTGGCATAAGCGGCGTGGACCCCGCCAAAACCGGCATCTACGCCGAATCTGAAGGCACCTGGATCGCCACGATTCTAACCTCGAAACGGCAAGACATTGCCTTTGCCATACTTACATCCGCACCGGTGTTCAATGGACGTGAGCAAATGGCCATGGCTGTCAGCGCCTATACGCATGAGGCCGGCGCGCCCAAGCCCGTGGTCAAAGACATGGCCAAATTGATGTCGCTGGACTACGCGCCATTCGATCTGGCCTATGCCGACTTTGATGCCGACCGGTATCTGAAATCCCTCACCATGCCGGTGCTGGTGAACTACGGCACCTACGATACGGCCATGCCCATCGAACAGGGGGCGCAGCGGATCATCGCCACGGCCAACAAGTCCGGCAACGAGAACGTCACCGTACGCTATTTCGCCGGCAACCATCAGATGCGGGCTGGTGAGGGCTTATTCACCCCGAACCTGCCATTGGCCGAAGGCTATACGCAAGCGCTGGAAAATTGGGTGAACGGTGTGACCGCCGGAACCAAAGCCGATGGATGGGCAACGCCCCAAGTCGCCGGTGCGACACCTCACCAGCGCTTCGCCGCGCCGCAACGTACCAGATCCGGTATCGTCGGCTCGCTCGGCGTGCTGGCCGGTCTGATGGTGGCAGGGCCCGTGCTGATCGTGATGGCGGCGATATTGGGTATTGGCTTGACTGTGTTTTCTTGTCTACAGACGTTGCTGGCCGGGCGACGTAGTGTGGCGACTGTGCGTGCCATGCATGCGACGCCGAGTGGGCTGGGAGCCGCCCAACAGCGTACGTTGCACGGCATTGCCGGCTTATCTGCCGGTATCGGCACAGCGGTGATGGTGATTACCGTGCTGTTGTATGGCTATATGAGCGCCGTAGGCGTATCGGCTGTATTGGTTATGCCTCAACCGCAGTTGTTTTCCCTTGGGTGGAGGGCATTGCAGGTGCTGACCGTGCTGTTGGTCGTGCTGTTCGCGTGGGAACTGGAACGTATGTGGCGGTATCGCGCCAGCATTATCGGCGTGCGTCGTGTCATTTGCGTGATGGTGACACTGGCTGCACTTGTCACATTGACGATATTGTCTTTCTGGGGGTTGTTCAGTCTGTGATATTCACGGTCGTTACCGGCTCCTTCCCGAATATGTGCCACTGAGTCGCCGTGAGCGTCACAAATTCGGGAAGGTGGATGGGGCGTGACGGCGTGGAGGCACTGTCGTCAGCGCTGAGCGGCTTCAGCCTCATCCAAAGTGTCGAAACCGCCGAGCTGGACTGTGTGCAACAAGGTTTCCTCAGTGATATTGCGTTGCGGGCTGGCTGCGGCGCGCTCGCTAATCATCACCTCGTAGAGCTGGAAGGTCCGTTCGGAATACGTACCAAGCTCGCCGCGCAGATAGGTTTCGAATGAGGTGGCAGATGGTGTGTCTTCGGTGGTGGTGAGTACGCGCATCGCCTCGCCGAGCTTGGGGTAGCGCTCGCGGAAATCCTTGGCCCAGGCGACCTGCTGGGCGATGACCTGTTCCTGACGGGCCACGCGCTCTTCAGAGGGACGCGGAATATACGGCTCTATGTTCTTCGTGAAATCTTCCGGCGCGGTGGAGGCCATCATGCGGCCGTATTTTTCGGTCACGAGGTTGCGGCCCACGTGGTCGGCCGCGTCAAGATCAGCGGCATAGCTGGTGAGTAATGGCCGCTCCCATGTGAGGAACTGGGCCAGCCGCATCTGGTGGAACACCGGCCAGTTTCCTTGGCATGCCGCGCGTCCACCCTCATTGTTGGTGCGCTGGAACTGATCCCATTCATGGCGCACAATAGCCTCGCGCAGTTCATCATCAGTCAGTTCGTTGGTCATCGACGTTCCTTCCACTAATATCTCCCTCTGATGAGGGAGATGGCACGGCGAAGCCGTGACAGAGGGAGCTTGAATCTACAAACTTTTAAGCACCGGATCATCGGAGACGATGTGGTCCTCGACATACGGGCGCTGCCATTCGAGGAAGGTCTCGCCGGACGTGGTCAGGTGTTCGCGTTTGAGTTCCCTGACGATATCCGCCGCAATCTGCTCCACAACATCGTTGATTTTCTCGATTGCTGGAGCCGCGCCCTTGCCGCCTTCGCCGAATCCGGCCCCGCCATAGCAGGCTGTCGAACTCAATCGCATCACGGTTTCCAACTGTTCGCCCACGTTCGGCAACAGCGCGAACATCGAGCCAGACAGCTTGCGCAATGCTGCGAACTGCCACTTGTAATACGGCATATAGCCCACCACCATCGGCACGTTAACCAGGAACACCAACGAGGCGGTGGCCTGCACGAACTCGTGGATGGACAGCCATGCGGCCGCGCCGTCGCCGCGCTTCAACGAACGCGGCAGATTATATTGACCGGCTTGGGCGATCATGCCGAGTCGCTTGGAGATCAGCGCGAGCCGCACATCGTCTGGCATGTTTTTGAACCCTTGGCGCGTCTTGGAAAACAGACCGGTGGGATCGGCGAACACCTCGCCATTGGTGGCGGCGGCCAAGGTTGATTCCTGAAGCATCAGCCACTCATGCGGCGCGGTCTGCGCCGGCGCAGTGCGATACCCGGTGATCGACTCAAAGAAGTCGCCGATACGGAACACGCCGTCACGGCGATTTGCGCCCTGTGCGCGCGGTGTGACGGGGAAGAGCGGTGCATCAATCGGAGTCGTCATCGCTTCCGCCACATCAGAGGACGCCGCGCCTGACTCGGCAGTGGCGGCATCGTCCGTAGCGGTACCGGGGGTGGGTGCGTTTGCCGCATCGGGTATGACGGTGGAGCCTGCACCTGCGGAGGGGAATGCCCCGGAAGCATCGGACCTGGCATGCGCCTCGAACGTCACGCGGCCTTGCGCATCCACGCTGAACTTGCGCGGCAGCGCCTCGTAATCGGCCTCAAGTTGCTCGCCGATGGCCGCGTAATCCTCATCCGTAAGCCACAGGCAGAAGCGCGGGCCGAAATCGTGGTCCTGCGAATACGCATCATCGAATCCGTAGCATTCCGAGCCATGACCCACCAGACCGGCGGCGATACACCCGGCATACTGCGGATACTTCGCCGCAATCATCGGCTTGCCCATCTGCGTCCAGAACGCGCGGGCCAGCTTCAGTCCGGACACCGGGCATGCGGAAACGGCCTCGGCCGCGCCCGCAGAACCGGTCGACACCGAAACGGTGGATGGGGAAAACGCCGCGTTCGCACCGGTCTCGGGTAACGCCTGCGCCAATGCGCCCGGCGTATCCGCGTCCACGGCCGATGACGCGGAGCCGACCTGTGCCTCGACGCCCGCACCGGTCTTGCCCTGTGCCGGGCTGTTCGACAGCCGCGATCCGGACTGGGGCGGCGTGCCTGCATCGCCGGCAACACCCGCATTGTCAACCGTCACCCCGGCCTTCGCCGCCTCTTCCTCGGCCTGCCGCAGATTGTCGGCGGTGATACGCCAGTAATCGGTGTCCTTGCCGTAACATTCCTCGATCACGGCCAGCGCATGCCGGTATCCAGTAACTGCATCCGCATGCCGTCTCTCGGCAAAGCACACCTGCGCGAAGCCCGCCAGTGCGGAGGCATAATGCGCGGAATGTTCCAGATGGCCGGTGCGATAGATTTCCAGTGCCTTGGCTGCATGCCAATGCGCGCCCTCCAACTTGTGTTCGGTCAGCAGGGTCAACGCCAGATTCGTGTGCGAGCTGGCCACGTCGATATCCGCGTCCGGGTTCACGCTCGAGGCTTCGATAATGCGCAGCGCTTCACGCAACTCCAGTTCCGCCTTGTCGGGCCGATTCGTCTCGCTGTAGAGCATCGACAGATTGTTGTGCAGTGCTGCGAGCCTACGGTCGGTGGGTGCCAGCGAATGCCGGCAGACACTCTGCGCCTGATGATACAAATCCTCGGCCTGATCGTATTGTTGGGCCGCGCGCATCGCGGTGGCGCAATTGATTAGCGTGGTGGCCCACGCCTCGGATGTGCCGGTGGTCAAGCCCATACGAGCGGCCAGTTCCAGCGCCCGCTGCACAATCCACTGATTCTCCTTGTGCCGGCCCTGCGAGCGATAGAAGCCCATCGTTTCGTTGAGTACGGTGAGCAGTCCGGCCTCGTCGCCGGCGTTTTCCGCGTCCACCATCGCCTGTTCCAAGTACGGACCGGCTTCGGTGGCTGCCGCGTGGCGATCGAAAATCGCGTCCAGTCCGTTCAGGAATTGTTGGGTATCAAAGGTTGCGGGCGATTGATCGGCATCGTCCGTGGCCTGGTTCGCAGTAGAATCGGCACCTTGCGCTGCGGCCGCCGCATCGGTGTCGTCGGCATCGTCTGGACCATGCGCGAATTGTGCGGCGAATTGTTTGAGCAGTGCTTCCTCGTCCATACCGCCAGACCTCCCTGAATCGTGTCTGATTTCAGTCTATTAATACTGTGAACAAACGCGTCAGGGAGTTTGCTGTGAGCTTGGTCTCAGTCCACCTTGATTTCGCGCATGCGGTGAATGGCGTCGGTATCGGTTTCGCAGCGCCACGAGTAGAAGGCCAGCAGCCCTACGGCAAGCAGGGCCAGCGGCATACCGCCCAGACCGGTATAGCGATAGTTCATCGAGAAGGTGGTGAGCATCGCGCCGCCGACAATCGAGCCGATGGCATTGCCGAAGTTGAAGGCCACCTGCACGGCTGCACCGGCGATGAGCTCGCCGCCGCCTTGGCCGGCTTCGGTCATCAGCAATTGCTGTGGAGCGGAAGTAAAGAACAATCCGACGGCGATCCAGAACGTCAGTACAGCGGTCATCGGCTGATTGCCCGGAGTGATCAGCACCAGCAACAAGCCGAGGCAGGAGATGGACTGACCTATTGCGGCCGCGCCGGCATGCCTCCAATGGTCGGTCAGACGACCTCCAAGCAGACCGCCGATGACCATACCAAAGCCGGCAAGCATCATCAGCATCGGCACCAGGGAAGACGACCATCCGCCGGTTTTCTGCAGCCAGGGGGAGACGTAGCTCCACCAGCAGAACACACCGGCATTGCCGGTGAACACGGCGGCCAAAATCACCCACGGGCCACGGCGGGTGAGGAACTTGAACTGACCGGCGATGCCCGCGTCTTTAATCGGTGCAACGTACGGAATCCACGCCAACGCCAGCACAATCGTCATTGCCGCCCAAGCGGCCAAAATGCCGAAGGCAAGACGCCAGGAAAGGAACTCGGCCATCAGGGTGCCCGCCGGTACGCCGAGCATATTGGCCACGGTCTGTCCGGTGACCATCACGGATACGGCCTGCGCTTCCTTGCCTTTCTCCGCCAGAGTCTTGGCAATGAGCGTGGCCGTGCCGAAGAACGCGCCGTGCGGCAGGCCGGCGACGAATCGCGCGACGACCAGCATGGCGGCATTGACGGAAAACACGGAAGCCAGATTGCCTACCAAGGCAATCGCCATAAACAATATGATGAGGTTCTTCGGCGGCACCTTGCGGCCGAACACCAGAATCAGTGTGCCGAAGCACACGCCGATCGCATACGCGGAAATGTAATGGCCTGCGGTGGGGATGCCCACGCCGGTGGCGGCCGCGGCCTGCGGCAGAATACCCATCATCACGAACTCGGCGGCACCGAGAATGAACGCGCCCGAAGCCAGTGCAAGCAGACTCTTCTTCATGGTTCCTCTAATTACTTCAGTATTACTTACAAAAACAGTGCGGCAATCGATTGATTCGAGCGATATATTACGGTGGTCCGCCAACAAATACGGGCCTTGCCGCGACGCGGTTTGTCGCTGTGCGCGGCGGGTTGTTTACCGCTGTCCGATCGCTTGGTCTGATTGTTGGGTTAGGAAACGAAAAACCGGATTGCTGATTTCTCAACAATCCGGTCCAGTTGTCGGGCTGGCGGGATTTGAACCCGCGGCCTCTTCGTCCCGAACGAAGCGCGCTACCAAGCTGCGCTACAGCCCGTTTGGCAACAGATGTAGATATTACATTGTGGTGGTGGACAATGCAAATCGGCATGTCGCGAGTGTTGCGTGATGGTGGATTCGCCGTGTGTACAGGTCTCTCAAGCCTTGTGCAGAGCCGGTTTTGCGTCATGTGAGCGGGTGTTCAGATGGCCGTACGGTCTGCCGGGCTCATAATCGCCGGCCTTGCGTACACTGATGAATCATGGCTGAAGTTGTCGAAAATACCGAAAACACTGAGAATGAAACCCCGGCCGTCCCGCAGATGAGCACCGTCGAACGTGCGGAAATGCTGCTCGAGCAGGACGCCACCATCCGCGAGAAGATCAAGTCCGGTGCCACGCTGGACGAAGCCGTGGACCCCTCCAACAAGGAGTTCGGCCCGCTGGCTCACCCCGAGCAGGTGCAGATGCGCGTGGCCAAGCGCGCGATGATGCTTGAGGCCGGCATCGCCCCCTACCCGGTGCACTTGGACGTCACCGACACCATCGAGGCGGTCCGCGCCAAGTATGACGGCAAGCTCGAGGCTGGCGAAGAGACCGAAGACATGGTCGGCATTGCTGGCCGCGTGCTGTTCCTGCGCAACGCGGGCGGCCTGTGCTTCGTGCAGCTGTCCGCCGGTGACGGTACCAAGATTCAGGGCATGATCTCCAAGAAGGAGATTGGCGCCGACTCGCTCAAGCAGTTCAAGCAGCTCGTCGACCTTGGCGATCACCTGTACCTCAAGGGCCGCGTCATCGCCTCCAAGACCGGCGAGCTGTCCGTATTCGCCACTGAGTGGGCTATCGCCTCCAAGGCCCTGCAGCCGCTGCCGGCCCTGCACAAGGACCTGAACGAAGACACCCGCACCCGCAAGCCGTACATCGGCATGATCGCGGACGAGAACATCCGCAACATGGTGCGCAACCGCTCCAAGGCCGTGGCCTCCCTGCGCCGCACCTTTGACGACCACGACTTCCTCGAGGTCGAAACCCCGATGCTGCAGACCCTGCACGGTGGCGCGGCCGCCCGCCCGTTCACCACGCACATGAACGCCTTCGACCTTGACCTGTACCTTCGCATCGCCCCGGAACTGTTCCTCAAGCGCTGCCTGGTCGGCGGCATCGATCGCGTGTTCGAAATCAACCGCGACTTCCGCAATGAGGGCGTCGACGCCACGCACGCCCCCGAATTCACCATGGTCGAGGCCTACCAGGCCTATGGCACCTATGATTCCATCGGCCAGCTGGTCAAGGAGCTCGTGCAGAAGACCGCCATGGACGTCTACGGCTCGCACAAGGTCACCCTGCTCGACGGCACCGAATACGACTTCGGCGGCGAATGGAAGACCATCAGCATGTACGATTCGCTGTCCGAGGCATTGGGCGAGGAAATCGTGCCGAACGGCGGCCCTGAGCATCCCGGCACCTCCGTTGAGCATTTGGGCGCCATCGCCGACAAGCTCGGCGTGGAGCGCGACGACGTGGAGAACCACGGCAAGCTCGTCGAACACCTGTGGGAGCACTTCTACGAGGACAAGCTTTACGAGCCCACCTTCGTGCGTGACTTCCCGGTCGAAACCTCCCCGCTGGTCAAGGGGCACCGCACCAAGCCCGGCGTGGTGGAGAAGTGGGATCTCTACGTGCGCGGCTTCGAGCTGGCTACCGGCTACTCCGAGCTCAACGACCCGATCGTGCAGCGTGAGCGTTTCGTGGCCCAGGCCAAGGACGCACTCGCCGGCGACGAAGAGGCCTGCGACATCGATGAGGACTTCCTCGAGGCTCTCGGCGTGGGCATGCCTCCGGCCGGCGGTATGGGTATGGGCATTGATCGACTGCTTATCGCCTTGACCGGTGCCACGATTCGCGAGACCATCACCTTCCCGCTGGTCAAGCCGCTGGTTGGCTGAAACCTATTTCTGGCTCCCCTCGGGTGAGGGGAGCTGTCGAACGAAGTGAGACTGAGGGGAGTCGAAGGGTGATACCGCCAGCGACTCCCCTCAGTCACTTACGGTGACAGCTCCTCTCAGAGAGGGGATCCGAGTTATATCGGAAAGAAGGTTGCTTATGTCCATTGGTTTGTGGCTCAAGGGTGCGCGTCCCAAGACGTTGGCCACCTCCATCGCCTCGGTGATGGTGGGTGCGGCGATGGCTCGTGTGCATATCGAGCAGATGGGCACCTGCGTCGCAATCTATCCTGAGCCGGCTTATTGCGCCGCGAACCGGGCGCAGCAGGATCTGTTGTTGGGTCGGTTCTGGACGGTGACTTTCCTGTGCCTGTTGGTGGCGCTGTTCCTGCAAATCGCCGTCAACTATGCGAATGATTACTCCGATGGCGTTCGCGGTACCGATGCCGGACGTGGTGGTAGTGAATCGCAATCCGGCAAACCGCAGCGGTTGACCGAATCCGGTCTGGTGCCGGCCAAGCACGTATTCATTGCGGCAATCATCTGTGCAGGTATCGCCTGCGTCTGCGGCATTGCCGCCATCGTGATTTCCCAAGCATGGTGGCTGTTTGCCGTGGGCGCGGCCTCGCTAGTGGCCGGCTGGTTCTACACCGGTGGCAAGCATCCGTACGGTTATGTCGGTCTTGGAGAGGTCGGCGTGTTCCTGTTCTTCGGTCTGGCCGCAGTGTTGGGCACCGAATATGCGCTGTGTGGCATGGTGGATGTCGGCGGTCTGCTGGGTGCCGTGGCGGCAGGATTGTTCTCCTGCCACATACTGATGGTGAACAACCTACGTGATATCGACGAAGACCGCGAACATAACAAACGTACGCTGGCCGTGCGTATGGGGGAGTCCGGAGCACGCACGTTGCTGATTGTGTGCTGTGTTATTGCATGGATTATTGCCCTACTGATGTGCGGCACATTATGGTGGCCGTGGGGTGTGGTACTGCTGCTCTCTGGAGCGGGTGTGCAGGTGCGCATGATTTCCAGCGTCAAGAAGCATGCATTTGGCCCCGCTTTGGGTGCTGCCAGCTTCCAGCCGCTGCTGTTCGCAGTGGTGCTTGCACTTTCCGTAGCGCTGTAATTCCCTCAGTCAGCTACGCCGACAGCTCCCCTTGGGAAGGGAGCCGGGAAAAGGAACGCGGCGTTGTGACCTAATTGAGATGAAATATCTAAGACGGATACTCGTGTTTGGCGGCACGCGGCTGTAGACTGAACCGTATGACTTATAAACTAGTACTGCTCCGTCATGGACAGAGCGCATGGAATAAAACCAACCAGTTCACCGGCTGGGTCGACGTACCGCTGACCGAGCAGGGTGAAGCCGAAGCCAAGCGTGGCGGCGAGCTGCTCAAGGAGAAGAACGTCCTTCCGGACATCGTGTTCACCTCCCTGCTGCGTCGCGCCATCAACACCGCCAACATCGCTCTGGATGCCGCAGATCGTCTGTGGATTCCGGTTCAGCGTGACTGGCGTCTCAACGAGCGTCACTACGGCGCTCTGCAGGGCAAGAACAAGACCGAGATCCGCGAAGAGTACGGCGATGAGAAGTTCATGCTGTGGCGCCGTTCTTACGCCACTCCGCCGCCCGAGATCGACCCGAACGACCAGTACGCCCAGAACAACGACCCGCGCTACGCCGGCGATCCGGTTCCGGAAGCCGAGTGCCTGGCCAACGTTGTTGAGCGTGTGAAGCCGTACTTCGAGTCCGCCATCGAGCCGGAGCTCAAGGCCGGCAAAACCGTGCTGATTGCCGCTCACGGCAACTCCCTCCGCGCCATCGTCAAGATGCTGGACAACCTGTCTGAGGAAGAGATCGCCAAGGTCAACATCCCGACCGCCATCCCGCTGCTTTATGAGCTGGACGAGAACTTCAAGCCGATCAAGCCGCGTGGCGAGTACCTGGACCCGGAGGCTGCTGCTGCCGGTGCCGCCGCTGTCGCCGCTCAAGGCCAGAAGTGAGCCTAAGCCGCTAACACGGTACAAGCTGTAAGGGGAGTCGCACATAATGTGTGGCTCCCCTTTGCTATGCCTGTCAAATCCCCATGGGGCGGTGATTACCCCATGGGGCGGTAAAACCCTCATGGGGCGGTAAAACTCTCATGGGGCGGTATGCCAGAATGGCTTAATTCCGCGGTTTCACATATCTTTCAAACCGCCCCATGGGCAAGTTACCGCCCTATGGGTGTTTTGCCGCCCCATGGATACGCCGGTGTACCGCCCAGAAGCAACAAAAAAACGGCGTCCAGCCGTAGCCGGATCGCCGCTTTCGGGCATCCTCCTCAAACCATAGGAGGACAAGTGTTCAGTTATTCGCCCAATGTGAGGACAAGCCCCAATCAGTCGATGTCGGTGCCTTCATCGCGGGCCGGCTCCTTGGTGGGGTCGAAACCGGAGACGATGTACACCACGCGACGGGCGGCGGACACGGCGTGATCGCCGAGGCGCTCCAGGAAACGGCCCAGCAGCACGATGTCCACGGTCTGCTGGCGGGTGATGTCATCGGACAGCGCCAGATCGAAGGTCTGGTGGTGCAGGTTGTCCAGCTTGTCGTCGGCCAGGATGATGGCCTCGGCGGTCTTGGCATCGCGATCGGAGAGCATGGCCACCAGCTGGTCAGCGGTGTTGTCCAGGAAGTCGATCATCTCGGCGAACACCGGCTGAGCGGATTCGGGAATCGCGGCGGCCGGGTAGGTGCGGCGAGCGGCCTCGGCCACGTGGCGGGCAAGATCGCCCATACGCTCGAACGTGGAAGCCAGACGCATGGTGGAAACAACCACACGCAGATCGGTGGCCACCGGGTTCTGCTTGGCGAGCAGCTTGACGCACTGGTCGATCACAGAGGACTCCAGGGCATCAATCTCGATGTCGCCGTCAATCACAGTCTGTGCGGCTTCAACGTCCTGATTCAGCAGGGCTTCCCCAGCGCCTTTGATCGCCTTGCGCACGTTCTGCGCCATACGGTCGAGGTCGTCAGCAACCTGCTTCAGCTCCTCGTTGAAAATAACGCGCATTTCTCTAGCCTTTCATGCTTGCTTATTGCAACCTGTACCAGTGTATTATTCCAGTACTTGTTCCCCACTTCAACGTAGGTAATGGCAACCTCAAGTTGTTCTACTGTTCATTGGGTTGTTCACCTGAAATTCATGTTACTGGCGCGCCGGCAAACCGCAATCCCGGCGTGTGGTGTGAAAGAATGGGGGCATGACACAGATGCCGCTCGTCGCCGCGATTGCTCTTATTGTCGCGGCTGTTTTATTTGTGGTAGGAATCATCACGCTCATCGTGGGATTTGCGACACATCGAGTGTCCGTGGAATCGCCGCTGGCCGATGATGACGACAATGACGATCTGTCCGACGACACCGCCACGCTGCTGTCCATGCTGCCGGGTGCGTCCGTGGTGGTCGACGAGCACGACGAGGTGGTCCGCTGCAATCCCGCCGCCTACCGCCTGGGTGTGGTGTCAGATGACGCCATCGCCCAGCAGCAGGTGCTGGATGCCATTCACGAGGCGCGCAAGTCTGGTGGCAAGCGCCAGTTCGACTTGACCACCGATACTCCGGAGCGGTACGTCGCAGACCAGAACAAGGGCGATCACGTCGCCACGCAGTCCGTCCACCGCCCCAACTGGCTGAAGGTGACTGTAGGGCGTATCAACGAGCAGTTCGTCATCGTGTTGATTACCGATGTCAGTGACGTGATTCGTTTCGCTCAAGTGCGTGACTCGTTTATTACCAATGTATCCGAGCAATTGTTGGGCCCCACTGAAGCTCTGGCCAAACTCGCCGATTCGCTGGAGTCCGGCAATCTGGACGAACAGCAGGTGGCTGCCGATGCTCGCCAGGTGCGTTCCAGCTGCAGCAAGCTCAACCATATGGTGTCCGATTTGCTGCTGCTCATACGCGCACAGGAGCCGATTACGCCGTCTTCCGCCAACCGACTGAACGTTATGGAACAGCTCGAGGCCACGGTGGCGCGACTGGAGCCGCAGGCGGCCGCGGCTGGCGTGCAGCTGAACATCAAGGGCGACGATGATCTAGTCATCAATGGTGAGGCGGATCAGATCGACAGCGCCGTGACCAAGCTCATCGAAAACGCCATCGGCTATTCCAAGGAAAATGGTGTGGTCAGTGTGTCCGCATCCAAAGACAAGGATGGCGACCGTGCGGTGATTCGCGTGATCGACCAGGGCGCGGGCATCGCGAAGAAGGACCAGGCGCGCATCTTCGAGCGGTTCTACCGGGGTGCGGAACAGAGCAATCGCACGGCGGATGGCGTGGGCCTTGGCTTGGCCATCGTCAAGCATGTGGCGCTAACCCATCATGGCGATGTGACCGTATGGAGCGCGCCCGGGCAAGGCAGTACGTTCAGCCTGACGTTGCCGTTGGCGCAGTGAACTTTATTACTGTCCGAGGCGGCGGTAGTCCCAGCGGTCGAAGTATTCCCAAATCAGCAGTAGCAAGCCAATAATGACACCGGCCACGCACATAATCACCAACGGCATTACGCTGTAGCCCACGGCCAGCAGAATCAGCACGACAATCAACGCCACAATCCATAGACCGGTACCGATGGCAAACACCTTACGCAGGTCCACCCGTACGGGCTTGGGCGCGGGTTTGCGGACGGCAGGGTCAATGAGAGGCGCGAACTTCATACTCATGCACTGTAGTAAGAGTAGGGAGGGGCGTCAAACACCTCTCCCTACGATTTATTCAATCGGTATCAGTTGAGACCGATCAATGTGCATGGCATATATGGTCGGCCATGCGAGGCATAGACCGCCATCACAGGTGCTCGACCACATAGTCGACGCACTTGGTGAAGGCCATGACATCAGCCGGTTCCACCGAGGGGAACACGCCAACGCGCAGCTGGTTGTGGCCCAGCTTGCGGTAGCCGGCGGCGTCCACGATGCCGTTCTCTCGCAGGATGGACAGTATCTGGGAGGCCTGGACGCGCTCGTCCAGATCAATGGTGACCACGGCGTTCGAGCGGGCGTCCGCATCGACGACGAACGGAGCGGCGTATTCGGAGCGCTCGGCCCACGAGTACAGGATGGATGCGGACTTGGCGCAACGCGTGGTGGCCCAGGCGAGGCCGCCGTTGCTGTTGAGCCAGCGAATCTGGTTTTCCATCATGATCAGGGTGGCCACGGCGGGCGTATTCAGGGTCTGATCCTTGCGGGAGTTGTTCAGTGCCGTGGTCAGCGAGAGGAACGGCGGCACCCAGCGATGTGCGCCTTCCAGATGAGCGCTTGATTCGACGCATGCCGCACGATCGATGGCTTCGGGGGAGAGGATGGCGACCCACAGACCGCCATCGGCACCGAAGGCCTTCTGCGGTGAGAAGTAGTAGACGTCGGTCTGGCTGATGTCCACGGGCAAAGCGCCGGCTGCGCTGGTGCCGTCGATGACGGTCAGGGCACCGGCTTCACGACTGCCGGGCACGCGGCGAATCGGGGCGGCCACGCCAGTGGAGGTCTCGTTGTGAGCCCAGCAATATGTGTCCACGCCCTTGGTGAGCTCAGGCAGACGGTAAGTGCCCGGCTCGCCGGGGAACAGCACCGGGTCTTCAAGGAAGGGTGCGTTCGCGGCGGACGCGGCGAACTTGGCACTGAACGAGCCATACGTGCCGAATGCGGCGCGACGGGTGATCAGCGAAGCGCAGGCAATCTCCCAGAACGCGCTGGCGCCACCGTTGCCAAGCGCCACCTCATACCCTTCAGGCAGGTGGAAGAACTCGCGCAGACCTTCACGAATCGAAGCGACCAGTTGCTTGACTGGTGCCTGGCGATGTGATGTGCCAAGCAGGGTGGTGGCGCCGGCATCGAGCGCGGCGATCTGTTCGGGGCGGATTTTGCTGGGACCGGAGCCGAAGCGACCATCTTCGGGCTTCAGCGACTCGGGAATACTCAGTGTGATAGTCATGGTTTCAAGGGTAGACCAGTGTTGGGGAATATCGCGGATAATGCTCGGTGTGCGGGATTGCTGCGGGGCTACTGCGGAATTCCGGGGTGCCGGGCGGTAGTAGCGGCAATGCGGAATGCAGTGCAGAATGTACGCAGCACATCATGGCTACGGTGTGTCGGAATGACATGAGTTAGTGATTCTTCCGATAACCGGATAGTGAGGTTCGTGAACGGGCGGAAACAAGGCAGTTTTTCACCCTGCCGCACGGTTACGTAAATCGTTTGACATGCCCGGATGGTGGGGGATCGCATTGAGGATTGACCTCTGTTCGTTGTACAGTACTCAATTGTGCCGGTCATACGGGGTCGTTGAAAGGACCCCGCCGAACCCATCCAAGGAGTTAACGTAGTATGAAGCATGCTTCGCATAAAGCGACCACGGTCTCGCGCCAGAAGTTCAGCTTAGCGAAGGCATTGTTTGCCTCCGGCAGGGGTTCTCATTCCGTTCGTGCCGTGCGCGCGGTGCAATCCGCTGGCAGCGACGCCGTTGTTTTGGGGCTTGATCCGGCCATTGCCGAGAAGATCAATGAAATCGCTCCCCAGACTCGTCGTTCCATTCGTGAGGCCGCTCGTGCCGCTGAACGCCGTAGCCATATTCTTGCCTCGGCCTCACTGGCCGCTCTGGTCGGCACGGCCGCAGGTGCTCTCGCATTTTCCAACAATAAAGACGCCACGAACTCGTTCGTGGCTGATCCGGCCACGACGACCACGCAGATTAAGCGCATCAGCGATGTGACTGCGGCTTCTCGTTCCGAAGCACGTACTGATCTGAGTTCATCCTCCGTTACCGCACAGTCCACCAATGAAGGCGGTTGGGGGCTGAGCAATTCAGACAGCACCTTGGACGCCAAGCTGATGAATCGCAATAATGCGAACAATCCTGTGGTGTCGGCTCTCATGGATGCCGATGGCGATGCTGTGCCGGCTGGCTTCAACCCGAACCATGCCGTTGGTACCAACTCCAACAACTATCCGTGGGGTCAGTGCACGTGGTACGCGTACCAGCGTCGTGCCGAACTGGGACTGCCTTCCAGCGGCAACTTCGGCAATGGTGGCGAGTGGGCGGCGTCAGCTTCCGCTCTGGGCTATTGGGTGGACAACACTCCTCGCCATGTCGGTGATGCTGTGGTGTTCGCTCCTGGCCAGGCCAATGCCGATGGCACATACGGCCATGTTGCCGTTCTGGAAAAGATCAATGCCGACGGCTCCATTGAGATCTCCGAATCCAATGCCAAGGGATTGGGTGTGATTTCGACCCGTACGTTCAGCGCCGCCGAAGCCGGTAAGTTCCAGTACGTCCACTACTGATTCATTTCATTGGCTTACATTCGGTGATTACTGTTCGGATGTGACGTCGCCCTATCGGCAATCGTTCGCGCGAAATGACATTTCAAGTGTTGCGACCGCGTATTAGTCCGAACTGACCTGTGCCGACACGCCGATATATCCCAATAGCTCCGGGGTGTTTTATTTCTTCCATCCCGTACGAGTTAATGCGCACCGTGTAAGGTGATGGTTCTATGAAGACCAAAACTGTAGCTTCTTCCATTGTTGCCGCGATTGTCTCCTGTGCTTGCTCGTTTATGTTTGTTCCTACAGCGACTGCAGCTGAGGGTGTTACTGTGACTTCCACCAAGTCCTTCCCCTCGTACACCCAGGTGCGCAAAGATCTGACGACTGAAGCCACTGCCACGAATGTTGAGGACAATGCTGATTGGGGCGGCATTGAGAACCTCGACGTGCCGCAGACGGAATCTCAGGCGGAAAAGGATGCCGCAGCGGCCAAGAAGGCTGCCGAAGAGGAGGCCAAGAAGCAGACGGAGGCCGAGGCTCAGGCGACCCAGAAGCAGGCCAACGCCGCGAGCCGTAATGAGTCTCGCTCTTCTGTTACTTATTCCGATGCCAGTGGTTCGGTTTCCGCTGGTGCCGGTGCCTCTATCGACCGTGCGTATTCTTTGATCGGACAGAGCATGGACTGCACCGCATTGGTCAGTCAAACGTTGGCGGCCCGTGGTATTAACTTCCACGGTTGGCCTGAAGAGTACGTCAATGTTCCCGGTGGCCACGTAGTTACAGACGGGTCCCTGCAGCCGGGCGATATTCTGATTTATGCCAACACCGGTGGATGGAATGGCGGCGCGCACTACGATCATGTGGCGCTGTATGTCGGCAACGGTCAGGCGGTCCATGGTGGCTGGAACGGCTACAGCGTGGCTCTCGCTAGCGCCATGACCGAAAAACTCACCATCGTGGTACGTATCCCGTGATGCAGTCTTATTGATTGATATATTGCAGGCCTCGGATGCCAATCGGTATCCGAGGCCCGTTGCGTTCTCCTGCCGAGTGATACACCCGCGACATCATCTTCGAAAAGACATTCCTGTTATGAAATCGACCCATGTGTGCTAAGGTAAGGCGCTGATGACGAACGTTAAGAATATTATTTCCACATCAGTGGCGGTTATCGCCACGGGTGCCATGTTTGCATGCGTAGCCCCGTTTGCCTCTGCCGATTCCGCGCAGACGAGTGCTGTGGTGTCCTCACGTTCTTTCCCGAAGGCGAGTTCGGTGAAGAAGAATTTGTTCGCCGAATCCACCTCCACTTCGGTTGACGAGAACTCTAAATGGGGTGGCATCGAGACTCTTGATGTGCCACAGACCGAGTCTCAGGCCGAAAAGGAGGCTGTTGCTGCGGCAGCGGCTCAGAAAGCCGCTGATGAAGCTGCTGCAGCCCAGTCCGCTGCTGCTGCAGCCAGCCGCTCTGAACAGCGTACGTCGATTCCACAGGTTGACTTGGGTAAAATGACTGGCACTGGCGCTGAGCTTGCCAGCTTCTCACTGAAGTTCCAAGGCTATCCGTATGTTGCCGGCGGCAACACTCCGGCAGGATGGGATTGCTCCGGTTTTGTACAGTACGTCTTCTCCCAGTTTGGCATTTCCCTGCCGCGAACCTCTGGTGCTCAAGCCACTGTGGGTACTCCGGTCGCAAGCTTGGCGGATGCCAAGCCGGGTGACATTCTTGCGAATGGTACTCATGCGGCCATTTACATCGGTAACGGACAGGTGATGAATGCTATGAACCCGGTGCAGGGAACGGCAATAAGCAACGTTTCCGTGTTCGGTGGAGCTGGATATTCCATTCGCCGCGTGATGTAACAAGAATTATGCGGTAAGCGAATTCGTATTAAGGCACGTCCTTTGGGATGTGCCTTTTTTCGTATACGCGGATTTCTTTTTGAGCGGAGGATACCGGCCAAACCGAGTGTCGCGGGGTATTGTTGGAGGTACGCGGTATTCGTGCCACAATAACTTCAAGGAGGTCGTCATGATTAACGACAAGGCCATTCTCGTCGGCGTTGACGGGTCGCATGCCAGTTACAAGGCAACATGGTGGGCCGCGAATTATGCAAAGCACGCGGGGCTGACGCTGCAGATTGTCTGCGCATATTCCCTGCCGAGCTATGCCGCCGTTTCGTTCGATGCAACTTACACGGCGATGGGGGACGATAACGCCGCGCATTCCGATGCTCAGGAGATTCTGGCCAAGGCCAAGGCCATCGCAGACGAGCAGGGCGTCGAAGCCGCCACACTGATTGTTACCGGAGACCCGGCATCGGTGTTCGTCGAATTGTCGCGTAACTACAATCTGATCGTCATCGGCAACCGTGGCAAGGGCGGTCTGGCCGAGCGTCTGCTGGGCACCACGTCCTCGTCGCTGCCGGCATACGCCTACTGCCCGATTGTAGTGGTGCCGTACACCGATGATGACGGCAACCTGATGCACCTGAACAACACGATTACCAAGGTGGCCGTAGGCTCCGACGAATCCAAGTGGGGTCTGAAGGCGCTGGACATTGCCGCCGACTTCGCCACGTGCTGGGGTGCGGAACTGGACGTGATTTCCGCTGTGCCGAACCTGAAGGGCGTGGATGGCGAGGATGCCATCATGGAGTCCTACAAGGACGATCTTGAGGTGCGTATCAAGCCGTTGCAGGAATCGCATCCTGATCTGAAAATCAACAAGCAGATCGTTTCCGGCCCGGCCGTCAGCGCACTGACCAAGGCCAGCTACGATCACGATGTTGTTGTTGTCGGCTCCCGTGGTCGCGGCGGCTTCACCGGTCTGCTGCTGGGCTCCACCAGCCAGGGACTGCTGCAGCATGCGGCCGGCCCGGTGTACGTGGTGCCACGCAAGTATGTTGAGGCTGCGGAATCGCGTCTCGACACCGTGCCGAGCTCGCCCGCCGAAGTGCCTACCAAGTCGCTGGAGGAGATTGCCGGCGTCGAGGAGATTCCGGTGTCCGCAGCCGAGCCTGAAGTCGCCCAGCAGATCGAAAAGACCATCGATCCCGACAGGCAGTAAAGTCCGGGTATACAATGAGCTCCCTCATCAGAGGGAGCTCAATTTATTAGTACGTCGGTTTATTAGTACGTCAGTGCTTGACGGTGACGTTCATGCGCACCGGGGTCTCCTGTACGTAGGTGTGCTTGACCGTGCAGCCCTTGTCGATATGGCGGGTGACGCGTTCCTTGAGCTTGTTGGCATCCTCCTCGGACAGGCTGGCGTCAGAAGCATCAATCACCACCTGCTCCTCGAAACCGGTGTAGGCGTCGTTCTCGGGGTCGTACGTGCCATCCACCACGATCTTGGCACCCTTGCCCTCACCCAGCGTATGTTCGATGGCGAACTGGCTGGACAGCGCGGCGCAACCGGCCAGCGCGACCTTCATCAGATCGCCCGGCGTGAACTGGCCACGATCCTTGCCGAACTTAATGTGCGCGCCATCGTCGCTGAACGCATCCCACGAACCGTCCTTGTTGCGTTCAACCCACAGTCGCTTACCCATAGCTGCTCCTTTATTTTCAGCCGCCGGCGATCTGGCCCATCGCCATGCCAGCGGGGGAGCGCGGCACCTGGCCGCTCTCCCGCATCATCGGACTTCTCTATTATGCCCCTAAGCTACACTGGTGCACATGGCTTTGACCGAAGAACAACTCGCAGATATTCGCTCCCGTATCCCCGCACGTCCCGAAACGGACATTCCGATGCCCTATGAGGACCTGGTGCGCAAGATCCTGACCGAAGGCACGCTGAAGTCCGATCGCACCGGCACCGGCACGATTTCCCTGTTCGGCCAGCAGATGCGCTTCGACCTGTCGAAGTACTTCCCGCTGCTGACCACCAAGACCGTGTTCTTCAAGGGCCTGGCCTACGAGCTGCTGTGGTTTTTGAAGGGTTCCTCCAACATCAACTGGCTGCTGGAGCACAACGTGCATATTTGGGATGAGTGGGCGGACGAGAACGGCGACCTAGGCCCGGTCTATGGCGTGCAGTGGCGTTCCTGGCCCGCACCGACCCCCGAGGACCCGAATCGCACCATCGACCAGATCTCCAATGTGCTCGACCTCATCAAGCATCATCCGGATTCGCGCCGCATGATCGTCTCCGCGTGGAATCCGGCCGAGGTGGAGAAGATGGCGTTGCCGCCCTGCCACGCGCTCTTCCAGTTCTACGTGGCCGACGGCAAGCTAAGCTGCCAGCTGTACCAGCGTTCCTGCGACATGTTCCTCGGCGTGCCGTTCAACATCGCTTCCTACTCGCTGCTCACCATGATGATGGCGCAGCAGACCGGGCTCAAGCCGGGCGAATTCGTCTGGACCGGCGGCGACTGCCACGTCTACGACAACCACGTCGACCAGTTCCTTGAGCAGCTGGGCCGCAAGCCCTACCCGTACCCGACCATCGAGATTCGTAAGGCCGATTCCCTGTTCGACTACCAGTATGAGGACTTCAAGGTCGTCGGCTACCAGCATCACCCCACTATTAAGGCACCTGTTGCGGTCTGAGCGTTGTTCGTGGACAGCGAAGACTGTGGAGGCGACGGGCCCCGAGTCTTCGCTGTCCACTACACTAAGGCCCAGTTCCGCAATCCAGGAGGAGTAAGCGAAATGGAGCATGACAGTAGCCGTAGCGGCTATCACGAACCCGAGCCCGGATCTGCCGGGCTGTCTGCCACTGAAGAAGACTGGGGTGACGATTATCCCAAGACCTTCTCGGTGAATCTTATCTGGGCCGAAGCCCGCGACAAGGAAGGTCGCGCCGGCGCCATCGGCCTCAATGGCGGCATGCCTTGGCACTGTGCCGAGGATATGAAGCATCTCAAGGAGCTGACCGTCTCCCACCCGGTGATTATGGGTCGTAAGACTTGGGAATCGCTTGGGGTCAAGTACCGGCCGCTGCCCAACCGCGACAACATCGTCGTTTCCCACGATCCGATGTACCGTGCGCCGGGAGCCACTGTGGTCACCAGTCTTGACGACGCGCTCGATATGGCCCGTCAGGAGGCGATTCCGGACGACGGTCTGGATCGTTCGGAGATTTGGATCATCGGCGGCGCCCAGCTGTACGCCGAGGCGTTGCCGTTCGCGGACAAAGCCTATGTGACTGATCTGGCCGTCACTGTGGATGCCGACAGCTATGCGCCCGATATGGCGTCGATGGTCGAGGCCGGGATGTGGCGGGAAGCCGAAGTGGGTGAGTGGCGTACGCCCGCCAAGGAGGAGTCCGGCATCGATTCCTATCGTTTCCGTATCTTGGTCAAAACCAAGTAAGCATGCGAATCCGGCTTGTGTCCTTTATGGCGGCATGAGCCGGATTCATATTCATTCGACCCCAAAAACACATTCGGGCCGTGTGCGGCCCGGTGAAGCCCGATTGAGGATTGATTCAAAGCTATGAGCAATACCCAGCCCTACACCGTAATGACCGTCTGCACCGGCAATATCTGCCGTTCGCCTATGGGCGAGATTATTCTGCGTCACTTCTTTAATGAGCGCGGTCTCGGCGACCAGGTGAACGTGGAATCCAGCGGTGTGTCCGACGAGGAGTGGAGCCATCCGATCGACCCGCGTGCCGTGCGCGTGTTACGCGAACGTGGCTATGGTGATGAGATTCCGCGTGACCACTTCGCACACCGCATCTCACGTGAGGAAATCGACCGTACCGACCTGTTCCTGCCGATGACCGCCTCCCACATGCGCGCCCTGCTGCGCATGCTGCCGGCCGGCAAGCGCGCCGAAGTGCACATGTACCGCAGCTTCGACCCGAATCTGCCCAAGCCGAAGCCCGGCCGCGAGGATCAGATTGATTTGGTGGATCCGTGGTACGGCGGCAAGCACGAGTTCGAGGTCGCCATCGACCAGATTGAGGAAGTCGCTCCGTACATCGTCGATTGGGTGGCGAAGCAGCTGTAGGAATCGGCCTGTGGCCGATGCTGTGTGTTTCGCAGTCTTACGACCGCGGGTCTCTACCTCCGCTTCGCTGCGTTCAGCACCTCCCTCACAGAGGGAGGTGGTCGCCGAAGGCGACCGGAGGGAGAGATTAACGAAGGAGAAGCCGAGCCCAACCTCAGAACACCAGCTGCACCAGTAGCATGTATACGATCGTGCCGCCGGCGATTGAAAGCAGCATACTGCGTTTCCAGACGTGCAGCAGCACGATGACGGTGCAGGCGATGAGTTCCGGAAGGCCGTGTGAACCGGTCAGAATCGGGGTGTTGCGCAGTGCGTATACCACCAGCAGACCGGTCATCGCATAGGGCAGGACTCGGCCGAAATATTCGATGACGCGCGGCGGCTGCTTGGATTCGGGAAATACCAGGAACGGCAGAAAACGGGTGCACATCGTCCCCAGCACCACCGTCACGATGGTGAGCGCGCCTTGCCAGATGGTCATCGTCATCGCGTCTGTCCTTCCTTCTGCTGGTCCGCTGCGTGGCTCATGGCACGGTCTGCCGTGGCTTCCGGGACGTCGGCGGCCGGCCGCAACACATCCAGATGCGGGCGCAACGCGACGAACAGTATCAGCATGGCGATCATTGAGGGAATCATGAAATCATTGGCCCCGAATATCAGCAGGCAGGCCAGCGACGTCAGCACACCGATGACGGCGGACAGTCGCTCGCGATGCTTGCCGGCGAGCCACTGATCGAGGAAGATCACCAGAAACAGCGCGGTCAGTACGAAATCAAGACCGTCGGTATTGAACGGCAGATGCGCGCCAATCAGCCCGCCCAGTGTGGCGCCGGTCACCCAATACAGCTGGTTGCACAGCGTGACCCAGAAGTAGAACCAGCTTCGGTCGATACCGGCGGGGATTTTCGCGGTGGAGTTGATGGCAAAGGTCTCGTCGCACATGCCGAAAATCAGGTACGGACGCTTCCAGCCGAGCCCCTTGAATTTGCCGAGCATGGATAGTCCATAAAACAGGTGACGGGCGTTGACCATCAGGGCCAGCAGAAAGCCGGCGAGTGGGTTGAACGCGGAGAGCAGCAGATTCACCGTGACGAATTCCATCGAACCGGCGAAGATGAACGCGCTCATGCACATCGGCCATACAAACGAGAAGCCCTTGGTGCCCATGAGAATGCCGTATGAGGCACCGAGAAACAGGAATCCCAGGCAAATCGGTATGGTCAGCGGAAACGCCGCTTTGAGCGCCGGCAACCAGGCGTTGGTGTTGGCGGTGTCTGCCATGTGGATGATGTTCTCCTTGTGCAACTGGTCTGCCGGCCGATATTCGCCGATAATGCCATATGTGGTTATACACGCATGGTGCCGATAAACGAGGTGAGGACGGTGTCGGGACTCTGTGCGCGAAGTCACAGTGTGGATGATGTCACATCGTCTACGGTGGGACAGTCCTTGTGGCGGGCGTGAACACGTGCTGAGATGAAAGCATGAGCACATATCAAGGTAACGAACCATCGCAAATCGTCTACACCGCTACGGCGCAGGTTACGGGCGGCCGCAACGGCCACGCCGTGAGTCATGAGCCGGAACTGGAGTTCGACCTGGACACGCCGGTCGCCATGGGCGGCAAGGGTCAGGGCACGAACCCCGAGCAGCTGTTCGCCATCGGCTGGGGCGCCTGCTTCCAAGGAGCGTTGGCGCTTGCCGCCAAGGAGCAGCGCGTGGCGGCCACCAAGCTGGCCAAGAGTCAGGTGCGCGCCAGCATCTCGCTCGGTCCTGAAGGCGAGTCCTTCGGCCTGAAGGGCAAGATTGAGGTAGTTCTGCCCGATCTTGACGATGAGGCTGCCGCCAAGCTCGTCGAGCGTACGCAGGAGCTGTGCCCCTACTCCAAGGCCACCGCGGGCAACGTGCCCACCGAGGTCGTTGTGGTGAAGTCGCTGGACTGAAGCCTTCCGGGTTGAAACCCGAGTCCAAGCATTCGGCCCGTTTCCTTCAGGGAAGCGGGCCGAATGCTTTCAGGCCTGGTCCCGCGAATACGAAAAGACCTCGGTCGCTATGACCGAGGTCTTCAATGAAGTACCCCCAGAGAGAGTCGAACTCTCGTTGTCAGATTGAAAGTCTGGTGTCCTAACCGTTAGACGATGGGGGCGAACAACTCGAGTTATTTTACGGGAGGTTGTTCGGTTGTGCAAATCGACGGCATTTCGGCGTGTCGCAATCAGTGCAGGGCGACGGCCTGATAGGTGAAGTCGTGAATCGCGCGGCCGGCGGCCAGGCCCTTCTTTTCGAAGTTGGTGAGCACGCGGCCCTCGAACCGCTCGGATTCGGTGAAGTCGGCGTGCGGCATGTCGGCGGCCATGTCGGCATTGCCCTTGCCCACGTGCTCCAGCGGAAGGCTGACGGTTATGCTGCCCAGGTTCTTCCAGCCATCGAGGCCGTCCATCACCTCGTGCACGTGCAGGGCGTAGTCCTCGATGTCGGTGGCGATGCGCCAGACGCCGTCTGTGACCAGCGCGCGATGAATGTCGCCGGCCATGGCCTCCTGCACGATGCGGCGCTTGTGGTGCTTCTTCTTGGGCCATGGATCGGGGAAGAAGGTCCATACCTCGGCTGCGGTGCCGGGTGCGGTCACCTTGAACAGCTCGGGCGCGTTGACCTGGGCCACGCGAATGTTGGTCAGCCCCTGCTTGCCGGCGAGCAGCAGTGTGTGGGCCACGCCGGGGTCATAGACCTCTAGGGCAAGGAAGTTCGTCTCCGGATGGGCCGCGGCTGCGGCCGCCACGTTTTCTCCCTGCCCGGTGCCGATTTCCACAATGAGCGGATTGTCGTTGCCCCATGAGGACTCCACGAACGCGCGGTCGAGCGTGACGCCTTCGCGCACGTCCAGCAGGTTGCCGGCCGCAATATCCAACAGATATGTGTCGGCATAGTTGTCCCAGGCGCGCTGCAGGCGATCGTCCAAACGTCCGGAGCGGCGCACGAAGGAAAGCACCTTGTACAGGGGGTGCGCCGGTGCCTCGGTGTGGTCCGCGGCCATCGCGGTGACGGAATCGATTGCTGTGGATTCGGGATCGGTCATATATTCCTCGGATTTTCCTTGTGCGCCGCACCGCTGTTCATTCGTTAGGTCGATTTGGCGTTCATTAGGTGGGTGGTGTGCGATACCAACCACCATATCAAGCCATTTACCCGGTGTTCGTGCGGGCCGGCTCCGGGCCGACCTACCTAATGAACGCCAGATCGACCTAATGAATGCAGATATTGCCGGACGACACCACCGTTTTGTGCGATTATGTTCGTGTGATATACTCAAATTGTTTCAAAAGGTAACAAAGCGGATCAAAAGTGAACAGCCGCTGAATCCCACACGGCCGACACTTGCAACCCGCATAAGGAAAGGTCAACTATGACAGTTCTCGTCACCGGAGGCTGCGGCTACATCGGCGCGCATGTCGTTCACGCACTTCATCAGGCCGGCGAAAAGGTCGTCGTCGTCGACGATCTGAGCTACGGCAAGCCCACCCGCATCGAAGGCTCCCGTCTGTACGGCATGGATATCGCCGCTCCGGGTGCCGACGAGCGTCTGGCTGAAATCCTCGATGCCGAAGGCGTCGACTCCGTGATCCACTTCGCTGCCCGCAAGCAGGTCGGCGAATCCGTGGAGAAGCCGCTGTGGTACTACCAGCAGAACATCAACGGCATGCTCAACGTGCTCACCGGCATGACCCAGTCCAAGAACGCCAAGAAGCTCGTCTTCTCCTCTTCCGCCGCCACCTACGGTGTGCCGCCGGTCGATGTGGTGCCCGAGGACGTCGTCCCGATGCTGCCGATCAACCCCTACGGCCAGACCAAGCTGTTCGGCGAGTGGATGGCTCGCGCCTGCGAGCAGCCGTTCGGCATCCGCTTCTGCGCGCTGCGCTACTTCAACGTGGCCGGCTGCGGCCCGGTCGAACTCGAAGACCCGGCTATTCTGAACCTCATCCCGATGCTGTTCAACCGCCTCAAGCAGGGCAAGGCCCCCGCCATCTTCGGCGACGACTACCCGACCCCGGACGGCACCTGCGTGCGCGACTACATCCACGTCTCCGACTTGGCCGACGCCCACATCGCCGCCCTCAAGTACCTCGACCGTGACGAGCGCAAGTACGACGCCTTCAACGTCGGCACCGGTGAAGGCACCTCCGTGCGCCAGATCGTCGACGAAGTCAAGAAGGTCACCGGTCTGCCGTTCACCGAGGCTGTCATGGCCCGCCGCGCCGGCGACCCGCCGCACCTGATCGGCTCCCCGAAGCGCATCAACGAGGAGATGGGCTGGCACGCCAAGTACGACGTGGAAGACATCGTCAAGTCCGCGTGGGATGCCTGGCAGGCCAACCCCGAACACCACATCGACGTCGACACCTGGAAGCAGGCTGACTGAGATTGACGATTGCTTTGCGGTGGATGCCGTGAAGTGCTTCTGTTCATAAGGGCGTGACCGGGGTTCCGGTCGCGCCCTTCGTCGTTTGTGGATGTTTATGGCAGACGTGTCCGTGTGCTGGTGATAGCAAAAACCTTGAAATTACGCGGAACACGCCGAAATTTGCACGACCGGCGAATTTCAGTAATATATACATCTGTTGCCTCACGCAAGTGAGAACAATGGCCCCGTAGCTCAGTTGGTTAGAGCGCCGCCCTGTCACGGCGGAGGTCACCGGTTCAAGTCCGGCCGGGGTCGCTGGAATGGTTATGAAACCCGGATTATCCGGGTTTTTGACTGTTCATGGCTCTGTAGCTCAGTTGGTAGAGCGAGCGACTGAAAATCGCTAGGTCAACGGATCGACGCCGTTCGGAGCCACCACAATGAAGCCCCGCCTTGTGCGGGGCTTTTGCATATCCGTCACGTACCTACTCCGGCGGGCTGGCCGGTCAATGCAAAGGCTCGCGTTCGCCAACAACTGTCTTCCTCGCCGCAACTACGCACGCCAACAGCACCAATGCGAACATCGGGTTAGGGTTAAATAAAGAAACGTGGGTCTTATCCGCGCGTGTCATGGTCGGTGCGATCGTCCGCCCCAGCCGTTTCTGGGGCTGTGGCGCTCATAGAGTCAGTATTGCAGAAAAAGCACCTGCGAAATGCGCGTGCGAAGGGAATCGTGTGGGACGGCACGTGATTTTGCCGATTTTCGACGTGCCGTCCCACAGCGTTCGAAGAACGCCCTCAGAGCTGAGGGCAAAGAACGGCTCTATTCTGCGGTTCTCGGCTTATGTCATGCGGGATAGCAGATACGTCAAACGATTGATGTATCTGCTATCCCACACTTCTGTGGGACGGCAGATGAACAATGGTAAAAACCGCGTGCCGTCCCACAGAAACGGAGTCAGGCCTGCCACCATTGGCGCAGAGGGTACCACTTGCCGTCCGGGTGGCCCACGCGATCCGGCTTGACAGCCAGGAACTGGTGAATCTGGATGCCGTCGAGCTCGAAGTTCAGAGCGCAGGCGGCCATGTACATACCCCATACCTTGGCGCGTTCAAAGCCGACCTGCTTGACCGCGTCGTCCCAATGCTCGGAGAGGTTCTGGTTCCAGTGATGCAGGGTGAGCGCATAGTGCTGGCGCAGGTTCTCCTGATGCACCACGTTGAAGCCGGCGTCATGGATGCACGATTCGATGAAGCCGGGCGCGCCGAGGTCGCCGTCCGGGAAGATGTAACGGTCGAGGAATTCGTCGGTGCCGGGCTTGCCGTGAGGCTTGTCATGGCTGATGGTGATCTGGTGGTTCAGCAGTCGGCCCATCGGCTTCAGGAGACGGAACATCTCTTCGAAGTAGCTCTGGTAGTTCTTGACGCCTACGTGCTCCATCATGCCGATTGAGCAGATACCGTCGAAGTCATGCTCGGGCACCTCGCGGTAGTCCTGTACGCGCACTTCGGCCAGATCCTGCAGCCCCTCACGGGCGATCCATTCGTTGGCGTACGCGGCCTGTTCTTTGGAGAGGGTGACGCCGAGCGCCTTGATGCCGCGACGGGCGGCGGTGATGACCATCGAACCCCAGCCACAGCCGATGTCCAGTAAGCGCTGGCCGGGCTGCAAGTCCAGTTTGTCGAGAATCAGGCGCAGTTTGTTGGCCTGTGCGTCTTCAAGACTCATGTGCTCGTTGTCGAATACCGCGCAGGTGTACGTCATGGAGGGGCCGAGGAAGTCGGCGTAGAACTCGTTGGACATGTCGTAGTGGAAGCTGACGGTTTCCGAATCGGCCTTTTCGGTGTGCGGCATCAGGCCACGCTTGATGCGAGCGAACTTGCTCGGGCCCTCGGTGGCGGGCACCGGCGGCTTCTTGAAGCCGTGACTCAGAATGCCGGCGGATACGCGGGCAATGGATGCGGGAGCGAGCGGGCGAACGTATTTGGCCAGCGACACCAGCTTGCGCATCGCCGGATACGGGTCGGCGTAGTCAATGCCGTCCACGTCGAAATCGCCCAGAATGTATGCGCGCACGATGCCGATTTCATTCGGGTGCGCGAGCAGCTGGTACATGCAGTTCGGCGTGGCGATTTTGACCTTCAAATCCGCGTCTGCCGGGCCGAAATGCGAGCCGTCGAAAGCGTCGATACGAACGGGAGCGGTGGGGTTGAGAAACAGGGACGCCATCTCGCCGACCGTCATAGCCTTGCCATTTGCCATTAGCTACCTCATTCTCTTATGATGATCACCCCAACTGTCGAGATATCTTAGTCCTCTTCAGGAGACTGAAACCGTTGAATACACCATCTGGCGAACCAGTTCGCGTTCGGCTGATGAAGCACGAATGGAATTAGGCATCTCGCATATTGATTGCGCTACGCGCGAAGTAAGCGGATGAGAGACGAGTTTCCCGGAGAGCGTCAGATGACTCCGGAAACGGTCTTATCGTTGAGATTTCGGGCGATGGAACTGGTTTGGTCAATGGACAATAATTCGACAAGTGCGGAATTCCGCCATTTCTTGCCATTATTTTCAGTGTTGTTCTTTCAGTGTGTTTTCAGGTGAATGCTCATGCGCGGAGTAGACTGGGGAACCGTTGGACCACTCAAAGACAGAGTGGACCACCAGTTAAGACACGAGCTCAAAAGGAGAGTTCCCTATGGTGTACCGCATGATTTTCAACCAGACTGCATACTTCGGACGTGGCGCGATCAAGGAAATCCCGGCCGTCGCCAAGCAGCACGGCTTCACCAAGGCATTTATCGTCACTGATCCGGTACTGCTGGAGACCGGCACCGCCGAGAAGGTCACCAAGGTTCTGGATGAGGCCGGCCTGCCGTACGAGGTGTTCTCCAACGTCAAGCCGAACCCGCCGGTCGAGTGCATCAAGGACGGCGTCGCCAAGTTCGCCGAGTCCGGTGCGGACTTCCTGATCGGCCTGGGCGGCGGCTCCCCGCAAGACACCTGCAAGGGCATCGGCATCATCACCGCCAACCCGGAGTTCGCCGACGTGCTGTCCCTGGAAGGCGTCGCGGATACCAAGAACCCGTCCGTCCCGATCTTCGGCGTGCCGACCACCGCCGGTACCGCTTCCGAGACGACCATCAACTACGTGGTCACCGATACCGCCAACAAGCGTAAGTTCGTGGCTGTCGACCCGCACGATATCCCGATCGTCGCCTTCGTGGACCCGGATCTGACCGACTCCATGCCGCGCGGCCTGAAGGTTGCCACCGGACTTGACGCCCTGACCCACGCCATCGAGGGTTACATTACCCCGGGTGCCTGGAGCCTGTCCGACTGCCTGTCCATGCAGACTATTCGCATGATTGCCAAGAACCTAGCCAAGTCCGCCGACGGCGACATTCCGGCTGGCGAGCAGATGGCGTACGCCTCCTACATCACCGGTATGGCCTACTCCAACGTGGGCCTCGGCCTGGTGCACGGCATGGCTCACCCGCTGGGCGGCCGTCTGGGCGTGGCCCACGGTGTGGCCAACGGTATTCTGCTGGCCCCGGTCATGGAATACAACAAGGACTACACGGGCGAGAAGTACCGCGACATCGCCGACGCGTTCGGCGTCGAGGACGCCTACACCGGCGACCTGGAGAAGGTGCGCGAAGAGGCCGTGCAGGCCGTCCACAAGCTGACCGTGGATCTGAAGAACCCGACCACGATCAGCGAGGTCGGCGCCACCGAGGCTGATCTGGAACCGCTGGCCCACGACGCCTTCAACGACGTGTGCACCCCCGGCAACCCGCGTCAGGCCACCGAAGAGGACATTCTCGCGATTTACAAGTCGCTGATGTGATCAGTCGATGACGGTAAACATTAGCTCCCTCTGATGAGGGAGCTGTCAGCGTAGCTGACTGGGAGAGAAGTTGCGGCGTAGCCGCTGAATAATAGGTATCGGCCTGCGGTCGATTCGATGTTTTAGCGGCTGCGTCGCAGTCTCTCCCTCAGTCTCACTTCGTTCGACAGCTCCCTCATCAGAGGGAGCTTGCATAAGCAGAGGGGGCTCGTATATCTAGCTACTTTTCGTGCTTTTCGTCGTAGACTTCGTCGGTGGGGGTCTCGTCGTACAGCTGCTTGCCTTGCGCCTCCGCCAGTTTCATCTGCTCGTTGATCCACGCGGCTTCAGCAGGATTGATATCCGCGGAATTCAGCACTTTCTGCCACACCGGGTAGAACATATGCATCGCCGGATACATGGCGGTGAACAACACCTCCGGCTTATGCGTGCGCGTATGTTGCGGATGCGCATCAAACGTATTCTTAAAACGTCGCATGTAGTTCAGGAATGAACTCAGCGACGTGTCCATCCGTCGCGCGCTCATCGCGGCGATCATGCGCGGCGAGTACACGGTTTTCAGATTCTTGCCCATCAGATGCAGGGAAATATCGATATCCTCGTGCATCACATCGGCCTTATCTCGGCAGACCTCATTCGCGATCTGATGCCAGGCCGAAGCGCGCAAGGCCATATTCGAGCCGAACAGCAGCGGCTGGCCGCCATCGGCACGGTAGATTCGCTTGCGTAAGGAATTGTCGCCTTTCAACCCGAAATGACGTGAGGGCATGTCGTAATACATCACCGGACCAGTGGCACCCATCGCGGCCGGGTCTTCGGTGAAGATGCCGGAGACCACCTCCACCCAGTCAGGCCGGATCATACAGTCGGCGTCAAAACGGCCCAGCACATCGCCGGTCGCGGCGTTCAGGCCAAAGTTGCGGGTGGGAATCAGCCCCTGTTCATCGTTCTGGTGCAACAGTTTGACCGGGGCCTCGGGATGTTCGGCGATGAACTGTTCGACAATCGCGCAGGTGTTGTCCGTAGAACGATTGTCCACCACCAGCACCTCATGCGGCATGATGGTCTGGCGAGTGGCGTTCAGCAGACAGTCGCGGATGCGTTCGGCTTCGTTCCACGCTGGGATGATGATCGAAACGTTGAGCATAACATCAACAATAGAAAAGCGGGTGTACGCCGCCGGCGTATCCGAGCTTCAAACCCCTCGCTACAATGGGGAGCCATGAGCGAACGCGCGCGAAACATAAACAGCACCGACACGTCGAGAAGCGGTGCCGCAGAAGCCGGGGCAGACCCGGACGACGAGAATCGTATCGACTTTGGTACTTTGTTCCCCGCCAAGGGAGATTCCCGCAGGCCACCGGAATGGTTCGGCCGCGCGCTGCTGTATGTGGCCCTCGCCGTCATCGTATTCATGTTCTGCTGGCGCTCGTGGGGCGACATCTCCTATCTGGTGTTCGACATCATCATCTCGCTGTTCCTGGCGCTGGCCGTCGAACCGCTGGTGGTGGCGCTGGTGGCTCATGGCTGGAAGCGTGGCGTGGCTTCCGCCGTCAGTCTGGTGGGCGTGGCCGTGGTCGTGGGTGTGCTGCTCACGCTGTTCGGCAATATGTTTGTACAGCAGATGATTGCCATGGTCCGCGGTTTGCCGGCAATGTATGGGCAGATTCGTGAGTTCGTGGACCAGCACGCCACGTTCAAGATGCCGGAAATCAGCAATCTTGGCATGGAAATCTTCAACAATATCCAGACCTCGTGGGTCACCGATTTCGCCGGCACCGCCATGAGTACGGTGGGTGGCCTGTTCTCCTTCCTGCTGAACCTCATGACCGTGGTAATGACCACATATTACATCTCCGCCGCCGGCCCAAAGCTGCGCCGCTCCTTCTGCCAGTGGCTGGCCCCCAACACGCAGCGTCGATTCCTGCTGGTGTGGACCGTGGCCCAAGGCCAGATTTCGTCCTTCCTGTTCTCCCGTTCGATTCTGGCGCTGATCAACGCCACCTGCACCGCCATCTTCTTGGAGATCCTGCATGTGCCCTACTGGCTGCCGTTGGCCCTGTTCTGCGGCGTGGTATCCCAGTTCATCCCCACGGTCGGCACCTATATCGGCGGTGCGCTGCCGGTGCTGTTCGCTTGGGGCAACCGCGGGTGGACATACGCCGTGGCGGTGCTGGTGTTCATCATCGTCTACCAGCAGATCGAGAACCTGATTCTCTCGCCGAGGATTTCGCAGCGCACGATGGATATCAACGCGGCCGTCGCCTTCCTCTCGGTGCTGGCGTTCGGCTCGCTGTTCGGCGCATTCGGCGCGTTCCTGGCGCTGCCGGTCACCGCATCGCTGCAGGCCATCTTCCGTGCGTACACCAAGCGCTATGAGCTGATTGACTCACCGCTGATGAACGATCCGACTCCGGAGAAGAAGTCCAAGATCGTCGAGGCGTCCGAGGCGTTCGACGAGCACGTATTGCAGCCAATCGGCGAGCACATGCCGCGTGCGGCCAGGGGATCCACCAACCGCGTGCCGATGAATGAGGAACTGCGTTTGCTGCAGGAACAGATTTATGCGATTCCGTCGCACGAGACGAAAGAATCCGATTTGGACGATTCCGCCACCGTGGCGATTCCGAAGAACGTGCTATCCTCCAGCGCTCGCAAGGGATTACGCGGCACTGAGCCGGAGTCGGATGCCGATGATACCGATAACGCCGATAATACAGTCGGTGCGGATGCAAGCTTTGATGAGCCGGATACGGCGGCGATTCCGCAGCGTGGTGCCGCGGATACGCAGCAGTCTGAGCAGCCCGAGCAACGCAAGCAAACCAAGCAGTCTGATCAATCTGCCTCCAGCAATCCTAGGGCAGGGTGGCGCTGATGACTCTGCTTTCCGTACTCGATATTCTTCTGATGATCGTCGGCGGTGCCGGCATGATATATCAGGGACTGTGCATCGTGATGTCCCTGTTCGCCAAGCCCGTGCGCTTCCCCGACGCCCCGATGACCAACCGGTATGCCGTGCTGATCTCCGCGCGCAACGAAGAAAAAGTGATCGGCAACCTTATTGGGTCGATTCGCGATCAGACCTACCCGTCCAACCTCATCGACATCTGGCTGGTGGCCGACAACTGCACCGACAACACCGCCGACGTGGTGCGGTCTTTGGGCTGCCATGTGGTGGAACGCCACAATCTTGAGCTGGTTGGCAAGGGATATGCGCTGACGTATCTGTTGGGGCATATGCTCGACATCGGTGTGGCCGATGATTATGAGGCCTACTTCGTGTTCGATGCCGATAACAAGCTGGACAAGCACTACTTCGAGGAAATGAACAAGGCGTTCTGCTCCGGATTCAAGATTCTGACCAGCTACCGTAATTCGGTGAATCTGGCGGATAACTGGGTGTCTTCTGGTTCTGCGCTGTGGTTCATCCGTGAATCGCGATTCCTGTCTAACTCGCGTATGATTCTCGGTTCCTCTTGCCATGTGGGCGGTACGGGATTCATGTTCTCCCGCGAGGTGATGAAGCGGAACAAGGGATGGAAGTTCCATCTGCTCACTGAAGATCTTGAATTCACTATGGATTCGATTCTGCATGGCGACCGCATCGGCTATTGCGGTACTGCGATCCTCTACGACGAGCAGCCGGTTACCTTCTCGCAAAGTTGGCGTCAGCGTTTGCGTTGGAGCAAGGGATTCCTGCAGGTATTCCGTTATTATGGCTCGGCATTGCTGAAACGCGCGGTTCGCGAACGTGATTTCTCCTGCATCGACTTCACATTGATGCTGTGTCCGTTTACCGTGTTGGGTGCGATTCGCGCGGTGATGGGCTTGCTGTTCGTCGCGTGTGGCTTCGTGAGTTGGCCGAGCCAGCTGCAATCGCTGGCCGGTTGGTCCAGCGGCATCATCATATCGGTGTTGGGCCTGATGGCATTGGCTGCATTGACCATCATTGTCGAGCGCGACCAGATCGGTGCCACGAACAAGGAACTGCTCGCCTATGTGCTCAGCTTCCCGATTTACATACTCAGCTACGTGCCGATCTCCTTCCAGGCCATCTTTGCCAAAGCCCAGTGGAAGCCCATCGCGCATAAGGGTTGACCGAGTCCGCTAGTCCGGAGCCGCTCAGCGGGGCAATCCAACAGCAACCCGGGGGTTTGCTTCGCTGAGGGTTGACTGGTGGGGTAGAGTGGATGTATGAGCTTAGACAATACTCAAAGGAATGTCGGATTTCAGCCGCCGATGATGCCAGCCGCCGCCCCCGCGCCTGCACAGCCGTCGCAACCGCAGCCACAAGCATGGCCGCCGAATCCGAATGCGGCGGTGTCCATTCGTGGCCTGTTCAAGCACTTCGACCGGAAGATCGCCGTCAACGGACTCGCGCTCGATATTCCGGTCGGCTCGTTCTATGGACTTGTAGGCCCCAACGGCGCCGGCAAAACCACCACGCTCAATATGGTGACCGGTCTATTGGTACCGGACGCCGGCACCGCCATGATTTTGGGCCATGACGTGTGGAGCGACGTGAACACGGCCAAGCGCATGATCGGCGTCATGCCCCAGCCCGACCAGATCTTCGACCGACTGACCGGTTTGCAATTGCTCGTCTACTCCGGCATGCTGCGCGGCATGAGCCGCGATGAGACCACGCGTCGCGCCCAGGACCTGCTCAATGCTTTCGACTTGGCCGGGGCCGCCAACACGATGGTCACCGATTATTCGGCCGGCATGACCAAGAAGATCTGCCTGGCCTCCGCGATGATTCATAGCCCGCGCATTCTGGTCTTGGACGAGCCGTTTGAATCCGTGGACCCGGTGTCCAGCGCCAACCTCAAAGACATCCTCATCGAATACGCGAAGACCGGCGGCACGGTGATTATCTCTTCGCACGTGATGGCATTGGTCGAAAAGATGTGCACGCATGTGGCCGTAATCAACAACGGTCTGGTGTGCGCGGCCGGCACGGTGGACGAGGTCGCCGCCGGCGAAGAACTCGAAGACCGCTTCCTGCAACTGGTCGGCGGCCGCCACGAAGCCGCCCATCTCGCATGGCTCGACGGCGGGCAAGCCCAAGCCCAAGCACCAACTTCGGTCCAGCCGGTCCAGCCCATTCCGCTTACAACCGCCACGCCCGCCGATGAGGCCCGCCGATGATCAGCAGCGCCATCACCCTGGTCCGCCTGCGCTGGACGCTCACGCTCGCCACCCTGCGAAAATCGGCGTGGCAGACCGTCGCCTATGTCTTTTCCGCCGTACTCGCGGCCGGCACCATCATCGGCACCGGCGTGCTCGCATGGTTCATCGGCATACTGCCGCCCTTCACCGTGAACGCGGATGGCTTTCCGCTGAACATCCTTGGTTCCGGAGGCATCGTCAACATAGTCGTCGTGCTGGTCGGCGCGACCATGACCATCTTCATCGGCTTCATCCAGCTCATGATGCTTGGCGAAGGCTCCACCATGAACCCACGCAAATTCGCGCTCTACGGCATCGCCGACCGCAACCTGCAATTCGGCTTGCTGCTTTCCGGCCTGTCCGGCATCCCCGCCCTTACCGGCGTGGCCTCACTGATGCTCTGGACACTGGCCTATCGGCATATGGGATCAGCCGTAATCATCAGTTCCCTCCTCGCCGCAGTGCTGGCCGTCATCACCATGATGAGCATCTCCAAACTGCTCATCGCCCTATTCACCACGCTGGTGACCAGCAAACGCGGCAAAGGCGCGTTCTATATCTTCATCGTGCTGACGTTCGTTATCATCTGTCAGTTGCCGAACATTCTGGTCAACTCCGGCGTGGCCTTCAGCCTCAACACCGAAACCTGGGGCGCGGCGACCACCATCGTCGCATGGACGCCGTTCGGCGCGGCCTTCCAACTACCGTTCGACGCGCTTACCGGAGCCTGGGCGGTGCTGCTCGCCCGCATCGCCATCCTTGCCGTCACATGGATTGTCTGCTTCGCCGTCTGCACCTGGTGTCTGAGACATGAACGGCTCACCATCGGCGCAAACAGTCCGTCCGAGACCACCAAAGGCATCGGCGCATTCGCATGGATGCCCGATTCGGCATCCGGCGCGGTTTCCGCACGCCTGATCACCTATCTCAAACGAGACCCCCGCCAAGCCATGACCTTCGCCATGCCGGTCCTGTTCCTGATCATCTTCGCCTTCCAGGCACACGGCATCAGCGCGGTCGTCTGGCAGTCGCTGATCTGGTGCGGCTGGTTCATGTCCGTCGTGGAAAGCAACGGGCTCGCATATGACGGCCGCGGCTTCACCATGGAAGTCATCGCCGGCGTGCGTGGCCGGACCGACAGAATCGGCCGCGTACGCGTCTACGTCGGCATCATGGTCGTCTACATGGTGCTGCTCTATCTCGCCGGCATCGTGCTGGTCGGCGCACTGACCGGACGCTGGGCGCAGCCCGATGACCTCGCTACCGGCCTGATCTTCCTCGCCACGGGCATGGGCATCGCCTTGAGCGGACTGGGCGTGGCCGAAGTCACCTCCTGTGTACTGATGTACCCGGTCGCCTCAATGGACAAGCCGTTCTCCGCGCCTCAAGGCCGCGCCATGGCCCAAGGCTTCTTCCCGTTCGTCTACATGCTTGGCAGCCTGCTGCTCATGCTGCCCACTGGCATCGTGGCGCTGGTCATGCTGCTGACAGGAGCCGAAGGCGGCATGTGGCTGGCGATTATTCCGGTCGCGCTGGCCAATGGCATCGGCATTCTGGCACTCGGGACATGGCTGGGCGGTAAGCTGATGGATGCGCGAATGCTCTCGATTGTGGCAACACTCGACTCGTTCGCCTCATTGCAGAAATGATTGCCTTGGCATAAGGAGCACGATGGTATCTACAGCGGTATCACGCCGTCAGCGACGTGAAGCGCAACGGCGGACCCAACGATCGCATCGCCGAACACTGACCGTCATCATTTCCGCACTGACCACCATCGCCCTGTTCGCGGGGTACTGCACCGCCGACATCACCGACGTGGCCCCCGGATTGTTGACGTTGAAGCCCGTCACCGCACCTGTTTTTGCCGATCCGGCCACCGCCAAATCAGGCGGCACCGTCGCCGGCACCTTGAACACGAACAAGGCCATTGATTCCACGGCCGCTTCTGCGCTGGTCAACGAATTGCTGTCCGCGCAAGGCGTGGGAAACGATACGTCGGTGATCATTGAAGACGCCCAAGGCACCGTCGCTGCCGAACATGAGTCGAATACTCCACGCGAGCCTGCATCCACACTGAAAACGCTGACCGCGCTCGCCGCCTCATCCACCCTGAACATGGCATCCACCTTGGATACCCAAGTGTTCCTGACCCAATCCGATGACGGCACCAATACGTTGACCCTCAAAGGCAATGGCGACATGCTGCTGTCTGCAGGCGATTCCGACGCCAACCATACCAACGGACGTGCCGGTCTGAACACCTTGGCCAAGGCCACCGTGGCCGCGCTCGCCCAGCGAGGCATCACTTCCGTCAATCTCGAGTACGACGACACCCTATTCGGCGACTCACGCATTCCCGCAGGTTTGTCGGAAGGTGGCGCGGTTTTAAGCGACTACACCGTCTACTTCACGCCGGTCTCATCAATGGCGATTGATGGAGGCCGCCAACACACCGCCGATACGCCTGCGCCGGCCGACCCCGATGATTCGGCCGGCTACCCGGAACTGTCCCAGCACACCGCCAGCGACGTGGCCACGAAATTCGCCGAACTGCTCCAATCGAACGGTGTGGCCGTTACCGGAGACGTGACGGCAAACACCGCTCCATCCGGCGAAACGCCTTTGGCTTCGGTGAGTTCGGCAACACTGTCCGAAATCATGGCATACACATTACGGCATTCGGACAATACGCTGGCCGAGGAGTTCGGCAGACTCACCGCTTTGGCGAAATCAGCGACAAACAGTCCTGAAGGCGGCACGGAGGCGGTCAAATCCACTCTGAACGATCTCGGTCTCGATACATCCGGTCTGACCATGGCCGATTGCTCCGGCCTGTCTCCCGGCTCCCGGCTCACCGTACGCACGCTGGCGGCCGTCCAACAACGTAATCTGACCACCAAGAGCGGCGCGGCCGGCGCGGAAGGTCTATCCATCGCGGGATTGGTGGGCACGGCGCAGGATCGGTATACGGATGATGCCGTGGCTGGTCTGCTGCGCGTCAAAACCGGCAGCCTCGGCACGGTTACGTCGATGGCCGGCAATGTGTCCCGCACCAATGGGGGAGCGTTGTCGTTTGCCGTGGTGGTCAACAATCCTGAGGATTATGCCGCCGCGCGTAGCGCCATCGACTCGTTCATCACCAAGCTTGCGGGGCTGTAAAAGACCCATCAAGTGCCATCAAAGGCTACAAAGGCCGTAAACGTCCATAAACGCACGAGTACACATAACCAGAAAAAAGGGTGGTGAGTACATGGCATATTCCGCACGATTGCGCAAGGCCGTAGGCGCGGTCCGAACAACGCTGAGCGCTGTGGAACTATGCGATGTGCAGGCTCCCGAATTCGCGCAGCATGGGGACCATGCCGTTGCCGCCGATGCGCCGCTCGTGCTCGTGGCCTGTTCAGGCGGGCGCGATTCGATGGCGCTGGCCGCGGTGAGCCATATCGTATGCACGTCCATGGGCGTGCGTTGCGGTGTCGTGATTGTGGATCACGGCTTGCAGGAGGGTTCCGAACAGGTCGCCGGCGAGGCCGCGGATCGTTGCCGTGCGTTGGGACTGGGCCCGGTCATCGTGCGCAACGCAACCGTGCAGGCACGCGGTGAGGGCCTCGAAGCGGCCGCGCGGCAGGCCCGGTACAACGAGCTGTGCGCCGCGGCGCGTGAATCAGGTGCCATTGCCGTGCTGTTGGCCCACACTATGGACGATCAGGCGGAAACCGTATTGATCGGACTGCTGCGCAGCCGTGGCGTGGATGCGTTGGCCGGCATGCCGCAGGTCTTCACACGCAGTGGCGTGACTTTTGCGCGGCCGCTGCTGACCCTTACTCGAGACGAAACCACCGGCCTCTGTGAAGACTTGGGTGTGGAATATTGGGATGACCCCACCAATGGCGATGCGGTAGACGGCGAGTTGCCGGACGACTATCCGTTGCGCTCGCGGGTGCGTCATGACCTGCTGCCGGCCATCGAGCGATTCGCTGGATTCAATGTCGCCCGCCATTTCGCTGAAAGCGCACGGTTGGCCAGAATGGATAAGGAGTATCTGGATCAGCGATCCGACGAGGTGATGGGGGAGGCGGTTACGGCAGTTGATTGGCCGGCATCGTCGGCAGCGGTATCGACCGATACGCCACGAGCCTGTGCGGCAGGCGATACCAACGATTCGGGCCATGGCATCGGCCTGATGATCGGCGTCAGACGTATTGCACGTGAGCCAGAGGCGATTCGGTTGCGGGTCATCGCTCATGCGCTGAGCCAAGCCGGTGTGAACGCCAGTGCCGCCCAGATTGCCGCCATCGACCGGCTGGTCGTCGATTGGCATGGCCAAGGCGGCGTCTCACTTCCCAGAGGTTATTCAGCCAATCGCAAGAAACACGTCATTCGCGTGTGCCAAGATGGAGCGCATGCGAATCGCTGACGTTGAGGAAGATATTGACCACGAGCTGGTCAGCAAAGAACAGATCGATGCCAAGATCCACGAGATGGCCGCTCTCGCGAGCGAGGATTACCGCGATAAGAATCCGCTGCTCGTTGCGGTGCTGAAAGGGGCCGTGAATACGCTGGTCGCATTCACCCAGGCCATGAGCATTCCTGTGCAGATCGACTTCATGAGCCTGTCGAGCTATGGCTCGGGCACAGTGCCGAGCGGTGAGGTCACAGTCAGGCAGGATTTGTCCGCCGATGTTCGCGGACGGCACATCTTGATTGTGGAGGATATTGTTGATTCAGGACACACGCTCGCGTGGCTGGTCGCAGAACTGAAACGTCGTGGTGCCGCTTCCGTGGAGGTCTTCGCTTTGCTGAGCAAGCCCTCCCGCCGAGAGGTGGACGTTGATGTGAAGTACGCCGGCTATGAGATTCCGGACGAGTTCGTCGTCGGCTTCGGCCTCGACTTTGACGAACGCTACCGCAATCTCGATTCGATCGCGGTCCTCAAGCCGTCCGTCTACCAAGGAGTGCAAGCATGAGCTTCCCGCAAGGGCCGGGTAACGGCAATAATCCGAACCCGAACAACAACCGTAACAACGGCAACCCGTTCACCAACCCGTTCAACCGTGGCAATAACGGGACCAATGGCAAAGGCAACAACAACGAGAACCGCCCGATATGGCAGTCCCCTTGGCTATGGGGTGCCGTGCTCGTGGTCATGGTCGTGCTGATGTTCCAGATGTTCGCCGGCGGTGGCACCAAAACCATCGACACCAAAGATGGTTTCGCGCTGATCAATCAGGGCAAGGCCACGTACGCCGAGATTACGGACAACAAGAAGGTCGTCCGCCTTAAGCTGAAGAACGACTACACCAAGAAGAATGCCGACACCGGCAAGGTGACCAACTACGGCAAGAACGTGCAGTTCTACTACACCTTCGCGCAGGGCGCCCAAGTGGCCAAGGCCGTGGAGAACGGCAACCTTGAGAAGGGCTGGACCTCGAACATCGAGCAGACCAGCATGCTGAGCTACCTCGTCACCTCGATTCTGCCGTTCGTCATCGTCTTAGCCCTGTTCTGGTTCCTGATGAGTCGCATGGGCGGTGCCGGCGGCATGCTCGGCATGGGTGGCAAGAAAAACAGCGGCAAGCTGCTCGACGGCCAGACCCCCACCACCAAGTTCGCCGATGTGGCCGGCGAAGACGAGGCCGTGGCCGAAGTCGAGGAGATCAAGGACTTCCTCAAGGATCCGTCCAAGTACAAGGCGCTGGGCGCTCGTATTCCGCGTGGCGTGCTGCTGTACGGTCCTCCCGGCACCGGTAAGACGTTGCTGGCCCGAGCCATCGCAGGCGAGGCCGGCGTGCCGTTCTACTCGATGGCCGGCTCCGACTTCGTCGAAATGTTCGTGGGTCTCGGTGCCTCCCGTGTGCGTGACCTGTTCGATGAGGCCAAGAAGAACGCCCCCGCCATCATCTTCATCGATGAAATCGATGCTGTGGGCCGCAAGCGTGGCTCCGGCATGGGCGGTGGCCACGACGAGCGCGAGCAGACGCTGAACCAGCTGCTCGTCGAGATGGATGGTTTCGACAACGACACCAACCTCATCATCATCGCCGCCACCAACCGCCCTGACGTGCTTGACCCCGCTCTGCTGCGTCCGGGTCGATTCGACCGTCAGGTGGGCGTGGCCGCCCCTGATCTGGAAGGCCGTGAGGCAATTCTGAGGGTGCATGCCAAGGGCAAGCCGTTCGTACCGGACGTCGACCTGCACATGGTCGCCGTGCGCACGCCGGGCTTCACCGGTGCCGATCTGGCCAACGTGCTCAACGAAGCCGCGTTGCTGTGCGCCCGTGCCGGTGCCCAGTTGATCGACAACCGCGCCATCGACGAGGCCATCGACCGCGTTCAGGCCGGACCGAAGCGCAAGTCCAAGGGCATGGCTCTGGAAGAGCTGCGCAACACCGCATACCACGAGGGTGGCCATGCGCTGGTAGCCGCCGCCCTGAACAACACCGACCCGGTGACCAAGGTGACGATTCTGCCGCGAGGCCGCGCCCTCGGCTACACCGCCGTCATGCCGACCTCCGACCGCTACTCGCAGTCGCGCAACCAGCTGCTCGACCAGATGGCCTACGCGATGGGCGGTCGCACCGCCGAGGAAATCGTCTTCCACGACCCGACCACCGGTGCCTCGAACGATATCGAGAAGGCTACGAACATCGCCCGTACGATGGTGATCGAATACGGCTTCTCCGACAAGCTCGGTGCCATCAAGTGGGGTTCCGACGATGACCAGACCACTGTGATGGACGGTCTGCAGCCGCGCAAGTACTCCGATCGCACCGCCGAAGTGATTGATGACGAGGTGCTCAAGCTGGTGGAGACCGCGCACACCGAGGCGTGGACCATCATCAACGACAACCGCGAGATCCTTGACGAGCTGGTCCGCCAGCTGTTGGTCAAGGAGACCCTGAACGAGAAGGAACTTGCGGCGATCTTCGCGCCGATCAAGAAGGCTCCGGTTCGTCCGGTGTGGTTGTCCAACGACCGCCGCCCCGACTCGGACAAGCCGCCGGTGGAGATTCCCGAAAGCCTCAAGCGCTCGGTCGGCATGAAGCCGGAAGAGTAGACACGATGACGATTCGGCCCGACCTGTTCATGTGGTTTCTCACGTACGCAGGCCGGGCCGACGTCGTTGTGGACAATGACAAGGGAGAGATGAGATGAACGAATATATAGAGTTTTGCCAGCGGGAGAAACGCACATACGACGAGGAAGGCGTGCGCGAGGCCGTACGCCTGTTCCTGAAGTCGATTGGCGAGGATCCCGAGCGCGAGGGACTGGTGGAAACGCCTGACCGTATCGCCCGCGCGTGCCGCGAGCTGTTCACCGGTCTGCAGGCCTCGCCGGCCGATGTGCTGGAGAAGCACTTCGACGTGGATACCGACGAGCTGGTGCTGGTCAAGGACATCGAACTGTATTCGGTGTGCGAGCATCATCTGCTGCCTTTCCATGGCGTGGCCCATGTGGGCTACATTCCCGCCAAGGATGGGGTGATGGGGCTGAGCAAGCTCGCCCGACTGGTTGAGGTGTATGCTCGCCGGCCGCAGGTGCAGGAGCGTTTGACCCAGCAGATCGCCGACGCGCTGGTCGAGTATGCGGGCGCACGTGGTGTGATTGTGGTGACCGAATGCGAGCACCTGTGCATGTCTATGCGCGGCATCAAGAAGTCTTCCGCCCGCACGGTGACCTCTGCGGTGCGCGGTCTGCTACGCAACCCCGCCACCCGAGCCGAAGCCATGAGCCTCATTTTGGATAAATAGTGTCTACTAAGCTCCCTCATCATAGGGAGCTCACTTGGGACCTACATAGAAGGGGAAACATAATGACTGATTTGCAGGCGTTGCATGACACTACGCACACCATGGTGATGGGTGTGCTCAACATCACCGAGGATTCGGTCTCGGACGGCGGCCTGTGGTTGGACCCGGCCAAGGCGGCACAGCACGGGCGCGACATGATGGCCGCCGGCGCGGACATCATCGACATCGGCGCCGAATCCACGCGCCCCGGCGCCAAGCGCGTGTCCGAGGCCGACGAATTGGTCCGCATCACCGGTGCCGTCAAGACATTGATTCCGGCCGGTGCCATATTGTCCATCGACACCACGCGCGCATCCGTGGCCGCCGCTGCGCTGAGCGAGGGCGCCCAGATCATCAACGACGTTTCCGGTGGCACGCTGGACGCCGAACTGCCGCACGTGGTCGCCGACCACGACTGCCTGTACATCGTGCAGCATTGGCGCGGCTGGCTCGCCGGTTCCAAGGGCGCGAACCCCGATCAAGACACCTCCGTCTACGAGCACGGTGTATTGACCGACGTACACGACGAACTCATGCGCCAAGTCGACGGTGTGCTGGCCGCCGGCGTGAAGCCTGAGCGCATTATCATCGACCCGGGCCTGGGCTTCTCCAAGCCCGGCATCGAGCACAACCTGCCGCTGCTGACCGGACTCGAGACCTTCCGAGCCACCGGATATCCGGTGCTGATCGGCCAGTCCCGCAAACGCTTCATTTCGGCGATGCTTACCGAGGCGGGCGCTGCCGGTGCTGATGGGCCGATCATGGCCCAGCGCGATGACGTGACCGCAGCCTTGTCCGCCCTGTCCGCCGAACACGGCGCATGGGCCGTGCGCGTACACGACGTGGCCAAAAGCCGAGCCGCCGTCATCGCCGGCAACACCTGGCGCGAATACGCATGATTCCCCTGGCTCCGTTTTTTGGTTGCTTCTAGGTCTTGGCTCCCCTCGGACGAGGGGAGCTGGCGCCGAAGGCGACTGAGGGGAGCATTCGAGCAGAAAGCCTTACCAATGGACACCATCACTCTTACCGGCGTACATGCCAACGGCACCCACGGTGTGCTCGCCTTTGAACACGAACGGCCACAAACCTTCGTCGTGGACGTCACCCTGCACCTTGATCTGGCCGCCGCCGGTCAATCCGACGATCTCAACGACACCATCGATTACGGCCGTGTGGCCAAGGATATCGCGGCTGTCATCGAAGGCCCTCATGTGGACCTGATCGAGCGTCTGGCCCAACGTATCGCGGATAAGATCCTTGCCGATGCGCCGGCCGTCGCCTCCATCGACGTCACCGTGCACAAGCCTCATGCGCCCATCGTCGTGGCTTTTGCAGATGTATCGGTCTCCATCTCGCGCGTGCGTGCCACCGATAATGGACGCACTGCTGAAGAGCATGCCATCCATAACGCGGTGGTGGCCTTGGGCGGCAATGTGGGCGAGGTGGAATCCACCTTGCGAGCCGCCGTTCGGGAGATTGACGCGCTGCTCGGCACACAGGTGACCGGTATTTCGCCGCTTTACCGCACGGCCGCGTGGGGCATGGCTGACGGTACGCCGGATTTCCTGAACGCCGTGGTGGAGCTTGAAACCACAATGGGCAGCCACGAATTGCTCGCCGCGTTGCAAAGCATCGAGGCGAACCATGGGCGAATTCGTGAGAATCATTGGGATTCCAGGCCGTTGGACTTGGACATTATCGACTTTGATGGCATCACCAGCGCGGATCCGGATCTGGCATTGCCCCATCCGCGTGCTTGGCAGCGCGCGTTTGTGCTGGCTCCCTGGGCGGCGCTGAATCCGAACGCCAAACTTGCCGGAGCCCATGAGGGGCCTGTAGCCGATTTGCTGGCCGCCGCACCGGACCGTAACGCCGTGCAGCTCGAGAGCGAAGACTGGATGCTCGGCGGGCATGCAGTCAAGCAAAAATCAGCGTCGGAGTCGGCACCCGTCTCACGCAAGGCGATTATTTCGCTGGATTCCACCTCGCAGGATGTCGAACGGCTGTTCCGCGAAACCATCGTTTCCATCGACAGTGTTCCTGGCAATCAGGTACAGGGCATCTCGCCGCTCTACCATGTCAGCCATTTCGACGGCCCGGACGCGATGAGCGCGGTCATCCAAATCGAAACCAAGTTGCCGCCCGCCGACCTGATTGCCATATTGGGCAGTATCGAAAGTGTTCATGATCTGGCAGTCGACCTTGACCTTGTCGACATGGAAGGCGTGACTTCCGACGAGCCCAACTGCAGCATTCCTTGGCCGTCGGCCCGTAACCATGCGTCGGTATTGGCACCTTGGCTGGATATGGACCCGAATGCTTCTCTGGGCGGCGACCCGGTGGCCTTCCTTTTGGCCATGGCACCGGATGCCGGACAGGTCGGATTGCTATCGGACAACTGGATACTGTCGAACAGTTGAGCTGATGGCAGAACCAGTTACGAACGGTAGGCTAGAAACCAGACGGTGACGGACCAGTCTCCGGCCTCGAACAGCCGGGCACGGCAGTGACGAAAACCAAATCAAGATGAACAGCCCAGGCGCGAGGGCCGTTCGCAAACAGCAAACAGCAACGCAACGATAAGGAGGCCGGACATGAAAACACGGCGAACACCATGGTGGCAGTATGTGATCGGTGCCGTGCTGGGCCTGTTGGCGGGTATCGGTCTGGCCTTCTACGGCGAAAGCTCGGGACTGTCGCTGATTGGTGCGCCTTGGATTGTGACCGGATTGCTGGCCGTGCTGGGCGTTATCGTGCTGATCTTGGCCCTGCAAGTGCATAAATACGCGAATACCGACCCCAAGAAGCGTCCGCATAGCTTCATCAATCCCACTATCGCGGTGTATACGCTGGTGCTGGCAAAGGCACTGGGATTGGCGGGCGCAACGCTCGCCGGCTGGTATGGCGGTCAGATTGTGATGAGCCTGAGCCATATCGAGGCGGATTTCTATGCACACGCCGTCACCGAGTGCGCAATCGCGGCCGTGGTGTGCATCGCCGACATGATCATCGGCATTATCGGCGAATGGTTGTGCCAGCTACCGCCGAACGAAGGCCCCGAAAACCTGAAAATCAAGGAAGCCAAGCGCCGTAGCGGCATAGCCCAGGCTTACAAGCGATAATCCGTGATAAGCCCCCTCTGGCGAGGGGGCCGTAGGCGTAGCCGACTGGGGGAGAGAAGAAAAAACCACACCATCGGCCAAGCCGATTCCCACTACTCCTGCGGCACGCGAACCATAGCTTCCTGAGCGATGGCCGCCACCAAGTCGCCATTCTGCGCATACACTTTGGCGATGCCGAGTCCGCGTCCGTGCGCGGCGATAGGCGTATCCTGCACATATAAATGCCATTCGTTGATATCGATATCCTGATACCACCACATCGAATGGTCGATGGACGCATAGGAAATGCCCGGTGTGGAAATCGACAGTCCGGCGCGGCGCAGCACCGGCTCCATCATCACCTGATCGCAGCCGAGTGCCAGCATCGCACGATGCATGACCTGCGGCACATCGACGTGGCCATCGGCCTTCATCCACACCATCTGCTTGCCGGAATCATGCTCGGCGGAATCCTTGTCTGCGCGCAGCATCACGGTCGGTGTCACGTGGCGGATATCGAATGGCGATTTCTCGACATAGAAATTGGCGAACGGCGACTTTTCGGCGAACGGCTGCATGAGTTCCTTGGCGGAAGTCAACGTTTCGGGATCGGGCAGGTTTTCCGGCATCGGATCGGCAAATTCCACACCCTCCTGACCGGTCTCCTGGAAGGAGGCGATGGCCGTGAGAATCGACCCCTCGGCTTGGGTGACGTTGACCCGACGAGCGGAGAACGAGCGGCCGTCGCGAAGGTTCTCGACGTCAAACAGCAGGTCTTGACGAATATCGCCGGCGGCAATGAAATAGCCATGCACCGAATGCGGCAGGCGTGAAGGGCCCACGGTTTTGGACGCGGCGATCACCGACTGGGCGATGACCTGGCCACCGTAGACGCGGCCGGTGGGGAAGTACATACTCTCGCCATTGATGTATGTGTGATTGCGGTAAGCGGAAGGCTTGCCCAACTCCAGCACCTTCACCAGATGGTCCAATGGAGTTACGGTGGTTGCCTGAGCCATGGCGTTCCTCGATTCCTGTTCTGCTGTGTTCGATATTCGGTTATCGTATTCCAACCTATGGTTGGCAGTCTATCCGGTGGGGGTTAAGAGTTCCGGGAGTGAAATGTAACGAGACTGTTCGGAAGGTAAACGGTTGGTTATGCGGTGCGTTGCCGCTACGTTGCTGCTGCACTGCCGGTGTGTTGCCGGTGTGTTGCCGTAGGTGACTGTGGGATTTTATGGGATGCGGGGCGGGGCAGTCATGGGGGCAATTATGGGAAAGCCGCCCCTGAGGGACGGCTTTCGACGTATAAAGCGCGTTGTGGCACTAATGCCGGCGTATCTCAGCCGCGCACAAGCTTCTTGTGCAGGCGGTGCGGGCGGGCCGCATCCTCACCGAGTCGAGCCACCTTGTTCTCCTGGTAGGCCTGGAAGTTACCTTCGAACCAGTACCACTTGGCCGGGTTGTCGTCATCGCCCTCCCACGCGAGGATGTGCGTGGCAACGCGGTCGAGGAACCAACGGTCGTGGGAGATCACCACGGCGCAGCCCGGGAATTCGAGCAGTGCGTTTTCGAGGGATTCCAAAGTCTCGACGTCCAAATCGTTGGTGGGCTCGTCGAGCAGCAGCAGGTTGCCGCCCTGCTTCAGGGTCAGGGCCAGGTTCAGACGGTTGCGCTCACCACCGGAGAGCACGCCGGTCAGCTTCTGCTGGTCGGCGCCCTTGAACCCGAAGCTGGCCACATAGGCGCGGGTCGGCACTTCCACGCCGGCCACTTCGATGAAGTCGAGGCCGCCGGACACGGCTTCCCACAGGTTCTTGTTCGGGTCCAGGCCCTCACGGTTCTGGTCCACGTAGCTGATTTTGACGGTGTCGCCGATCTTCAGCTCGCCGCTGGTCAGCGGTTCCAGGCCCACGATGGTCTTGAACAGCGTGGACTTACCCACGCCGTTCGGGCCGATCACGCCGACGATGCCGTTGCGCGGCAGCGTGAAGGACAGGTCGTCGATGAGCACGCGCTCGCCGAAAGCCTTGTGGATGTGGTTGGCTTCCAGCACGGTGGAGCCCAGGCGCGGGCCGGCCGGAATCTGAATCTCGGAGAAGTCGAGCTTCTTGTTGTTGCGTGCCTCGTTCTCCATCTGGTCGTAACGTTCCAGACGGGCCTTGTTCTTGGCCTGACGGGCCTTGGGGGAGGAGCGCACCCAGTCGAGCTCGTTCTTCAGTCGCTTGGCGAGCTTGGCGTCCTTGGCTCCCTGGATCTCCAGACGCTTGGCCTTGGTCTCCAAGTAGGTGGAGTAGTTGCCCTTGTACGGGTACAGGTGGCCGCGGTCGACCTCGCAAATCCATTCGGCCACATTGTCCATGAAGTAACGATCGTGGGTGACGGCGATGACGGCACCCTTGTACTGGTGCAGGAACTGTTCCAGCCACAGGATGGACTCGGCGTCCAGATGGTTGGTGGGCTCGTCGAGCAGCAGCAGGTCCGGGGCCTCAAGCAGCAGCTTGCACAGGGCCACACGGCGGCGCTCGCCACCGGAGCACACGTTGACCGGGGTGTCCGGATCGGGGCACTGCAGGGCGTCCATCGCCTGCTCAAGCTGGGAGTCGAGGTCCCAGCCGTCGGCGGCGTCGATCTCGGTCTGCAGCTTGCCCATTTCTTCCATCAGCGCGTCGAAGTCGGCGTCCGGGTTGGCCATTTCTTCACCGATCTCGTTGAATCGGGCGACCTTCTCGGCAATCGGGCCGAACGCCATCTTGATGTTCTCGCCCACGGTCTTGGTGTCATCCAGCGGCGGCTCCTGCTGCAGGATGCCGACCGTGAAGCCCGGGGTCAGCGTGGCCTCGCCGTTGCTCACGGTCTCCAGGCCGGCCATGATCTTGAGCAGGGTGGACTTACCCATGCCGTTCGGGCCCACGACGCCGATCTTCGCGCCGGGCAGGAAGCTCAGGGTCACGTCATCGAGAATCACGCGGTCGCCGTAGGATTTACGGGCCTTGATCATCTGAAACACAAATTCAGCCATATAAGTGTCTTATCCTGTCTTATCGTTGCAATTTCAACGTTTTGCCGGGCTTGGATTCCGTGATGACACGCTGTGGAACGACGCGGCCGGTTTCGGGGTTTTCCGAACGACCCGTTTGATGCCGCCCGTCCCTGGATTTCCGTGTCATCGCGGCGCCTCGGTCCCAAGCAAAAGCACCTTGTGGATTATCCCATATCCCGTCTACACGATGCAATGGGGTTCTGGCGGGCGGGAATTAGCGATTCGGTCATCGGGAGGAGACGTGGAAGGCGGCGGCGATGCCGTCAATGCCGACGCCGGTAAATGGGCGCTGGGCATGCCCTGTTTCCTGAGCGAGAGCCCGGCCCTGTATCGTCTGGCGATTTGTCGATCGTTGCGATTCCGGCGTTCTGCCGGGCTTTCATTTCGAAATGACGCATCTGGAATAGTGCGGCCGTCTTTGGTGCTCCTCTCTTCAGTGATCCGCCGAGGTTACGCCCATGGCTGAACGCCCGGAATGTCCCGCGAAATCCGGCGAGACGGTCTAGGCCGCGGATGTACCGTGAATGGCGCATAGGCGTGTCGGTCGCCGCAATCATGGCAATGAGAGGAAACCCCGTTATGGATCATGCATCCCGATCTCAGTGTCAGGCTCAGGCCGATGCGTCTTCGATCTCTTCAACGAATCCGACGGCCTCGTCGCCGCTGCCCACCCAGGCGCCGCCGTGGGGCGCGCTGTGGGTGATGGCCCTGGGATTGGCCATGATCGTGCTCGACAGCTCGATCGTCAACGTCTCCATCCCCACCATCATCGATGATATCGGCATTAACCTGACCGACGCCCAGTGGGTCACCTCGCTCTACAACATCGTGCTTGCCGCGTTGTTGCTGCCTTTCGGCAAGTTGGGCGACGCCAGAGGGCGCAAACTGGTGTTTCAAGTCGGTACCGTGATCTTCGTGGCGAGTTCGATGCTCGCCGCCGCCTCGCAGGGTGCGGGGATGCTGCTTGCCGCCCGTGTGCTGCAGGGCATCGGAGGCGCGATGATCATGCCGAACACCCTGTCCACGGTGTCCGCCCTGTTCCGTGGCAAGTACCGTGCCGCGGCGTTCGGCGTCTGGGGTGCGGTGATGAGTTCGGCCGCCGCCCTCGGTCCGCTGCTCGGTGGCGTGTTCACCGAGACCTTGGGATGGCGTTGGATTTTCCTGGTGAACTTGCCGTTGGGCATCGTGGTCTTTGTGTCGGCCATCTTCCTGGTGCCGAAGACCGGTGGGAACGTCTCGGTCGCCGGCACCGCGGATGCCGCACAGGATGCCCGATCCCATCGTGTCGGTGTGGATATTCCGGGCGTGGTGCTGTCTGCCCTGACCTCGGCCCTGCTGGTGTTCGGTCTTATTGAAGGCGAGACCTACGGCTGGTGGAAGCAGACCTCAACGCAGTTGAAGCTGGGCGGGTTGAGCTGGAATCGTGACTGGTTGTCGCCGGTGCCGATCTGCCTGATCGCCGGTGCGCTTCTGATGGCTGTCTTCATCGTCTTCGAGTCGGCGCGGGGCAAAGCCGGTCGGCCGGTCATGCTGGACATGACCCTGTTTCGCATCAGGACATTCTCGTGGGGCAATCTGGCGGCTGCGGCCATCGCCGCCGGCGAATTCGCGCTGGTGTTCATGCTGCCGCTGTACCTCATCAACGCCCGCGGGCTCAACACGCTGCAGGCCGGTGCGATGCTGGCCGTGATGGGTCTGGGGTCCATCGTCGCAGGTGCGCAGGCCCATGTCATGGCCGCCAAGCTCTCCCCGGCCGGCGTGATTCAACTCGGTCTTGTGATCGAGATCATCGCCGTCGCCCTGGTCGCGGTCCTTATGCCTGTGGGGTTCTCTGTGTGGTGGCAGCTTGTTCCCATGGCCGCATACGGTCTGGGTCTGGGCTTCGCCTCCGCGCAGCTGACCAGCGTGGTGCTCTCCGAAGTGCCGATCATGCAGTCCGGCGAAGGGTCGGCCACCCAGTCCACGGTTCGACAGCTCGGCACCGCCGTCGGTTCGGCCATCTCCGGCGCGTCGTTGGCCATGGCCGTCAACGGAACATTGCCGGCGCGGCTCGAATCCCTCGGGCTGCCCGCCAAGGTCGGCGACGGTCTGGCCCAGGCGGTCAGCGGTTCGGCGGGTGGAGTGATCGGCGCGTTCCGCAGCGGTGATGGACCGGCGGCCCGATTCGGCGACGAGGCGCCGAAGATTGCCGATGAGATGACTTCAGGGTTCATCGAAGGAGGTCAGTGGACGCTTCTGGTCGCCGACACCATGCTGTTCATCGGTTTACTGGCCTCGGCGGCCGTGCGTCGTGCCGCGTTGTCGCACAACGTGCGTTGACGCACGACGGCTACTGTCTTATGGGGAGTGCGGTCGTGCGCGGTCGAACGATATGGTCCGCATACCGTCCACCACACCTGCGGTCGGTTCGCCGGTGGAAGGAACGATGTATCAGACGGCGTGTCGTAATCCGATGATGCTGTAACATATCCTCTTGTGCCTCAGCGAGGCACGCACGGCCCCGTAGCTCAGTTGGTTAGAGCGCCGCCCTGTCACGGCGGAGGTCACCGGTTCAAGTCCGGCCGGGGTCGCCACCAAACTCCCGATGCATGTCGGGAGTTTTTTTTGTTTCCTGCCGTTCTTCGATGCCATCCGCAAGGACGGCGAAAGTGATTGCATCCGATTCGACACGCCGTCCGCACCGATGCCGGCGTTAAGGGGGCACCCGTTTGTAACGGGTGAAATGCATGAGGAAGCGCATCGGTGGAATGTTCGCGACGCATGACGAACCACGGAAAAACCGCGGTGGGAGGTCATGGCGGCTCGCTACTATTTTCGCTATCTCGCATGTTACGAAAGTCTTCAAGGAGTAAGCCATGACCACGCTCGCCATTGATATCGGAGGAACCAAGATCGCCGCCGCCGTCTGCGATGAAAATGACAGCATCATCCAGCGCTGGCGCGTCCCCACGCCGATGGACGCCGACGCCATCAACCAGCACATCGCCGAGGTGTACCGCGAGGCTGTGGCCGCCGGGCACACCGATATCGAGGCCGTCGGCATCTCCGCCGCCGGCAATGTGAGCGCGGATCGCAAGACGCTCACCTTCTCCGCCAACATTCCGGCATGGATCAACTACGATCTGTCCGAGCACGTCGGCACGCTGATCGACCATGCCGTGCCGGTCATCGTCGAAAACGACGCCAACTGCGCCGGATGGGGCGAATTCGTGCACGGCGCCGGCCAGGGTAGCTCCAACATGGTCGCGCTGACCGTGGGCACCGGCCTCGGCGGTGCCATCGTGATCAACGGCCAGCTCTACCGCGGCTCCTTCGGCATGGCCGCCGAGCTCGGCCACCTGCCGATGGTCCCGGACGGCGACCACTGCGGCTGCGGCCTGCGCGGCTGCGCCGAACGTTACACTTCGGGAACCTCGCTGGAGAACTTCGCCAAGTCCGCCGTGCGCCGTCGTCCTCAGGACGCCAAGCGTCTTCTGGAACTGTGCGGCGGCGACATCACCAAACTGGAGGGGCCGATGGTGTCCCAAGCGGCTCAGGAAGGTGACGTACTTGGCCTGTATGCGTTCGGCAAGATCGGCGAATGGCTGGGCCGCACCATGGCCGCCGTTTCCGCCGTGCTTGACCCGGACCTGTTCGTGATCGGCGGCGGCGTGGTGGCCGTGGGTGACATCCTGCTGGAGCCGGCCCGCTACAACTATCAGCGTTTCCTGGAAGGCAGCGCCTACCGCGGCCATGCCAAGATCGTCGCGGCCACTGCGGGCCAGGATGCCGGTCTGATCGGCGCGGCCAACCTGGCTCTGCGCTGACGATGTCGCTCCGGCAACGGGACGTTAGTCTAATGGTGAGTCATGGCCGGTGCCATGGCTCACTGCCGCGCTGATAGTGCGGTCGATGAGTTTCCGCTGCCTGACCATGGAATCGAATTCCGGGTTCTCAGTGATTTCCTCGTACTCGTGTTCGGTGGTCACGCCGGCGATTTCGGCGATAATCTCCTCATAGGACGTTTCGACGGTTCGATGCACGCCGGTGACGTGCCCCTGACGTATCACGACAATGCGGTCGGATACCGCGAACACATCCGGCAGATCGTGGCAGACCATCACCACGGACCGGCCTTCGGAGCGCAGTCTCTTGATATATGCGAGCACTTCCGCCGACTGCATCACCGACAGTGCGGCGGTCGGTTCGTCCAGCAGAATAAGCTGCGGGTCATTGAGCAGCGTGCGTGCTATGGCCACGGTCTGGCGCTGGCCGACGGATAAGGATGCGATAGGGGAGCCGACCCGAATCGCCGAGCTCAGGGTCTTCAGCACGGAACGGGCACGCGAGTTCATCGAATCGTCATCGCGTATGCCAATCTGATTGATCTCCTTGCCGAGGAACAGGTTCGAGGCCACGTCCAGGTTGTCGCAGAACTCCTGCCCCTGGAACACCGATGCGATGCCCATGCGGTCCGCCTCCCTGATCGAGGGAATGGTCACCTGTTCGCCGTTGAGATAGATATGGCCGAATCCCGGCTGCAGAAATCCCGCGATGACCTTGATCAGAGTGGACTTTCCTGCGCCGTTATCGCCCACGATGGCGACGACCTCCTGGCGTTGGATGGACAGATTCACCGATTTCAACGCCTCGACGAAGCCGAACTTCACACAGATGTCCTCCAGCCGCAGCAGAGGAGGTGTGCTCGAATTCCTCATGGTGTGTTCCTTCTTCTCACTCTTCTCCTGGTACCGGTCACTGGCTGACGTCATTGCGAACCGAGAACTCGATGGCGCATAATGCGCCGCCTAGCGCGCAGTTGTCGTTCGGGTGGGATGACACGAGTACATCGATGGGTGCCACGGCATCAGGGAACAGCATGCGCTGCAACGCTTCATTGAACGGTTGGATGAATACGTCGCCGGTCATGGCCAGCTTGCCGCCGAGCACAATGACCTCCGGATCCACGCTGATGCACAGATCAGCCGCCACCTGACCGATACGCACGGCCGTGTCGGCGATGATGCGACGGCAACCGGGGTCGCCTTCGTTGGCAAAGGACACCAGATCATCCAGCGTCATATTGCCGTGTGTGACGCTGAGCAACTGCACCAGCCTGTTTTCCGCCACGACGGTGTCAAGGCAGCCGCGGTTACCGCACGAACAGATGGCACCCAGCGGGTCGACCTGGATATGGCCGATTTCACCGGCCAGGCCGGTCACGCCATGCATGATTTCGCCGTTGATGACGATGCCTGCGCCAACCCCGTCGTTGGCTGAGATATATACGAAATTGCGTTTGCCTGCCGCCACGCCCATACGGGATTCGCCGTATGCCGCGAAATTCGCGTCATTATCGACGTATACGGGAACGTTGAACGCCGTGCGCAACGGGGCCGTGATATCGACGCCGTCCCATCCGGGCAGAATGCCGGGAATCGCTATGGTGTGGTCGCTGGTGGCCACCGGTGCGGCCACGGCCACGCCGATGCCGACCAGCTCGCTGGCTTCGGCGTCGATGCTGCTCAGGGTCTCATTGATGAGCAGCATGGCGCGTTCCAGCGTTGTGTCCGCCTTGTGGCCCAACGGCAGGGGGAGCGTGTGCTCAGCGATGATTGACTTCGAGAAGTCAACGATAGAAAGCGTAAGATGACGTCGCGCGATCCAAAGCCCGACGCCGAGGCCCTGATGCCGTGCAAGGGTCACCAGAGTGGCTCTGCGACCGTTGCGAACGGTGTTTTTGGTCTCCAGCTGGTCTTCGTCGACAAGCTGATGGACGAGCGTGGACACGGTCGCAGTGGACAGTCCTGTCACCTCTGCCAGTTCGACCTGTGTCATGGCGCCGAACTTGTGGATGCTGGCCAGCAAGTTGGCGCGGTTTGCCTCGCGAAGCGAGGTCTGCGAACCGAAAAGCCTTGTTGCCATAAGAGTTCAGTGTAGTCGTTACCGGCATGAGGCACAGCGAGGCGCAGAGCGTGGATTTTTCGGCGTGTCGCCTTGTGATGCGCGAAAAATCGCCATTGCGTTCATTGGTTGAACATAAACGACAGGAAATTCGCTTTCTTGAGTTTGACAACTTAACTCAATACGGTATTCTATGAGATGAACCTGAGGTTATTCTCAGGTTCGGGCGACCAAGGAGGGTTCGCCATCCCCTCGAAGATGAAGGAGAACAAATGAAGTTCACTAAGAAGATCGTCGCCGTGGTGGCAGGCGTTGCCATGTGCGCGGGCCTCGCGGCCTGCGGTGGCAGCCGTAGCGGCCAGGCAACTGGCGGTGATGCCAAGATCGAAAAGGGCGCCACTATCGGCATTTCGATGCCGACCAAGTCCGAAGAGCGTTGGAACAAGGACGGCAACAACCTGAAGGCCAAGCTGGAGAAGGCCGGATACAAGGTCATCCTGTCCTTCGCCGACGATAAGCCGGCCCAGCAGAACGCTGACATCGAGAACATGGTCAACAACGACGCCAAGATCGTCGTGGTCGCTTCCAAGGACGGCACCGCAGTGGGCCCCGCCGTTGAGAAGGCCCGCGATGCAGGCGCCAAGGTCATCGCCTACGATCGACTGATCATGAACACCGACGCCGTCGACTACTACGCCACCTTCCAGCTGGAGCAGGTCGGCGTGCTCGAGGCCACGTGGCTCATTGACCAGCTCAAGCTTAAGGATGGCGCCACCGGCCCGTTCAATATCGAGCTGTTCACCGGTTCCCCGGATGACAACAACGCCAAGTACTTCTTCAAGGGCGCTTGGGATCTGCTGCAGCCGTACTTCGAGAAGGGCGTGCTCGTCTCCCCGTCCCAGCACGGTCAGGGTGGCGTGACCAAGGACTTCACCGTTGAGGATTGGCAGAAGATCTCCGTGATGAGCTGGAAGACCGAGCAGGCGCAGAAGGACATGGAATCCATCCTTGACTCCACCTACGCCCACGGCGAGAAGCTCGACGCGGTCCTCACTCCGTACGACGGCATCGCCCAGGGTGTGATCAACGCCATCGAATCCAAGCGTCCCGACATGAAGCCGGGCACCGACTCCTGGCCGTACATCACCGGTCAGGACGCCATGGAGATCGCAGTTGCCAACATCGCCAAGGATAAGCAGGGCGAGACCGTGTTCAAGGACGTGAGCAAGCTGGCTGACGCCGTGTACGACATGGTCGTCGAGATCGCCGAGGGCAAGGAAGTCTCCGGCCTGAACGGCAAGTTCAACAACAACAACATCGACGTCCCGTCCAAGCTGCTTGACCCCCAGAACATCACCAAGGACAACCTCCAGGATCTGGTCACGGCCAACTACATCACCCAGGATCGCTTCGACGAGCTGACTAAGTAGTCCTCATCAGGCAATCCGTAAACAAACACAATGACATGCGGCGCATAGCCGATATGCGCCGCATGTCCATGAACACAGAACTGTGACGAGGAGTGATGACATGTCATCAAATGACACCATCTTGACGATGGAAAACATCACGAAGACGTTCGGTCCGGTCAAAGCCCTCACCGATGTGAATCTTTCCGTCGATCGCGGCGAGATCCACGCCATCTGCGGCGAGAACGGTGCAGGCAAATCGACCCTGATGAACGTGCTTTCGGGTGTGTACCCATACGGTAGCTATTCCGGCAAAATCACCTTTGATGGCAAGGAATGCAAATACCATACTATTAATGATTCCGAGGCCGACGGCATCGTAATCATTCATCAGGAACTGGCGTTGAGCCCGTTCCTGTCCATTGCGGAGAACATCTTCATCGGCAACGAGCAGGCCAAGGGTGGCGTGATCGACTGGGACAAGACCCGCGCCGAGGCGAAGAAGCTGCTCGATCGTGTGGGGCTTCCCGAAGACCCGGATACCAGGGTTATGGACATCGGCGTCGGCAAGCAGCAGCTCGTCGAAATCGCCAAGGCATTGTCCAAGGACGTGAAGCTGCTCATCCTCGATGAGCCGACCGCTGCACTGAACGATGAGGATTCCGCCCACCTGCTTGACCTGGTTCGTCAGCTACGTGACGAGCAGGGCGTGACCAGCATCATCATCACTCATAAACTCAACGAGGTCGCCGCCATTGCCGACAATGTCACCATCATTCGAGACGGTTCGACCGTCGGTGTGATGTACGTGACGCCGGAGACGCCGCTCGACCAGGAAGAACTCATCCGCAAGATGGTGGGTCGTCCGCTGCACAACCTGTACCCGAACCACCCCTCCAATACCCCGGGCGAGGAATACCTGCGCGTCGAGGATTGGACCGTGCATCATCCGCTCGACGCGGAGCGCGTGATCGTAGACCATGCGAACATCAACGTGCACGCCGGCGAGATCGTCGGTCTGGCGGGTCTGATGGGTGCGGGTCGTACCGAAATGGCCATGTCCATCTTCGGCCACTCTTACGGTTCCAACATCTCCGGCAAGGTGTTCGTCAAGGGCAAGGAAGTCAAGATGCCCAACGTGCAGTCCGCGATTGACGCAGGTCTCGCCTACGCCACCGAGGATCGTAAGGGCAACGGTCTGAACCTGCTGCAGAACATCCGAGAGAACGCATCCCTGGCCTCCCTGACCAAGATCAGCAAGGGCGGGGTTGTGGACGACAACCTTGAGCGCAAGGAAGTCGAACAGTACCGCAAGGACTTCAACATCAAGTGTCATGACATCGATGTGAATGTCTCCACCCTCTCCGGTGGTAACCAGCAGAAAGTGCTGCTCGCCAAGTGGGTTATCTCGCAGCCGGACATCCTCATCCTCGATGAGCCGACCCGAGGCATCGACGTCGGCGCCAAGTATGAGATCTACGAAATCATCGATAAGCTTGCCGATGCAGGCAAGGCCGTCATCGTGATTTCCTCCGAGCTGCCTGAGCTCATCGGTATCTGCGACCGCATTTACACGGTGTCCTACGGTGTCGTCACCGACAATGTCGAGAAGAATGGATTTACCCAGGAATACCTGATGAAGGGTATGACCAAGGAAAGGGAGGTGGCAGCCTGATGAGCGCCGCAACTGCAACACCTGCAAAGAAAGAAGAAAAGACCGGCCTGCTGGCCACGGTCGCCAACAATGCCCGTCAATACGGTATTGTCGGCGCACTGCTGATCATCGTCGTGGCCTTCGAGATCCTGACCGGAGGTGTGCTGCTGAAGCCGAACTCCTTCGTGTCCCTGATCCAGCAGAACGCCTACGTGATCATCCTGGCCATTGGTATGGTGATGGTCATCATCGCCACCCACATCGACCTTTCGGTTGGTTCCTTGGTAGCCTTCATCGGTGGTGTGTGTGCACTGCTGATGGAACGCGCCGGAGTCAACTGGATGCTCGCCATCGTCATCGCTCTGGTCGTCGGCCTGATCGTCGGCGTCTGGCAGGGCTTCTGGGTCGCCGTCATCGGCATCCCGGGCTTCATTACCACTCTGGCCGGCATGTTGATCTTCCGTGGTCTCGCCACCGTGATCGTCGGCGAATCCGTGCCGATTACCTCCCTCGAATTCCGTGGCATTGCCCGTAACTACCTGCCCAACATCCTTGGCTGGTGGGGTCCGTTCGACGGTCTGACCATTGTGCTCGGCATCCTGTGCATTGTCGGCTTTGCCTGGAGCCAGCTGCGCAAGCGCGCCCGTGTGGCCAAGGTCGGCCTGGTGCCCGAGCCGATGAGCCTGACCGTCCTCAAGATTGTGCTTGTCGCGGTCGTCATCGCCTTCGTCACCTACCTGCTGGCTTCCTCCGGTAACGCTGATCAGGGTGGTACCCCGATCATGCTGGTGATCGTCGGTGTGCTGGTCTTCATCTACAACTTCATCCTGACCAAGACCGTGTTCGGTCGCCACGTGTACGCCGTTGGTGGCAACCGCAAGGCCGCCATCCTCTCCGGTATCAACACCCGCCGCGTGGACTTCCTGCTGTTCGTCCACATGGGCTTCCTGTCCGCAGTGGCCGCTGTCTGCATGCTTTCCCGTCTGGCTTCCGCAACTGCTCAGGCCGGTATGGAGTTCGAGATGGACGCCATCGCTGCCTGCTTCATCGGTGGCACGGCCGTCACCGGTGGTATTGGCACCATCCCGGGCGCTGTGATTGGTGCATTCGTGATGGGTGTTATCAACCAGGGTCTGTCGATTATGGGTGTTGACACCGCCGTGGTGAAGACCATCAAGGGCCTCGTGCTCCTGCTGGCCGTCGCCGTGGACATCATATCCAAGCGCAAGAAGAGCTGACCTTCCCCGATGTCTATTTAGAAGTGCAACACCCTTGTTGGTCCTGTAATTCTAACAGTT